>WBZS01000719.1_pt1 | contig 35268 bp, 32 predicted proteins | sample 5204201 | NCBI WGS metagenome assembly WBZS01 (sample SAMN12344357, study PRJNA552823) | activated sludge metagenome | biome: Activated sludge suspended growth; feature: Nitrification reactor; material: Wastewater; isolation source: activated sludge from nitrification reactor of wastewater...
CAAGCTGGGGCAGCCGGTCGACCGCGGCGAGTGGTTCATGAGCCCGCAGACGGTCAACGCCTACTACAACCCCGGACTCAACGAGATCGTCTTCCCGGCGGCGATCCTGCAACCGCCGTTCTTCGACGTCGACGCCGACGACGCGGTCAACTACGGCGGCATCGGGGCGGTCATCGGGCACGAGGTCGGGCACGGCTTCGACGACCAGGGCAGCCAGTACGACGGGGACGGCACCTTGCGCAACTGGTGGACCGACTCCGACCGGGCGGCCTTCGACGCTCTGGGCGCCAACCTCATCGCCCAGTTCGACCGGCTCGAACCCCGGGCAGCCCCGGGGCGCACGGTGAACGGCGCTCTCACCGTCGGGGAGAACCTCGGTGACCTGGCCGGGCTGGGAGTGGGGCACGCGGCATACCGGATCGCCTGCGGCGACCAGGAGCCGCCGGTGCTCGACGGACTGACTGGCGACCAGCGGTTCTTCCTCGGCTGGGCGCAGGTGTGGTGCGGCAAGGCGCGCGAGGAGACCGCGGTCATGCTGCTGGCAGTCGACCCGCACTCGCCGCCGGAGCACCGAGGCAACGTCGTGCGCAACATCGGCGCGTTCGTCGAGGCGTTTGGGGTGCGGGAGGGCGACGGCATGTGGCTCGATCCCGCCAAGCGCGTCGAGGTCTTCTAGCGTCGCGTGTAGTTGATTCGCTGGCCTGTGTCGCCAGCAGCGACGCGGCCGGCTCGGGCGGTGGTGGCCCCGAACGAGACCGGGGTCATCCTCGCAGCGCTGGCCAAGGTCGGGCGTCAGCAGCCGACAGCCACGATACGAAGAGCCCTCACCGTCGTGGGCCTTGTCACTCTCAGCGGTCACGCCGACGCCACCGGACCCGGTGACAACACCCCCGGGGTCATGCCACGACAGGGGCAGTCAGTCATGCCGGACCTGGTGACCAGCACCCCTCATCATCGGGGCACGAACATGGAAACCTAAGCTGCGGGTTGAATTGCCCTTCGCTTTTTTCCGAGGCTAGGGAATTGGTGCTCGACGTAGTATGATTTTGCGGACCTGGGGGACCGAGATGACTCGGGGGGATCCTGACAGGCTTGAGGAGGAAGCATGCGTCCGCGTTCTGTTGTCATGTCCGTTGTTCTCTCGCTGGTCAGCGTGGTGTTTCTCCTGCCGCCCTGGGTGGCATCCGCGGCCACGTTCTCGCCGACGAATGTGACGGTTGCCGTGGACCGGAACACCGTCACTCAGGGCTGGGGAGAGACGGTCACGTCGACCCTCTCCTTCTGCGTACCCGACGCCCAGGTCGCCGGTGACTCGTTCACCGTGACCCTGCCGGCCGTGTTGGCCAACTGGCCCGCCGGATTCTCGATCGCGGACGGCACCGGCGCGTCCGTCATCGATGTCACGATCTCGACCGCGTCTCCTGCCGTCGCGACCTTCACGCTTACCCCGTACGGGGCGGGGGTGTCCAACCTCTGCGCGATCGCCAAGTTCGGCGCCGACTCCGGCAGTTCGGCCGTAGGCACCTATCCGCTCAACTACGTCATCGGCACGCGAACCCTTACTCCGTCGACGCCCACCCTCACGGTGGAGCCCCAGCCGGTGGAGCCGCCACCTACCGAGCCGGTGAAGCTCGGCTGGTTCTACGAGAACGCCAACCAGTGTCGCGACACCACGACGAACTGCCTCGTATGGAACTTCCGGACCGCCGCCGGAAATCGCGGGCTTGTCACCATCACCGACACTGCCCCCGCGGGCTGGAAGTTCGCCTGCGTGGTCGCGTATGCCGCGAAGGTGAGCTACACGCCGACCGGGGCAGTCTACAAAGACATCACCGATCCACTGACGGTGATGACCGGCTACTCCTGCACCCCCACGCAGCTGACCTTCTCTGTCGACACCTCGGTTCTGGCACCCGACCAGATCTACTACTTCGAGGTATTGGCCAATGCAGCCGCACCGGGTGGTGATGGCGGCGTGCGTTACACCAACACCGCACAGGTGACGGAGGGACAGACCCCTCCGGCCAACCTCTCGGCCTCGACCTCCTCCTCCTACGTCGGGGGCTCGGCGGAGGGTGACGGGATCAGGATCTACAAGAAGGACGCCGCCGGCAACGACGCCAACACGGCGGCCACGGCCGTCACGCTTCCGGACGGGACGACTGGCCTATCCTTCATCATCCGCAACACCGGGACCACCGACCTCACCGGGATCACGGTCACCGACGCATTCACCCAGGGGTCCCCCCCGGCCACGGTGACGGGGCTGACCTGCAACTTCTCCGAAGCAGTCGACGGTGCTCCCACGACCGGAACGACATGGGCCGGTCCCTTCCCACCCGACTCGGGCTTCACCTGCTCGGCGACCCTCTCCGGGGTCCAGGGCTATAGCACCGACGTCGCGAGCGTCACGGCCACCGGCAACGGGCCGGTCACCAGCAGCGACCCGTATGTTGCCTACACCCCGATCGTGCCGAAGGTGTCCGTTGGTGATTACGTCTGGTATGACACCAACCACAACGGTCTGCAGGACGACAACAGCCCGGCCTCGGGTGTCGTCGTTGTCCTCAAAGACGCGGCTGGGGCCACGGTGGGCACGACGACGACCGATGCCGCCGGTTTCTATTGGTTCACTGACCTCGTCGGCGGGGCGGCATACACCCTGGTTTTCACGGCACCGGACGGCTACGCCTGGACCACGCAGAACGCGGGCGGGGTATCCGACAACAACGTGGGCACCGACACGAACGACTCAGACGTCGCACCGGCGGACGGGACGATTAGCTTCACGGCCCCGGCCGCGGGCAGCAACAACGGTGGGGCGAATGTCGCCGACAACCCCACGCTCGACGGTGGGCTGGTTAAGTACGACCTAACCCTAGCCAAGGCGCTGGCGACCCCGGCTCCTTACCGACCGGGTCAGACCGTCACCTACACGCTGACCCCGCAGAACCTCGGTCCGGCAACGGCGCTGGCCGGCTGGAAGGTGACCGACGTGCTGCCGGCCGGGCTCACGGCGACGGGGATCTCCGGATCCGACTCGCACTACAGCTGCGTGCTGTCCTCGCTCACGTGCACGAACGACCAGGCTTTCCCGGCGGGCGCCGACCTCGGCACAATCACGGTGACCGCGACGATCGACCCGGTGGCGACGGCGGTGACGTTGAACAACCTGGCCTACGTGGCACCGGCGGGCACCGACGTGCCGGAGACCAACCCGTTGGGCACGCCTCCGACGACGGCCGACGCCACGCCCGCATTCGACGCGACCACGACGTCGACCAACAACGACGCCAACGTGCCGTTGACGGTGACCCCCTATGTGTCGGTTGGTGACTACGTCTGGTACGACACCAACCGCGACGGTCAGCAGACTCCTGGCGAGTCGCCCTACGTGGGGATGACCGTCCAGCTGTATGCCGGCACCGACACCGCCGCTGCGCCACTGCAGACCGCAGTGACCGACGAGAACGGCTACTACTCGTTCCGGAACCTCGACCCGACGACCCCATACACGATCGTGTTCGTCAAGGGCACCGCCGAGACCTTCACCACGCAGAACGCGACAGGGGACACCAGCAACAGCCCGACCGCGGATCTCGCCGACTCCGATGCCGACACGACGACGGGTGCGGTGACCTTCACGACGACGGCGACGGGGGCGAACGCCCCGTCGTCGGCGGCCGGGACGCTCGCCGACAACCCCGGCATCGACGCCGGCGTCGTGTCCTACAACCTCACGCTGGCCAAGGCGATCACCTCGCCCGGGCCAAACTACGAAGGTGGCACGGTCACCTACACACTGACCCCCTACAACGCCGGTCCGGTGGACGCCCTGGCCGGCTGGTCGGTCACCGACCTCCTTCCGACGGGGTTGACCTTCGCCGGCGCGACCGGGATGGACGGCGGCGCGGCATACACGTGCTCCACCTCCGGCGCGACCGGGACCTGCACGGCCGCGGCGCCGCTGAAGGCCAAGCAGTTCGGACCGACGATCACTGTGACGGCGACCATCGGCGCGAACGTCACCGGGTCGCTGAAGAACGTCGCCTACGTCGCTCCGTCGGACCTCGACGGACGGGAAACGGTGCCGCTCGTGGTGCCGACGACGGCGACCGACACCGCGACCTCCGTCACCGACAACGACGCCGAGGCGACCCTCGACGTGGCTTCGCTGGTCTCGGTCGGCGATTTCGTCTGGCTGGACCAGAACCGGGACGGTCTGCAGACCGCGGGTGAGCCGGGCGTCGCCGGCGTGCCGGTGACGTTGACCGACGCCACGGGGGGCACCCGGACGACGACGACCGATGCCGACGGGTATTACTGGTTCGACGACCTCACGCCGGGAGCGGCATACACCCTGACCTTCGGCCGGCCGGACGGCTACGCCTGGACCACCGCGGACGCGAACGGGACGACGAACGACCCGGCGACCGACGTGGCCGACTCGGACGCTGTGGTGACCGACGCCTTGGCCGCGACGGGTGCGGTGACCTTCACCGCGCCCACGTCCGGGACCAACACGGTCGGGACCCCTGGCGTCTCCGACAACCCTGGCTTGGACGCGGGGCTGGTCGAGTTGGTCTCGGTGGGCGACTTCACCTGGGTCGACCTCAACCGCAACGGGATCCAGGACGAGGGCGAGCCGAAGCTGTCCGGCGTGGGGGTGAACCTGTATGCCGCCGACGGCACCACGCTCATCGCGTCGACGACGACCGACAGCGAAGGGTACTACTGGTTCCCGAACCTGTCGGCCGGCCAGACCTACGTCATCGAGTTCGTCCAGCCCGACGGCTACACCTACACGCCGGTGGCCAACGCGAACGGCACCGACGACCTCGACGCGGGGTCTGACTCGGACGTGGCCTCGGCTGATGGCAAGGTGCCATTCGTCGCGGAGAGCACGGGTGACAACGAGGCCGGCGCGTTGGTCACGGACAACCCGACCATCGATGCCGGTTTCGTCCAGCTTGTCTCGATCGGTGACTACGTCTGGTACGACCGCAACCGCGACGGCCAACAGGGCGCAGTCGCCGACGAGCCGGTCGTGCCCGACGTGGTGGTAAACCTGTATGCCGCCGACGGGACGACCCTCATCGCCTCGACCACGACCGACGCCAACGGGTTCTACTCGTTCGCTGACCTGTTGGCAGGGGAGACCTACGTGGTCGAGTTCGTCCCGCCGGCCGACACGGTGCTGACGACCCAGGACGCCACCGGGGACGACAGCAACGACGTGACGACCGACTCAACCGACTCCGACGCTGACCCGGTGACGGGTCGGGTGACAGTGGTAGCCCCGGCCTCGGGCGCGAACTCGACGTCCGAGCCGGACAACGCGACGATCGATGCCGGCGTCATCGAGCTCGTCTCGATCGGTGACAACGTGTGGCTGGACACCAACCGGGACGGACTGCAGTCCGAAGGCGAGCCGCCGGTGAGTGACGTGGTGGTGAACCTCTACGACGCCGAGGGCACCCTGGTCGACTCGACGACCACCGACGCCGCGGGGTTCTACTCCTTCACCGACCTCATCGGTGGGGCGACCTACACGGTGGAGTTCGTCAAGCCCGACGGGACGACCTTCACGTCCCAGAACGTCACGGGTGGCGACGACACGCTGGATTCCGACGCGGCTCCGGCGACGGGCAAGGTCGTCGTCGTGGCTCCGCTGACCGGCGTCAACTCGCAGGACGAGCCGGACGACCCGACCATCGACGCGGGCCTGGTCACTCTCGTTTCCGTCGGCGATTACGTGTGGTTCGACACCAACCGCGACGGGCTGCAGTCCGATGGTGAGGACCCTGTGAGTGGGGTCGTGGTCAACCTCTACGACGCGGACGGCGTCCTGGTGGGCACGACGACCACGGACGACAACGGGTTCTACGTCTTCACAGACCTGATGGCCGGTGCGGACTACACCATCGAATTCGTCAAGCCGGCCGACTCCACCTTCACCAGCGCCCTGGCCGGCGACGACGCGGCGGTCGACTCCGACGCCGACGTCGTGACCGGTCGCGTGAGCTTCACCGCACCGGCGACCGGCACGAACTCGGCGACACAGCCGGACGACCCGACCATCGACGCCGGACTCGTGAAGTACAACCTGCGTCTGGACAAGGTCTTGCAGGCCAGCGGCACGATCCACTCCGGCGACCAGGTGAGTTTCCTGCTCACCCCGCACAACGACGGTCCGGTGGATGCGCTGGCCGGCTGGTCGGTGACCGAGGTCCTCCCCAGCGGGCTGACCCTCGTGTCGATGTCGGGCAACGGCTACACCTGCACCGGTCCGACCTGCCTCGCCGGCGCAGCGCTCCCGGCCGGCTCGGACGGCCCGACGATCACCGTGGTCGTCACCGTGACCGGGTCCGGTGCTGTCCGTAACGTCGCCTATGTCGACAACGCACCCGGAGACAACGACGAGGTCGTCCCGCTCGGTGCGGTCCCGCCCCCGGGCGCCGACACCACGGCCACCGCGACGGACAACGACGCCCAGGCCGACCTGGTCGTCGCTAACGCCACCCTGCCTCAAACGGGAACCGACCTCCTGCCCGCTCTGGCTCTCGGGCTCGGGTTGCTCCTGGCCGGAGGGATGATCCTCTTGCTCACCCGCCGCAATCCCAGGCGTTGGGCAAGAGCGAGACGCCAAACGTGACGCTCCGAAATCCGTCGGCAGGTCGAGCCGCACGCCGGGCACCGTGTCAGAGACGCTCGGCGGGTGTGATGCCGTCTGCGTCGACTCGACCTGACCTCGACACTGTCGCGGACGTTCGCGGATGCGGGGCTCCTGGCGTGGGTCAGCCAGTCATGTGAGGATGGGACCATGCTGGATCAGCTCTGTCTGGTCATCGCCCTCCTCGGTGTCGCCGTCATCGGCGCCAGTGTGGTGGTCGGCCCATTGCGGGGCCGCCGGGGGAAGGCTCTGGGTATCCCTCCACCAAGGGTTCGACTCGCCCTGCCTGTGCCGGTCTCGTGATGCGCGCCACCGCAGCCCCGGTGCTGCGGGTCAGGGACGCCGCCGCGGCAGTCTCCTGGTGGACGCGGCTCGGTTTCGCCGTCGAGTTCGAGCACCGGTTCGAGCCGCACCTGCCGCTCTACATCGGGCTGCGCCGCGATGATGCGCTCATCCACCTGTCCGAGCACGCCGGCGACGCGCGAGGGCCGTCGCTGGTCTATCTCTACCTGCCGGACATCGACCGGATCGCGGCTGAGTTCGAGGTCGAGGTGAGCGAGGCGCCGTGGGCCCGCGAGGTCCACCTGGTCGATCCCGACGGCAACCGGGTCCGGTGCGGGTGGGTCCCGGTGCCCGCTGGTGCGCCCCCGCGGCTGCGCGTCTCCACGGTCAACCTCTCGGCCGCCGACGTCCCCGGTCTGTCGCGCTTCTACGCCGCGCTGCTCGGGTATGCCGTGCACGAGGACGATCCCGGCTGGCACTACCTGGCCGCGTCGGACGGCTCGGTGGCCCTGTCGGTGCAACGCGAGCCCACCCATCGACCGCCGGTCTGGCCGCAGACGGAGCACGCCCAACAGATGCAGGCGCATCTCGAGATCCGGGTGGACGGCGATCTGGAGGCAGCGGTGGACCGGGCAGTCACGCTCGGAGCGACGCTCGCGGCATACCAGCCGCAGGACGATGTGCGGGTGCTGCTGGACCCGGCGGGACACCCGTTCTGCCTGTGGGTGGCGACCTGACCGCGGGGAAGGATTGTCGCCATGCTCGTCAGGGCGGATGACGGGGTCGTGCTCCACGTGGCCTCGCATGGCGAGGGACCCGATGTCGTGGTGCTCTCCGGGGGCCCGGGATGCGTGCACTACCTCGCCGATGAACTGCTCGCTCCCGTCGGCTCCAGGTGCTGGTTCCCGGATCCGCGGGGGGTGGGACGTTCGGGCGGAGGGCCACACTCCATGGCCGTGGCGGTCGCCGATCTGGAGGCACTTCGCCGGGAGATCGGTGCCGAGCAGTGGATCGTGCTCGGACATTCGTGGGGCTCCGATCTCGCCGTTCGCTACGCGCTCGACCACCCGGATCACGTCCGCGGCGTGGCGGGCATCGCGGGTCATGGCCCGCACCGTGACCGGGAGTGGTCAGCGGCCTACGAGGCGGGGAAGCCACGTCAGAGCCACGTCCCGATCGAGTGGGTGCCGCAGGTGTATGCCGCCCTCTGGGCGTCGTTCACGGAATGGGTCCACGAACCGCAGCTGTGGCGCCGGCTGGCCGACAGCCCGGTGCCGATGACCTTCATCGCGCCAGGGGATGACGTCCGACCGACGTGGCCGCTGCAGCAACTGGCTGCGTTGGTTCCCCGGGGCGCCTTCGAGGTGGTGCCGGGAGCGGGTCATGATTTCTGGTCCACGCACCCGCAGCTGTGGCGCGCGGTGTGCACGGCCGCGTGTTCGGCCCTGGAGCGGTCGGACGGCTCGCGGGTGCCCCGTCGACGGTCGGACGTGCCGGACGTGGGTCCGGCCGACGTGTGAGGATGTGACATGCTCGATCAGCTGTGGCAGGTCATCGCTCTTGTCTTCGCCATCGCCGTCGTCGGCGTCGGCCTGGTGGTCGGCCTGCTGCGCGGCCGCCGGGGGAAGGCGCCGTCACTGCCCGCCCCGACGACTCCGACCCGCCCCGGCGGTGCCGGTCGACCGGGGGCTGCCGGGGGAGCGGACGACGAGGGCGGCGGTGTGGTCACCCTGCCCGGGGGCCCGGTCACCACGACGCCGGGCGCCGAGGCGCCGGCGCTGCCGGACCTGGAGACACCGGCATACGAGAAGCCGGAAAGTGCCCGCGGACGGTTGGCGCGGCTGCGCGCCCGCCTGGCCCGCAGCAACTCCGCCATCGGCAAGGGGCTGCTGGCGCTGCTCTCCCGTGGGGGGCTCGATGAGGCCGCCTGGGAGGACGTCGAGGACACCCTGCTCACCGCGGACCTCGGCGTCGAGGCGACGACCGAGCTCGTCGAGTCGCTCAAGACCAAAGTCAAGGTCGAGGGGACCACGGATCAGTCGGTTGTCCGCGGGTGGCTGCGGGAAGACCTTCTGCGGCTGGTCGACCCGACGATGGACCGGCGGGTCGCCTCCACGCGGGTCGGGGACCGCCCGGCCGTCATCCTCGTCGTCGGCGTCAACGGCACCGGCAAGACCACCACGGTCGGCAAGCTCGCCCGGGTCCTCGTCGCCGAGGACCGCGACGTCGTCCTCGGCGCGGCCGACACCTTCCGTGCCGCGGCCGCCGACCAACTGGCGACCTGGGGCGACCGGGTGGGCGTGCCCACGATCCGCTCCGAGCGCGAGGGGGCCGACCCGGCCGCCGTCGCCTTCGACGCGGTCAAGGCGGCGGCCGATATGGAGGCCGACGTCGTTCTCATCGACACCGCCGGACGCCTGCACAACAAGACCAACCTCATGGACGAGCTCGGCAAGGTCAAGCGGGTCATCGAGAAGCGCAGCCCCATCGATGAGGTGCTGCTCGTTCTCGACGCGACCACTGGACAGAACGGGCTCGAGCAGGCTCGCGTCTTCGCCGACGTCGTCGACGTCTCCGGCATCGTCCTGACCAAGCTCGACGGGACCGCCAAAGGCGGCATCGTCGTCGCCGTGCAGCGCAAGCTCGGGGTTCCCGTCAAGCTCGTCGGGCTCGGTGAGGGACCGGACGACCTCGCGCCCTTCGACCCGGCCGCGTTCGTCGACGCACTGCTGGACTGAGCGCGGGCACCCTCCGCGCGAGGCCGGCGGGCGGTGGGCGGGCGGCATACCTCTGCCGTATGCCGCGTCGCCCGCGAAACGTGATCCTTACCTGCGACGGCAACCGATAACACAGCCGTAACACGGGCGGGCGCCCCCGGAAACCCGCCCACCGCATGGTTACCGGCATGAGCACACCACCGATGCTTCTGGCAGACGCGACGGCGACCATCGACTACGCGGCGACGACCTTCGTCATCCTGTGCGCGTCGCTAGTCCTCCTCATGACAGTGCCCGGGCTGGCCTTGTTCTACGGGGGCATGACCCGGTCCAAGTCCGTCCTCAACATGATGATGATGTCGTTCGGGGCTGCGGGCCTGGTCGGCGTCCTCTACGTCCTCTACGGCTACTCGATGTCGTTCGGGTCGGAGAACCTCGGCGGGATCATCGCCAACCCCTTCGAGAAGTTTGGGCTGGCCGGCACGGAGGGGCTGGTCAACCCCTTCGGCTACGACGGCTACGGCACCATCCCCGAACTGGCGCTGGTCGCCTTCCAGATGACCTTCGCAATCATCACGGTCGCGCTCATCAGTGGCGCCATCGCCGACCGGGTGAAGTTCTCGACGTGGATGGCGTTCGCCGGGCTGTGGGTGACCCTGGCCTACTTCCCCATGGCGCACATGGTGTGGGGCGGCGGCCTGTTGTCGGCGTCCGAGGGGGGGCTCTCGGCCGCGCTGTTCGGAGCCACGGACGGCAAGGCCGACGTTGTCCCCATCGACTTCGCCGGCGGGACGGTCGTCCACATCAACGCCGGCATGGCGGGCTTGGTGCTCGCCCTGCTCGTCGGGCTTCGGCTGGGTTTCGGCAAGGTCGCCATGCGACCGCACAACGTTCCCTTGACAATGATCGGCGCAGGACTGTTGTGGTTCGGCTGGTTCGGCTTCAACGCCGGCTCCGAACTGGCTGCCGACGGCACTGCCGCGCTCGTGTGGGTCAACACGACGGTCGCCACGGCTGCGGCGATGCTCGGCTGGTTGGTCGTCGAGCGGTTCCGCGACGGGCACGCCACGTCGGTCGGTGCCGCGTCGGGGATCGTCGCGGGACTGGTCGCGATCACCCCGGCCTGTGGCGCGTTGTCGCCCCTCGGGTCGATCATCCTGGGCGTGGTGGCAGGCGGGCTCTGCGCCCTGGCGGTCGGGCTCAAATACCGGCTGAGCTACGACGACAGCCTCGACGTCGTCGGCGTCCACCTGGTCGCAGGAGTCTGGGGGACTATCGGCGCGGGCCTGCTCTCCACGACCACCGGGCTCTTCTACGGCGGCGGCATCCGCCAGACCCTCCTGCAGCTCATCATTGCGCTGGTCACCATCGTCTTCTCCGGCGTCGTCACGCTGCTGCTCGGGCTGCTGCTCAAGAGGGCCATGGGCTGGCGGATCGACTCGGACGCCGAGGTGTCCGGCATCGACCAGAACGTGCACGCCGAGTCCGCCTACGACCTCGGGCTCAGCGGCGGCGGACGATTCGGTGGCGCCTTCGCCGAAGCCGGCGTCGGCAAGACCTCACCGCCAGCGTCCACGACCACCTCGATCACCGAAGGAGCGGGTGCATGAAGCTCATCACCGCCATCATCAAGCCCCACCAACTCGACACCGTCAAGGAGGCCCTCGAAGCCTTCGGCATCTCGGGAATGACGATCAGCGAAGCCTCGGGGTTCGGCCGCCAGAAGGGACACAGCGAGGTCTACCGCGGAGCGGAATACACCGTCGACTTTGTGCCCAAGGTTCGCCTTGAGGTGATCGTCGATGACCTGGACGCGGCTGGCGTGATCGACGTGATCCTCAAGGCGGCCCAGACCGGCCGGATCGGCGACGGCAAGATCTGGTCTGTACCCCTTGATGACTTGGTCCGGGTGCGCACAGGAGAACGTGGCGTCGATGCCATCTGACTCGCTCGCGGACGCACTCACTCACGGCACCCGCTGATCCGAGGAAGCCTCACCGTATGTCCGACGTCACCCAACGACGGCTCGACCTGGCCGGCACCCGCAGCTTCGCTGCCGTGGGTGCCGGCCAGGCGCGTCGCGCGGCCCTCGCCGACTTCGCCCGCACCTGGCTCGCCGAGCGCTGGGACGAGGCCGCGCACGGTATGCCGGCAGCTGGCCTCGCGCTCGCGGCGGTCGGCAGTGTCGCGAGAGGGGATGCCGGACCGCTGAGCGACTACGACCTAGTGCTGCTGCACGACGGACGGCGACTGGGTCAGAAGGACCTCGACGCGTTCGCCGACCGGCTCTGGTATCCGATGTGGGACTCGGGGCTCAAGATCGACCACTCGGTCCGGACCGTTGCCCAATGCCGACAGATCGCTGGAGCCGATCTCTCCGCGGCGGTCGGCCTGCTCGACCTCGTCCACGTGGCCGGCGACGAAGCCCTCGTCAGCGCCGCCCGCTCGAGCGTCGCCCACGACTGGCGGGGCAACGCGCGCAAACGCCTCCCCGAGATGATCGAGGCGGTGACGGCACGGCATACCCGGATGGGGGATTGCGCGCACCTGCTGGAACCGGACCTCAAACAGGCCCGGGGCGGTTTGCGGGACATGACAGTCCTGCGCGCACTCACGGCGGCCTGGTTGGCCGACCGCCCGCACGGGGACGTCGACGCGGCATACGGGCGGATCCTTGACGTGCGGGACGCGGTCCACGTGGTCACCGGTCGGGCCCGCGACCGGCTCACCCGTGAGGACCACGACAGCGTCACGGCGTTGCTCGGCTACGACGACACCGACCGGATGCTCATCGACCTCTCGACGTCGGCGCGGGTCGTCGCCTATGCCCTGGACGGGACATTGCGGCGGGCCTCCCAGGCGCAGCGGGCCCGGCTGCTGCGCGTGGGGCCACGTCGGCCGAGCCTAGAACCGTTGGGGTATGGGCTGTTTCGCCACGACGGGGAGGTCGTCCTCGGGCCGGGCGTCGACCCGCGGCGGGACCCCACGCTCGCCTTGCGTGCCGCTGGGGTCGCGGCCCGAGCCGGTATGCCGTTAGCGCGGGCGACGCTGGCCAACCTCGCTGAGGCCCGCCCACCGCTTCCGGACCCCTGGCCAGCGGACGCCCTCGCCCTGTTCACCGATCTACTGGCGGCAGGTCCAGGGCTGGTGTCGGTGTGGGAGGGGCTGGACCTCGCGGGGATCATCGAAACATGGCTGCCGCAGTGGCGTGACGTTCGCAGCCGCCCGCAGCACAACGCCGTGCACCGGCACACCGTCGACCGGCACTCCATCGAGACGGTCGTCGTTGCTAGCGGCCTGGTCCGCGACGTGCACCGCCCCGACCTGCTCCTGCTCGCGGCGCTCCTGCACGACGTCGGAAAGGTGGCCGCAGGCGCCGATCATGCCGAGGTCGGCGCGCCGATCGCCGACGTCATGCTGCGTCGGCTCGGCGTGCCGGACGACGATCGAGCGCTGGTTGTGCGGCTGGTCCGAGAACACCTCACCTTGGTCGAGCTGGCCACCCGGCGGGACCCGCACGATCCGGCAACCATCGCCACGCTGTCGGTCGCTGTCGACGGCTCCCAGGAGACCTTGGCGATGCTGCGGGCCCTGACCGAGGCAGACGCTCGGGCCGCCGGCCCCGCTGCCTGGACCGAGTGGCGGGCCCAACTCGTCGACCAACTCACCGGTGTGGGCGAGCGAAGCCTGCGAGCGGCATACCCGTTGCCTGCTGTGCAGATTCGCGAACCGAGCGTGGCCGACGCCGCAGAGGTGGGGGCCGGGCGCCCGGTGGTGCGGATCGAGCGGCTGGGCACGGCATACCGGGTGCACGTGGTCGAGGCGGACCGGCCGGGGCTGTTCGCCGACCTAGCGGGGCTGTTCGCCGTTGACGGGCTGACCGTGCGATCGGCGCTGCTGCGGACGGTCGATGGGCTTGCGCTGGACGAGTGGGTCGTCGACTCGCCGTCCGGCCATGCTCCCGACCCCGCGGCGCTTGGGCGAGGGCTGGCCCGGCTGTCGGCGGGCGACCGCTCACCACTGGCTCGCCTGACCCGGCGAATGCAAACCCAGATTGTGGCTGCGCACCCCACTCCGGGGGGTCCCAATGCCGCTGCGACCGGCCGTCCCGGGATGACTCGCGCGATGATGCTGCCGGACGCCTCCACGCAGGCGACGGTGATCGAAGTCCGGGCCACGGACCGGAAGGGGCTTCTGCACGACCTCGGGACCGCCATCGCCGGCGCCGGTCTGTCGGTGCGCAGCGCCCATATCGCCACGTATGCCGGTCAGGCGCTGGACACGTTCTACCTCACCACGGCAGATGGGTCGCCGTTGTCGCCGGCTGAGGTTGGGCGGACCATCGCGGTGCTCATCGACGCCGCCGACGGCCGGTAGCGGCGCTCGCGGACTTTCACGAATCACCAGATTCGCCCATTTCGGTTCCTCTATTCTCGTGAACCATGACTCGGTCACTCTCCCAACATCCAGCCTGGGGCGCCTGTGTCGCAGGGCTACTGCTCGCCCTCTCGGCCTGTTCCCCAGGTGGCACGACGGCCAGCACGCCGACGTCGGCCGCGTCGACTGCCAGAGGGTCAAGCGCCTCCGGCCCCGCTGGTGCCGCCAGCACGGCGGGCGCGGCGGGCGGGACGGCCACAGGCAAACTTGACCCCGGGGCCAAAGCGCCTCCAGCCTCCTTTACGGTCAAGCCGCCCGCCGATCCGTGCGCTGTGCTCCCCATGGACGCCGTGAAGATGCTCAGTCTCGGCAAGGCCACGGCGACCAAGGCCGCGCCCCCGAGCGGCTGCCTCTACCTCAACGCTTCGAATGATGTGGTCTACCTCTACCGCCTCTCTACGAAGGAGCAGTTGCCGGGCGGCCTGGAGTCGCTGAAGAACGGGGCGCAGAGCGCGATGGGAGCACCCGCAACCGGGATCTTGGTCCGTGGCTTCGAAGGGTTCGTGGTCACCGGGCAGGGTACCGGCACCTTGGAGACGCAGGTGGGGGTGAAGGTGGGCGACTACGTTGTGGAGTGCTCGGTGCCCAAGGGCGGTGATCTCTCGGACCAGCGCTCCATCGCCTTCGAAGCCGTCGCTGAGATCCTCGACGCGATCGTCACGGTGGGCTGAGCGGCCACCTGTTGCGGGCGGCATACGGAAGGGTCGGTAGGCCGCGCGAAAGGTAAGGTTCTGGGGTGTTCACCAACCTGTCCGACCGGCTGACCGCGACCTTCCGCAACCTGCGGGGCAAGGGGCGGCTGACCGAGCACGACATCAACTCGACGCTGCGCGACATCCGGCTGGCCCTGCTCGACGCCGACGTCGCGCTCCCGGTCGTCAAGGCGTTCGTCGCCGCGATCCGCGAGCGGGCCCTGGGCGCTGAGGTCAGCCAGGCGCTCAACCCCGGTCAACAGGTCGTCAAGATCGTCAACGAGGAGCTCGTCGGCATTCTCGGCGGGCAGACCCGGGCGCTGCAGCTAGCCAAGACCCCGCCGACGGTCATCATGCTCGCGGGGCTTCAGGGCTCCGGAAAGACCACGCTGGCCGGAAAACTGGGCTATTGGCTCAAGGAGCAGGGCCACACCCCGATCCTCGTGGCCGCCGACCTGCAACGGCCCAACGCGGTCACTCAGCTCGAGGTCGTCGGGCAGCGCGCCGGGGTGCCGGTCTATGCCCCCGAGCGGGGCAACATCGCCGGACATGACGCGGTGGGCGGCACGGGTGAGGGGACCCGGTCCTACGGGGACCCCGTCAAGGTGGCTGGCGACGGCATACAGCACGCTATTGCCCGCCAACACGACGTCGTCATCGTTGACACGGCCGGGCGTCTGGCCGTCGACGCCGACCTCATGCAACAGGCCACGGACATCCGGGCGGCGATCGGGCCCGACGAGGTGCTGTTCGTTATCGACGCGATGATCGGTCAGGCGGCGGTCGAGACGGCCGTGGCGTTCCAGAACGGCGTCGGGTTCACCGGAGTCGTGCTGTCCAAGCTCGACGGCGACGCCCGCGGTGGTGCGGCCCTGTCGATCGCCCACGTGACCGGCCGCCCGATCCTCTTCTCGTCCATCGGCGAGGGGGTCAAGGATTTCGAGGTCTTCCACCCGGACCGGATGGCCTCCCGGATCCTCGACATGGGCGACGTGCTCACCCTTATCGAGCAGGCCGAGCGCGCTTTCGACAAGAAGCACGCCGACGAGATGGCCCGCAAGTTCCTCGCCGAGGAGGACTTCACCTTCGACGACTTCCTCGAGCAGATGGCCGCGATCAAGCGGATGGGCAACTTCAAGTCGATGCTCGGGATGCTGCCGGGGATGCAGCAGATGCGGGCTCAGCTGGAGGCGTTCGACGAGCGTGAGTTCGATCGGGTCGAGGCGATGGTGCGCTCGATGACCCCGTTCGAGCGCACCCACCCCAAGCTCATCAACGGCTCCCGCCGCCAGCGGATCGCCCGGGGGTCGGGGATGCAGGTGACCGACGTCAACCAACTCCTCGAGCGTTTCGGGCAGGCCCAGAAGATGATGAAGTCCCTTGCACGGGGTGGCGGTCCGGGGATCCCGGGTATGCCGGGCATACCGGGGATGCGCAAGGGCAAGGCAGCCCCCGCTCCGCGCCGCAAGGCCAAGAGCGGCAACCCGGCCAAGCGCGCGGCTGAAGAGCGCGCGCTGGCTGAACGCGAGGCGACAGGTCGTCAGGAGGCGGCCGGACGAGCCTTCGGTATGCCGTCCGGCGCAGGCGGCGCTTCGGGTGCCCCTGGAGCAGCCGATCTCGACCCCGGCCAACTCCCTCCGGGCTTCGAGAAGTTTCTGGGCCGCTGAAGTCGAGGGTCGCTATGGGTGGTTGTCCCACCCTCCACAAGGGAGAAGCCCGGGCTTGTCTCGACGGGCTTGGCGGGCTTTATCGGCTGAGTCAAACGGAGCGTGGTCAGTGCCCGAACACGTGCTTGCCGAGGCGATCCGAGTCGGTGGACGACTTCCTGCGCCGTGGCTCAACCCCGCCCGCTACGACTGCGCTGGCCTTCCGCTCACCACGCCCGATCTGTGGTTCGACGATGCGCCCTCGCCGTCATGGTGCACTCGCGCGGGTGGAGCGGGCCTACATCGTGGCGCGCCGTCGGCCTCGGCCCAGTGTTCGAGCTGACGGGCGAGGACGCCCGAGGCATCGCTCTCGGGTCAGCACGGTCAATCGCTTGTCCTGCCGCCGATCAATTAGCCTCGGACACATGACCTCGGCGCGGCTGCACACCCTCGCGGTTGGCACCTCGGGCCCGAGAATCGCCTTCCTGCACGGGCTGTTCGGCCAAGGCCGCAACTGGAGCCAGATCGCCAAAGCCCTCTCCGGGCCAACCGGTGAGGCGGCTCGGTGCCAGCTCATCGACCTCCCCGATCACGGCCGGTCACCATGGAGCGACCACTTCTCCCTCCAGGCGTATGCCGCGTCCGTCGCCGCCACCCTGCGCGCTACCGCTCCTGGTGAGCGCTGGAGCTTGGTCGGTCATTCCCTCGGGGGCAAGGTCGCCATGATCGTGGCCCTGTCGCAGCCCGATCTCATCGAGCGGTTGGCCGTCATGGACATCGCCCCGCGGCACTACCGATCCCATCAGTGGTTTGTCGACTACATCCGGGTCATGCAAAACCTGCCGCTGGACGCAATTCCTGACCGCGCAGCGGCTGATACCGCTCTGGCCCAACACATTCCAGAACCGGCCATTCGGGCATTCCTGCTGCAGAACCTTCGGCGCCACGGCAGCCAGTGGTCCTGGCAGGTCAACTTCAACGCCCTCGTTCGTTCCGGGACCGGCCCGTCCGGGGTGGCGGGGTGGCCCACGTCCGCCGCGACGGCATACCGGCCTTTCGGGGGACCGGTGGTGTGGGTGGGTGGTGCCGATTCGACGTACATCAGCGACCGTGACGAGGAGCCGATGCGCGCGCTGTTCCCCCGGGTGCGCCAAGTGACTGTCAACGACGCCGGTCACTGGGTCCATTCAGACCAACCGGAGGTCGTCATCGAGATCCTGCGCCGCTTCGCTCTCGCGCCCACCCGTCGCCACTGACCGCTCGCTAGAGTCGGCGGCATGGCAACGGTGCTGCACATCGTGGGGGAGATCCTCGTCGGACCCGCGGACACGCGCCCGGAGTGCTGGGTGCTCGACGGGAGGGTGTCGTATGCCGCCCCCACCGGTTTCGGACACGACGTCCAGACGGTGCGCGGCTGGGCCCTGCCCGGTCTCATCGACGCCCACTGCCACGTCGGGCTGGACCAGCATGGTCCGGTCGCCGAGGACGTCGCCGAGCGGCAGGCCCTCGCTGACCGGGACGCGGGGACGTTGCTCATCCGTGATGCCGGCAGCCCGGCCGACACCCGGTGGATGGACGACCGGGAGGACCTGCCGCGGATCGTGCGGGCCGGGAAGCACATTGCCCGGACCCGGCGCTACATCAGGAACTACGCCCACGAGATCGAGCCGGACGAACTCGTTGCGCACGTGCGGATGGAAGCCCGCCGTGGGGACGGCTGGGTGAAACTCGTTGGCGACTGGATCGACCGGGAGACCGGAGATCTCTCGCCGTGCTGGCCGCGCGAGGCGGTCATTGCGGCCGTTGCCGCCGCTCACGAGGAGGGCGCCCGCACCACCGCGCACTGCTTCGGTGAGGAGTCGCTGCACGACTTCGCCGCGGCTGGCACCGACTGCATCGAACACGCCAGCGGCCTGGACGAGGAGTCGACCAAAGCCTTTGCGGCGCAAGGCATCGCCATCGTCCCGACGCTCATCAACATCGCGAACTTCCCCGACCTTGCCGCCCCCGCTCGGGAGAAGTTCCCGACGTACTACAGCCACATGATCGCTTTGCACGCGCGCCGTTACGAGACAATCGCACGGGCGCACGAGGCCGGCATACCGATCTATGTCGGGACCGACGCCGGTGGAGTGTTGCCACACGGGCTGGCCGCGCAAGAGGCCACCGAACTTGCCAAGGCGGGCCTGTCGACCCTGGACGTCCTGTCCTCCGGGTCGTGGGCCGCTCGCTCCTGGCTGGGCCATCCAGGCATTGACGAAGGTGACCCGGCGGATCTGGTGGTCTATCCCGCCGACCCTCGCCTCGATCTCGCTGTGCTCGCAGCCCCGAAGGCAGTTGTCTTGCGCGGCAACCGAGTTCGATGATACCTCGGGTCCGATGAGGCACCCCTGGGAGCGGCGGTCCGAGCGGGTGCGGCTCGCGCCCCTGGCTGGTCGCGACGTGCCTGGGCTGCGCCGAGCCATCCAGGGGTCACTCGACCGGATCGCCACGTGGGGGCCGACCGGGTTGGAGTCCCTCGACGATCTCGTTGACCTCCAGGGACCGGCCAAACGGACCTTCCTGGTCCACGCGCTGCAGCCCGACCCGTCCGGTGGGCACTCGATCGCCGCTCGGATCAACGTCAACGACCTAGTCATGGGGCGGCTGGCCTCGGCCACGCTGGGCTACGACGCCTACGACCCGTATGCCGGTCGCGGCCTCACCCGTGAGGGCATCGGGTTGCTGCTCGACCTGGCCTTTACCCCCGCGCCGAACGGTTTGGGTCTGCACCGGGTGGCCGCCGACGTCCAGCCCGCCAACGTGCGGTCCGCTGCGCTACTGCGTTCCCTGGGGTTCGTCCGCGAAGGCTACTCGCCTCGACTGGTCCGGATCCCGACGGCTGGAGATCCTCGGGACGACTGGCGCGACCATGATCGCTACGCGCTCTTGCTCGAGGACTGGCCGGGTGCCCCGTGTGCCGCCCCGGCGCCGCGCCGTCTGGCCGTCCTCGTTCACGGCGTGCCGGGCAGTGGCAAGTCCACTCTTGCTCGCCGCTTGGCCACCGAGCTGGGGGTGCCTCTCTTCCGCAAGGACGCCATCAAGGAGACCTTGGCGGACGCGCTCCCCGCGGCCGACTCTCGGGAGTTGGGTGCGGGGGCGAGCCAAGCACTGTGGGCCGTGCTCGCCGAATCGCCGGTCGGCGCGGTCGTCGAGTCGTGGTGGTGGCCCCAGGACCGGGAGCGCGTCCGAGACGGGCTGCGCCGGGCTGGCTTCGAGCCCGCTCGGGTGGCAGAGGTGTTTTGCGACGTTCCAATCGAGGTGGCGGCGGCACGAGACCGCGACCGCTGGGAGGCGGGCGAACGGCATACCGTCCATCGGCGGGTCACCGACGAGGAGTGGCGCGACGCGGTCACCCCGGCCGCAGCGCCGCTTGGGCTGGGGCCGGTCCACCGCATCAACACCTCGGTCCCCCTCACCGACGCCCAGGTATGCCGCCTCGCCCTCACCATCCGCGCGGGCCTCCCCGCCGGCCCCTCCTCCCACCCTTCCTCCCCCCGAGATTGACCTTGGGTGCAGGACACGCCGGTCCATCTGGGCGCAAGGTCAATCTCGGCGCAGCCTTCCCCGACTTGTTGCCCGCGAGATTGACGTTGGGTGCGGGACACGCCGGGCAATCTGGTCACAACGTCAATCTCGGCGGCGGCTGGTCGGGGGAGGGCGCGCGGTCTGGCAGAATAGGCGGCTGTACTCGCCGCGTCCGACGGCCTTGTCGTCCGGACGCGAGCGCCTACAGGCCGAGTGACGGCACCCCGGAGCAACCTGCCCCGGTCTCGCCGTGCTCACGAAACGAAGCAGGAGACCACCACCGTGGCCGTCAAGATTCGCCTCAAGCGGATGGGCAAGATCCGCACCCCGTTCTACCGCGTCGTTGTCATGGACTCGCGCACCAAGCGCGACGGCCGGGCGATCGAGGAGATCGGCAAGTACCACCCCACCGAGGAGCCCTCGGTCATCGACATCGACTCCGCCCGCGCCGCCTACTGGCTGGCCCAGGGCGCCCAGCCCACCGAGGCCGTCGAGGCGTTGCTCAAGGTGACCGGCGACTGGCAGAAGTTCAAGGGCACCGACGGCGCCGAGGGCACCCTGCGCGTGGCCAAGCCCAAGCCGAGCAAGAAGGACCTTTACGAGGCTGCCGTCGCCGCCGCGGGCAAGTCCCTTGAGCTCAAGGGTTCGGCCACGACCGTGCGCCGCAAGCCGGCCAAGGCCGAGGCTGCCGTCGCCGAGATCACCGACTCCCTGGCTGCCGCCGACAAGCCGGCCGAGACCGCTGACGCGGCCGCCGCCGAGGGCGACGAGGCCTGACCGTGCTCGAGGAGGCCCTAGAACACCTGGTCAAGGGCATCGTCGACCACGCCGATGAGGTGGTCGTGCGCCGCAAGGAGCTTCGGCGCGGCGAGTTGCTCGAAGTGCGCGTGCACCCCGAGGACCTCGGCCGGGTCATCGGCCGCTCGGGTCGTACGGCCAGCGCCTTGCGCACCGTCATGCAGGCCCTGGCCGGCGGCGCGAATATCCGCGTCGACATCGTCGACACTGACCGGCGCTGAACCCTCCGGCTGTGGCGCACGTCGTCGCCCGGATCGGTAAGCCGCACGGCATCCGCGGGGAGGTCACCGTGCAACTGCACACGGACGACCCCGCGGGCCGGTTCGCTGTGGGCACTGTGCTGCCGACCAAGGCTCCCAAGGGGAGCGGCGTCCCGCGCGAGCTCACCGTGCGCTCGTCGCGGGACCACAACGGGGTCTGGCTGCTGGGCTTCGAGGAGATTCCCGACCGCACCGGTGCGGAAGGGCTGCGCGGCATCCGCCTGCTGACCCCTGAGGGCGCCGAAGAACTGCTCGAGCCCGACCAGGGCGGCGACGCCTGGTACGAGGAGCAGCTCGTCGGTCTGGCTGTCGTCCTGCCCGACGGCTCGCCCGTTGGCAGCGTCGCCGGGCTGGATATCGGCCCGGGCCAGGACCGCCTTCGGGTGACGGTGGACGGTGGGCGGACGGCATACATCCCCTTTGTCTCCGCGCTGGTCCCGGTCGTCGACGTGGTCGGCGGACGCGTTGTTATCGACCCGCCCGCGGGTCTGCTGGAGCTCTGAACCAGCCATGACCGCCGCCATGCGGATCGACGTGGTGACGATCTTCCCGGGCTACCTCGCGCCGCTCGATCTGTCGCTCATCGGCAAGGCCCGCGAGCAGGGGCTGCTCGACCTGCGGGTGCACGATCTGCGCGAGCACACCCACGACCGGCACCGCACTGTCGACGACACGCCTTACGGGGGCGGCGCCGGCATGGTCATGCGCCCCGAACCATGGGGGGAGGCGCTCGACGCGCTCGTCGCCACCGGGGGCGGAGCCGTGCCCCGGCTGCTGGTCCCCACCCCCTCCGGTATGCCGTTCACCCAGGCCCTCGCCCGCGACCTCGCCGCCGAGCCGTGGCTGGCCTTCGCCTGCGGGCGCTATGAGGGGATCGACGAGCGGGTCATCGACTATGCCGAGGGGCTGATGCCGGTCACGCCGGTGTCCCTGGGGGACTACGTGCTCAACGGCGGCGAGGTGGCCGTCCTGGCGATCGTCGAGGCTGTGGCCCGGCTGCTGCCTGGCGTCATCGGCAACGCCGAGTCGCTGGTTGAGGAGTCCCACGAGGATGGGCTGCTCGAATACCCCGTCTACACCAAGCCCGCGTCCTGGCGCGGCCTGGAGGTCCCCGAGGTGCTGTTGTCGGGCAACCACGCGGCAATCGCGGCCTGGCGTCACGCCCAACGGGTCCAGCGGACCGCCACGCGACGCCCGGATCTGCTCGACCACTGATCGGCCCTCACCGGTGACCGCCGACGCCCCGCTACAGCTCTTGAGCGACGTCGATCCGGTTGCCGTCCGGGTCGGCGACGACGAAGGCCCGCAGCCCGAAGTCGTGATCGCGCAAGCCCTTGACGATCCGCGCACCGTGGGCGACCAGCCGGTCGTGCAGCGCCGTCGCGTCGCTCACCATGAGGTGGGCGACGTTGTGCGCCCCCGCCGTATGCCGTGGCGCCAACGTGAGGTGCACCTCGGCGGCATCGCGCTCCAGGATGACGAACCCGACAGGGTCGCCGTTGGTGAAGGTCACGGCCATCCCGAGGGCGTCGCGATAGAAGCGCAGCGCCGCCTCGATGTCACGGACGGGGATGCCGGGCGCCGTGCGGCCGTAGCGGATCGGCTCGGCATCGCCGGTGTCGGGTCGGTGGGGCGGATCGGACATGGCGGTCTCCTACGGATCGGTCGCCGTTTGCTGATCCTCGCCGAGGCGGTGCCCGGGGAGGGGAGCGGCGGGAGACGGGGCGGTGCCCGGCTGACCGGACGAGCATGCCAGATTTCCCGGTACGCCGTGGGGTCTGGCACACTTGGACGGTTGCCTTCCGGCATCTGACGAGCCCCTGCCACAGGGGGAGCGACCCGGACCACCCGTTCACGGGAGGGCCGTCGCGCGGCCAGCCGGACGGCATACGTGAGACGTTCGCAACCTGACCACCCCGCGAGGCGACCTGTGGCGCCACGAGAAAGCAGCTGACACCATGCACCACCTCGACGACGTCAACGCCGCCACGCTGCGCGACGACATCCCCGCCTTCCGCGCCGGTGACACCCTCAAGGTGCACGTCAAGGTCATCGAAGGCAACCGCTCCCGCGTGCAGGTCTTCCAGGGCATCGTCATCCGCCGCCACGGCGCCGGTGTCGGCGAGACCTTCACGGTCCGCAAGGTGTCGTTTGGTGTCGGGGTCGAGCGGACCTTCCCGGTGCACACCCCGATCATCGACAAGATCGAGGTCGTTACCCGTGGTGACGTCCGTCGCGCGAAGCTCTACTACTTGCGCGATCTGCGCGGCAAGGCCGCCAAGATCAAGGAGAAGCGCGACTCGTCCGGCAAGGCCGAGGCCAAGAGCGGCGCCTGAGGCGCGTGACTGAGGCCTCGGGGGGGCCGCTGCGCGAGCCGGACGAGGCCGCGCCGGTTCTGACGCGCCGAGAGGTCCGCGAGGCACAGCGGGCCAAGAAGTCGCGACGTGCCCGTCGCGGTTCGCTCCTGTCCGTCGTGCCGGAATGGCTCAAGGTGGGCGTGGTCGCGGTCGCCCTGATGGTGCTCGTCCGGGCATTCCTCGTGCAGTCGTTCTCGGTGCCATCGGGGTCGATGCAGCAGACCCTCGAACCGGGGGACCGCATCCTGGTAACTCGCCTGGAGCGCGGGCCGTCGATCGAGCGCGGCGACGTGGTTGTCTTCGACGGCAGCGACACCTGGGGCAAGCCGGCCGGAGCGAGCAATGGAACCGGGGTCCGGGCTGCGTTGTCCTCGATCCTGGCGTTCGTTTCGCTGAGCTCCGGTGCCGACTACGTCAAGCGTGTCATTGGTGTCCCCGGCGATCACATCGTCTGCTGCGCCGCCGACGGGCGCCTCACCGTGAACGGCGTGGCGGTCGACGAGCCGTATCTCTACCCCGACAACCCACCGAGCACGACGAAGTTCGACGTCATCGTGCCCGCTGGGAAGATCTGGGTCATGGGGGACCATCGCAGCGCATCGGCGGACTCCCGATCTCAGCTGGGTCGTCCGGGTGGCGGGATGGTTCCGCTTGACGATGTCGTCGGTCGGGCCTGGGTTCGCTATTGGCCATTGGATCGACTCGGTACCCTGACCCCTGCACCTACCTTGCAGGATCTCCCTCAGCCCACCGGAGTAGCGCCTTCATGACCCGCGACGCATCGTCCGCGACGCCGGACGCCCGGTCTGGGGAACGCGGCTTCTGGAGCAGTGTCTGGGTCGGGGTCCGGGAGGTTCTCATCGTCATGACCCTGGCGATGGCACTCTCGCTCGTGGTCAAGACTTTTTTCGTGCAGCCCTTCCATATCCCGTCGGGGTCGATGGAGGACACTCTCATCAAGGACGACCGGGTCCTAGTCAGCAAGCTGACGCCAGGTCCCTTCGCCTTGCAGCGGGGGGACATCGTCGTTTTCACCGACCCGGATCACTGGCTGGGTGACGTTCCACCGGTCGAGCGCAGCCCGCTGCGTTCGGCGTTGGTCTTCCTCGGCTTGGTCCCGGATGACTCACACGAGCACCTCATCAAGCGAGTCATCGGTCTGCCCGGAGACCACGTGACCTGCTGCACGGTCGCAGGTCAGGTCACCGTGAACGGGGTGGCGATCACGGAGCCCTATGTCAAACCCGGCGATACTCCGGGAGGCGGCCGGGCCGCCTTCGACATCGTCGTCCCTGCTGGAAAGGTCTGGGTGATGGGCGACCATCGGTCCGACTCGGCGGATTCACGTCTGCACGATGACGGCACCGGCGCGCTGGGCTCGGTGCCGATGGACGACATCCACGGTAAGGCGGTCCTCATCGTGTGGCCGCTGGATCGGTGGACCGGTCTGTCCCTCAGCACCGACGTGTTCGCTGCTGTCCCCTGAGTCGCGTATGCCGGCCGGTTCCCGCACGCCCGCCCGCTCCCGTCCCGGGTCACCGAGCCCGTCACTGCGGGTTGAGCGCGGCCTGCAACGCCAGGGTTATCGGTTGCTCGCCGGGATGGACGAGGTCGGCCGGGGGGCGCTGGCCGGCCCGGTCACCGTGGGAGTGGTCGTCATCGACGAGGTATGCCGTTCGGCCCCGCAAGGGGTACGTGACTCCAAGCTGATGTCTGCGCAGGCTCGAGAGCGGATGGTCCCGCGAATCGAACGTTGGGCCCACGCCCACGCCGTCGGGCACGCTTCGCCATTGGAGGTCGACCAGTTCGGGATCATTGTCGCGCTGCGGTTGGCCGGGGTGCGCGCCTTGGCCGCGCTGCCCGTCGTGCCTGATCTGGTCATCCTCGACGGGAATCACGACTGGCTCACCGCTCCGGATCAGGTGGGGTTATTGGGCCTGCTGGACGATGCCGAGGCGACCACTCTCGCGCCTGGCCCGACGTCCCTCGGTCGCACCCCTCCCGTGACGACGATGATCAAGGCCGACCTGCGTTGTTCGTCCGTCGCCGCCGCGTCCGTGTTGGCGAAGGTGGAGCGCGACGGCCTCATGGTCGCGCTGGGAGGCAAGCACCCGGCATACCGGTGGGAGATCAACAAGGGGTATGCCGCGCCCGAGCACCTGGCCGCGCTGGAACTGCACGGACCCTGTGATCTGCACCGACGCAGCTGGAGGCTGCGTGGACCCGGCTCCGAGGTGGTAGAACGGAGCGACCCGACCGACAGCGCGCCGCGATGAGGACTGCATGAGCTCCGAAGACCTGGAGAAGTACGAGACCGAGCAGGAGCTCGCGCTCTACCGCGAATACCGTGATGTCGTATCGCTGTTCTCCCATGTGGTCGAGACCGAACGGCGTTTCTACCTGTGCAACTCGGTCGACATGAAGGTGCGCTCGGACGGCGGCGAGGTGTTCTTCGACATCACGATGAGCGACGCGTGGGTGTGGGACATCTATCGACCGGCCAGGTTCGTCAAGTCGGTGCGCGTGGTGACGTTCAAGGACGTCAATATCGAGGAGCTGCCCAAGTCCGAGCTGGAGATGCCCTCGTAGCGGTTGTGCTGCTGGTTGGTGAGCCGGTCGCTCAGGAGCAGGGGCCGGGTGGGGGCGCGTGGTCCAGACGCTCGGGGCTGGCGCTGGCCGTTGTCCACATGGGGGTGGACGTTCGTCCCACCGTCCACAGGCCGCGCGGCCGGCGTGGGCGGCATACCGGGTCGGCTGTTTGGCTGCGACCATGCAGACGACAGAGGGTATGCCGCATCAGGTCGCCGCGGCGGTCGGCAACTACGGCGAGCGGATGGCTGAGCGCTATCTGCGTGATCAAGGCTTCGAGATCCTCGCCCGCAATTGGCGATGCTCGCAGGGCGAGATCGACATTGTGGCCCGCGACGGGGGCTGTCTGGTGGTATGTGAGGTCAAGACCCGTCGAGGGGAGACGTTCGGGGGCCCGGCGCAGGCCGTGACGTTCCGCAAATTGGCGCGGTTGCGGCGGTTGGCGGCGGCGTGGCTCATGGAGCGTGAGGAGGACGGCGACACTGGACGTTTCCCCGACGTCCGGGTGGACGTCGTCGGGGTGGCTCGCCCGCGGACCGGCCCCTGTGTCATCGAGCACCTGGTGGGGGTGGCCTGAGATGGGCCTGGGGAGGACCCGGTCGGTCGGGGTCCGAGGCGTGGAGGGTTTCCTCGTCGAGGTGGAGTCGGATGTCGCGTCTGGGCTGCCGGCGTTCACGGTGAGCGGCCGGGCCGATGCGGCCTGCGCCCAGGCACCCGACCGGGTGCGTGCGGCGGCGGCCAACAGCCAGCATCCGATCCCGGCGCGTCGGATCACTGTCAACCTGTCGCCGGCCTCGGTGCTCAAGGTGGGCAGTGGGTTCGATCTGGCGATCGTCGTCGCGACGTTGGTGGCGGCCCGAGAGATCCCGACGGGCGTCGTCGAGGACGTCGTCCATATCGGCGAGCTGGGCCTGGACGGATCGGTGCGGCCGGTGCGTGGCTTGGTGCCGATGGTCGTGGCCGCGGCGAAGGCGGGGGTGCGGCACGTTGTCGTGCCGGTGGCCAATGCCCGTGAGGCCCGGCTCGTGGCAGGGGTGCAGGTCCATCCCGTGGCGCGGCTGGACGAGCTGGTGGCGCGCTACCGAGCGCTCGCCAAGCGGCGCCAGGTGGTCGAGGTGGTCGAGCCCGACGTAGCCCTGATGCCGGACCGTCCGCCGCCGGACCTAGGCGATGTCGTCGGGCAAACCGAGGGTCGACTGGCTGTGGAGATCGCTGCCGCTGGCGCACATCACCTCTATCTCGTCGGTCCTCCTGGGGCCGGCAAGTCGATGTTGGCTGAACGGCTCCCGGGTCTGCTTCCCGAGCTTGACGACCAGCAGGCCATGGAGGTAACGGCGATCTCGTCCATCCTCGGGACCCTGACCAGTTTCGACGGGCTGTGCCGTCGGCCGCCTTTCGTCGCGCCGCATCACGGCGCGTCGATGCCGGCGATCATCGGCGGGGGCTCGGGCGTGGTCTTGCCAGGCGCGGTGACGCAGGCCCATCACGGCGTCCTCTTCCTCGATGAGGCGCCGGAGTTCCGGCCTGGGGTGATGCAGGCCCTGCGTCAGCCCATCGAATCGGGTCACGTCGTTGTCGCCAGAGCCATTGGCAACGTTCGCTTCCCCTGCGAGTTCCAGCTCGTCCTTGCCGCCAACCCGTGCCCGTGCGGGATGGGGTCGGGCAAAGCAGCCGCCTGTTCGTGTTCGCCGATCCAGCAGCGGCGCTATTCCGGTCGGTTGTCGGGCCCGATCCTGGACCGAATCGACATCCAGGTCCATGTGCCGGCGCCGTCGCGGGCCGCCCTGCTCGGCGAACCGGGGGAGTCCACCCAGGTCGTTCGGGGGCGCGTTGAGGCGGCTCGCGGCGCCCAACGGGAGCGCTGGTCCGGTCGGTCGTATGCCGTCAACGGCCGGGTTCCGGGTCCGGTGCTCCGGTCGGACGCTTTCCGGCTCGGCGCGGCCCGGACAGCCGATCTGGACCGCGCCATCGATCGAGGGCTGTTGTCGCTGCGGGGCTACGACCGGTGTCTGCGGTTGGCCTGGACCATCGCCGACCTGGCCGGCCGAGTCTCGCCCAGCCGTGACGATGTGGGTCTGGCCCTGTCGTTGCGCCACCAACCGGCCCTGGCCGCATGAAGCGAGCGAAGAGGAGGTGTTCGCGATGAGGGTGCTGCCTGCCTCGCTTGCCCAGGAGCGATGGGCTCGGGCCGCGTGGTCGCGGGTCGCCGAGCCGGGAGACCCCCGGTCGGTACGACTGATCGAGGAATTGGGTCCGGTCGATGCGCTCGCGGCCGTTGTCGAGGACCGGCCGTGGGCTCCCGAGCCGCTCCGGCAGCGGGTCTCGGGGGTCGACCTTGACGACGTGGTGGGTTTCGCCCGCCGACGAGGCTGGCGGATGGTCATCCCAGGTGACGATGAGTGGCCAGCCGGGGTCGACGATCTCACGACCGCTCCGATCGGACTCTGGGTCGTCGGGCCAGCTGACCTGGGCCAGGCATGCGCGATGTCGGTCGCCGTCGTGGGTGCCCGGGCGTGCACGGCATACGGGATGGGGGTGGCGGCCGAGCTGGGGGCGGGGTTGCCCGAGGCGGGGTATGCCGTGGTATCCGGTGCTGCGTTCGGCATCGATCGGGCAGCGCACCAGGGCTGTCTGTCGGTTGGCGGCACGACCGTGGCCGTCCTCGCCGGGGGCTTGGACCGTCCCTATCCGGCCACCAACGCCGAGATCATCGCGCGGATCGGGGCGACGGGCGCCCTCGTCTCAGAGGTTGGGCCAGGTGGCGCGCCGACGAAATCGCGCTTCCTGCAACGCAATCGACTGATCGCCACGATGACGGTCGGCACCGTTGTCGTCGAGGCGGGCCTTCGCTCGGGGTCGCTCAACACGGCTGGGTATGCCGCCGAACACGGCCGACCGGTCGGCGCGGTTCCCGGCGCGATCACCTCACGAGTGTCGGCGGGCTGCCATCAGGCGATCCGGGACCAGAAGGCGATGCTCGTCACCGATGTTCCAGAGGTCGTGGACCTCATCGGACGAATGGGGGTGGACGCAGCACCCAGGCGCTCAGAACCGGTGCGTCCAGAAGACGAGTTGCCTCCGGAAGATCGACTCGTCCTGGCCGCGTTGCCGATCCGGGCGCCCGTCGTCGTCGAAGCGGTCGCGGCCCACGCGGGGCTTGGCGTGGCCCAAACCCGGGCGTCGCTCGGACGATTAGAGCTAGCCGGGGTGGCGTTGCGGGTCGGCGATCGCTGGAAGCAGGTGCCGCCCCGGGCCCGGCGGGCTGCCGGGGCGTGAGGTCGGTCGCGCGGGATGACGGCGCGTCGCGCGGGCCGAGAAGGGCCGACGGTGTGCGACGGTAGGGAGATGCAGCAGGACGCCGGCACCTCCCCCCCGCGGGCAGGAAAGCCGCCGGATCGAAGCCCAGCGGGTGGGGTCCAGGCCGTTCTGGATGACTACCAACGTTTCCTCTTGGCCGAACGAGGATTGTCCCCGCACACAAGTCGCGCCTATCGCGGCGATCTGTACTCCCTGTTTGCCTATCTCCGCGACGAGCGCGGGGTGATCGAGTTGGACGAGGTCGAGCTGGACGACCTGCGCGGGTGGCTCGCTCAGCAGTCGCGGCGCTCCGGTGCCGCCCGCGCCAGCGTGGCTCGGCGGGCGGCCAGCGCCCGGTCGTTTTTCACGTGGGCAACTCGTTCCGGCCGAATCACGATCGATCCGTCTGTCCGTCTGGTGGCTCCTCGTCGCACCCGACATCTGCCAGGCGTGCTGCGTCAGGCCGAGGCGACCGAACTCATGCATGTCGCCGCGATAGCCGCTGACGACGCAGATCCGATCTCGGCCCGGGACCGGGCGATGGTCGAGCTGCTCTACGCCAGCGGCCTGCGGGTGAGCGAGCTCGCTGGCTGCGATGTCGATGACGTCGACCTGGCGACGGGTGTCGTGCGAGTCATGGGCAAGGGCGGCAAGGAGCGCGTCGTGCCGTTCGGACGCCCCGCGGCGGAGGCTTTGCGGGCGTGGGCGGCATACCGGCCGACCCTGGCGAAGCCTGACAGCGGGGCGGCGCTCTTCATCGGGCGGCGCGGGCGGCGGGTGGATCCGCGTCAGGTGCGCGAGGTCGTCCACCGGTTGCTTGGACAGGTCGACGGCGCACCGGATCTCGCGCCCCACGGGTTGCGGCACAGTGCCGCAACCCACCTACTGGAGGGTGGGGCAGATCTTCGGACAGTCCAGGAGTTGCTCGGGCACGCCAGCCTGGCCACGACCCAGATCTACACGCATGTGTCTGCTGACCGGCTGCGTCGGTCCTACGAACAGGCACATCCGAGAGCTTGAGCTGGTCGCGGGGCGCTGCATCCTCGACTCGAATCAGGCAGGACACGCCATTCCCGGGATTGGTTGGGCCCGGGTGCATCTGCGACGATGTGGGCCCAGGACCCGCCCATCCTGGTGGGCCCCCTTCGGCTGGTCCCCAGCCTCCACACGACGATCGGGAAAGTGGCGTGGCACCGACTGAGGTAGTGGAACGACGCGCCGCCTTGCGCGCGGCCGCTCTCGCTGCCCAGGCCGGTGACTGCGAGCCGGTGACGAGTCGACGTGCCCTGCAACGGCGTCGCACCGCTCGTCGTCGGCGCCTTCACCGGCTGCGCCGTACCGCAGTGCTCATGTTGTCACTGCTGTTCATCGGCACGTTAGTGGCCCGAGCTGCCCAGGACCCCGCGGTGGTCATGCCCCGAGCGGCTGCGGTCGTGGCATCGTCCACGGTGTCGGTCCCGCCTACGGTCGTCACGCCAACGCCAGCAGTGGCCGTCGCACCGACACCCGTCACCAGTGCAACTGCCTCACTTCCCGCGGAGTACGAGGGAATGCTGGACGAGCATGACGGGAGCGTGGAACCGACAGCTTCTCCGGGCGAGAATCTGGCACCCGTCCAGGAATCGGCGAAAGGCTCGGTCCATCCAGTGGCCATCCCGGCTGCGGTGTGGCGCACCGACGGGCGGGCTGTTCGGCTGAGCGTGGAGATCGAGGATGGTCTCGTCACCGACGAGTCTGCGTTCGCGGCTGCGGTCGTGGCGGTGCTCAGCGACGCACGAGGTTGGCAGCCGGTCGACAAAGTCCACTTCGTGCCGGTCTCTCCGCAAGAGGTGCTCGCCGGAGCCCGTGTGGACATCCGGGTGACTTTGGCGACGCCGACCTTCACCAACAAGTTGTGCGGCCCCCTGCAGACGGGGACGGCCAAGGTGTCCTGCTGGTGGGGCGGGCGCGCCGTCATCAACCTGCACCGTTGGATTCGAGGGGCCGCCTCATATGGCACCGACATGACGGGCTACCGGACCTATCTGCTCAACCACGAGGTCGGTCACGGGCTCGGTCACCGTCACGTCGCGTGCGCAGGCGAGGGTAGGCCGGCACCGATCATGTTGCAGCAAACCCTTCGGCTGGACGGCTGCACCGCTTGGCCTTGGCCGTCCCGACCCTGACCAGGTGGCCGACTGGCGACGGGAATAGCGTGCATCGCGGGTCCGCGGGCCGCCCTGTCGGCACTGACCGTCGTGCCACGGTCAGCGCAAGGGGAGCAACACAACCCGGCCTGCAATGAGCGCCATCGGGTCGAGATACACCTCCCCCCGCAGGACTCCCCAGTGCACACACGCGGCCGGGACGCAATGTCCCGCATGAGCGCTGAGCAGGCCGATGACCTCGCCGGAGCGCACTCGTGCTCCCACCGGCACCGTGGCCGAGACTGGCTCGAATGTCGATCGCAGCCCCCCAGGGTGAGCGATCACCACGACGGGGCGCCCGGCGACCATGCCCGCAAAGGCGACCTGGCCGTCTGCCGGGGCTCGAATGGACCCGCCAACCACGGCGGCCAGATCCACGCCTCGGTGACCGGATCCCCAGGTCGTGGCCGGTGGGTCGAACGGGTGCACGACGGTCCGCGGCGGATCCGTCGGCCAGACCCAACCTGACGTTGCGGGGTTGACCTGCGCGACGGAGGCATCCGGCTGCGAGGAAGACAGGACGGCGTCGGCCGCCGGGACGGAGTCGACAACGGTGGCCAGGAACGGGGCACGGGCCGGTGCGGAGGGCACCGGTGCCACGGCCGGTGTCACTCCCCGACCCCCGACCGCGAGGGTAGCGGTCAGAGCGAGAACGAGGGCCCACTTCATGTCCCGACCCTGCCCGCCCTCGACGAGCGCAGCGAGCGGCGACGTCAGGCCTGTGGATGATGTGACTTCTGCACCCGGGTCTGTGGACAAGGGTTCCGCTGGGTTGCCCGGCCGGTCGGTCGGTCGTTCGCGGAGCCCCCGCCAGGCGGCGGGGCCCGGCCGTCAGCCTCGGGGCAGCTGCGCGAGTCTGCGCACCGCTTCGACGAGCACCTCGTCCCGCTTACAGAACGCAAACCGCACCAACGTCCGCCCCGCCTCCGCATCGTCGTGGAACACCGACACCGGCACGCCGACAACCCCCGCCGCGACCGGCAACCATTGGCAGAACTCCATCCCGTCGCTCGCCCCCAACGCCGATGCGTCGGCGATGACGAAATAGGTCCCCGCCGGCCGCGACACCGGCAGCCCCGCCGACGCCAACCCGTCACACAACAGATCCCGCTTGGCCTGCAGCGAGGAGGCGAGGGCGGCATACGCTTCGTCTCCCAGGCCCAGCCCGGTGGCGACGGCGGGTTGGAACGGCCCCGACCCGACATAGGTGAGGAACTGCTTGACAGCCCGCACCGCGGCAACCGCGTCGGCCGGACCGCTCACCCAGCCGACCTTCCACCCGGTCGTCGAGAAGGTCTTGCCCGCGGACGAGATGGTCAGCGTGCGGTCCCACATCCCCGGCAGCGTCGACACGGGCACGTGCTCCACTGCGTCGAAGATCAGGTGTTCGTAGACCTCGTCGGTCACCACCCAGGCGTCGTGTTCGCGCGCGAGCGAGCAGACCAGGTCGAGCTCGGCCCGGGTGAACACCTTGCCCGTCGGGTTGTGCGGGGTGTTGAGCAGCACCATCCGCGTCCGCGCCGAGAAGGCCGCCCGCAGCGACGCCTCGTCGATCGCGAAGTCCGGGAACCGCAACACCGAGGTGCGCCGCACCCCGCCTGCGAGGGCGATCGACGCGGCATACGAGTCGTAGTAGGGCTCGAAAGTCACCACCTCGTCACCCGGCTGCACGAACGCGAGGATCGTTGCGGCAATGGCCTCGGTGGCGCCGACCGTCACCAGGATCTCCCGCGCGGGATCGAGCTCGATCCCATAGAACCGCCGCTGGTGCGCCGCGATCGCCGCGAGCAGCTCGGGCACGCCCGGCCCCGGCGGGTACTGGTTGCGCCCACCGCGGATCGCCGCGACCGCCGCTTCAAGCACGATGCTCGGCCCATCGGTGTCCGGGAACCCCTGCCCGAGGTTGATCGCCCCATGCTCCACCGCGAGGGCGGACATGGTCGCAAAGATCGTGGTGCCGAAGGGCGCAAGGGCCGGGTTTCCGACGGGGCGGCTCATGCCCTCACCGTATGCCGCCGCGCCGCTACCGTGGGGCCCATGACTTCCGTGGCGGTCCAGGACTCCTACCCACCTGACGTGGCCGTCTGCTACGGCTGCGGCCGGCTCAACGACGACGGCCTGCACATCCGCACCTTCTGGGACGGCGCGCAGGGGGTGGCGACCTTCCAGCCCAAGCCCTACCACCTGGCCATCACCGGCGTCGTCTACGGCGGGCTGCTCGCCTCGCTCATCGACTGCCACGCCGTGGGCACCGCAGCAGCCGCCCGGTATGCCGCCGACGGCCGCGAGATCGGCAGCGACCCCGTCCTGCGGTATGTCACCGGCCTGCTCCAGGTGAGCTTCACGGCACCGACCCCCATGGGTGGGGAGCTCCAGCTGCGCGCCTGGCCGGTGGAGGTGGGGGAGCGCAAGGTCGTCGTCGACGCGGAGGTCATCGCGGACGGTCAGGTCACCGTGACCGGCCACGTCATCGCAGTCCAGCTCCGCCAGCCCACCCCGTGAGCGAGCAAGTCCCTCCCGTCCCGACCGCGGTCGAGACGGCCGAAGCGGTCCGCAGCGGGCGGCATACGGCCCGGTATGCCGTGGAGCAGTCGCTCGCGCGGATCGCCGCGCGAGACGGCGAGATTCGCGCCTTCACGGTCGTCCGGGCGCAGCAGGCTCTCGCCGAGGCCGACGCCCTCGACGCCGGCGGACCCGGCCACGACGGCCCGCTGGCCGGAGTCCCGGTCGCCGTCAAGGAGGAGTACGACGTCACGGGACACGTGACCACCCTCGGCGGGCGCGGCAACTCCACGCCAGCAACAGCCGACTCCGAGGTGATCCGGCGGCTGCGCGCGGCGGGTGCGATCATCGTCGGCAAGACCTCGATGCCGGAGTTCGGCCAGTTCCCCCACACCGAGAGCCTGCGTTACGGGCGCACTCACAACCCCCACGACCTCACCCGATCGGCCGGAGGCTCGTCGGGCGGGTCCGCGGCCGCCGTCGCGGCGGGCATGGTGCCGGTGGGCATGGGTGCCGACGGCGGGGGGTCGATCCGCATTCCCGCCTCCTGCTGCGGACTCGTGGGCCTCAAGCCCACGCGCGGCCGGGTGAGCGTCTCGCCGCTGACCCAGCACTGGTTCGGGCTCGTCGCCTTGGGCGCACTCACCCGCACGGCCGCCGACTCGGCCCTCGTCCTCGACGTCATCTCCGGTGCCCTCCCGTCCGATCGGTGGCAACTCCCTTCGTCCCGTATGCCGTTCGCCGAGGCCGCCGCACAGCCACCCCGGCCGCTGCGGATCGGCTGGACGACCAAGGCGATCGTCCCGGGGAACACGGTCGACCCGCAGGTGGCCCAGGCCCTGGCAGCCCTGGCCGAACGCCTGGCGGCCCTCGGCCACGACGTCGAAGAGATCTCCCCGCGCTGGCCGACGCCAACGACGGCGTTCCTGCCGCAGTTCTATGCCGGGATGCGCGTCGAGGCGGGCCAGGTCGAGCACCCCGACCTGCTGGAGCCGCGGACGCGGGCCACGGTGCGCCTGTCCGGCTGGGCCACCGACCGAGTCGTCGACCGGTCACTGCGGTCGGGGGAGCGGGTGACCGCCGCCATCGACGGGCTGTTGGCTCGGTGGGACGTCCTCGTGACGCCGACGATGCCCGTGCCCCCGCCTCCCCTTGGCCAGCTCGACGGGATGGGCACCGTCCGGGCCCAACTCGTCTCGACGACCCTCGTCGGCTTCACGTCGATCTTCAACGTCACCGGACACCCGGCGATCTCCGTCCCGGCC
>WBZS01000429.1_pt1 | contig 35239 bp, 31 predicted proteins | sample 5204201 | NCBI WGS metagenome assembly WBZS01 (sample SAMN12344357, study PRJNA552823) | activated sludge metagenome | biome: Activated sludge suspended growth; feature: Nitrification reactor; material: Wastewater; isolation source: activated sludge from nitrification reactor of wastewater...
CGGGTGATCCCTGAGCGCCGCCTCTGCGTTTGGCCGCCAAGCCGTGATACAGTAGACGCGTGAAATTTTACGAGTTGCTGGATGTATCGCCCTTTGCGACGGCCGAGGAGGTCAAGGCCGCCTATCGCATCCAGGTCCACCTCCTTCATCCGGACCGGCTGCGCCAGGCCAACGACTCGGTCCGCAACTACGCCGAAGAGCGGCTGAAGAAGATCAACGAGGCCTATGCCACGTTGAACGACCCGGTCAAGCGGGCGGCCTACGACGCCGTGCATCTCAAGGCCAAGCGCGGCGGCGAAGCCGCCGAGCCGATCTGGCGCACCGAAGACGATGAAGCGCGCGCCGCCGAGTACCCGGAGTATTACGGCGCCGGGCGCACCGGCACAGGCAGCCGGAGGCGCAAGCGCAAAGACGCCGACGATTGGATGCGCCAGGAGGCGGAGGCGCGCAGGACAGAGGAGTTCATGGCACGCCAGCGGCGCGCTGCCGAAGAGGCGGAACGCAAGCGCCAGGAAGACGAGGAGCGCGCCCGCCACGCTGCGCGCACGCGCTATCCACGCTCGGCCGTGCACGGCAACCTCCTTGTCTGCACGCTGACACCGGGCCACACCATCGATCTGGTGCGTGTGCCGTCCGGCGAGTTCTTGATGGGCAGCGATCCGGCGCGCGACACATACGCGCAGCCCTCCGAACGCCCGCAGCATCGGGTGCGTGTCTCCGAATACTTCATCGCGCGCGCGCCGATCACGTGGCACGACTTCGCGCGCTACCGGGCCGCGACCCGGCTCGAGGGTCCGGCCATGCCGCCCGGTCACGACACGCATCCCGTCACACAGGTGTCGTGGGACGATGCAATCGCGTTTTGCCATTGGCTGAGTGGCCCGGGCTGGAAGTACCGGCTGCCGACCGAAGCCGAATGGGAGAAGGCCGCGCGCGGCGGAAATGCACAGCTGTTCCCGTGGGGCGATGCCTGGAGCGCCGAGCGCCTCAACGCCGACCATCGCCACACCGGCACGACCCCGATCGGCGCCTACTCGCCCGCGGGCGACAGCCCGTACGGCCTGCAAGACATGCTGGGCAACGTCTGGGAGTGGTGTCGAGACTGGTACGACGCAGACACCTACGCGCAGAGCCAGGTGATCCAGGATCCGGTCGGCCCAACCGTCGGAGACGGGGCGGTCATCCGTGGCGGCGCCTTCGACTCGCCGCGAAGGCACGCGCGCGCGGCCGCACGCAACTGGGACTACCCCTTCAAGCGACGCGCCAACGTCGGCTTTCGCGTCGTCGCCGAGGCCGTTGTTGAACCTTGAACAGTTGGCGGCGTCTCGCCCTCAGCCCGCAGTCCTGGCTTCTAGTCGTTTGCATCGGCATCCTGGCACTGGCGGCCTTCTTCCGACTTGAACAACCCGAGGCGCTCGACCTGGCCGGCGACGAAGCGTCGGCTTTAAATCAGGCGTACGACATCGCCCACGGTGAGATGCGTCTCGTCGCCCTGCATAGCGGCAGCGTCATCCCGCATCCACCGGTCTACCTGTACACAATCGCGCCGGTCTTCCTTTTCACGGACGATCTACGGATCGCGGCCATATATCACGGTCTCCTGGGCGTGGCCGCAGTCGGGCTGTGCGGCTGGCTGATGAAGCGCTACTTCAACACGCGCGCCGCGGTGCTGGCGATGTTGCTCTTCGCCATCGCGCCCTGGGCCGTGATCGCGGCCCGCCGGGTCCCGATCGAACTGTTGCCGCTCTACACGCTGGTGTTGATGGCCGGTGTGTTCGAGATCCGGGTGCGCCGAGAGCCCTGGGGCTGGGCGCTGGTCGGCCTCGGGCTGGCGTTGTGCCTGGGCACGCATCTCTCCTCGGCGGGCCTGCTGATCGTCGTCGCGCTCCTGCTCATCCCGGCCTGGCGAACCTTGCGCCTGAAGCCGGCGCTGATCGGGTTGGCGCCCAACCTCATCGTGGGCGGGGCGTACCTGTTCTATCAGGCGCAGATCGACTTCGGCGATTTCCGCCGGCTGTTGGGTCAGGGCACGACCAGCAGCGGTCCGACGCTCGACCCGCTGCTTAAGCTGCAGTTTCCGCTCTGGCTGAGCGGCGGCTGGCACATCAGCGACCTCACCGGGGCTGCCTACCCGCTCTGGGCGGCCGCCGTTCCCGAGTGGACGAACGTCATCCATATGGCGCAGGCGCTGTTCTTGATCGGTGCGACGGTCTGGATCGGGCTGCGCCTCTTGCGCGGAGTTCGGCCGTCATCCGCCGAGAACGAAGCCGCGATCGTGCTGCTGACATGGTTGTTAGCCCCGATCGTGTTATATGGGCTGCTGCCGCAGACGGCGTACATGCATTACTACCTGTTGCTTTATCCTGCGCCGTTCATGATCATGGCGCTCGCGCTCGACCGCCTGTGGGTGTCTGGGCGCTGGCGGATCGTGGCCGGCACGGGGTTGACGATCGTGCTGGCCTGGCAGGCCTTGACCTTTCAGCACTTCCTGACGCTGGTCTCCACACGGTCTACGGAACCGGGAGGCTATGCCGAACCGATCCGCGCCGGTCTGCAGGCGGCCGCCTTCGCGCGCGAGGCGGTGGCGATGGGAGCGATGTCGGAGGTGATCCTGGTCGTGCAGGGCGCGGACCCAGAGGTCGATGGCGAAGCGGGCGCGCTACGAGCGTTAACGTTGGGCCTGACCCAGCGCTATGTCGATCCCAGCCAGGCCATGATCCTGCGCGGTGAACCGTCTCAATATCTCTTCGCACCCGGGCGTGACGATGGATTCGATTGGGTCAGACCCTACCTGGTGGATCCGGCCCGGATCGAAACCGTGCCTTTGCGCGATGGTCGGAGCGCGTACACGTACGTCGCCGTCACGGGTGCGTTCGTGAGAGACACGCTCCCCGAGGTTCAATGGGCGCTGTGGGAGAGCGGCGCGCGCCTGATCGGCTATCGGGCGACAGTCGACGGTGACACGGTGTCCGTCGTCACGATGTGGAGCGTCACCTCAGTGCCCGCGTATGACGTGCACTGGTTCCACCACCTGTACGCCGGAGATCAAAAGATCGCGCAGGTCGACATCGGCGGCGTCGGCGTGTCGAGTTGGCGCGTCGGCGATGTGCTCTTGAACCACGCGTTGATCCCGCTCCCGGCCGATGCGCCGGCCAGCCCTTACACGCTTCATCTGGGGAGCTACACCTATCCGGAGTTGCGCAGGCTCTCGATCCTCGACGGTGCCGGGCTGCCGTCGGCCGATGAGTGGACGGCCCCGGTGCCTTGAACGATCGCGTGCTCAACCGCTGCGTCCGCGCTTCGAGAGATAGTGATGCCAGAGCAGTCGGGCCGCAGTCGCCCGATGCGGACGCCAGCCCTCGGCCTGCGCGTTGAGCTCCTCAAAGGTCGGGCGTTTCGGCAGGCCGTACACGTCCTGGGCCGCCGCCACGAGCGCGACGTCACCGTGCGGCCAGGCGTCCGGCCTGAGCAACACCATCAGCAGGTACACGTCGGCCGTCCACGGGCCGATGCCTTTCAGCGCGACCAGCTGTCTGCGCACCGTGTCGTCGTCCAGGTCAACCAGGTGGGTCGGATCGAAGCGCCGCTCGAGGATCGCGTGCGCCAGATCGCGAGCGTACCCGGCCTTCTGGCGACTGAAACCGATCGTCGTCAACTCGACGTCATCGAAACGCAAGAGTTTGCGAGGCGTCACCACGCCGCGGCAGGCGCGCTTCAGGTTCGTGAAGGCAGCAAGCGCCGAGGCCAGCGACACCTGCTGCTCGAGGATGAGGTGCACCAGCGTGGCGAAACCCGGCTCGCGCGCCCAGAGCGGCGGTGGGCCGTACGTGCGCAGGACGTCGCGCAGCGCAGGGTCGCGCCGCGCCAACGCGCGGGCGGCGCGGTGCACGGCCTCGGCATCGAGACGGGTCGGGGCGAGCTGGGGCTTCACCACGGATCACTCATCGCCATCACGTCGAGCTCGCGCACGACCGCGGCATTGGAGAGCGAGACGATCGCGCGCACCAGGGTCGCCAGATCCTCCGGCGGGATGGAATCCTCGACGGCGCCGCCGGTCGCATTGACCAATTGGCCGTCGACAAAACGCGGGACGCCAAAGCTGCCGGGGTTGATGATGGTCACGGCGATGCGGTCTTGTCGCAGACCGGCGCGCAGCGCATGCGCGACGCCGCGCAGCCCGAACTTCGAGGCGTTGTAAGCCACCTCGGGCGCGTTCACGTACGGCAAACCGTTAACCGAGCCGATCAACACGATTTTGGGTCGCACCCCGCGGCGCAACGCCGGGATCAGGCGCTTGAGCACCGGGATGGCGGTGGTCAGGTTGACGGCCAGGACGCGCGCGTCCTCCTCGTCGCTGACATCTTCAAAGCGATAGCCGGGCGAGAAGGCCTCGTCCTCCCAGATGCCGGCGTTGTAGATCACAACATCGAGCGGCTCGGCGCCGATCGCCTGCGCGATGACGTCGGCCGAGGCGCGTTCGGTCAGGTCGGCGCGGATCCAGGCGCGCGTCACACCGTCGGCGAGCTGCAGGGTGGGCTCGCTGCGCGAGACCAGCCAGCACTGATCGCCGGCGACCGGCAGCGTGCGGTGCAACACCTCGCCCAGGCCGCGACTGGCGCCGATGATGAGATAACGTGTCATGGGTTCTCCTGACGGGCTATGGTAACACCTCGAGTTGCCGCTGACGGAGCTGCGCTCGAACCCGCATGAGTGGTCATTCACGGATTCGGGTCGTGACCGATCGCGCCTTGACACATGACGATATCTCACGGTGATGGAGATGGCTGTCGATTTGAGCGCCGCCGCACCACATCTTCACCGGGATCGAGGATGGCGATTCCCTGCGGCTGGGTCACGACGTGCGGGAATGCTCCAGAGAGTTGGAGGTCACGCCTATTTTCGCAGGCTGGGCAAATACAACCGCTTCACCGGATCACTGGCTCCGGCCTCGATTGCGCCTATATCACAGGTCGGCCCGACGGCGCGCAAGTAACCGCGCTGGTCGAAGGCGCTGCAGGCGTCGGCCTGCCCCACATCAACGGCGGCACTGCCCGGCGGGAGGAGATGAGTCGGCGTCAGCCCGCCGTTGTCCTGGAGCGCGTCCAGCGGCAGGCTAAGGTTGTCCCGGCCAGCACCAAAGCCGCAGGTGCCGTCATTGGAGAGATTGGGCACTGCGATCGCACCGACAACCCCGTAGCAGTTGACGCTCGACCCGTTCCCCGAATGGCTGTTACCCGATAGGAGGGTATGCCGTAATGTCAGTGAAGAGGCAAGACGGAATATCCCCGCGCCGTAGGCGGATGACGGATTGTCGGCATCGACGGTGTTGCCGGCCACGGTCACATGCTGGATCAATTGGGAGCCGTTCACCAAATACAGGCCACCGCCCAACTGTCTCGCGTGGTTTTCGCTCACCGTGCTGTTGATGAGTGCCAACGCGCCGCCGTCGATTTGGGCCAGGCCGCCCCCGTCGACCGCGCGGTTGCGCCAGAGAGTCACCGCGTAGATGGTGGGAACTCCACCGCCGGTCAGAAGAATGCCGCCCCCTGTTTCGGAGTACCCGAGGGGGTCGCTGTTGTTTCCGTTGTAGGAGATGAGCGAATTCAGGATCCAAAGATCTCCACCCACATGGGCGATCCCGCCGCCGCGAGCCGCCGAATTGGCCTCGATCCGGCTTTCGCTAATCGTCGTGTCATTCTGGGCGCCATGCAGCCCGCCTCCACTGGCAGCTGTGTTATGGCTCAGCGTGACACGGGTCAGGGTCACTGTGCCCGTCGTGTCGACCCCGCCGCCAGCGCCGGCCGCGCGATTGCCTGACACAAGAGCATCGCCCATCCACAAGGTGCCGGCGTTGGCGAGGCCGCCGCCGGTCTGAGCCAAGTTCCCGGAGATCAGGCCACCCGTGATGGTCACTGCACCGGCGTTGTACAGTCCACCACCTGCCGCCGTCGCCTGATTGCCGGACACCTGGCCACCGCTGATAGTCAGCGTGCCGCCGTTGTATAACCCGCCCCCGTTCTGACCGGCGGTGTTGCTGATGATCACGGTGTTGGTCAGGGCCGCCGTCCCGATCGACGAGATCGCGCCACCCGATCCGTTGGTGGCGGCGTTGTTCGTGAGCCGGCTGTTGATGACGTCCAGCCGGCCGAAATTGCCTACGGCCGCCCCCGCACCGCCCGCGCGTGTCAGCGTCAACCCGCGCAGCGTCAGCGAATCCCCGAAGTTGACGGTGAACAGCGACGTCGTGTCGCCCCCGCTGAGCGTGATCCGGCCGGCGCCGTCCAGGGTCACCGCGCTGTTGATCGCTTTGGGCGACGTGAAGACGATCGTGTGCGCGGCCGGCCCGCAGTTAAACGTGATCGTCCCGCCGCCTGAGCCCTGCACGGTGCTTAAGACCGTGTTGAAAGCTGCCTCGCTGCAACCGGTCGGCGTGCCGGTGCCGACCACGGCGTCGGCCGCCAGGGCCGTTGACGGCGCAAGCCCCTGGCTTGCTCCAAGTAGCGCGAGACCCATCACCCAGCGAAGATGCCATCGAGTTGCCATAGGTGCTCCGTGTGCGCTCAGCGGCTCGGTGGGTTACTTCTGCAAGGCGGGTAGATAGACCCGCGTCACAAAATCGCTGGCCCGCGCTTCGACCGCGCCAACATCGCAGGTCGCGCCGACCGGGCGGGTCTGGCCACGCTGATCGGCGGCCGGGCAGCCGGTGTTGCTGCCGGCATCGATGGCCGGGCTGCCCTGGGGCAACAGATGCGTGGGCGTGAAGCCGCCATTGTTCTGCAACGGGCCGAGCGGCAGGGCGACGTTGTCGCGCCCGGCGCCGAAGGCACAGGTAGCATCATTTGACAAATTGAGCACAGTGGCAGCGCCATTGACCCCAAAGCAATTGGCGAAGAACCCGTTCACGGATCGGAAATTGCTCGACAGCAAACTGCTTCGCAGATCGAGTACGCCGGCGGTCCGATAAATACCGCCGCCAAGCGCAAGAGCCGGGTCGACGTGGTCGGCCGCGTTGCCGTAGATTGTCACATGCTGGATTGACGTGGCGCCCCCCCCGAGAAAAAAGCCACCGCCTACCAGGGCGCTATTCTCGCTGAACGTGCTATTGCGGACCGTGAGCGAGCCGCCAGACTGGGCAATGCCGCCGCCGCCGCGCGCTTGGTTATGCCGCAAGGTCACGGCGAAGACAACGAAAACGCCGTCCGATCCAGACAGGAGAACTCCACCCCCGTATTGAAGCGTGGTCTGGTTATTGGCCACCAACACCTGGTCAAGGGTCAACGCTCCACCCACGTGAGCCACCCCCCCGCCACCCGAAACAGCCGAATTGGCCTGAATCACACTGGTGCTGATCCATGTACTTCCACCCTCGCCGTACAGCCCGCCGCCATTAGCGGAAGACGTATTGTTGGCGAGCGACGACTGGGTCATCGTGACCGCGCTGATGGAGTAAATACCGCCGCCGTTCGCAGTCGCTCGATTGCCCGAGATCAGGCCGCCGTTGATAGTCAATGCACCGGCGTTGTACAGCCCCCCGCCGGTCGTCGTCGCCTGGTTGCCAGACACCTGGCCACCGTTGATGGTCATCGTGCCGGCGTTATAGATCCCGCCCCCGTTCTGACCGGCGGTATTGCTGATGACCAGGGTGTTGGTCAGCGCCGCCGTCCCAATCGACGAGACCGCGCCACCCGACCCGTTCGTGGCGGCGTTATTTATGAGCTGGCTGTCGACCACGTCCAGCCGGCCGAAATTGCCGATGGCCGCGCCCGCACCGCCCGCGCGAGTCAGGGTCAGCCCACGGAGCGCCAGCGAATCGCCGAAGTTGACCGTGAACAAGGCGGTCGTGTTGCCGCCGCTGAGCGTGATCCGGCTGGCGCCGTCTATGGCCACGGCGCTGTTGATCGCTTTGGGCGCCGTGAAGACAATCGTATGCGCGGCCGCCCCGCAATTGAACGTGATCGTCCCGCCGCCTGAGCCCTGCACGGTGCTTAAGACCGTGTTGAAAGCTGCCTCGCTGCAACCGGTCGGCGTGCCGGTGCCGACCACACCGTCGGCGGCCAGGGCCGGCGACGGCGCACGACCCAGGTTAGCCGCCAACAGCGCGAGACCGGTCATCCAACGCAGGTGCCATCGAGTTGCCATGTGTGCTCCGTGTGCGCTCAGAGGTTCGGTCGGTTACTTCTGCAAAGTGGTCAGATAAACCCGCATCACAAAATCGCTGGCCCGGGCTTCGACCGCACCGACGTCGCAGGTCGCGCCGACAGGGCGAGCCTGGCCGCGCTGATCGGCGGCCGGGCAGCCGCTGTTGTTGCCGGCCTCGATGGCCGGGCTGCCCTGGGGAAGCAGATGCGTGGGCGTGAAGCCGCCGTTGTTCTGCAACGGGCCGAGCGGCAGGGCGACGTTGTCTCGGCCTGTACCGAAGTTACAGGTGTTGTCGCTCGACAGGCTGAAGTTGCCGGTTGGCGCTGCGCCTCCGCAGTTGGCCGCAGCCTGGGTGCTGATCAGACGGTTGCCCGACAGCACCGTGCTCGTCATCACCAGACCGGCGCCGGGCTCGACAAAGACACCGGCGCCCGTCAGGGTCGACGTGGTGCTATCGATCCGGTTGTTGGCCACTGTGACAAAGGCGAGATGGGCCTCACCACCCGTCGCGTACAGGCCGGCGCCCGTATTGTTGCTGCGATTGCCGCTGACCGTGGTGTTCAGCAGGCGGACTTCAGACCCCTGAGCCCAGATTCCCGCACCAAACTGTCCAGTGTTGTTCGACAACGTCACCCGCTCGAGCCGGGCAGTAGTCTGGCGCAGGTGCAAGCCGCCGCCCTCGTCGGCGAAACCCTGAGGGCTGATCAACCAGCCGTTGTCGGCCAACACCACATCGGTCAACGTGAGCGTGCTCCCGAATTGGGAGATCCCGCCGCCGGAGCGCGCCGAATTCCCGCTCAAGAGCGTGTCGGCCATCGTCGTCGCCGCTGATAGCGCATACAGCCCCCCGCCGGCTGCAGCCGTGTTGTTGATCAGCGACGCGTTGGTGACGGTAATAGCGGTGCCGATGCCGCTGTAGAGACCGCCACCCGGCGCTGTGCCCCCGGTCGTGCTGTTGTCTGAGATCTGGCCACCGCTGAAGGTGAGTTGGCCCTGGTTGTAGATGCCGCCCCCGATGCTGGGAGCAACATTGCCGATCAAGTCGGTGCCGGTCAGTGTCGCCGGGCCATACGACGAGATCGCGCCGCCGTAGGTGCTGGTCGCCCGGTTGGCGCTCAGTTGGCTGTCTTGGATCACCAGTTGACCGTTATTGAGGATCGCACCGCCTTCGGCCGCCGAACCGGCGGTGAGCGTCAGGCCGGCCAGAGTCAGCGTGGCGCCAGTCTGCACATTGAACAAGCGGGTCGCGTTGCCCCCGCTCAAGGTGATCAGCCCGGAGCCATTGACGATCACCGCAGCCGTGATCGACTTCTCGGCCGTGAAGACGATCGTGTGCGCGGCCGCCCCGCAGTTGAACGTGATCGTCCCGCCGCCCGAACCCTGAACCGTGCTCAACACAGTGTTGAGAGCCGCATCGGTACAACTGGCTGGCGTTCCGGTGCCGACCACGCCATCGGCGGCCAGGGCCGGTGATCGTGTGACGCTCAGGCTGGCCGCAAGTAACACGAGGGCGGTTAAGAGACGGAAGGGTAGCCGTGTCGCCATGTGCTTTCCTCCTGGGTGGTGTGGGCTGGGCTAGCGCCAATTGATCATGATCACGCCGCCGATCGCCAAAACGGCGCCCATGGCCTGGGTGGGTGTGAGGACTTCCCGATACAGGATGATGCCGGCTCCGAGCACAATCAGCCCGTATAAGGCTGTCTGCAGCGCGCCGATCAGGCTCAGGCGCCAACCCGTGACGAAGGCGTACGCAAAGATCATGAGCTGAAGCAGGTACAGGCCAATCGCGGCCCAGAACCATGGGCTGCGGGTCGCCAGACCGAGATCCCCAGGTGACGCCGCACGCTTGAGAAACACGTCCGCCACCGCCACCGCGACCATGGCGACCCCCAGCAATATCCAATCGAACCAACGCTGATATTCGAGTGGTGCCGCCATCGGTGTCGTTCTCCCTTCGGAGGCTCAGCCTCAACCGCTATCCGGCGGCATTTTGGCTCAGTTCCGATCACAAATTCAGGACGCCACGATCCTAACCCGGCCCTCCCGCCAGGACCCGACATTTCTTGCCAACCCCGCGAGGAAGTTGGGCGAAAATGGGGTGAGGGTTGCGCCGGGGCAATCTCCCGGCGCAACCCTCACCCCATTTTCGCCATCCTCTCTCCAACCGGGCCGGGTGGGTGGCGGTCGCTTACAATTGGGTGTCACCCGAGTCATGGCCTTCTCGATGGCCCTGACACCTACGGAGGCATGATGCCGCGACACCCGGCTGCTGGCACATCCCAGCTCTCGGCCGGCACGTTCGGAGGGCTGCTTCATCATCTGCGGCGCAAGTTGCAGCTGACTCAGCGTGATCTCGGGCTGGCGGTCGGCTATGGCGAGGCCCAGATCTCGCGCCTGGAGAAGAACCATCGCCATGCCCCCGATCTGACGACGCTGGTGGCCCTGTTCGTGCCCGCCTTGCATCTCGAACAGGACCCGGGGACCGTCGCCCGCTTGCTCGAGCTGGCCGCCGAAAGCCGGGGAGAATCGCTGGAGGGCATAGAGGCCTCAGTCGAGCAGCGACAGACCCACCGAGCAGAGATCGACTGGGTGATCGAGTCCCCGCCCCCGGCCCCGCCAGGGGCGATCGCCCGCACGGCGCTCGTGGCCCATTTGCGTGACCACCTGCACGGCGACGGTGCCTTGATCGTGTGCGGGCTGCCGGGCATGGGCAAGACCACGCTGGCGGCCGACCTCGCCCGCGACGATGCCCAGGCCGGGCCGGTATGCTGGATGATGATCCGCCCCGGCGTCAACGATCAGGTGGGTGCTGTGCTGCGCAACGTCGCCGCCACGCTTTATCGCCTTGGCCGCGACGAGACCGGGCCGGTGTTCGATCCGGCCCGCGACGCCGGACCGCTCCCGCTCGAGCGCGCCCTGACCCTCATTGGCGCCGCCAGCCAGGCGGCGGGCGGTCTGCTGGTGTGCCTCGACAATGCCCACCTGCTGCTGACCGACCCTGACGCCGTGCGGGCCTTGAACCACCTGCACTCGCTGCCCGCCATCCGCCTGCTGCTCACCAGCCGGGTGGAGCTGCCGCTGGCCGAAGTGCGCCAGGAGTGGCTCGAGGGGCTCGCGCCGGACGAGGGCCGCGCCCTGCTGGCGCGTCTGTGCCCGGCTCTCGAACCAGAACTGGCCGACGAGCTGCTCACCCGCGTGAGCGGCAGCCCGATCCTGATCCGGCTGGCCGCCGGCCAACTGCGCACGGGCGGGCCAGACGCACGCGCGTTCATCAACACCCTGGCCACCCAACCCCAAATCGGCAGCTACCTGCTCGAGAGCGTGCTCGGTCAGCTCTCGGCCGAAGCCCGCGAGTTGATCTATCTGGTCGCGACCTTCCGCCGGCCGGTCGATCTGCTCGATGTCGGTCTGGCCGACATCATTCAACATCGGCTCTCGATCGAGGCCCTGCCGACCGCTATCGATGAGCTCCAGCGCCATCACCTGGTGCCGCACCCCGACCGAGCCGGTGTGCACCCGCTGCTGCGCGACCGGATCAGCGCTCAGCTGGCCCTCGACAGACGCGTGCGTCAACGGTTACACCGCGCGGCGGCCGCCTGGCTCGAGCATCACAATCGCGACCCGCTCGAAGCGGGCCATCACGCGCTGCAGGCTGGCGATTGGGGGCGTGTCGCCGATCTGCTCGCCGATCAGGCTGAGCGCCTGTTGCATCAGGGCCAGGCCAGGGTCGCGGTCGATCTGATAGGGCAGGCCCTGGCCCGGCTCTCGGCCGAAACCGAGCCCGATCTCGCACGCCGCCTGTTGATTGGGCGCGGCGATCTCCTGGTCCATAGCCAACAGGCCGAGCGAGCCGATGACGATTACCGGCGCGCGCTCACCCTGACCACGAACGCTGCAGTGCGTGCCCACATCACCATCAAACTGGCGGACAGCCTGATCCATCGGGGCCGAGCGGCCGAGGCGCTGCAGCTGACCGAGGCCACATCCGGCGATCTGACCCCGGCCGACACGCTTTTGCGGGCCCAATTGGCCTCCAGCCAGTGTTCGGCCCAGCTGGCCCTCGGCCGGTACGACGACGCCGTCACCAGCGGTGAACGCGCCCTACAACTGACCGAGCAGATCGCGGCCCTGGCCCCGCGCGAAGCTGACTCGATCCGCGCCCCGACCCATAACAGCCTGGGCGCGATCAAGCACATGCGCGGCTACATCGACGAGGCCTTGCGCCAGTGGAGCGCAGCCGCGGCCGCCGCCCGGCGTGCCAACCTCCAGCGCCTCGAGTGCCGTGCGATTTTCAACATCGGCAACGTCTACCTGGTGCGCGGCGAACTCCAGCGCGCCCTCGAGCAATATCAGAGCGCGCTGGCCGGGCTCGAACGCAGCGATGAGCGTTACATCGCCGGCCGGGTGCAGAGCGCGATCGCCAGCGTCCGGTATATGCGCGGTGAGTTGGAGGCCGCCCTGGATGCGTACGAGCGCGCCATCGTGCTCAAGCAATCCGTGGGCGATGCGGTGGGCCTCGCCCATACCCAGGGACAACAGGCGCGCACGCTCCTGGCGCTCGGGCGTACGGTCGAGGCGCGCGCCCTGATCGAACAGGCCATCGGCGCCATGCAAGATCTGGGGCCGTCACGCTCGCGCGCCGGCCTGTTTGTCATCTTGTCCGAGGCCCAACTGGTCGGCGGCTCGGCTGACGAGGCACTCGCCACACTGGAGGACGTGTATGTCTTTCCGGGCCTGGCGGCTGAGCCGTGGTTCTTGAGTGACTGGCAGACACACGTCGCGGCGGTCTACCTGGCGCTTGGGGACGTGGACGCCGCCCGCGCCTTGGCCGCCGACCCGGTCGCCGATACGGTGGGTGGCGAGGTCACCCTGGAGCGCGCGCTCGTCCGGTGTCTGCTCACGCTGGCCGGCGAGGACCTCGACGCCGCCCGACGCCAGGTCGCCGACCTCGCCGCTCAGGCTCAGGCCGCTGGCAACCTACTCATCGCCCGCCGTGCCGCCCAGCTCTCGCCCGACCCGTGCGCGTTGTGGGGAGTTGTGGCACAGGTCTGACGGGCACTCCGTTCTTGGCACCCTTTTCGCGTTATCATCGCGCTACTCCATCCCCATGAGGTCTCCGCCGATGCAAACTGGTTCCTACATCAACGGTCGTTGGGTTCAGCCCGAGTCGCAGCGCCTCGTGCGCAACGTCAACCCGGCGCGCCCCTCGGACATCATCGCCGAGTTTCCGGCGGCGACGGCGGCCGACGTGTCGGCCGCAATCGTCGCCGCTCAGGTCGCGTTCCCGGCCTGGCGCAACACGCCGGGCCCCGAGCGCGGGCGCGTGATCTGGCGCGCGGCCAACATCGCCCGCGAACGCGCCGACGAAATCGCGCGGACGATGACGCGCGAAGAGGGCAAGACCTTCAAGGAATCGCGCGGCGAAGTGCTCAAGGGCATCTCGCTGCTCGAGTATTACGCCGGCGAGGGCTTTCGTATGGGCGGCAAGACCCTGCCCTCCGAGGTGCGCGACACCTTCACGTACACGATCCGGCGCCCGCTGGGCGTGGTCGGCCTGATCGCGCCCTGGAACTTCCCCTGGGCGATCCCGGTCTGGAAGAGCGCGCCGGCGCTCGTCGCCGGCAACACCGTCGTGTTCAAGCCGGCCGAGCTGACACCGGCCACGGCGGCGCTGCTGGCCGAGATCTACGAGCAGGCGGGGCTGCCCGCGGGCGTCTTCAACATGCTCGTCGGCCCGGGCAGCGTCGTGGGCGAGGCGATCGTGCAGGCGCCGGAGGTCAGGGCGGTGTCGTTCACGGGCTCGAACGCGGTCGGCGGCGCGTTAGCCGCCAAGGCCGCGCAGCGCGGCGTCAAGGTCACATGCGAGATGGGCGGTAAGAACGCCGTGATCGTGCTCGAAGACGCGGACCTCGACAAGGCCGCCACGGCCATCCACGGCGGAGCCTTCGGCTCGACCGGCCAACGTTGCACGGCCACGTCGCGCGTGATCGCGCACCCGCGGGTCAAAGCCGCTCTGCTCGAACGGCTCAAGGCCAAGGCCGAGGCGATCCGTATCGGCGATGGCCTGCGCGACGATATCGACATGGGTCCGGCGGTCGACAAGACGCAGTGGCGCACGGATCTCGAATACATCGAGGTCGCCCGGGCCGAAGGCGCGCGCCTGGTGACGGGCGGCGGCGTGCCGGCGACGTTCGGCGCGGACGGCAGCGACGGGTTCTTCGTGGCGCCCACGATCTTCGACGGTGTGACGCCCGACATGCGCATCTTCAAAGAAGAAGTCTTCGGCCCGGTACTGGCGGTGGCCGAGGCCGAGACGCTCGAGGAGGCGTTGCAGGCCGCCAACGGCGTCGAGTACGGGCTGACGGCCTCGATCTTCACGCAGGACATCAATCACATCCTGCGCTTTGTCGAGGACAGCGAGACCGGCATGGTGCACGTCAACGAGCCCACCGTCGGCGGTGAGGCCCAGCTGCCCTTCGGCGGCATCAAGGCCACGGGCGTCGGCGCGCGCGAGATGGCGGAAGAAGGTCTGAACTTTTTCACCGAGCTCAAGACCGTGTTCATCAACTTCTCGGGCAACGCCGAACGCCAGATGATCAGGTAAGACCGAAAAGCGAATAGGCCGCATGGGAGGGCTGCGCCCTCCCATGCGGCCTATTCGCTTTTCAGAGTCACTATGCCCTTCGACATACTCCGGATCTATCCCCCGAGGCTTTAGAAAACACGCACAAAAACGTAGGCTGTGAGCGTCATCCAAAGGAGAACGCACATGCCTGCCCCCATCCTCGACATCGAATCCGTCAGCGCCGGCTACGGAACCGGCAAGCGACGTGTGACGGCCCTGAATAACGTGTCGCTGCAGGTGCAGCCCGGAGAGATCTTCGGCCTGCTCGGCCCAAATGGCGCCGGAAAAACCACGCTGCTGGCCTGCCTGCAGGGCCTGCACACGCCGACCAGCGGCCATTTGAGCGTGGCCGGCCAGGCGCCGCGCGAGGCCAAAGGCGCCCTGGGCGTCCAGTTGCAGAAGACCGCGCTCCTCGACGACCTGAGCGCGCGCGAGCTGCTCGAGGTCTATGCCGCGCTCTACGACGTCCGCCTGACGGGTGAGCAGATCGACGCCCTGCTCGAGCGCTTCGGCCTGAGCGAGCAGCGCAACAAGTTCGCGCGGCAGATGTCGGGCGGCCAGCAGCAGCGTCTGGCGCTGGCGATCGCGCTGGCCAACGATCCGCAGATCGTCATGCTCGACGAGCCGACGGCGGCCCTCGACCCGCATGCGCGCCGCGACGTCTGGGACGTGCTGCGCGGCCTGCACGAGGACGGGCGCACGATCCTGATCACGACCCACAGCATGGAAGAAGCCGAAGCGCTCTGCGGGCGCGTCGCCATCATCGATCAGGGCCGGATCATGGCAGTCGGCTCGCCGTCCTCGATCGTGGCCGGGTTGGGTCTGCACGGGACGCTCAAAGCCACGATCGATCTGCCGCTTGAGGCGGTGCGTGCGCTGCCGGACGTGACCAGCGTGCGCTACACCGGCCAGCACCTCGAAATCCAATCGGCCGCGCCGCAGGCCACCTTGCCCGCGTTGCACCAGCTCGCCGCTCAGTCCGGCAAGGTCATCACCGAGATCTCGCTGCGGCAGCCTTCGCTCGAGGACGCGTTCCTCGCGCTGACTGGGCGGTCGCTCAACTGACCGAGCGCCTTCGTTCTTGTACACAACACACGGAGTCCAAGATGTACCGCTTCCTCACCCTCACCAAAGCCATGTTTCTGATCCACATCCGGGACCGGTCGTTGTTGTTCTGGAACTTCGCCTTCCCGGTCTTCCTGATGGTGATTTACGGCGCCATCTTCAGCGGCGACGATCTGGCCGGGTTCATGACCTGGATGATGCCGGGCGTGCTCGCCGCCAACCTGCTGGCGTTCGGACTGATCAGCAGCTCGAGCATGATGACCGAGCTGCGCGCCAAAGGTGTGCTGCGCCGGCTGCAGGCCAGCCCGATCTCGTCGGTGGATCTGATTGGCCCATACCTGGTGGCCAACGTCGGCATGGCGCTGCTCACCGCTGTGATCGTGATCGTCGTGGGCGCCGTATTCTACGGGGTTGAGCTTCATTTGATCAACGTCCTCGTCGCTTTGCCGATGATCGTGATCACCGTGGTGACAGCCGTCGCTCTTGGCCAGGTCATCAGCGGCATCGCGCCGCGCGCCGGCGCTGCGGTGGCGATCGGGCAGCTGATGTACTTCGGACAGATGTTCATCACGGATATGTTCATGCCGATCGAGATGATGCCCGACTGGGTGCAGAAGATCGGGCCCTGGCTGCCGGGTTATGCCATTGCGCATCTGGTGCGCCCCGCGCTCGCGGAGGGCATTGTGAGCGACACCTGGCCTCAGAACCTCCTGCTGCTGGCGGTCTACACTGCGGTGTCCCTCTTCCTGGCGGCAAGGTTGTTCAAATGGGAGGCGCGCACCGCATGAGGCTTCTCAGCTCCGCCCCAGCCGGCAGGCTTGCCCGCCGGCTGGGCGCTTATCTCGTCGATTGCCTGATCTTGTTCGTGGGCGTGCTGGCGACGCAGGGCCTGATCTTCGCCTGTGGCCTGAACCCGCTGGCAACAGGCGCCGCAGCCGGGCTGCCGGTGGACAGTTCTGCGCTCAACCTTTGGGTCCTCCTCACCGTGACCGTGCCGTGTCTACTGTATTTTGCAGCGTGGCACGCCGGGCCCTGGGCCGCCACGCCCGGCAAGCGCTGGCTCGGGCTGCGCGTGACCGATGCCTCAGGCAAGCGGATCGGCCTCTGGCGCGCGCTCGGGCGGGCGGCCATCACGCTCCTGCCCTTCGAATGGAATCACCTGGTGCTGTTCTATCTACTCCCCCAGGGCAGCGAGCCGACGCCGCTGGCCTGGGCCGGCATCGGCCTGACGTGGGTCCTGGTATTCGGTTACGCGCTCTGCGCCGGGGTCGATGGCGCGCAACGCAGCCCGGCCGACTGGGCCGCCGGCACCCGCGTGCTCGATCGTTGAACTCAGACGTTTGTCGCTATACTCACCTATGATGTCCCCCTCCTCCGGCCCTCCGATCCGCTCGCGGCTCCCCCAGGTCAAGACCGAATGGTATGGGTGGTTCTGGACCGTGGTGACCGTGCTCATGTTCATTTGGGCGTACGGCATCGTCATCAACGGCGACAGACCTTACGCCTGGCTGGTCGGGATCCTGCTCGCCGTGCAACTGACGCTCTACATGCGCGCCGTGGCGTTCAGCAAATGGCCCGTGTCGAACGGGTGGCTGGCCGCGTACTTCATCCCCGGGCCGATCATGTGGGTCATCGTCAGCTGGCTGGATCCGAGCCTGTGGTGGATGGGGATGATGTATTTCGGGCAGATGTGGGGGTGCCTGCCGCCCAAGGCCGCGATCCCGGGGACGGCGCTCGTGGTGGTGGGCGTAGTCCTGGCCACATACGGCTGGTCCTTGCCCAACATCGACGAGCTTGACGCGTTCATCGGGTTCGGCTTCGGTTGGATCGGCATGGTCGCCGTCTACCTGTGGATCTCGCAGGTGATCCGCTCGAGCGACGAGCGCGCCCGGCTGATCGGCGAGCTCGAAACCGCGAACCGCGAGCTGGTCATCGCGCGCGAACGAGAAGCCGATTTGGCCACCTTGCGCGAGCGTGAACGGCTCGCGCGGGACCTGCACGACAACCTTGGCCACTCGCTCTCGGTGATGAGCGTCCAGCTCGAGGCCATCCAGCGGCTGTATCGTGTCGATCCGGACCGCGGCTCCGAGCACATCGACGAGCTCAAGACTCTGACGCGTCAGAGCATGGACGACCTGCGTCGCTCGCTCGACGGCCTGAGGGCGTCTGGGCTCGGCGACCGCCCGCTGGTTCCTGCGCTTCAGGAGCTGAGCGTGGCGGTCAGCCAGCGCGCGGGCATCGCCGTTCACTGCCAGATCGACCCGGGCGTCGAGGCGCTGTCGCCGGCCCTGGCCGAGACGGTTTGGCGTGTGACGCAGGAGGCGCTGGCCAATGTCGAGAAGCACGCCCAGGCGCGCGAGGCCGACGTGCGCGTGGCGCTGGAACACCAGCGGGTGCGGGTGGCGATCGCCGACAAGGGCATCGGGCTGCCCGATGACGCAGAGGCCCGTCGCGGTCACTACGGCCTGCGCGGCCTGCGCGAGCGGGTCGAAGGCCTCGGCGGCACGCTCGAACTCACCCGCCCTGCCACCGGCACGCTGGTGGAGGCGGTGCTGCCGGTGTATTTGGGGTAAGAGATCGGGAGTACCTCGATGTGCCCCGATGTCGGGGCGAGCGGCCAGGAGCTGAAGATGAGTGACATCCACATCCTCGTCGTCGAGGACCAGACCCTGATGCGTCAGGGCCTCAAGACCCTGCTCGATCTCGAGCCCGGCATCGTCGTCGTCGGCGAGGCCAGCCACGGCGCGGCCGGCGTGGAGGCTGCGCTACGCCTGCGGCCCGACGTCGTGTTGATGGACGTGCAGATGGCGGCGCCGGACGGAGCGCCCGCGCTCAACGGCGTGCAGGCCACGGCGGACCTGATCCGCCAGTGGCCCGAGGCACGGGTGATCATCCTGACGACCTTCGACCGCGACGACTATGTCTACGAGGGCGTGCGCGCCGGCGCCATGGGGTATCTGCTCAAGGACACGCCGGCCGACCGTCTGTTCGCGACGATCTGGCGCGTCCATGCCGGTGAGCCATTCATCCAACCCGAGATCGCCAGCCGCGCCCTGCGCGAGATGATGCGCGGCCGGTCCACCTCTGTCGGCTCGGAGGCCGAACCGCTATCAGACCGCGAACGCGAGGTGCTGGTGCTGCTGGCCCAGGGCTCCAGCAACCGTGAGATCGCGACGCATCTGGTGATCACCGAGGGAACCGTCAAAAACCACGTCTCGAACATCCTCGGCAAGCTGCAGGCCGAGAACCGCACCCAGGCCGCCGACATCGCCCGCAAGCGCGGGCTGGTGTGAGGCGCGTTTGATCACGGCAACCAGCCCACGATCCAGCCCCAGACGCCCCAGGCCCAGAGCGTGAACAGGAATAGCGCAAGGACCGTCGCATACTCGCGCCACGAGCCGGTCGGAAACGTCAGCAGATCCGGCACGAGCGTGTACCGACGTTTGATGAACGGGCCAAAGACCGGCACGCCGCGTTCGGTCAGCATGTCGGCGGCGATGTGCAGACCATAGCCGATCGAGAACGCCACCGCATACGGCGCGCCCGGCGACCAGAGCTGCGGCAGAAAATATCCGACCGCCAGGCTGAGCCCAAGCCAGGTGGCGCCGTAGTGCGTGACGGTGCGATGCGGCCCGACGAAGATTCTAAAGAACCGGTGCACCAGCCAGCCGAACAAACCGCGCGACGTTCCGAACATGCGGTTGATGCGCGAAGACTGATGATCGATGTCGGGCAACAGCGAACCGAAGCCCACGACGGCGACCAGAAGCAGATACGCGATTGGCGTCTCCACCAGTGGGGCCAGGCCGCTGGTCGACCACAGATGCACGGCGCCATCCACCAGACCGGTGAACCACGGGGCGCCCGACTCGATCAACGGGCGGAGCTGCGCCCAGCCAGCCTCGACCGGCCAGCTCGGCGTCAGCCACGCCGGTTGAAACCGAGCCACCAGCGCCGCGCCGCACAGACCGACGGTCACATGAGAGCGAAAGAGCATCGCGCGATTGTAGCGGTCTCTCACGAAATGCACCTGGGCGCGGCTCCGCAAGGCGTTGACGGCGCACGAAAATACAACTACAATTGTTACATTATGGCCTCAAACCATCAACTGGCCGTCGCCACACACATCCTTCTGGTGTTGGCGCACCTGCCGGCCGAGTATCGCAACGAGAACGGACTGGTCTCGAGTGAGGCGGTGGCCTCGAGTGTGAACACCAACGCCGTCGTCGTGCGTCGCGTGGTTGCTCTGTTAGCCCGGTCAGGCCTGGTGCGCACTCAGGCCGGCAAAGGCGGCGGGCTCGAATTGGGCCGGCCCGCAAACCGCATCACGTTGCTGGACGTGCACCTCGCGCTCGAAGATCCGGAGGTGTTCGCCTACAAGGCCAATCTACCCAGTGCGCGCTGCCCGATCGGGTCGAAAGTGATTGGCGTGCTTTCACCGGTTTTCGACGACGTCCAGGCCAGCGTGCACAAGAGTTTGAAGAAGACGACGCTCGCCGACCTGGTTGCGCAGATGGGGTGAGCGCGTTTTGTTTTGCCGATTAATGTAACAATCCGTGTTACATTCCAATCAGTCGGCGCGCGTTGACGTAGCGCCGGCTCTCAAAGAGGAACCAGCATGACACCATCCACCCTGATCGTCACCGGCGCGGGCGGGCACCTCGGCCGGCGAGTCATCGAGCTGTTGCTCGAAAAGCCGACAAGCGCGCGGATCGTCGCAACCACGCGCTCGCCCGAGAAGCTCGCGGATCTGGCGGCTCGCGGCGTCGAGGTCCGCGCCGCCGATTTCGACAAGCCTGAGACGCTGGCTGCGGCGTTCGCCGCCGGCGAACGCCTGCTGCTCATCAGCACCGACGTGGTCGGCCAGGCCGATCGACGCCTGAACCAGCACCGCAACGCCGTCGCCGCCGCGCAGGCGGCCGGCGTCAAACACGTGGTCTACACCTCGCTGGTCCGCCCCGAGCCGGGCACGCCGATCACGCTGGCGCCCGATCATCACGGCACGGAGCAGGCGCTCGCCGCCAGCACACTCGACTGGACCGTGCTGCGCAACAACGTGTACACCGAGTCGCTGCTGGGCGCCCTCCCGCGCGCGGTCGCGACCGGCCAGCTCGTGGCCGCCGCCGGAGACGGCCGCGCGGCCTACATCACGCGTGAGGATTGCGCGCGCGTCGCTGCCGCCGCGCTGGCCTCCACCGGCACCGGCCGGTCCACGCTCGACATCACCGGCCCTGCGGCCGTCAGCCAGGCCGAGATCGCGGCCATCGCCGGCGAACTGACGGGCAGGCCCGTGGTCTACGTCCCCGTGCCCGCCGAAGGACTGGCCGCCGGGCTCGCCCAGGCCGGCCTGCCCGGCTTCGTCGTCGACCTGGTCGTCTCGTTCGACGTCGCCATCGCCCAGGGCTATCTTGAGAGCGTCAGCACCTCGGTTGCCGATCTGACCGGAACCCCGGCCCAGAGCGTGCGGGAGTTTCTGACGGCGAATCGGGCGGCATTGGGAGCGTGAGGAGGAGGAGGGAAGAGCGAGGAGGGAGGAGCGAAACCCTCTTCCCTCTTCCCTCTTCCCTCTTCCCTCCTCCCTCCTCCCTCTTCATTCCTCCCTCTTCCCTCCTCCGCATGTACAATCCCGCCATGCTCAATAAGCTGCTGCAACACGTCTCCGCCGCCCCAACGAACCCCGCCCCGCAGCATGACGGGCAGGCAGGAGGCTTCGACGTCGCCGCGCTCTACCAGGGGCCGGCCGCAACGGGCGAGGCGACCGCGGCGGCAGAGGTCGCACTAGACGAGAAGTTGCGCCAGGCGTACTTCTGGATCGTCAACAACGCCATCATCAGCCCATACTACGATCTCGAGTACAACGACGGGCCGAGCGTCAGCTTCACCCTGGGCGACACCAAAACGAAGTTCAACCTGCCTTCGGGCCAAAGCTATTCGTCGTTCGTGCTACTGCCGCTGCTGAACTTCGCGGTGCGCAAGCGCTGTCTGCTGGTCGGCGGGCCCGGCCGCGGCAAGACCGCCAGCGCGATCCTGATGGGCCTGCTGGCCGGATATCCGCTGGCCGACGTGCGCCGCTCGATGCAGCACGGCCAACCGCAGATGACGATCGCGGACCTGCTCGGCAATCCGCTCCCGTCGGATCTTGTCAACGCCGAGAGCATGGACACGATCCGCATCGCCTGGCGCAAGTGGCTGTCGCTGCGGGTCAAGATCGTCGACGAGTACAACCGCATCCCGACCCGCACGCAGTCGGCGCTGCTGACGCTGATGGGCGACAACTACGCCGAGATCCTGGACCAGATCTACGAGTCGCCCGAGTCGGCCTGGTACCTGACCGCTAACGATGACGCCGGCGGCGGCACCTATCAGGTGATCGAGGCTTTGCGCGACCGCATCGACGTGGTCGTGCGCGCCCTGCCCTTCAACACGCGCTTCCTGCCCCACCTGCTCGACCGGATCGAGCAAAACTACAAACCCGAAGCCTTGATGCCGGCGGCCATTGTTTTCAGCGAGGCCGAGGTCGATCAGCTCGGCCGCGAGATCAGGGCAGTGGCGCTGCCCGGGCCTGTGCGCCGCCGGCTCGAGTTCTTCGTCAGCCAGTTCGAGTTCCTGGAGACGGCGGCCGATCAACTCGAGTACAAGACCAAGGACGTGGCCAAACTCGCCGGGACGGATTGGGGCGCGCTGACCGCGGGTGAGACCGGCAAGGATCGACTGCGCGACCTGGGCACCCAGACGCGCAACGGCCTCTCGGTGCGCGCGCTCATGACGATCCTGACCTTCGCCAAGGCGTTGGCCTACTTCCGCGGCGAGCGCGCCGCCTCGCTCGAGGATCTGCGCCAGATCCTGCCTTTCACTTTGCACGACAAGCTGGTGCCCGATCTCGACTCGGCTTTTTTCGAGCAACCCGAGAACATCGTCTTCAAAGCCGACCGGATCGGCTGGATCCGCAGGCTGTTCGACACCGCCTGCGCCGAGTTCGACAGGCTCGGTCTCGACAGCGACGACCCGGTCGGCACGCTGCAGGCCGAATTCGAGCAGGGTCTCGACGGGCTGGGCGAGGCAGAGGTGCGCAAGCGCCTGGCCGCGATCGAGCGCATCGTCGGCGAGCAGGCCAAGAGCCGCAAGCTGTACGGTCACCTGTACGACGACCTCCTCAAGCTCAAGTACCTGCACCAGCGCTATACGAACTACCTGCGCTGGTTGACTTATAGATAGGCGAATGCGGATGGGGCGGGCCGGCCATGCCGACCCGCCCCATCCGCATTCGCCGCAAAGGTGACCATGCATCCAAACCAAGCCCTGATCGAGCGCTTCTACACCGCCTTCGGCAAACGCAACGGCGACGCCATGAACGCCTGTTACAGTCCGATGGCGACGTTCGAGGACCCGGCGTTCGGCAAGCTCAACTACCGCGAACTGACGGCCATGTGGACGATGCTCACCAGCAACTCGCGCGACCTGCAGGTCACGTTCAGCGACGTCGCCGCCGACGACAAGACCGGGCGCGCCCACTGGGAGGCCCGCTACACCCTGTCTTCCACGGGCCGCTTCGTGCACAACGTCATCGAGGCGCGTTTCACGTTTCACGATAGCCTGATCGTCGAACACGTCGACAGTTTCGACTTCTCGCGCTGGATGGTGCAGGCGCTCGGCTTCACGGGCTGGGTCGCAACCTGGTTGCCGCCCGTGCGCGCGCGAGTCAAACAGGGGCCGCGCGAGCGCCTGGCAAAGTACATGGCCACCCACTGAACCCATGACGATGACCGTTTTCGAGAGCCACCTGGCCGCCCGGCGGGATCGGTTCAACAGCGCCTTTGCGGCTGCTCGGATCGCGCGTCCACGCCTCGATGGCGCCGGCTTTCTGGGCGTGCTCCGTGAGACTGTGGCGCCGGTGGCCGAAGCCGCGATCGCGACTCAACCCGACCGGGCGTCCCTGATCGTCGAGGCGCTGTACGACCTGGCACTCGATTTGTTCAGGCAGGATCTGCTCGGGCCGCGCGCCCGCTCGGCCGCGATCCCGTTGGCCTGGAGCGACCTGCTCCCCAGGCTGGGCGCCTTCGTCGCCATCGATCCGCTGCGCGCTGCGGCCTCGATCAGCAACGCGGCCTACAACCTCGAGCAGGTCCCGGAGGCCGGCGCCACCGAGTGGATGGCGCGTCTGCTGCAAATCGCGGCCGTCACCCCGCCGGGCGATCTCGATGCGCTGTTGCGCGGCGGTCAGGTCGCGGCCTGGCGCTCCGGCATGGCGCACTATCGTGCCAGCGCGCTGGCAAACTGCGACGGGCTCGCCGAGCCGCTGGCGCGGGCCGCGCTCGGCCTGAGCCCGTCGGCCCTGCTTTCGGAGACCGTCGCGCGCCTGCGCGCCGACCGCTGGCATCTCCCGGGGGAGCCCGAGCGCTCGAGCCCGCGTGTGATGGGCGAAGTCGGTGGGTTTCGCGGCCTCGGCGGACCTTTCCTGACGCTGCCACGCCTGGCCGTCGACGCGGCCGGCCTGCTCGTGCGCGAAGGCGACCGGGCCTGGCGACTGAACGCCGACGCGTTCGGGGCGACTCTGCTGCCCCTCCACCCGGCCCCCGAGGCCAACGAGCGCGGCGCCTCGCGTGCCTGGTCGCTCAAGCCCGACGGCGCGTTGAAGATCGACAAACGCCAAGCCGTGCTCCCCACCCTGGCCGACTCACTCAACAGTGCGCGCTTCGAGGACACGGTGGCCGTGGTGACGGCCTGGTCGTACAAGATCAGGCTGGTGGCTGTATGAACCCGAGCACCGCACGGCCATGGGCAACGCGGTTGCGGTTTCGCCCTTTGGTCGCGTCGGACCAGGCCGTCCTCTGGGATTGGCTACACATCGCGTTGTGGGATCCTCCGCCGGCCGGCCTGCGCCCGCGTGAAGTGCTCGATCATCCTGGCGTCCGGATCTATGCCGAAGATTGGGGCCGGCCGGGCGATCTTGGCGTCGTGGCCGTGGTCGACGGGTGCGACGGCGGCGCGTGCTGGCTACGGGTGCTCCCAACTGGCGTCGGGTTGGCTTCGATCAACGCCCGGACGCCGCAGCTCGGCATCGCACTCCTACCCGAGTTTCAACACCAGGGCATCGGCGCACGCCTCATGCCCGAAACGCTCACGCGGGCATGGGAGGCCGGCTTCGAGGAGGTGGCGCTGACCGTCCACCCTTTGAACCCTGCGCTCACGTTGTACGAGCGTTGCGGTTTCCGTAAGCGCGAGATCCGCAACGGCTATCACCTGATGGTGGCCAGGGCGCCGCAGAACAGTTCACCTAGCGAACATGAGCCAGGATCTTAGCCAACTGCGTGCCGCCTGGCAGGCCGCCTGGCCGGGCGCGCTCGGCGCCTGGAGCCGATACACGCGCCTATCGGACCCGATCTGGTGTGAGACCAGCGAGGCCGCGCAGACCGAGGGCCTGACGGGCTCGTTCGCCATGATCCGACTCACCGATCAGGCCGTGGTCATCGACCTTGCCCAGGTCGCCAAACTCAAGCTGGGCGCCTATGCCACCGAGATCCTTGCGCACGAGATCGGGCACCACATCCTCGTCCCGGCTGACCTGGGCGATCATGCGCGCATCCTGGCGCGCATCCGACGTGGCCTGGTCGGTCTCGAACGCCATGCGCCGCTGGTCGCCAATTTGTACGCCGACCTGTTGATCAATGACCGCCTGCAGCGCAGTTCCGGGCTGCGCATGGCCGAGGTCTATCAGGCTTTGCGGAGCGGCAACGACACCACCCAGCTCTGGCGCTTCTACATGCGCATCTACGAGATCCTGTGGGGTCTGACGCGCGGCGCGTTGACCGAGCCGGGCCGCGACATCACACTGACGGCGCCGGCCGAAGGCGATCAGCCCGAGGCCCAGAAGGTCGTGACCAACTTCGAAGGCGATGCCCGGTTGGGCGCTCGCCTGGTGCGACACTACGCCCGCGACTGGATGCGCGGCGCCGCGAAGTTCGCGGTGTTGTGCTATCCGTATCTCAACGATGACGAGAGCCAGAGGGCAAGCTGGCTGAAGGCGATCAACGACCTCGGCGCCACCGGCAAAGGCGCGGACCAGGTGCCATCGGGGCTGACCGGCTTCGACGACGACGAGTTCGAGGGCATCGGCCATCCGGCCGACGACCCCGAACTGACCGGCCTGGGCGACGCGCTCGACGACCCGAACGCGAAACCGCGCCAGGCCAGGCCCGATCAGGGCGGTCACAAGGGCCAGGCGCGCCAACCGTTCGAGTTCGGCGAGATCCTGCGCGCGTTGGGGGTGCCGCTCGACCAACACGAACTGGCGGTGCGCTACTACCGCGAGCGCGCGTTGCCGCACCTGATCAAGTATCCGGCGCGCGAAACGCCGGCCGCCGCCGACCCGCTGCCGGAAGGCGTCGAGACCTGGGACATCGGCCAGCCGCTCGATCAGGTCGACTGGCTCGAGACCGCGATCGTCAGCCCCGTGATCGTCCCGGGGATGACGACCGTCCAGCGCGTTTGGGGCGAGCAGCCCGGTGAAACCCCGCAGCGCGATCCGATCGACCTCGACCTGTACGTCGACTGCTCGGGCTCGATGCCCAATCCCCAGCATGCTTTGTCTTACCTGACACTGGCCGGTGCGATCATCGCGCTCTCTGCCTGTCGCGCCGGCGCCCGCGTCCAGGCGACGCTTTGGAGCGGCAAGCAGCAGTTCCTGACCACGCCCGGTTTTGTGCGTGACGAAAAGGCCGTGCTGCGCGTTCTGACCGGCTACTTCGGCGGCGGGACGGCCTTTCCGATCCACATCCTGCGCGACACCACCGCCGCGCGCACCAAACGCGACAAGCCCGTGCACGTCCTGGTGATTTCGGACGACGGCGTGACCACGATGTTCGACGCCGACGAGCGCGGTAACTCCGGTTGGGACGTCGCCCGTCAGGCGCTGGCGGCCGGTCGAGCCGGCGGCACCCTGGTGTTGAACTATCGGCATTGGGCCAAGGACGCCAATCTACAACGCGCCCAGCGCGAGGGCTGGGCCATTCACAGCATCGGCGACTGGTCCGAGTTGATCGCGTTCGCGCGCGAATTCAGCAGAAGGAAGTACGGAGGAGGGAAGAGGGAGGAGTGAGGAGGGCGAAGGGATTAGCGGTCGGTGATGGTCCATTGTTCAGGGAAGCGGATCATAACGGTGAGTTGGCGATTGACACCGTCATAGATCCTGTTCAGCTTCGCGTGTTGTTCGACGCTCATGTAGCCAAAGCGGAGGGCAAAGTCGAGCCAAACGCCGACCTCAGCGGCCTCTGCATCAGAGTCAGATAGCTTGGACACAAAATGCTTCGACGAGCGACGTCTGCGCCAGGCTTCAGCCAGATTGGCACACACCGAACGCGACGCCCGCCTGACTTGGTCCGTTAGCCCAAAGCGCTCTACCACCGGAAACCCGGCTGAAACCTCATGGACACTGAGCGCGGCCTCAAAAGCCTCTTGATACACCCGCAACTCACGATAATCCAGGATACGCATTACCATACTCTAGCCGCATCCGGCCATACGTCATCCTCGAATGATCCTCTTCCCTCCTCCCTCTTCCCTCTTCCCTCTTCCCTCCTCCCTCCTCCCTCCTCCGCAATTACAATAGCCTCATGCAACTCGAGACCCTGCTCCGTCGCATCGCCGAGACGCCGCCCGAGTTCTTTGAAGCGCCATTTATCGGGCGCTCCGGGATGGTGCACGTCGGCGCGGTCGTGCACGATACGCTGATCGAACTCGGTGGTCCCGAGCCCGCCATCGAACAGCTGCGCGACTTCGCGCCGGCTAAAGCCGACGAACAGGAACGCCGCCGATTGCGCCTGGCCTTGCTGACCTGTTGGCTGCTGGGCGAACGCGGTTTTCGCTCACGCGACCTCGGCGCACGGGCGCTGGCGTTCTTGAGCGGATCCGAGTTGCGTGAACTGGCCGGCCTGGTCGATGCGCCCAAGCTGGTGGCCGACCCCGACCGGCGTGAAGAACTGACGCGCCTGACGTTGCGCGCACTCGGTCTGCGCCCCGACGGCGAGACGGCGGCTCAGGCGCAGGATCGCCTGGTGACCGTCAGCTCGGTCGAGGCCGCGCGGTTGTTCCGAGAGTCACAGGCGGCCGAGCAGCGCGCCCGCGAGGTCCGCGAGGCCATGGCCCGCAAGGCCGCGCAGGAAGCCGCCGACAAGGCCTACCGGGAATGATGACGGGGGGAATGGGTGATGTCAGACGCCGAACACTTTCCGCTACTTTGCGATGCCGGCCGCGCGATGCTCAAGCGCCTGCGCGAACACCCGCACGCGCCGCGCTACACCATGGAATGCGGCAACCGCGTCACCGCCGATGACCTGACGCGGCTGCAGGCGTTCGAACGATTTCTTCGCGAGACGCCGCCGGACTGGGTCGAGGGAGCGCTCCCGACCTGGCTCGACGCCTATCTCGAACACGCCTACGCTCAGGTGCCGGCCTACCGCCGACGCGGGCCCCGCCCAACGCGCTTCGAAGACATCAACACCATCGACCGCGGTGACCTCAGCCGTGCGCCGTGGGACTTCGTGCCCGACGACGTCGCGCTTGACGGTCTGATCGTGCACAAGACCACGGGCACGACCGGCCAGATCCTGCGCGTGCCGACCCACCCGGTAGTGAGCAGCGGCTCATTCCCGCTCCTCAAGGTCGTGCTCGAGCGCTTCGGCGTGACGCTCACCGCCGGAGCCGGGCAGGTGGGCGTCGTGCTCGTCGGCTGGCAGCGCAAGGCCTTCACGTATCCGTCAGTCACACCGCAATGGGACGACGCCGGCCACCTCAAGCTCAACCTGCACCCCGACGATTGGCGCGACCCGGCCGACCGCGCGCGTTTCCTCGACGACCTGGATCCCGAGGTCTACACAGGCGACCCGGTCGCCTTCGAGGTGCTGCTCGATCTCGGCCTGAAGACCCGACCCAAAGCCCTGATCTCGACCGCCACGACCCTGCTGCCCGGCCTGCGCGCCCGGCTCGAGGCCGCTTTCGGCTGCCCGGTGGTCGACCTGTACTCGCTTAACGAGTGCAACGCCGTGGCCGTCGCGCGCGCCGGGGCCTTCGAGTTGATCCAACCGCGGCTGTACGTCGAGATCCTTGACCCGCGCGGCCAGCCCGTGGCGGACGGCGAGCGCGGCGAGGTGACGCTGACCGGCGGCTTCAACTTCATGTGGCCGCTGCTGCGTTATCGCACGAACGACTACGCCCGCCGCATCTGGCGCGACGGTCGGCCGGTTTTGGTTGACCTCGAAGGCCGGGCGCCCGTGCTCTTCCGCACGCCGACGGGCGAGCCGCGCAGCGGCCTCGACGTCACCTTCGCGCTCAAGCACATGCCGTTGGCGCAATTCGCCCTGCATCAGGCTGCGGATGGCGCACTGACGCTGCGCTACAGCGGCGCCGCCGCGCGCCCCGACCAGCTTCGGGTGGCGCTCCTCGAGGTCTTCGGCCCCGATCAGGTGCTGGAGCTGGTCGAGACCGATTTGTTTGCTGCGCCGGGCGAGAAGATGAAACAATATATTGCTGATTGATGATTTCTGATTTCTGATTGCCTTTCTCTCGGCAGTGCCAATCAGAAATCATCAATCAGCAATCTCCAAGGCTCAATGACGACCGGGTTTCTTCTTGGCAAGTTCCTGCCGCCTCACTTCGGGCACATGTATTTGATCGAACAGGCTGCGCTGCAGTGCGATCGCCTTACAGTGTTGGTCTGTTCGATTGCACGCGAGCCGATCCCGGGCAAACTGCGCCATCAATGGATGCGTGAGCTCTTTCCGCAGCACAACGTCCTGCACTGCACGGATGAAAACCCGCAGTACCCACACGAGCATCCCGATTTTTGGGCGTTCTGGATGAGATCGATCCGGCGCTTTGTGCCGGCCGGACCGGATCTGGTCTTCAGCTCCGAGGATTACGGCGACGAACTGGCCGAGCGGCTGGGCGCTCGCCACGTCTGTATCGACCAAGCGCGCACGATCATGCCGGTCTCGGGCACCGCCGTCCGCGCCGACCCGCGCGCCGTCTGGGAACTTATCCCGCCGCAGGTGCAAGACTATTACAGAGATTGCTGATTGCTGATTTTGCCAAACAGCAATCCTAATACCTTCCCCGCTCCGTCACCGCCTCGGGGTTGATCAACTCGGATTCGCTCGCGATCCGGACGTTGACGGCGCAGGCCTTGAACTCCGGGATCTTGGCCTGAGCGTCGAGCACGTCGATCGTCAACAGGTTGCTGGCCGCTTCGACGAAGTGCATGGGAATGAAGACCACGCCCGGCGTCGTCTTTTCGGTCACGTTGGCGCGCAGCACGACTGTGCCGCGCCGCGACGACACGCGCACCACGTCGCTCGTGTTCAGGCTGAGTTGCGCGGCATCGATCGGGTGGATTTCGAACCGCGCCTCCGGGTACAGCACATCCAGCTGCGAGTTGCGCGTCATCGAGCCGCCATGCCAGTGCTCGAGCAATCGGCCGGTCGTGAGGATGAAGGGGTATTCATCGTCCGGCGGCTCCGCGATCGGGATGTACTCGAGCGGGAAGAACTTACCGCGCCCGGCCGGGAAGCTCTCGGCGAACAGAAACGGCGTGCCCGGATGAACCTCGTCCGGCACCGGGTACTGCAGCCCGACTTGCTCGAGGCGAGCGTAGGTCACGCCTTTGAGCATGGTGGCCACGTTCGCCATCTCGCGGAAGATCTCTTCGGGCTCGGCGTAGGTCCAGCGCGCGGTGGTCGGACGGCCCAGGCGTTGCTCGATGCGGCCCGCCAGGTCGCACAGGATCTGCCAGTCGGGGCGCGCCTGTCCCCGCGGCTCGAGAGCCTTGCGCACCCGCTGCACCCGCCGGTCGGTGTTTGTGAACGTGCCGTCTTTTTCGGCCCACGACGTCGCGGGCAAGAAGACGTCGGCGAAGGCGCCCGACTCGTTGATGAACACGTCCTGGGCCACCAGGAACTCGAGTTGCTCCATGTGGTGGCGGGTGACGTTGAGGTTGGGCTCGGTCATCATCGGGTTCTCGCCCATGATGTACAGCGACCGCACCCCGCCCGGTTTGGCGTTGGCCAGGATCTCGGTCGTGGTCAGGCCGCGTTTGCGTGAGAGCCCACCCGGCTCGATGTTCCAGGCGCGCTCCCACTTCTCGGCGTTCTCGTCTTTCACGACCTCCATGTAGCCGGGATAGTGGAAGGGCATGGCGCCCGCGTCCGACGCGCCCTGCACGTTGTTCTGACCGCGTAGCGGGTTGAGCCCGGTCCCCTCGCGCCCGATGTGGCCGGTGAGCAGCGCCAGGTGGATCAGGCCAAGCGCGCTGGCCGTGCCCTGCGAGAGCTGCGAGATGCCCATGCCCCAGAAGATGGCGCCGTTCTCGGCGTTGGCGTACAGCCGGGCCGCCTCGACGATCAGGTTTCGATCGACGCCCGAGATCGCCTCGGCGTATTCGGGGGTGAACGGCTCCATCGACACGGCAAAGGCGTCGAAGCCCTCGGTGCGCGCGTCGATAAAGGCCTGGTTGTAGAGTTTTTCCTTGAGGATCACGTGCGCCATCGCCCCGAACACGATCACGTTCGTCCCGGGCTTGAGCGGCAGCCAGAGCGTGGCGAGATCGCACAGCTCGATCCGGCGCGGATCGATCACGATCAGCTTTGCGCCGCGCTCGACGATCGCCTTCTTCATCTGCAACGCGATGATCGGGTGGTTCTCGGTCGTGTTGGTTCCGGTGCAGATGAAGACGTCGCTCTTGAGGACCTCGGCCGCGGTGTTGCTCATGGCCGTGGTGCCTAACGACTTGAGGAGCGCCGTCACCGAGGCGGCATGACACAGCCGGGTGCAATGGTCGACGTTATTGGTGCGAAACAGCGCGCGCCACAGCTTCTGCAGCAGGTAATTGTCTTCGTTAGTCGCTTTGGCGCAGGAGTACACGGCCATGGCGTCGGAGCCGTCGCGCCGGTAGATCTCGACCAGCCGATCGGCGACGTGGTCAAGCGCCTCATCCCACGAGACCTCGCGCCACTCGTTCAGGTCAAAGGCCTGAGTTCGGTGGCCCGTGCTCTGCGGCGTCTTGCGCATCATCGGCGCGGTGACCCGCTTCGGGCTATAGATGAAGTCGTAGCCGAAACGGCCCTTGACGCACAGATTGCCGTGGTTGACCACGCTGTCGAACGGCGAGGTGACGCGATGGATGAAATCGCCCCGCAGATGCAATTCGAGCGTGCAACCCACGCCACAGTACGGGCAGGTGGTCTTGGTGACGCGTTCTGAATGGGTCATCGGGTGTTACCGCTCCCCTGCCGCTCCCCGGGACGAGGAGGGGTAGAGCTCGTTGCACGGTCGGCGGATTCTCTGCTGACTTGCGTGATTCGATCGCGCACAGTGTTCGGGTCATGCCGAACCTGATCGTTGCGAAACCGCAAGATCGTCAATCCATGTGCTGCGATCATGGTGTCACGCTCCTGGTCATAGTCGCGGCGATCCTCATGGATGGGCCCATCGAACTCGACCACCAGGTTGGCGCAGAGATAGCGCCAAAGGATGTTCTCCGCGGCCGTCATCTCCCGTCGCGGTGTTTTGGCCCTTTGCTACAGGACGTCAGGCACGCTCTGTCCTGTCACGATGTTCTTGGCCGGCGTCGGCGCTCCGTGCGGGTCTGATCCATGATCTCGTCCGGTGACTTGCCCGAGTCGAGCAGCCATTCGCGCTTCGGCTTGAGCGCATTGGTCGGGCACACGCCCACGCACTGCCCGCAGAATACGCAGGTGGTTTCGGGCATGAGCTTGTCGAAGAAGGTGCCGATGCCGGTCTCGTAGCCGCGCCTGTCGAAGCTCAGGGCGAACGTGTACTGGGCATCGTTGGCGCACACCTGCACACACCGCCAGCACAGGATGCACTTGTTGTAATCGCGCACGTACATGGGGTTGTCGTCGTGCACGGGCTGTTCACGCCGGTGCGCGCCCGGGAAGCGCTCCGAGTCGGCCTTGTAATCACTCAGGTGTTGCTGGATCTCCGGCGCCTCCGAGAGATCCACGGCCGAGTGCAACATCTCGACGATGGTGCGCCGGCTGCGCTCGACCCGCTCGCTGCGGGTCTTTACTTTCATACCCTCCGTGGCCGCGACGATGCAAGCCGGCTGCAACAACCGCTGGCCTTCGACGTCGACCACGCACATCCGACACAGACCGTTGGCCGTGCAGTGCTCGTGATAACAGATCGTGGGCACGGTCTTGCCCAGCTGTGCCGCCGCTTTCAAGATCGTCGTGCCCGCAGGCACGGTGACAGACGTGTCGTCGATGGTGAGGGTGATGTCGGGCATAGGTAATTGGCCGAAAGACGTGGGCTGAGTGACTGCGGGTTGTTTCACAACCCGCAGTCACTCAGCCCACGTCTTTCGGTATAAACAACTCGGGCCAGTTACGCATCGCGCTCAACACCGCGCCGGCCGCGGTCTGGCCCAGGCCGCACAGCGAGGCCTCGGTCATCGTCCAACCGACGTCGGTCAGGCGCTCACGATCACCGGGGAGCGTCGCCCCCCGGGCGACCCGACCCATGATCTCGTATTGCCGCTGAGTACCCAGCTGACACGGGTAACACTTGCCGCAGCTTTCGTGCGCGAAGAAGCGCGTCAAACGATGGAGGATGTCGCGCATGTCGCGCGTGTCGTTGAAGACCGTGATCACGCCCGAGCCGAGCGGCAGCCCTGCCGCGCGCAGATCCTCGAACGTCAATCGCTCCTCCAGGTCTTTGGGCGTGGCGAACGCACCCGACGCTCCGCCGAACAGGATCGCGCGCAGTTCGCCGCCGATCACGCCGCCGGCCAGGTCCTCCAGCATGTGTCGAATGGTGACGCCGAAGGGTACTTCGTACAGACCGGGTCGGGCCACATCGCCCGCGACGCAGAACAACTTCGGGCCGGTGGATTTCTCGGTACCAAAACGGTGGAAGGCTCCGGCACCGTGCGTGATGATATACGGGATCTTGGCCAGCGTCTCGACGTTGTTGATCACGGTCGGCTTGCCGAACAGGCCGTGCGTGGCCGGGAACGGCGGTTTGACCCGCGGAAAACCGCGCTTGCCCTCGATCGACTCGAACAGCGCGGTCTCTTCACCGCAGATGTAGGCGCCGGCGCCGACGCGCAGCTCGATGTCGAGGTCGAACCCCGAACCGAGGATGTCCTTCCCCAGATAACCGCCGGCGTTCAACTCCGCGATCGCGGCCAGCGTGCGCTCGATGGCGGTCGGGTACTCGCCCCGAATGTAGATGTACGCCTTGTTCGCGCCGACGGCGTAGGCGCCGAGGATGGCGCCCTCGAGCGGGCGACAGGGATCGCCCTCCAGCAGAACTCGGTCTTTGAAAGTACCCGGCTCAGACTCGTCGGCGTTGATGACGAAGTACTTGGGCGAGCCGGGGGCCCTGGCCGCGCCGTCCCATTTGATCCAGGTCGGGAAGGCCGCGCCGCCGCGCCCAAGCAATCCCGAGGTCTTGATCTGCTCGAACAACCGCTCGCGCGTCCACTTCTCGCCGAGCACCTTGCGCACGGCCGCCATACCGCCGACGGCTTCGTATTCGATCACCGAGTGCCGCCGCCCGCGCCCGCACAACGCCGAGACGATGCACAGATCTCCGCCGACGTATTCCTCGGCGTCGCGGGTGCCGCTGGCGCGCCCCTTCCCGCCGACGACGTCGGCGATCGTCTCGGGCGTGACATGCGTGTAGGACTGAGAGCGCGCCGGCCGGGTTTCGTTGAACGTGATGTTCACCGCCGGGCCGACGTTGCACAGACCCAGACACGGAGAGCGCTCGATCGTATACGCGCCATCGGCTGAGGTCTCGCCGACGCCGCAGCCCGCCAGCCCGCAGGCGGCCTCGAGCACGGCGTCGCCGCCGCGCAGGCCGCACGAGGGATCCGTGCACACGCGCACCACGGTCTGCCCGACCGGTTCATTGTAGAACAGAGCGTAGAACTCGATCACGCCGTGGATATCGGCCAGCGGCACTTTCAGCGCGCGGCTGATCTCGATAGCGACCGGCTCGGAGATGTAGCCGTACTGAGCCTGGGCGGCGTGCAGCGCCGGCAGCAGGCCGGCACGACCTTCGGGGGCAAAGCGTTGCAGGATAGGATGAAGCAGTGACAGGTCAAGCGTCGCGGCAGACATGCCCAGCGCCATGGTATTTCCTCACAGGAATAGCACCAGTTTACTCTGATTTTGCCTGTCGCAGGCCCCATCCTCGGCCGGCGATCCTTGGGGTTGTCGCTTTCTGCGCCAACGTCCCTGGTGATCCTGCCCGACTTTTCGGGGTGCAGGCGCTCACCGTTGCGAAACGTCGTCGGTCTGGAAATGACCCGTGGGCGGTGCGGGTCAGGCGAAGTGGACCCGGTCTCAATCGGCCCGCGCATCCGAACGGCGCGGCTCGGCCGGCGGGCGCTCC
>WBZS01000721.1_pt1 | contig 35187 bp, 36 predicted proteins | sample 5204201 | NCBI WGS metagenome assembly WBZS01 (sample SAMN12344357, study PRJNA552823) | activated sludge metagenome | biome: Activated sludge suspended growth; feature: Nitrification reactor; material: Wastewater; isolation source: activated sludge from nitrification reactor of wastewater...
GGGCGGAGCCCCGACCCTCACATCACCCCGTTTTTCGCCTGCCTCTTCCCGACAGGGCTGAACGTTTCGAATAGTAACGAACTCTCGCGAATGCGGATCGTTCGTGCCAATTCGATTCAATTCGTGAAATTCGTGGCAAAACTCCCGCTGTTTCACTTTAGATGCGTTAGCCCCGAGCAGGCGCCTGTGGCGCCGAGGAACCGGTACAATCCGGGCGATGCAGATCACGAGCCCCCAGAACCCGCAGATCAAGCGCCTGATCAAACTACGCGACCGCCGCGCGCGTGACGCTGAAGGCCAGACGTTGATCGAGGGCGGCGACGAAGTCGCGTTGGCGCTCGCGGCCGGCGTGGCTTTGACGGCGGCCTGGTTGTGCCCCGACCTGCCGCGCTTCGCCAAGTTCGATCACCTGCGGGCTCAGCTCGAGGCCCGGGGCGTGGTCGTCACCGAGGTGAGCGAGGCCGTCTTCGCCAAGATCGCTTACCAGGAGAACCCGGACGGCTGGCTGGTGGTCGCGCCGGCGCTGCGCCCTTCGCTCGACGCCCTGACGCTGCCGCCCAACCCGCTGGTGCTGGTCTGCGAGTCGATCGAGAAGCCCGGCAACCTGGGCGCGATGCTGCGCACGGCCGACGCTGCCGGCGCGCACGCCCTGCTCGTCTGCGACGCGATCACGGACGTCAACAACCCCAACGTCGTGCGCGCGAGCCGCGGCGCCGTCTTCAGTGTGCCGCTGGCCGTCGCGCCGACGGCGACCACCGTGGCCTGGCTGCACGCGCAGGGTTTGCGGATCGTGGCGGCCACACCCGCCGCGGCGCAGTCGTACACCGAGGTCGACCTGCGCGGGCCGATCGCGATCGCGGTCGGCGCCGAAGACACCGGCCTCAGCGCGGGCTTCCTGGCCCAGGCGGATCTGACCGTGCGCATCCCCATGGTCGGGCGCGTCAACTCGCTCAACGTCTCGGCCTCGGCGGCGTTGCTGCTGTATGAAGCCGTGCGCCAACGTCGACCGTGAGGGGCGGTTTTAACCTTCGACCTCACAGGTCCACCCGCGGTTCTCGGTATTTCCAGGCATTTCAAAACGGCATTCCGCCGAATCAGGCCCTCAACCCAACCATTGCCAAGCGTCAACGCCTCGGATACACTCGCGCCCATGCCCAGCCACCTTGGCCTCCTGCCCCCACCGGTCGCGCGCTAAGCGTGCGCCGCGTCCTTGAAGCTGCACCGGCCCCACAGGCTCGGTGTGTCGTCGCGCGCCCCCACGCTTCTGTGAATCGACTCGCAGGACTATTCCTGACGTCGCACAGCCTTGACGGCCGGCGACCGTCGTTCGGCGACAACGTCTGTCGCCTGCAGCAGTGACATGAACACAAAAAACTTCTCGTGGGGCGCGGCGATGGTCCTTGGCTGCGCGATCCTCTGGGGCACCGTCGGCGTGACCACGCGCGGCATCTACAGCCTGGCCGCGACGGGCCCGCTCTCGATCGGTTTCTATCGACTGGCGTTCTCGGTGCCCGTGTTGGGGCTCCTGGCGGCTCGCAACCTGGGACCCAATCTCTGGAAGACACGCGCGGGCGTCGAGCAACGGCCCGGCCGCGACCTCGCCTTGATGACCGGCCTGGGCGCGATGATGGCGCTCTATCAGGTCAGCTACTTCGCCGCGATCCCGCGCCTCGGCGTGACGATCGCCGTGATCATCACCATCTGCTCGGCGCCTATCATGGTCGCCGTGCTCAGTGCGATCTTTCTGAAAGAGCAGATCACGAACCGCGTCTTGGTGGCGCTCGCCGCCGCGATCGTGGGCACGGCGCTGCTGGCGCTGCAAGAGCCGGCCAGCCCGCAGATCGAGGGCGAGACCATCCAGGGTGTGTTGTACGCGCTCGGCTCGGGGTTGGGTTACGCGATCCTGACGCTGTTCAGCCGCGCGCTGGCGGACCGCTATCACCCGTTGCAGCCGATCACGCTGGCCTTTACGATCGGGGCCGTCTTGCTCCTGCCCATCGCAGCCGCGAGCGGGTTGACCGTGAACTATCCGCTCGAAGCGTGGGGCCTGCTGATCTACCTCGGCGTGGTGCCGACGGCCCTGGCGTACTGGCTCTTCTTGCTTGCCCTGCGGACGGTGCCGGCCACGGTAGCCAGCATCCTGACCCTGATCGAGCCGCTCACCTCGGCCACGCTCGCGGCCCTGATCTTCCACGAAACGCTCTCGCCGCTCGGGTGGATCGGCGCGGTGTTGTTGCTCGGAGCACTGCTCGTGCTGATCGTGCGTCGGCCCTAGCCGCCGTGGAGGGCGGCCGGCGCCGTGCCGGCCGCCCTCCGCTACTCGGTCACCAGAGGTGATGGACGTGGGGCCTGACCTGCGCGGTGTAGATCGCGTCAATGGCGGTCAGGGTCGGGTCGGCGAGCGGCGCGAGGTCGGCGGCGCGCACGTTCTCCTCGACCTGCGTCGGGCGCTTGGCCCCCGGGATCGCGCAGGTGACGGCCGGGAACGTGAGGATCCAGCGCAGCGCCATCTGCGCCAGCGACACCCCGTCGGGCGCGAGCGGTCGCAACGCCTCGACCGCGTTAAGCCCGGTCTCGTAATCGAGACCCGAGAACGTTTCGCCCTTGTTGAACGCCGCGCCCTCGCGATTGAAGGCCCGATGATCGTCCGACGCGAACTGCGTGCCGCGGGTCATCTTGCCCGCGAGCATGCCCGAAGACAGCGGCAGCCGCGCGAGGATGCCCACGCGCCTGCGCTGGGCCTCGGCGAAGAAGAGTTCGCGCGGACGCTGCCGGAAGATATTGAAGATGATCTGCACCGATTGCACGCCCGGATACTCGATCGCCTTCAGGGCCTCCTCGACGCGTTCGACGCTGACGCCGTAGTGCTTGAGCTTGCCCGCCCGCACCAGGTCGTCGAGCACGCCGAAGACCTCGGGCCGGTAATACACCTCGTAGGGCGGGCAGTGAAGTTGCACGAGGTCAAGGGCATCGACCTCCAGGTTGCGCAGACTGCGCTCGACGAAGGCCGTCAGGTTGGCGCGGTTGTAGCCGTCGGCGGTGTGCGGGTCGAGGCGCCGGCCGGCCTTGGTGGCGATGTAGAAGGGCTCACGGCGCTCGCGGCGCAGCCGGGCAAGCAGGCGCTCGCTGCGGCCGTCGCCATACACGTCGGCGGTGTCGAAGAAGTTGACGCCCAGGTCGAGCGCGCGGTGGAGGGCGGCCAGCGACTCGCCGTCGTCGACGTCGCCCCACGTGCCGCCGATCGCCCAGGCGCCGAAGCTGATCGCCGAGACCTTCCAACCGGTGCGGCCGAGTTCACGGTATTCCATGCTCTGTCTCCGATGCATGAGGGCGAGGCGATCTTGAGCGATCAGTCTCGCCGGTTTGGATCCTGGCGCGGCGGCCAGGGGATGAACGCCGAGGTGCGCGCGACGTACTCGGCGTAACCGGGGCGCGTGCTCATGTTGCGCTCGAGCAGGGCCACGCCCGAGACCCGCAGCAACAACCACGTCATCACGATCGGCGCCGGCAGCGTCGCCCAGCCCCAGGGCACCGCGCAGGCCAGGAGGAACAACCCCCACCACAGGCACGCGTTGCCGAAGTAGTTCGGGTGGCGCGTGTAGCGCCACAGACCACGGTTCATCACTTGACCGCGGTTTGCCGGATCGGCCTTGAAGCGCGCCAGCTGCGCGTCGCCCACGGCCTCGAAGCCGAAGCCGATCGCCCACACCAACGCGCCGATCAGGTCGAGCAGCCCGAGCGGCGCCGGCTGGGTCAGCGCCACGACCAGCGGCGCCGAGATCAACACGATCAGCCCGCCCTGCAGCAAGAACACCTGGAAGTAACTGAACCACCAGTAGCGCTCACGGCCGTAGTGCTCGCGAAACGCCTGATAGCGCGGGTCCTCGCCGCGCCCATGGTTGCGCCGGTAGATATGCAGGCCGAGCCGCAAGCCCCAGATCCAGGTCAGAGCCAGAACTAGCGCGACTCGAACCGGATCCCCGCCACCGACCAGGGCGTAACTGCTCGCCGCCAGGCCGAAGCCCGGCCCCCAAAACGAATCGATGATGCTGACGTCGGTCAGACGGAGACTGATCAGCCAGAGCACGGTCACGGCCGTCCAAACGACGGCCGCGCCCAGGAGCCAGGCGTTAAAAAGAGTCAAGGTTACCTCTCAGCCTCTCAGCCCATCGGACCAGCGCGCCAGGTTGGCCGGGGTGTAAGCGCGCATGCACTCGAGGAGCGCCGACGGGTCCGGGGCGTCCATCACCAGCGAACGAAAAGCGGGTGGGATGAAGCCCTCGGCCAGGGCGTGGTCGAACATGGCCAGCAACGGCGCGTAGTAGCCGCCGTGGTTGAGCAGCGCGATCGGTTTGTTGTGCAGACCGAGCTGCGCCCACGTGATCATCTCGCACAACTCGTCGAGCGTGCCGTAACCGCCGGGCAGGGCCACGATCCCGTCGGCGAGTTCGGCCATCATAGCCTTGCGATCGTGCATCGACTCGACCACGCGCAGCTCGGTCACACCGGTGTGCCCGATCTCACGCTCGAACAGACCGCGTGGGATGATGCCGATCACGCGCCCGCCCGCGGCCAGCGCGCCGTCCGCGACGGCGCCCATCATGCCCACCCTGCCGCCACCGTAGATCACGTCGATACGCTGTTCGGCCAACAGCTGACCAAACGCCCGCGCGATGGTCAGATACCCGTCGCCCTTCCCGCCCGATGCGCCGCAATACACCGCCACACGCTTCACGCGTCCCTCGCTTTTCCGCCGGGCCGCGCGTCGGCGACCGAGCAGAGCGATTGTACTCGGGGAGTGCGGCGCGGGTCGCCCGGAAACCGGGTACCATTCGCCCCATGCCCCGACTGCCGCGCGCGTTCTTTGATCGCCCGACCGTCACCGTCGCCCGTGAGCTGCTGGGGCAGCGGCTCGTGCACGTCGTCGGCGGGCGACGCCTGGCCGGCCTGATCACCGAGACCGAGGCCTACGTCGGTGAGACCGATCTCGCCTGCCACGCCCGCGTCGGGCGCACGACGCGCACCGAGCGCCTGTACGGTCCGCCCGGCCACGCCTACGTATATCTCAATTACGGCATCCACTGGATGATGAACGTCGTTTGTGAGCGCGACGGATTCCCGGCTGCGGTGTTAATCCGCGCAGTGCTGCCGATCGAAGGCCTCGACCAGATCCGGGCCAACCGGGGCGGCAAACCGGATAAAATCCTGGCCGACGGCCCGGGCAAGCTCTGCCAGGCGCTGGCGATCACGTCGGCCCAACACGGCCGGGACCTGTGCGCTCGGGATGCCGGGCTGTTCTTCGAGGCGGCTCCGACGGCCGAACCCGTCTTGACCCGCGCGCGAATCGGGATCGACTCCGCGCCCGAGCCGTGGCGCTCGATCGACTGGAACTTCACCTGGCCGGCCGCGGCGACGCGCGCGGCCATCACACCGACGGGCGCTCGCCCGGCGGACGAGGAGAGATGACATGGGATTGCTCACCGGCAAGAAGGCCTTGATCTTCGGCGTGGCGAACGACCACAGCATCGCCTGGGGCATCGCGCAGGCCCTCCACCGCGAGGGCGCGACCCTCGGCTTCAGTTACGCCGGCGAGAAATTCGAGCGCCGCGTCCGCCCGCTGGCCGAATCGCTCGGCAGCACCTTCATCGAGCCCTGCGACGTCTCGAAGGACGATGAGATCGCCGCGATCGTCGAGAAGACCCGCGCGCAGTTCGGCGAGGTCGACATCCTCGTGCACTCGATCGCGTTCGCCAACCGCGACGACCTGGCCGGCGCGTACCACACCGTCTCGCGCGCCAACTTTGCGCTGGCCATGGACGTCAGCGTGTACTCGTTCACGGCCTTGGCCAACGCCTACCTGCCGCTGATGAAGCCCGGCGGCTCGATGCTCACGCTCACTTATCTGGGCTCGGTGCGGGCCGTCTCGCATTACAACGTCATGGGCGTGGCCAAGGCCGCGCTCGAGGCGAGCGTGCGGTACCTGGCCATGGACTTCGGCACGCACGAGAAGCACCTGCGCGTCAACGCCATCTCGGCCGGCCCGATCCGCACCCTGGCCGTGGCCGGCATCGCGGGCTCGCGCTCGCTGATCTCGGAGTTCGCCAAGCAGAGCATGTTGGGTCGCAACATCACGATCGAAGACGTCGGCAATGCCGCGGCCTATCTGAGCTCGGACCTGGCCGCCGGTGTGACCGGCGAGATCCACTACGTCGACGCGGGTTTCAACGTCGTCGGCATGAACATCCAGGAATAACGAAAGGGGGAGGAGGGAAGAGGGAGGAGGGTGATCTCTCCTCCCTCTTCCCCCCTCCCTCTTCCCGCCCTTACGCCTTGGCCGCCTCTTCCTCGCGCGGCAAGAGGCGCCGCAAAATCGAGTTGAACCAGCGCAATACAAGGCTCTGCTGGAAACCGCCCGCGAAGGCGACGACGTAGAGCGACAGCACCGGATCCTGCACGCCGAGGATGAAGCCCGAGCGGCCGATCAGGAAGACCGCGACCGCCAGCACCATGCCGACCGGCGCGTAGAGCAGATACCAGTAGGCGTAATCGGGGTCATAGTCCTTCACCTGACTGGTGTGCTTGAACAGGTTGTAGGCCGCGCCCACGACGCCGCCAAAGCCGCCCGAGACCACGGTCACCCACAGGACGACCGGGTCCATCATCTTCAAGCCCTCGAAGAGCAACACCCGCCGGGCCGCCTCGGCGAATAGATCGGGCAACAACACCGGCAGCGCCGCCAGGGCGGCGAGCACCGGGATGTGCAGCACCAGGTACCACCACAAGAAGCGCGGCTGTTCCCAGAGCCTGACCCGATCCCAACGCAGCAGACGGAAGCGCACCTCGGCCACTTCGCGCGCCGCCTCTTCGAAATGGTCGCGCGCACTGAGCAGCAGGTTGCGCGCGGTCTGGACCCGCGTCAGCAGCTCGCGCACGACGGCCAGGCTGATGCGCTGGCGCTCGACAAGCGCGCGCTCGAGCGAGCCGATCTCGTTCCACAGCCGTTGCAGATCCTGATCAGGAACCAGCAGCCGCGCCAGGCGCGCGTTGGAAGGCAGATTGGGAGACTCGACCTCAGCCGGCGCCGGTTGTCCCGAATCGGCGGCGTTCTCGAGTCGATCCACCAGCAAGGACGGGCCGACCGCCGACGCGATCGCCGGCTTGGGCGCCAACGGGAGGGGCACGCCCGTATGCGTCGGCCCGCCATCCTCGGCAGCCGATACGACCGGCGCGATCACGACGGGCGCGCCGTCCGGCGGCGGCACGAAGGGCGCGGTGCCCGGGGTCTTGGGATCACCGCCGGACGTCCAGGCCGGCAGGCCGGGTGCGACGTCGTCGGGGACCGCCTCGAGGCCGGGCGGTGTGGCGCCGGGGTAATTGGCGATCAGGTCGGTCGGGCGCGCTTCAGGGTTGAACGGATTGCCGGACCGCGGCAGGAGGATGTCGGAGCCGCGACCGCGGACCGAGCCTGGATCACTTTCGGGGTTGGTCATTCTGGATCACCTCCTGCGCCAGTCGGCGGAACGCGCCGGCGGCTTCGCTGTGCGGCCGGTACGCCAGCACCGTCTGGTGCGCGGCCGGCGCCTGCGCGGCTGCGTCGTCTTCCTCGATCACGGTCGTGAACAACCGCTCCGGGAACGTCGCGCGTAGTTCTTCGAGCACCTCATAGGCATGGTCGGAGCCCGCCTTGTACAGCGTGGCCAGGATCCCGAGCAGCGTCAGGTCGGAATTCAACCGATCGCGGATCCGGTTAACCGCTTCAAGCAGGCCGCGCACACCGCGCATCGCCAGGTACGTGCACTGAACCGGAAGAAGCAGTTCGCGAGCAGCCACCAGGCCGTTGGCCGTCAGCAGCCCCAGGTTGGGCGGTGTGTCGATCAAAAAAAAGTCGGCCGGCACACGCGAACTCTCGATCGCGGCCCGCAACCGGTAGGCATGCCGGGTGTCGGCGCCGAGCTCAACATCCAGGAGCGCCAGATCGACCGAGGCCGGCACAAGCACCAGGCGGTCGTTCACGGTGCGCAACACGCTTCCGAAGCTCACGCGGTCACGGGCCAATAGCGTATAGGCCGTGCGCGTCAAAGAGTAAGGATCGAAGCCGAGACCGGCCGTCAACGAACCCTGCGGATCCAGGTCGATCATCACCACCCGGTAGCCAAGCTCCGCCAGGGCTGCGCCGAGATTCGCCACAGTGGTCGTTTTCCCCACGCCGCCCTTCTGATTGGCGACAACGATCACGCGCCCCACGCGCGCATTCTATCACCCCGACCCAGGTGGGCCGGTTGGGTTCGGTGGGTTTGCCTGATGGGATTAACGGTGCTCCAACGCTTTTATCGGGGTGAAACGGGGAAGTGCGCGGGTCGGGGCGACGCCCCGACCCGCGCACTTCCCCGTTTCTCGCCCCGTCTTTCAGTGTTTGACGTAGACGCCTCGGCTCTGGTACAATCGTTATTCGGTCTAGCACTGGACACTGATTGAGGTCTTTTGAGCAATGCCTAAGCGAACATTTCAGCCGCGCATCCGTCGGCGCATCAAGACGCACGGTTTCCGCTCCCGCATGGCCACCAAGGGTGGTCGCAAGGTGCTCAAGGCGCGCCGCGCCCGGGGCCGCTGGGAACTCGCGCCCAAGATGAACAATCATCTGAAGCGCATCAACTGGAAGTCCAAGAAGGCTCCAGTGTCGCGCGAGTTTACGACCAAGAAGTAACCATCTCGGGTCACGGCTGATCCGCGCCACGGGCAGCCGCCGGCGGGACGCGGGTGCGCGACGTCCTGCCACATGAACCGGTTACGAAGCGCAGCCGATATCGAGCGGGTGCGGCGTGAAGGACGATCTTACGCCCACCCGCTCGTTGTTGTCATCGCAACGACCGCCCCACCCGAGATCGCGCCGCCCAGCCGCGCCGCCGTGGTGGCGGGGCGCAAGGTCGGTGGCGCGGTCGTTCGCAATCGGGCAAAGCGGCTGTTGCGCGAGGCGCTGCGCCGGGAGCGCCTCAAGCCGGGTTGGGATCTGATCCTCGTGGCGCGATCCGCCATCGCAGGCGCCCGGCTTACCCAGGTTCGAACGGCGTTGCACCAGGTCCTGCAGCGCGGTGAGTTATTGGTTTAGTCGATGCGAACCGTCAAGCCGCCGAGCGAAGACCTGTTCGACGAAATCGTCAACCCGGCCGATGGCCGCGTCGAAGAGCCGCGCTGGGCCCCGGATTGGGGTCTCACCCGAATCCCGCAGACCCTGCTGCTCGGCCTGATCCGCGTGTATCAGCTGACGCTATCCCGCATGCTCCCGGCCGCGTGCCGCTTCTACCCGACCTGTTCCCGGTACGGCTTCGAGGCCATTCGCCGGTACGGTGTGTTCCGTGGTAGCGCGATGGCGGCCTGGCGCGTCCTGCGCTGCAATCCGTTTACGCCCGGCGGTTACGACCCGGTGCCCTGAGCGTCGATCGCGCCCCTCACAGGCCCGACCGGCAAGGTAAGATTGACTTATGAGGCTTTCCTGGACCCATCTGGTGGCGTTCGGCGCGTTGGCGGTGGTGACCACCGGCTGCGGCGCTGCGCCCGCCAACTCCTGGCTGGGCATCGGCCTTGACTCGGAGCATGCCTACATCGCGGGCGGCAATCACCTCTACGCGATCAACATCAGCGACGGTACCGAGCTATGGCGCTTCCCGAAAGCCAACGAGACGATCCGCTCAGGCGGCGACATCTTCCTGGCCGACCCGGGCGTCAGCTCAGAGGTAATCGTCACCGGCTCGTGGGGCCCGGGCACCAGCCACAGCGGCGCCCTGTACGGGCTTGACCCGGTCAGCGGCACGCAAAAGTGGTGCCTGGTCTTCGATGAGAAGACCGCCGCAGAGATGCCGACCTGCCAGAAGTCGCCCGACGCAACGCAGGCCTTCCTCGGTTACTTCCTGCCCCCGATCGACAACCGGGTCATGGGCGGCGTCACCCTGGTTGATGGCATGGCCTACTTCGGCATGGCCAATAACCAGGTGTATGCCGTCGACGCCAAAGACGGCACGGTCAAGTGGATGTTCGATCAATCCGACCACCCGGTCTGGGCCGCCCCGGTCGTCGACGGCGACCGCCTGATCATCAGCTCGTTCGATCATTCGGTTTACGCGCTCAACCGCAGTGACGGCAGGCTGCTCTGGCAGCAAGATCTGGGCGCCGCGGTGGCCGGCTCGCCGGCCGTTGGGGATGGCGTGCTCTACGTCGGCACATTCGGCAATACCTTCTACGCGCTCGACGCAGCCACCGGCGAACAACGCTGGACCTTTGCGACCAATTACTGGGTCTGGGATACTCCGAACTTGAATGACGGCGTGCTTTACTTTACCGACCTTCAAGGCACGGTCTACGCCGTGAACGCCGCGGACGGCACCGAGAAATGGCGCAAGGCCGCGACGGGCTTCACCCGCGCGGCGCCGGCCTTCGCCGACGGTCTGCTGCTCGTGGGCGATCACAACGGCAACCTGGTCGCGCTCAACGCCACCGACGGCGCTGAGCAATGGCGCCAGACGGTCAAGGGTCAATTGCAGGCCACGCCGCGGATCGCGGTCGATCAAGGCCTGGTGCTGATCCTGCCCTACCAGGGCGACTCGTCGGTGACGGCTTTCACCCTTGATGGCACCCGCGTTGCGTGGGGCTATCAACCGGTCCAGTAAGCGGCGCACCGCGCCCTGTTGAGGACAGCCCGACCATGGACTTGTGGAATACCCTGATCATCAACCCGATGGTGAACTCGCTCCTGTTCTTGTACGGGTTGCTGTTTCACAATCTGACGCTCACGATCGTGGTCTTCACGATCATCATCCGCGCCATCACCTTCCCGCTGACGTACCAATCTCAGAAGTCGCAGAAGAAGCTGACTGAGATGCAGAACAGCCCGGAGTGGAAACACGTCCAGGAGAAGTACGCCAAAGACAAAGAGAAGCTGATGGCCGAGCAGGCCAAGCTCTGGCAGGCCGCCGGGTACAACCCGTTGGCGGGTTGTCTGCCGCTCTTCCTGCAGTTCCCGATCTTGATCGGCATGTACCAGGCGATCACGAACGCGATCGCGGCCTCGCCGATCCAGCTCTACAACCTGTCGACGCATCTGTACAACTTCCTGCCGGGGATCAACAACCTGGTGCCGCTCGACAACACGTTCCTGTGGCTGAACCTCGGTTTGCCCGACCCGTACTTCCTCATGCCGATCCTGGTCGCGGCGACCTCGTGGGTGCAGTCGAAGGTGATGACGCCGCCGCCGTCCACGGACCCGCAGGCGGCGCAGACCACGCAACAGATGGCGCTCATGTCGACCGTGATGTTCGCCTGGTTCTCGCTGAGTTTCGCCAGCGGCCTGTCGATCTACTTCATCGTCGGCAACATCCTGGGTATTATTCAATACGGGATGACCAACCCACTGCGCTGGGACAAGATCTTCGACCTTGGCCTGATGCCCGCTCCGGCGGTCGAGACCAAGGGCGCCGGCGCCAAGAAGTCGAAACGCTAAAGCCGCGCCGAGCGGCTCAGGAAGGCGACCACGCCATGACCGACGACACGCTCACTCAGGATCTGGAACTGGCCCAATCCACGCTCAAGGACCTGCTCGGGTACCTGGCCGACGACGCCATTGTCGAGGCCCAGGTCGGGGCGCCCGACGAGCCCGACGATCCCGGCGCGCCGACGCCGATCGAGCTCGACGTTCAGGGCGGCGATCTGGGGTTCCTGATCGGCCATCGCGGAGAAGCCCTGGCCTCGCTGCAGTATCTGTTGCGGGCCCTGCTCGCCAAGCAACTCAAGCGCAACGTGCATGTGGTGATCGACATCGACAGCTACCGCGTCAAGCGCCGCGAGCAGTTGATGGCGATGGCCCGCCGCATCGCCGAGCAGGTGGCCCAGCGGGGCAAACCGATGTCGCTCGAGCCGATGGCGCCCGACGAGCGGCGCACGATCCATATCGCCCTGCGCGATCACCCGGCCGTGCGCACCGAGAGCGTGGGCGAAGGCAACCGCCGCAAAGTCACGATCATCCCGCGCTGACCGGCGCGTTGAGGCCCGGCCGTGGCTGACGCCAACATCCACTATCTGGCCATCGGCCACATCGCACGAGATCTCACGCCCGACGGGCCCAAGCTCGGCGGCACGGTCTCGTTCAGCGCGCTGACGGCCCAGGCCATGGGCTATACGCCCGGCATCGTCACCGCGTGCGGGCCCGAGGCGCCGCTGAGTGCGCTGGGCGGCATGGCCCTGCACCAGAAGCCCTCAGCGGTCTCCACGACATTCGAGAACCTGTACAACAACGGCGCCCGCACGCAGTACCTGCGCGGTCAGGCGGCGCCGCTTTCGATCGGCGACGTGCCCATCGAGTGGCTGCGCGCGCCGATCGTGCACATCGCGCCGTTGGCCAGCGAGCTCGGGCCCGAGCTGCTCGCCGACTTCGAGGGCGCGTTCATCGGGCTGACGCCGCAGGGCTGGTTCCGCGAGTGGGACGAGACCGGTCGGGTGCGTGCGCGGCGCTGGCCGTCGGACGTCGATTGGCCGGCAAGCGCCCCGCTCTTTGCGCGGGCCGGCGCGATCGTGTTCAGCATCGAGGACGTCGGCGGCGATTGGTCGCTGGTGGAACGCTGGGCACGGGTCGCGCAGGTGCTGGCCGTCACCCGTGGTCGCGAGGGCTGCACGATCTTCAAGCAAGGCGCCGGCGCCCGCGATTTCGATGCGGTGCCGCAGACCGAGGTCGATCCGACCGGCGCGGGCGATATCTTCGCCGCGGCCTTCTTCGTCCACTGCTACGAGACCCAGGACCCCTACGCCGCGGCCGTGGTCGCCAACCACATCGCCGGCGTCTCAGTCACGCGCCCCGGCATCGCCGGCGTCCCCAACGCCGAAGAAGTCGGGCTTGCCCGAATGAAGAGCAGTTAAACACGAAGCGCGGGTCGGAGCCGGACGGTGGTCGCCGTCGGGCTCCGACCCACGCTTCGTTTTAACGTCCTGCCAGCACCATAAACACGTCGTCCAACGTGACCTCGGCCGGCGTGACGCTGACGTTCGGAAACGCGCTCAGGGCGCGGGCCAGTGTCTCCGGCGTGTGCCGATCGCGCGCGCCGATGACGTGCAGGTGATCGCCAAGCAGACCCACGCGGTCGACGCCGGGCAGCGCCGTCAGGACGTCGATGGCCGCGAGCAGATCGGCCGTCTCGACGTCGAAGGCCTGGCCGGCCACGACGTCGCGCTTGAGCGCCGAAGGGATGTCGAGCGCGAGCAGCTTGCCCTGGTTCATGATCCCCAGCCGGCCGCAATGCTCGGCTTCGTCCATATAGTGCGTGCTGACGAAGATCGTGGTGCCGCCGGCAGCGAGCGCGTAGATCAGGTCCCAGAACGCACGCCGGGCCTCGGGATCGACGCCCGAGGTCGGCTCGTCGAGGAAGAGCAGCGCCGGCTTGTGCAAGAGCGCGATGCCGAGCGCCAGCCGCTGGCGTCGCCCGCCGGCCAGGTCGAGCGCGCGCTCGCGCTCCCGACCGGTCAGGCCGATCAGGTCGAGCACTTCGCCGCGTCGTTGGGCCAGATCGGCGCCCCGCAGGCCATAGACGCCGCCGTAGAACTCAAGGTTCTCGCCGACCGTCAGATCCTCGTACAGCGCGAAACGCTGGCTCATGTAGCCGACGCGCGGGCGAATGCGCTCCGTGTCCGCCACCGAGTCGAGGCCGAAGATGCGCGCCTGCCCGGCCGTCGGCTGGAGCAGGCCGAGGAGCATGCGCATGGTCGTGGTCTTGCCGCTGCCGTTTGGCCCGAGGTAGCCGAAGATCTCGCCCGGCTCGACCGCGAAGGTGACGTGATCGACGGCTGTGAAATCGCCGAACGTCTTGGTCAGCGCTTCGACCGAGATGATGGCCGTCATGCGTGGGCGACCTCCGATTGCTGTTGATGTTCCTGAAGCAGCGCGATGAACACGTCTTCGAGCTGAGGCGCCACCGGGCGCAGGCGCTCGACGACGACCCCGCGCGCGCCGAGCGCCGCCGGGAGCCGGTTTAGCACACCGGCCGGTTCGCGCACCCGCAGGTGCAGGCGGTCGCCGAAGGTTTGCACGTCGAGCACGTCCGGGTCCTGGCGGGCGATGTCGCGCGCCAGGTAGCGCGGCTCGGCGCCAAGTTCGAGCACGCGCCCGGCCAACCGCTGGGTCAACTCGCGTGGCGCGCCCTCGACCAGCACGCGCCCTCCGGCCATGAAGCCGATGCGGTGACAGCGCGCGGCTTCGTCCATGTAAGGCGTGGTCACGATGACGGCCGTCCCCTGCCCCAACACACGAATGAGCAGTTGCCAGAAGTCCTGACGGGTCACCGGATCGACGCCGCCGGTGGGCTCGTCGAGCAACAGCACGCGCGGCTCATGGATGAGGGCGCAGGCCAGCCCGAGTTTCTGCTTCATTCCGCCCGAGAGCCGATCCGCGCGGCGCCCCTCGAAGCTTCCCAGACCGACGAAATCGAGCAACTCGCGCGATCGACGCTCGAGGGTCGGACCGACCAGACCGCGCACCTCGCCGAAGAAGCGCAGGTTCTCGGCCACGGTCAGGTCGCCGTAAAGGCTGAAGCGCTGGGCGAGATAACCTACACCGGCCCGGGCCTGGTCGATATGGCGCGCGAGGTCGTGGCCGTTGATGGAGATGCTTCCGTGGTCGGCCTCGAGCGCGCCGACGAGCAGGCGCAGGGTCGTGGTCTTGCCGGCGCCGTCGGGCCCGACCAGGCCGAAGGCTTCGCCCGCACGCACCGACAGCGAGACGCCGTCGACCGCGCGCGTCGGCCCAAAGGCTTTGTGCAGATCATCGGCCTGAATGCGGACGGGGGTGCTGGACATGGCGATTGTTGAGTGTTGATTGCTGATCGTTGATTGACGCCGTCGCCTTAATGATCGAAGGTCACGTCGACCGGCATACCGGGCTTGAGCACGCCGTCGGCGCCCGTGATCGCCAACTGCACGGCGAAGACCGTGGTCTTGCGACCCTCGACGGTCTGGACGTTGCGCGGCGTGTACTCGGCCCGGTCGGCGATGCGGGTGACCGTGGCCGCGAAGGTGATGTCGGAAACGCTATCAACGGCGAGCACGACGCTGTCGCCGAGCTTCACCTCGCCGATGCGATCCTCGGGTACATAGACCGTGACGGTCAACCGCTCGAGGTCTGCGATAGTGAGCAGCGCGGCACCGGGCACGGCCATCTCGCCGGGCTCGATCGCGCGGACGAGCACCACGCCGTCGGCCGGCGCCATCAGGGTCAGCTTGGCGCGCTGGACGCGCAGCACCTCGACCGCGGCCTCGGCGGCAGCGACCTGCGCCTTAGCGGCGTCGATCTGCTCGGCGCGCGCGCCGGCCTGGAGGTTATCGAGGTTGGCGACAGCGGCGTCATGTTGCGCCGATGCGGCGTCGACCTGGGCCAGCGCGGCCTCGACCGCGACCGTCGTCGTGGCCGCAGCCGTGGTCCCGCGCGACGGCACGAAAGCCGCCAGCGCGGTCTGCGCGGCCTGGACTTCCTTCCAGGCGCTCTGCCAGGGCTCGGTGCCGGCGCCGGTCGTCAGCGCATCGTAGGCCGCTTTTGCGTCGGTCTGGAGCGCCTGCGTGTCCTGCACGTCGAGCCGTGCGGCGTCGCGCACGTCGCTGGTGCTGCGCTCGTCGGCGTTGGCGGCGGTCTGCCGCGCCTGAGCCAGCGACACGCCGGCGTTGGCGGCGTCGAGCAGGGCCTGCAGCGCCGCGACCTTCTCGGCGTGCGGGCGAGCGTCGTCGCGCGCGATCGTCTCGGCCGCGTCGGCGAGGTCGGCGGCGCTCTGCGCCTGTGCGATCGCGGCGTCGGCGGCGACGAGCACGGCGGACGGCGCGTCGGAGGCCTCGAGGTCGTCGCGCCGGTTCTGCGCGGCCTCAAGGTTGCCGGTCGCGGTCTCGGCCGCCTGGCGCACGCCGTCGAGTTGATCGGGCGTCAGGGCCAGGAGCAGCGCGTCGTACACGGCGCGGGCCTGAACCAGACGGTCAAGCGCGGCGCGCACCGTTTCGGGCCGAGAGCCGGATGTGATCTGGGCGAGATTGGCGTTGGCGGCCCGGAGCGCGGCCTCGGCGGCGGCGGCCTGCGCCTGCAGCGCCGCGATCTGCGTTTCGGTGGGCCCGGCCTCGAGCAAGGCCAGGTTGGCCTTGGCCGCATCAAGCGCGGCTTCGGCCTGTGTCTGCTGCGCGGCGAGCCCGGCGTCATCGAACACGACCAGCGGCGAGCCGGCGGTCACCGCCCCGCCCTCTTCGGCGTTGACGGCCGTGACACGGCCGGTCAGTTCGGGCGCCACGATCCACGACGTGGCCTCGATGGTGCCCGAGGCGGTGAGCACGCCGCTCTGGGCCGCAGTCGGGCGGGTCAGATACCAGACCGCTGCGCCGGCAACGGCGAGCAGCAGGATCACCGGAAAGACGATACGGGGATTGGGTCGCATGATGGAAAACCTCCAGGTCCTCAGTCCAGGCGCTTGCGGAAGCGCAGCGCTGCACTGCCCATGATCACTACGGCGAAGATCGACAGCGCCGTCACCTCGAGCCAGAGCGACTCGAGGCCGACGCCCTTGAGCGTGATCCCGCGCACCACCACAAGGAAGTAGCGCAGCGGGATCGCGTAGCTGATCCACTGCAGCACTGGCGGCATGGCGGCCAGCGGGTAGAAGAAGCCGGACAGGAAGATCGACGGCAGGTTGAAAAAGATCGACGTGATGGTGGCTTCCTGTTGGGTGTTGGCCAGGGTCGAGATCAGCAGACCGAGGCCGAGCGTCGTCACCAGGAAGAGCGCGGTCAGCGCCAGCAGCAAGATCAGGCTGCCGTTGATCGGCACGTCGAAGAGCAGGCGTCCGACAACGAGCACCTCGAGGGCGTCGATGAAGGCGATCACGACGTAGGGCGTCAGCTTGCCGACCACGAGCTCCCAACTGCGGATCGGGGTGACGATCAACTGCTCGATCGTGCCGCGTTCGCGCTCGCGCACGATGGCGCCCGAAGTGAGCACGATGGTCAGGAACTGCAGGATCAGGCCGACCAGCGCCGGCACCATGTAGTACGCGCTGATCAGGTCGGGGTTGAAGAGCACCTGGGTGCGCACGTCGATGCTGGCGCGCAGCGCCCCCGCCTGCCCGCGCGCGGCGAGCCGCTCGACAGTCAGCGCCGTCGAACGGGCCTGACCGATGAGCGTGGCCGCCGAGAGCGCGGTGCCCGCGATGGTCGGGTCGGAGCCGTCGATCACGAAAGCAACCTGCGCTTGCTGACCGCGCGCCAGCGCCTCGGCGTAATCGGGCGGAATGATGATCGCGGCCCGGATGGCCCCGCCATCGATCAGATCGCGGATCGCGGTCTCGCCGTCGACCTCGTGTGTGATGCGGAAGTAGTCGGCCGCGCGGTAGGCGTCGAGCAACTGGCGCGACTCGGCCGAGCGGCTTTGATCCCAGACCGCCAGCGGCACGTTCCGCACGTCGTTGGTGGCCGAGTAACCCAGCAACAACATCTGGACCACGGGCATCACGAACGTGATCGCCAGCGTGCGCGGGTCGCGCACGATCTGGATGAACTCCTTGCGGATGAGCGCCAATAAACGTGTGATCATGCCGTCCTCCGCGACCGGCCCGTCAACGCCGCGCGTTCGGTCGACGCGGTGAGGCCGCGCAGACAGACCTCCATCTGCGTGTCGAACCACTGTTCTTCGCTGATGCCGCCGAAATTCTCGGCCAGCCGATCCCCCAGGACCATACGGACCACCATATAGCCCAGGATGTTGGCGAAGAGGATCAAGAACACCTGGCGGATGTCGGTCACCGTCAGCTTGCCGGACTTACGCACGACATCCGGCAGCGCTGCGATGAACTTCGGCATGATCTCGCGGGCCAACGCCTGCAGGTGCCGCCCCTGAAACTCGACCAGATCCATGAAAGCCAGCGGCAGCAGATCGCTGCGGGCCTTCATCAAGATCCCGCGGATTCGCTTGATCAGACGCTGGAAGTATTCGGTCTTGGTCGCGCCGGTGTCGCTCTCGAGCGCGAGAAGCAGATCGCGGTACGGGTGATAGGCATCGAGCACGGCGCTGAACAGCGCGTCCTTGTCGGCGAAGTGGTTGTAGATACCGGCCAGCGCCAACCCGGAGGCCGACGCGATCTGGCGCATGCTCGTGCCGTGATAGCCCTGACGCAGGAAAAGGCCGTGGGCGGCCTCCAGTACTTTCTGCCGGGTCTGGTCGCCCTTGGTCGCCGGGACCTCGGGATCGGCCACCTCGGCCTTTGGTTTCGATGACGGCATCTCGCCCTCCAGAAAAACGAACGATCGTTCGTTCGGATTTTATCCCGATCCACCCGAAAGTCAAGGGGGACGACGGTTGGGGATCGGCCCTGCCCCGCGCGAGGCCGCGCCGCCGGAACAGGACCCCAGGCGGCGACACCTCGTTACGCGAAGCCGGTGATGCGTGCGGAAGACGCAGGAGTCGAGTCGGGCGCAAGCTCCCACGATGCGGGCCTACTCGGCTCCTGGCTTGAGCGTGCGCGCCTTATGTGTGGTCACGCGGCTCAGGGGTGCCGGAGACGCCCGTTGGAAATCGCCCGTGTACAAAACCGGTAGGGGCCGGTACAATAGGTGCTCTCAGCGACCCGGAAACCCAATTTCAGACATGCTGCCGCGCCGTCGGCGGGATGATGGTAATCTGTGTCGGGTTCACGCGGGCTGTATTGCAGGCATCGTCGCATGGCGCGTATCTACGTCTTCGTCAATCAAAAGGGCGGCGTCGGAAAGACCACGACCGCGATCAGCCTGGCTGCCAATCTGGCGCTGCTGGGCGAACGCGTGTTGCTGGTGGACCTGGATCCCCAGGCCAACGCCACTTCGTCGCTTGGCGTCGACAAGAACACGGTCGAGGGCGGCGTGTACGGGGCCCTCATCGGCCAGGTGACCTCGACCAGCCAGCTGCTCAACAGCGCGCGCCTCAAACTGGCACTGTTGCCGTCCTCGCTGGCCCTGGCGGGCGCCGAGATCGAGCTCGTCGGCATGCTCGCCCGCGAAAGCCAGCTGCAACGCGCTCTGCGCCCGCTCGAGCCGCACTTCGACTACATCCTGATCGACTGCCCGCCCTCGCTCGGGCTGCTGACGCTCAACGGCCTGGTGGCCGCGCGCGACGGCGTCATCATCCCGGTGCAGGCGGAGTATCTGGCGCTCGAAGGCCTGGGCCTGCTGACGGGCACGATCGCGCGTGTGCGGCAGGCGCTCAACCCCGGGCTCGAGATCCGCGGCGTGGTCATCACCATGTTCGACGGTCGCGTGGCGCTCTCGGGTCAGGTGGTGGCCGAGGTGCGCAAGCACTTCGGGCCGAAGGTCTTCAAGACCGTGGTGCCGCGCAGCGTGCGTCTGGCCGAGGCGCCTTCGCATGGCGTGCCGATCACGGCTTACGCGCCCAACTCCCCGGGCGGCGCGGCCTATCGTGCGCTGGCCGAAGAACTGCTCGACAGCGACAAACCCTACGTTCGACCGTCCGCCGCAACGGCGCCTGTGGCCCCGGACGAACCACCGGCCGCTTCCGAGCAGCGCGACGCCGGCATGGTCGCGATGGTGGTCGAAAGCCCGGCCGAACCTCAGGCCGCATCGGCCCCTGAACCGTCCCCTGCGACGACGAACCCCGAGTTCGTCGAAGAAGTCAGCGAACCCCAGGCTCAGGCTGAAGAAGGGCCGACCCCGTCATGAGCACGGCCAAGCGCGGCCTCGGCCGCGGGCTCGACGCCCTGATCCCGACCACGCCGTTTGAGCCGGCGCGCGAAACCGGCGCGTCAGCGTCGCCCGAGCCCGGCACCGCCGTGATCGAGGCCATCATCGGCGCGATCGCGCGCAACCCGCGCCAGCCTCGAACTGTGTTCGAGCCGCAGGCCTTGCAGGAACTGGCCGCCTCGATCCGCGAGCACGGCGTCCTGCAGCCCCTGGTCGTCTCGCCCGGCGACGGGCCCGACCGCTACGTCTTGATCGCGGGCGAGCGGCGCCTCGAGGCCAGCAAGCTGGCCGGGCTGGCCACCGTCCCGGTCATCATCCGCGGCGCCAGCGATCAACAACGGCTCGAGTTGGCCCTGATCGAAAACATCCAGCGCGCGGATCTTGGCGCGCTCGAGACCGCCCTCGCCTATCACCATCTCGCGCAGGATTTCGGGCTGTCGCACGAATCCATCGCCGAGCGCGTCGGCAAGAGCCGCGTGGCGGTGACCAACACGTTGCGCCTGCTTCGTCTTCCCCCCATGGTGCAGGATGCGCTCTCCTCCGGCATCATCACCGAAGGGCACGCCCGGGCATTGCTGCAGCTCCCCACTCCGGAAGGCATCGAGGCCGCCTTTGCGACCGTGGTCAAGAAGGCCCTGACCGTGCGCCAGACCGAGGAACTCGTGCGGCAGTTGATGGGCGAACGGCCCGAGCGCCCGGTGCGCGATCGCCACGCCGACTCGGATGCGCTGGCCGACGCGCTGCAATCGACGTTGCTCACGCGCGTGCAGCTCAAGCGCAGTCGCGGCGGCGGCGGCACCCTCTCGCTGCACTTCTCCTCCGACGAAGAGCTGAATGCGTTCGCGGAACGCATCCTCGGTTCAAACCTCTAGCGGTTCGGCCTCTTCACGGCCCCGGCGAGTCAGGCTTCAGATCCTTCAGGCTGCCTTGAGCCTCTTGGCTCGGGCGACCTGAGCGCGTCGGTCGACGTCGGCGACACCGAGGGGTGGCCAGCCCGTCGACCTGAAGGGCGTCTGAAGCATGCGAGCGGCCTTGGCGGAGCGCCGGTGACGACTGACGTCGTCACTACACGATTCCGCACTGTGGGCGCGTCGTTCCTTCAAGGTCGAGCGGCGCGACAACGACTCCGCAACTGAGGCGCGCCTCGGCCACAGTCGCATGTGTTCGCGTGGACGCCCGCAGCCAGACCGACCCGTCACACTGACGTTGGCCATCAGGATTGCACCCTGTCATGCCCCACGCACAGCGCTTGCGCGCCGTGTGGTAGTCTGTAGACATGGGCCAGGACGATGACCTGGATTGGTCGATTGAAGAGGACCCCGTTGACGCGGCCGAGGGCGACAACACCGGCCCCACTCAAGACCCCGTTCCCCAACGCACCCGAATCGATTGGCGTCAGTGGTTGACGTGGAGACCGACGGCCGCGTTGATCGGCGTCATGCTCGGGGCGCTCGCCCTGGCTGTCGGGGCCACCTGGTGGCAAGGCGAAACGCAGCGGGTCGCGTTCGAGGCGCATGTACGCGCCGTCGATCAGGCTTACCTCGGTCGCGACCGGAACCTCTACGATCAGTTGATGGCCGAAGCCCCAAAACAGGCCCCGATGGGTTGGCTCTACCGCCAGGTCGTGCTGTTCGTCCAGGGAGTCGCAGCGCGACCGTTGGTCTGGCCGGCGGTGGTTCAGAATGGTCCGGCCACGCTTCTGGAGAGTCGCGCGCTCAGCACGGACGTCGTGCTGGCGAAGGTCGCGCGCCGCTACACCGCCCCGGCCGGCAGCGCCGATCCGACCTGGCAGTTTGTGACGCTAGAGGTGTACTCGCGCACGGCCGAGAGTACGTGGCAACGCGCCCCCATCGGCGATTTGCCGGAGCGCATCGTCAACCGCGACCTGCTTGACGGTGCCGTGCGCTGGACCTACACCGACTGGGATGCCGAGACCGTGGCCGCGCTCGCGCCGCTGGTCCGCGCCAATTTCGAGCGCCTGTGTGCATCCGGCTTGCCCTGCCCGGATGCAGGCCAGCTTGAAGTCGAGATCGTGGTCGGCAACTCGCCCGTGCACAGCCCGGACTGGCGGGCGCCCACCGATGTCGCCGAGCTGCTGCTGGCCGAGTCCACCAGCGCAGAAATCCAGTTCGAAGGCAACCGCGCACAGGCCGTCCTCGCGCGTCTGTCATTCGCCGAGACGGGCATGCCGAGTGGTCCGGCCGAGTTGAACGCCCTGGCTCGCGAACTGACGATCGAACTCCTCGGATGCTGGCTGGCGATCCTCCAACCCGATCATGGCGCGGTCGCCGGCGCTCTGGCATTACGGTTGGCCGCATCCGCCGGTGTGATCAACGCGGCCGATGCCGCAATCGAGCCCCTGGGCATTTACACGCCAACCGAGCTCTGGTCGGCAGACGCCTCAAGCGTGATGCCGCTCCGTGAGACCCTGGCCCTGCTGGGGAAGCTGCCCGTTGCCGACGCCGCCGTGCACGGCGCCGCGCTCTGGTCTGCGTTGACGGAGGCCGACACGCTGGACGCCTGGCTCAACCAGGCCCTGGGCTGGACCGACGCCGCCGAGCGTCTCGCGGCGGTCAGCCCGCACCTCGAACTCGAGGTCGTGGCCAGCGGCCCGGTCGACGGCATCCTGGCTTGCATTGACACCGTCTTCCGCACGCGCTGGACCGGCTGGCTGCGCGACACCGGCTCGAGCACCCCGCTGTTGGAGGCCGAGCAGGCCCGGCGCCTGGACCAGACCGCGAACCCGACAATGCTTTCGCCGGACGGCAGTCGGCTTCTGATTGTGATCGGCGATCGCGTGCATGTGCTCGATCTTGTCGCCGGCAAAGACATCGCGCTCCCCGACGTGATCAGCGGCAACACCTGGCAGGTGCGCTGGTGGGGCAACGCGGCCGTCGTGGCGCTCAGCCAACCGGCGGGCAACGCACCTCAGGTTCTGGTTGATTTGTCCACGGATCCGCCGCGGATGACGACCCTGTCTGAAGTGTTTGACCCTTATCTGCTCAGCCGCAGCGGGCGTCAGGTGCTGCGCCTGATGCTCGCCGGTTCAGGCAACTCCACCCTGGACCTGATCAACGTGTTCGACAATGTCCGCGTCTCTCAACCGGCGGATCCCTCAGCGCGTTTCGTGCGCGAGTATGGCCTCGACCGTTTCTGGCAGATGAGCGAATCCGCCACAAGTGACACGCTGGTCGTCAGCGGCGTTCAACTGGATCCGGTCAGGGGGGCGGGCCCGGGGCTCCTGTTCAGTGTGTCGGCGCCCGGTGGCGGGCTCGGCGTGCAAGGGTTGGCGATCGACAGCGTTCATCTGCAGGCCGCGATCAGTTACAGCGAACCCGATGTGAGCCGACGGGTCACGATCGTCTATCACATCGGCGGGATCAAGGCGTTCGAGACCCAGCGCATCGAACAGGTCACCGCCGGGATCCCCGAGATCGCGTTCTCGTCCGACGGTTCGCTCCTGTTTCTGACCAACGGCAGCGACACGACTTCCGGCGTCGACGCCTTCTCCGTGGCGACGGGCGAACAGGTCGGGTCGTTGGCCGACGTGGATCCGGTGAAGCTAGACGATGGCATCACCCACGAGCTCTACGTCAACTCGAGGGGGCTCTACCTTAACGCCGACTGGGCCCGCTCGTCGCTTCTGACCGAGAGTTACCCCGCCGTATGGAACGGCAGCGATCCGCCCCGATCTGTCGGCCCTGACGGCTGTTGGCTGTCCGCCGCCCGGTATCGCCCCTGACTGCACGCCACAGGACGGCTTCCGCACCTATCCGCTCGGGCACATCGTGGGGGCGGCGCCTGTCACGGCCACGCCCGGTTATAATCACCCAAATCCTGTCTCGGAGTGAGTGAATGCCTAAGAAAGGCCGCGTTTTTTCGGGTGCCCGACCCACAGGGCGCCAGCATCTCGGGAACTACCTCGGCGCGATCAAGAACTACGTCGCCATGCAGGCCGACTACGACTGCGTGTACTGCATCGTCGATCTGCACGCCCTGACCACGCTCGAGGAGCGCGAGGATCTGCGCCAGAACACGATCGACATGGCCCTCGACTGGCTGGCGGCCGGCATCCGGCCGGAGGAGACCATCCTCTTTGTCCAGAGCCATGTGCCCGAAGTGACGGAGCTGCACACGATCCTGAGCATGTTCACGCCGCTCGGCAAGCTGACCGACCTTCCGACCTTCAAAGAGAAGGTGGCGCAGCAGCCGCACAACGTGAATTACGGTCTGGTCGGCTACCCGGTGCTGATGTCGGCCGACATCACGCTCTACAAGGCCGATGCCGTGCCGGTGGGCGTCGACCAGGCCAGCCACATCGAGTTCACGCGCGAGATCGTGCGCACGTTCAACCATCGCACCGGGCGTCAGGTGCTCGTTGAGCCGCAGATGAAGAACACCGAGTACCCCAAGGTGCTCGGAACCGACGGCGTCAACAAGATGGGCAAGAGCCTGAACAACCATATCGAGATCTCGGGCACACCCGAGGAGACGCAGAAGCGGGTGATGACGATGGTCACCGACCCGCAGCGCCAACGCCGCACCGACCCCGGCCGGCCCGAGGTCTGCAACGTCTTTACGCTGCACAAGACCTTCACGCCCGCTGATGAGGTGGCCGCGATCGACACCGCCTGCCGCCAGGCCGGCATCGGCTGCGTCGACTGCAAGAAGAAGCTGGCCGCCAACATCAACGCGCACTTCGCCGACTTCCGCGAGCGGCGGGCCGCGCTGGCCAGCGACCCGAACCACATCCTCGACGTCCTCGCCGACGGCGCCGGCCGCGCCCGCGACATCGCCCGCGTGACCATGGCCGAGGTCCGCGACGCTGTCGGGCTTCCCTGAACACGAAGGGCGTGGTGGTTGGGCGAGTGGCACTCGCCCAACCACCACGCCCTCGATGACCCAACACCCATGTGGATCCAGGACGGCGCCCGGCATTGGCCCGATCGACTGGCCGTGGTCGATACCGGCCGCGGCGAGGCGGGACGGTTCACCTATCGCGAGCTCGAGATGCGCGCCGAACGCCTGGCGGTCTGGCTGCACGATTTCGCTGGCGTGCGCTGCGGCGATCGTGTCGGCGTGCTGGCGCTCAACAGCGTCGAGGTGCTCGACGCCTTATTCGCCTGTGCCCGCATCGGCGCCGTCTTCGTCCCGTTCAACTGGCGCAGCCCGTGGCGTGAGCTGGTTGACCTGATCGCGCTGTCGACGCCCACCGCCCTGCTCTACGCCCCGGCCTTCGAGGCCGTCGTCGCCGACCTGAAACGCGCTCAGGTGGACGTGGCGCAGTGGTTCGCGTTCGACGATGCGGCCCTGCTGAACCCGGCTGCGCCGCGCGTATGGCCCGGGCCTCGGTCGGAGGAGGATCCGGCGTGTCTGCTCTTCACGAGCGGCACCACGGGGCTGGCCAAAGCGGCCATGATCTCGTACCGCATGATCGCGTGGAACACGCTCAACGGCGCGATCCGTGAGCTGCGCTGCGACGATGTGACCCTCACGGCGACGCCGCTTTTCCACACCGCCGGGCTGCTGTTGTACACGCTGCCACTGCTCGCACTGGGCGGCACCGTGGTGCTCGTGCCGAAATGGGCGCCGGAGGCCGTGCTCGATCTTCTGCAACGCGAGCGCATCACCCTCCTGTTCGCGGTGCCGACGCAATACCAACAGCTGCTCACCGCCGCGAACTTCGCGACTTCCGATCTTTCAGGCGTGCGGTTGACGAGCGGCGGCGCTCCCCTGCCCGTCTCCGTGATCGAGGACTTCCACAGCGTGCACGGCGTGCCGCTCCGGCAAGGGTTCGGCATGACCGAGTGCGGGCCGTTCCTGTTCATCACCGAGGCCGAGGAGGCGTTGGCTAAAGCCGGGAGCATCGGCACCCCCAACGACTGCGTCGAGGCCGCCATCCTCGACGATGCCGGGCGAGTGTTGGCGGCCGACGTCGTCGGTGAGCTGGCGTTGCGCGGCCGCGTGCTGTGTTCGGGCTACTTCGCCACCGAGACCGCCGGGCGTGCGCCGCTCGAGACCGACGGCTGGTTCCACACCGGCGACCTGGCCCGCGTCGACGCCGACGGGTTCTACTGGATCGTCGATCGCAAGAAGGACATGTACCTCTCCGGCGGCGAGAGCGTCTACCCGGCCGAGGTCGAGCGCGTGCTGCACGCGCACCCGGCCGTGCATCAGTGCGCGGTCGTTGGCATGCCCGACGCGACCTGGGGCGAGGTCGGGCACGCGTTTGTCGTGCTCAAGGCCGGCGCCCAGGCGACGCATGCCGAGCTGATCGCCTACTGTCGCGAGCGGCTGGCCGCCTACAAGGCGCCCAGGCACGTCAGCCTGGTGGCCGGTCTTCCGACGTCGGCCGCCGGCAAGATCCTGAAGCGCGACCTGCGTCAGCAACAGAGTCCGCCATAAGGAAGCGAAGATGCGATTGGTCGTACAACGGGTGACCCAGGGCGCGGTGACCGTCGGGGATGAGACGATCGGCGCGATCGGCCGCGGGCTTGTGGTGCTGGTCGGCGTCAGGCGCGGCGACGGCGGCGAGCAGGCCGATTGGCTGGCCGAGAAGACCGCGCGTCTGCGCATCTTCGAGGACGACGCCGGCAAGCTCAACCGCTCGGTGCTCGACATCGGCGGGAGCGTGTTGGCCGTCTCGCAGTTCACGCTCTACGGCGACTCGAGCGGCGGCAACCGCCCGTCGTTCATCGACGCGGCGCGGCCCGAGGACGCCGAGCCCTTGATCACGCGCTACGTGGAGCGACTGCGCGTGCTCGGTGTGCCGACCGAGACCGGGCGCTTCCGGGCGGAAATGCAGGTCGCGATCCATAATGATGGGCCGGTGACGATCCTGTTGGAACGCTGATTTTTTCGGAGCAACCATGGGCACCTTCAAACGCTTCCCGGTTGGTGACGGCGCGGCGCGCGGTTATCTGGCGCTGCCCGAGGGCGGCAGCGGACCCGGCGTGCTTGTGCTGCATGCCTGGTGGGGCCTAAACCGCTTCGTCAAGCGCCTGTGCGACAGACTCGCGTTCGAAGGCTTTACGGCGTTCGCGCCCGACGCCTATCAGGGCAACGTCGCGCGGTCGATCGAGGAGGCGCGCTATCTGCGCGATCAACTCGACCGCGAGGCCGTGCACGCGACCCTGACTTCGGCGCTGGCTTTTCTGCGGGCGCAGTCGTCGCTGACCTCGCCGCGGGTGGGCTTGTTGGGGCTGTCGTTGGGTGCGGCGTTCGCGCTGCGGCTTTCAGCGACCCGCCCGACCGACATCGGTGCGGTCGTGTCGTTCTACGGCACCAGCGGCGGCAAGTTCGACAAATCCGAGGCCGCCTACCTCGGCCATTTCGCCGAGCATGATCCGTTCGAAAGCGCTGCGACGGTGGCCGGGCTCGAAAAGCGCCTGCATGAGGCCAAACGGCCGGTGGAGTTCTTCACCTATCCCGGCACCGGGCACTGGTTCTTCGAAGACGATCAACCCAGCGCCTACAACGCCGCCGCGGCGCAGAAGGCCTGGGGCCGGTCGCTGCGGTTCCTCCAAAAGCATCTCACGCGTCGCGCGCGCGCGGCCAAAAAGGCCTGACGCCGTTCTTGCTCAACCGGCAAGAGTTGGGCGAAAGACGGGGTGATCCGAGGGTCGGGCTCCGCCCCGACCCTCGGATCACCCCGTCTTTCGCCATTACTTTCTGACCTGGCCTGAACAGTCTCCAGACGCCTCGGACAACGCTCAGGGGGTCGGCGGCGCTTCGAGCAACCGACCGGCGCGCCAGAGCGCGAGGTCGGCCTGCGCGGCAACCGCGCCCGCGGCCAACGCAGCTGCGACATCGGCAGCCGTGAGGATGCCGCCGGCCGCGATCAAGGGCACGTCGAGCCCCAGCGCGGCCACAGCGGCGACGGCGGACAGCATCGGCTCACGGGCTGCCGGTGTGTACAAACGCCCCGATCGCGGGCGGCCCTCGACCGGTTGACCGGTGGAGCGCCAGCGTTGCGGCGCGCCGATGCACAGCGCATCTGCCCCGGCGCGGACCGCAATCGACGCATACTCGACGGCGCGTTCGAGCGGCAGACGCACCACGAACGGCAGGTGGCCGCGCGCCGCGTGGATCACCTGGGTCATCTCCGACGGACCGGTGTCGTCGCGCAGACCGAGCTCGAGACCGGAGACCACGTCGACGCGCTCGATCAACTCGACCGCGCGCTTGACTTCCAACGGCCGCGTGGCCGCGAGATGCACGATCACGGGCACGCCCAACCGGCCGAAAACGCGCTCCCAATCCGGGGCGTACCGGCGCAGCGCCGCCTTGACGCCGAGGTTGGGCAGACCGGTGTGCAACACCACCCCACCCTCGACGCCGCCGGCGTTGGGCGCCCCGGCCGGCCCACGCGACTCGAACGTGATGGGGTTCGTGACGAAACCGCCCAGCGTCTCGAAGTCCACCACTCCCTCGGCCTCGACCGCGAAGCCCAACGTGCCGGACGCGTTCAGCACCGGCCCGCGCAACGTCAGACCCCGTTTGTGGCTGGGAGCAAGCTCAACGAGAGACATGGGTGATGGGACGCCTGACGGCGATCAATGCATCGGCGATTAGAGCAAGGGTTTGGCGCGCTGGACCAGTTGGAGGGGCAAGCCCCACGGGTCGCGCAGGAAGACGAGCCGATCGCCGACGGGCGTGGTAACGATCTCGTCGACCGCCTGAGCGCCGGCCGCGATCAAACGCGCCCAGGCCGCCGCGATGTCGTCGGCGACGAAGGCGATGTGATGGCGCAGCGGATGGACGGTGCGCAGATCCGGGACGGCGTCACCGGGGTTGTTGTAGAACTCGATCAGGCTCCGGCCGGCATCGTCGACGAGGAAGTGCGTGAACGGGCTGACCGTCTGATTGCGGACGACGCGCATGCCGAACTGGGTCGCGTACCAGGTCGCGGCTGCAGCAGGCTCGGGGACGTTGAAGGCGACGTGTTCGAGCAACATGCGAGATCCTCCCGGGGAACGTACGGATTATGCACCCGCCTGAGCCAGATCGGCCAGACGTTGCAGGCGCGACGCTTCGTGCGCGACCAGATGGCTGTCTCCGGACAGCGCGGCGTGCGCCTGCGCGAAATAGGGCCGCGCTTCTTCGCGACGCCCGAGCGTCAGCAGGTTCTCGGCGATCTCTTCGAAAACATAGCCGTCGGGCTCGGGCGCCGTCGCGAACTCGGCCTCGAGTTGTTGCAGCACGGTCAACGCCTCGGCGTGCCGCTCGAGCGAACGGAGCGCGCGTGCCACGCACCAACGCGCCACCTGCTCGGCGTTGCCGCCGCCGTTCTCCTTGCGCCAGACGGCTGCGCGTTCGAAGCAATCCAGCGCTTCGGCGAAACGGCCGGCTCCGTGATAGGTCCAACCGGTGTTGTTGAGCAGTGAGCCGAGCCACTTGCGCGTCGCGGGCTGGGTCGAGCGCTCGGCCAGGTCGAGCGCGCGCAGGTTCCATTCGAGCACGGCATCGCCGCTGGCCACGATGGCCAGCATGTGCGCGGCGTCGACGGCCAGCCCATCCTGCCCGGTCGCGGTCGCCACGGTCCAGGCGGTCTCGAAAAGTTGGCGCGCGTCGTCCGGCTTGCGTGAGGAGTTGTACACCCGACCGCGCTCGAGAAGGTAGCGCGCCGTGATCCGGGCTGGCTCGGTCGGCAGTTGCGGCTCGACCTCGTTCAGCGTCTGATGCGCGTCGTCAAAACGGCGCTGGAGCCCCTGAGCGCGCGCGATCTGCGTCAGCAATTCAAGACGAATCGGCGAACCCGCGGGCAACTCCGGCAGGAGCGTCTTGAAACGCTCCTCTGTCGCGTCGGGGTGGTCGTAATCCCACCAGGAATCGAAATCCACATCGGCCTCCGAGATGGTTGCGGTTTCGGCGCCGCCGGTTTGCGCGCGGCGTCGCCAAGCCAGGCCGCGAAGGCATCGCGCTCCCGGCCCGGGTCGTGACGGCGGAAGGACTCTTCGCTCAACAGCACCTCGCGCACGGCCAGCGGCCGACCGGCGGCCAGCGACCGGCGGCGGACGAAGAGCGCGTTCTGGCTGCGATGCGCCAGGGCCGCGGCCTCCTTGGCGTCGAGCGCGCTGCCCACGTCGACGACGAGGTCGGCGGGGTCGTCCATATTCGAGAGCCGCGGGTACGGATGATCACGATACGCCGCGGCAGCCGACCACAACGCCGGCGCCTCGTCGCCCAATGCCGCGATCGCGGCCTGTGCCGTGCGATGGACGAGCAGGTGCGCGGGGTGGCCGTACTCGCCGTTGCTGCCGTGGGTCAACACGACGTCGGGCCGGAACTGCTTGATGCAATTCACCAGCTGGCCGGCCAACATCACGGGGTCGTGCTCGGGCGCGAAGAGGGCCTCGCCCGGCCCGACCGTGGGATCGACGTAGCCCAGGAACGTCAGGCTCCGTCCACCGAGGGCGCGCACGGCGTTGACCAGTTCCTGCTCGCGCGCGACGCCCAGCCCGGCGCGGTCGGAGACCGGCGGCTCGCCGAACTCGCCGCCTTCGCCGCGCGTCAGGCAAACCACATGCACGGCGACACCGCGCCGTGCCAGCAACGCCAGCGTGCCGCCCATCAGGATCGTCTCGTCATCGGGATGAGCTACGAAGCAAAGAAGAATTGACATGGTGACGACTACAGCATGACCCAGGGCCCGTCGACGCAGGCGAGGCTACGGCCCTGTCGGGTTTGAGTCCAGCATCCCTGGCAGCCCCCGAAGCCGCAGGGCATGGCCGGGAGCTGGCAGGCGAAGGCGCGCCCCGCATGACGCAACCGGCCGAGACCACGCAGCTCTTTGAGGTAAGCGGCCGGGTCGGCGTGATCCACCAACACCATGTCCGCCCAATCGATCAACTCGGATGTCAGCCGCCCGGCATGGAATTCGACGGCCGGAGGCAGGATCTGGCCGGCCCATTCGGGCACGCGAAAACGCCAATGCCACGCGACCGACCAGCCGCTCTCCAATGCCAGCCGGGCCAACGGCCAGGCACGTCCGGGGTCGGCCGCCGCCACCAGCAACCGGCCCTCAGCGCCCGGCGGCAGCCACTTGCGCCCGACCGGTCCCAACACCCGCAGGATCGCGCCCGGCTCGATCGCGGCCAGCGGCGAGTCGGGCTGGGCCAGATCCTGGGCGGACGCCCAGAATTGATACTGGCTCCCGCTTGGCAGCGGAAACACCGCGATCGGGAGCAGCGCCGGGTCGGCCGGTTGGACCAACCAGCATTGGCCGGGCCCAATCGGCGGGACGCCGGCGCCGATCACGGTGACCGAGAATTGGCCGGCGATTGTAGCGACTTCGCTGATCTCGAGGTCTGTGAATGGCACCGGGTGATACTATCATACAGATATCGTTGTCGCATATTTCGTGCGCGGCGTCCTTCAGACAGGAGTTCGAATGGGTATCCAGAGTATTTTGGCGATCGTGTCATCGGTCGCCTGGGTGGCGGTCATCGCCGCGATCGGTTTTCTCGTCGTCAGCATGTCGCGCGGAAAGAAGCTCGGCAGCAGCATCTCGACGGTCGTCCTCGGCATCGTCCTGGCCGCGGTCCTGAGCACGGCTGCGGCAGGCACGGTCTTCGTGGAGACCTATCAACGGGGCGTCGTGATCACGGCCGTCGGAGCGGGCGGCATCCGGCCTGAGCCGCTTGGAGCCGGTCTGCACTGGATCATCCCCGGCGCCGAACAGGTCGTCATCTACGATGTCTCTCGGCGAACCTACACGATGTCAGCCACGATCGGTGAAGGCCAGGTCGGCGCTTCAGACGATTCGATCGAGGTCCGGACGCGCGACGGTCAACAAGTTCAGTTCGACGCGTCGGTGATCTATCTGCCCGACCCGGACAAGATCGTGCAGTTGCACCAAACCTGGCAGGAGCGCTACGAAGATCAGGTTGTCCGCCCCCTCTCACGCGGCATCCTGCGTGACATCGCCTCGCAGTACGGTGTCGAGGAGCTGGTCAGCTCAAAGCGCAGCGAACTGGAGGAACTGGTCACTGCGGAGCTGCAGCGCAAGTTGGGCGATCAAAACCTGCTCCTCATCGACTTCGTGATCCGCAATATCAGCTTCTCGGAGGCCTACGCTCAGGCGGTCGAACAAAAACAAATCGCCGAGCAACTGGCCCAGCAGGCCGAGTTCGTGGTCGAGCAACGGCGGCAGGAGGCCGAGCAGGCCCGACAGGTGGCTCAAGGTCAGGCCGATGCCGTGGTGATCGCGGCCGAGGCCGATGCGAAGGCCCGGGTCATTCAGGCCCAGGCGGAAGCCGAGGCCATGCGCGCCATCAGCGCCGCGCTGGCCGAGAACCCGGACCTCCTGACGTATCAATACATTCAAAAGCTCGCGCCCGGCGTTCAAACGATCTATCTCCCGTCCAATCAGACCTACCTCTTGCCCTTACCGGGCACGACCCAGGTTGTGCCGACGGCAGCGCCGGTAACGCCAACGCCCTTGCCGACCCCGGCACCTTGAGGCCGCTGTTCGGCTGACGCGAAATACCACAAACCGGGCCGCAACTCAATGCGGCCCGGTTTTCCGTTTTCGGCGCTTCATCGACTCATCACTTTTACGATCGGCTTATGGCAGACAGGGCAGCCGTCTGTTATTAAGTGGTTAGCACGTCCGGCACGTGCTCCGTGATGGCCCGGGCACCCGAACCGTTGCGGGTTGCAGAACGAGAGGAACGCACATGTCGAACGTCGGCACTTTCAATCTTCGTATCGACCCGGCCAAGAACCGTCTCTACTTGAGCTTGCAGGGGCACCTGCCTGAAGCGACGACGCTCAAGGCCGTCGACGAGATCATCGCCTGCGTGAGCGATCTCAAGCCGGGCTTCACGGTGGTCAGCGATGTCGCGACCTTCGAGCCTGCGACTCCGAAGGGCGCGGAAGACATCAAACAGGCCCAGGCCTTCCTGGCGCGCAACGGCCTTGGTCGCGTGGTGCGCGTGATCGCGGACGGGCACGAGTTGGAGCTTGCTCGCACCGGTCGACCCGCCGGGTATCTGGCCGAAACGGCGTCTTCGATTGAGGAGGCCGAGGCCTTGCTCGATCAAGTGCCGGCCTGAGCTCCTCGCCATCACCCACAATGACGCCGGAGGCGATGGCCTCCGGCGTCTTCGTTTGGGCGTTGACCCATCGCTGGCCGGCCGCCCGTGTGGTGGGTCAACGCGGCCCTAGAGCAACGCCAGGTCGTCGCGATGGATGAAGGCATCGCCGAAGTGGTAGCCCAGCACGCCCTCGATCTCATCCGACCGGCGGCCGCGGATGCGCGTGAGGTCGACATCGCCGTAGTTGCAGATCCCGCGCGCGATCTCGTCGCCCGTCGGGCCGAGCACGCGCACCGTGTCACCGCGATCAAACGCGCCGCTGACGGCTGTCACGCCGACCGGGAGCAGACTGCTCCCCGCCCGCAGAGCGCGCGCCGCACCGGAATCGATGGAGACCGCACCGGGCGCGCGGCCGCCGGACAGGATGTAACGCTTGCGGCTCTCGACCGCGCTGGCTGCCGGGCGAAACCAGGTGCCGGTGGCCGTGCCCTGCGCGGCCTGAGCCAGCACGTCGGCGCCGTCGCCGGCGGCGATCAACACCGTGCACCCCGAGCGGCGGGCCAGGTCGGCGGCCTGCAGCTTGGTGACCATGCCCCCGGTGCCCAATCCGCCGCTCGAACCGCCGGCGGCCTCCCACAATGCATCGGGGATATCGGGGGTCGACACCTCGCGCACCAGCTCGGCGCCCGGATCGCGACGCGGGTCCGCCGAGAACAGGCCGGTCTGGTCGGTGAGCAAGACCAGCAGATCGGCGTCCACCAGATTGGCGACCAGGGCCGACAGGTTGTCGTTGTCGCCGACCCGGATCTCCTCGGTGGCGACCGTGTCGTTCTCGTTGATGATCGGCACGACCCGGCTGTCGAGCAGCGCCGCCAGCGTGTTGCGCGCGTTGAGGTAACGGCGGCGATCGCCGAGATCCGCACGCGTCAGCAACACCTGCGCGACCGTGGTCTCGTACAGGCCGAAGAGCTGTTCGTAGAGCGCCATCAGCCGCGGCTGGCCGACGGCTGCGAGCATCTGCTTGGCCGGCACGTGGCGGGGCAGCTCGGGATAGTTCAGCGACTCGCGACCCGCCGCCATCGCGCCCGACGACACCAGCAAGACGTCGACGCCCGAGGCGCGCAGACCCACGGTCTGACGCACGAGGTCGAGCACGCGCGCGGGGTTGATGCGCCGGGTGCCGGCCGTCAGCGTCGACGAACCCAGCTTGATCACGATCCGCGAGTACACGCGCTCACCCATCACGGCCGCCCCTCATCGCCCACCTTGCGCGCGAGCAGCGCCGCCCGCTCGTCGGCGTTGAGGAACGCCAGCGCGAAAGCATTGCGCTGCGCCTGATGGATCTGTTCGAGGCTCAGACCGGCCAGCGGGGCGGCCACGTTGTATTCGTACGGCAGATCGATCGCGCTGATCCCGGGATCGTCGGTGTTGAGCGTCGCCAGCAACCCGGCCTCCAGATAGCGCTTGAGCGGATGACTGGCGTAGTCGGGCACGGTGCTGGTCTGGACGTTGCTGGTCAGGTTGGCTTCGATGCCGATGCCGCGTTCGGCCAACGCCTCCACCAGAGCCGGGTCCTCGTTGGCGCGCGCGGCGTGACCGATCCGCGTCGCGCCGAGGCCGTCGATGGCCTGCCAGACGCTCTCGGGCCCCGCGCCCTCGCCGGCATGCACGGTGATGCCCCAACCCAGGTCGCGCGCGATGCGGAAGTGCTCGACGAACAGGGCGCCGGGGTAGTTGCCCTCGTCACCGGCCAGGTCGAGCGCCGCGATGCGATCACGCTGGCTGCGGATCGCGGCCAGCTCGCGGTGTGCGATCTCGGGCCCATAGTGGCGGCTGAGGATGCCGATCAGCCTGACACCCACACCGAAGTCGCGCGCCCCGGCCTCGGCCCCATCGGCCACGGCTTCGACCACGGCCTGCGGCGCGAGCCCGTGCGGCTGCGCCATGAACCACGGGCTGAAGCGCAGTTCGACGTGATCGATGCCCTCGCTCAGCGCGTCCTCGACGTTCTCGTAGGCGATGCGCCGACAGGCCTCGGCATCGACCAGCACGCCGGACATCCACTTGAAGTACGCCAGAAAGGCGAGCAGACCCGGCTGAGGCTCCGTCACCTGGACGTGCGGGCGCAGCCCTTCAAGATCGCGCGCGGGCAACGGCAGATTGTGCTTGAGACCCAGATCCAGGATCGTGCTCAGGCGGATGGCGCCATCGAGATGGCGGTGTAATTCTACGAGTGGGAAAGTTTTGTCGATCACGACCCAATGGTACCCGAGACTGGCAGCGTGGTCCGTCGCAGCTCAGGGCTAACGCTTCTAAAGTGCAACAGCGCGCGTTTTGCCACGAATTTCACGAATTGAATCGAATTGGCACGAACGATCCCCATTCGTGAGAATTCGTATCAATTCGTTACTGCTCAGCCAGC
>WBZS01000722.1_pt1 | contig 35171 bp, 36 predicted proteins | sample 5204201 | NCBI WGS metagenome assembly WBZS01 (sample SAMN12344357, study PRJNA552823) | activated sludge metagenome | biome: Activated sludge suspended growth; feature: Nitrification reactor; material: Wastewater; isolation source: activated sludge from nitrification reactor of wastewater...
GTTCGCGGCGGCCGGCGGCGGGCTCGAGATCCCGGACGCCGCGGTGCGGGCGGCGGCATCCCTGGACGTCCTGCACGTGTCCGCGCTCGTCCACGACGACGTCATGGACGCCTCGGCGGCGCGGCGCGGCGTCCCGGCGGCGCACGTCCAGTTCGCCGGCGACCACCGCGACGCGGGCTGGCGCGGCGACGCCGAGGCGTTCGGCCGCTCCGGGGCGATCCTGCTCGGCGACCTGCTGCTGATGTGGTCCGAGGAACTGCTGCGCCGCTCGGGGCTGGACGCCGCCGCGCTGGAACGGGCCAGGGAGCACGTCGAGGCGATGCGCACCGAGGTGACCGCCGGCCAGTACCTGGACGTGGTCGCCCAGGCCCAGGACCCGTTCACCGACACCCGGAGCCCCGCGGGCCGCGCCCACCTCGCGGACCTCGCCCGCACCGTCGTCACGTGGAAGAGCGCGTCCTACACCGTCCGCCGGCCCCTGCTCGTCGGCGCGGCGCTGGCGGGCGGCACGCCGCAGCAGGCCGACGCGCTCACCGCGTTCGGCCAGCCGCTCGGGCGGGCGTTCCAATACCGCGACGACGTACTCGGCGTGTTTGGCGACGCCGCGCGCACCGGCAAGGAGTCCGGAGAGGACCTACGCGAGGGCAAGCTCACCCTGCTCGCCGTCGAGGCGTTCGCTCGGGCGACGCAGCCGGACGCCGCCGAGCTGGCGGGGCTGTTCGGCCGCCCCGGCCTGGACGCCGCGCAGGTCGAGCGCGCGCGGGGGCTGATCGACGCGTCCGGCGCCCTGGACGCCGTCGAGGCCGAGATCGCCCGCGAGTACGACCGCGCGCTGGCGGCGCTGGCCACGCCCGAGCTCACCGACGCCGGCCGCGCCGGGCTGGCCGAGCTGGCCCGCCTGGCCGTGGCGCGCGACTTCTGAGCGCCCCGGACCGGCGTCAGGCCAGCGGGATCTCACCGGCCGCAGGAGGCGGCGGTGGCGCCGCGCCCAGCGTGAGGCCGGCCGACGGACGGGGGGCGGCGAGGGTAACTGCGGCCATCCGCTCGTCGTCGGCCCAGACGCGCCGCAGGCGGTCCTTCAGGGCGCGGGTCGCCGTCTCGGCGTCGGATGCCTTCGTGATCCCCCGGCCCACGACGACGCGCATGGCCCCCGCGGCGAGCACCGCCGCCAGGGTGGCGTCCGTCACGCCGCCGGCGGCGAACCACGGCTTGGCCCCCACCTCGTGCGCCGGCGCCGCGGCCGCGGCGTGCCGGATCAGGTCCAGCCCCGGGCCGACCAGCAGGAAGTCGACGTCGGCGTCGGCCAGGGCGGCGTCCACCTCGCCCGCGTCGCGGCAGGAGCGGCCGATGACGGTGAACTCCCCGACCTTGGCCCGGGCCGCGCGCGCGGACGTGCTGTCCGCGGCCAGCACCAGGGCGTCCACGCCCGCGGCGGCGCCCCCGGACGCCGGGCCGCGGTACGCGACGAGCGCCTGTCGGGTGCGGGCGGCGGGTTTCAGGGCGGTCAGGGCCGGGCCAGAGCGGCGTCCGCCCCAGGCGGGTGCCTCGAACCCGATGATGTCGGCCCCGCCGGCCACCACGTCCCCGGCGAGGGCGGGCAGCCGGTCGGCGTCGCCGGCCGCAATCATGACGAACAGGCGCGCCAGCTTCAGGCGCGTGGCGATCCCCAGCAATGCGGTCACGGCGGCAGCATCGCACACGCGCGGCGGGTCGGCAGGGGGCGTCGCGGTTCCGCTGCCTACACTCGTGAGCGGACCGGCTCCTCTTCCCCTTCCCGATCGGCGCCGGTGAGGACGTGTTGACGAGCGAACGCAGGAGCGACGGCCTCGTGGGCCAAGTGGTGGACGACCGATACGAGGTCGTCCGCAGGCTCGCGCGTGGCGGCATGGCCACCGTGTACGTCGCCCACGATCTGCGCCTGTCCCGCACGGTCGCCCTGAAGATGATGAACGAAGGGCTGGGCGAGTCCGAGGACTTCGCCCACCGCTTCGACGCCGAGGCCCGCGCGGCCGCCCACCTGACCCACCCCAACGTGGTGAGCGTGTTCGACCAGGGCGTCGGCGACGGCCGCCCCTACATCGTCATGGAGTACGTCGAGGGCTGCACGCTGCGCCAACTCATCACCCGCGAGGCGCCGATGGACCCCCGGCGCGTCCTCGACCTGATGGAGCCGGTCACCGCCGCGCTCGCGGCCGCGCACGCCGCCGGGCTGATCCACCGCGACATCAAGCCCGAGAACGTGCTGATCTCCGACCGCGGCCAGGTCAAGGTCGCCGACTTCGGGCTGGCCCGCGCGATCACCGCCCAGTCGCACGCGTCCACCACCGGCCTGGTGATCGGGACGGTCAGCTACATCGCCCCCGAGCTCGTCACCAAGGGCCGCGCCGACGCCCGCTCCGACATCTACTCCCTCGGCATCGTGCTCTACGAGATGCTCACCGGGCAGAAGCCGCACACCGGCGAGACGCCGATCCAGGTGGCCTACTCCCACGTGCACAACCAGATCCCGGCCCCGTCGGCGTCCCTGACGACGCGGTGGCGGGACTCACGGTCCGGCATCCCGGCGTACGTGGACGCGCTGGTCACGTCCGCCGCCAACCGCGAGCGCGCCAACCGGCCCGCGGACGCCGGCGTCCTGCTCGCGCACCTCCGCGAGGCCCGCGCCGCCCTCGAGCACGGCATCGCCGACGACCCGGCGCTGACCGCCCGCATGCGCGAGGTGACCCTGCCCGCCTCCACGCACGAGACCCGGGCGCTGGCCGCGTTGCCGCACCCCTCGCCCGAGCGCCGGTTCACCCCGGTCACGCCGGTGTCGCCCAGCCTGGAGGTGTCCGAGGACGGCGCCCCGTTCTACAGCACCGGCCCGCAGGCCTACTCGCCGCAATCCCCGCACACGAGCACGCTGCCGGTGGTCGCCGAGCCGAAGAAGAAGCGTCGCGGACGCCGCCCGGTGGGCGTCCGCATCGCGGCCTGGGTCGCCGTCCTGGCGCTGATCGCCGGCGTCGGCTGGGGTGGCTGGTACTTGGTCGAGGGTCGCTGGACGACCACCCCCCGGCTCGCGACGATGTCGCAGACGGACGCCCAGGCCACGGCCCAGGCGTCCGGGCTGGCGGTCGTGTTCGACCGCGAGTACTCCGAGACGGTGCCCAGCGGCCAGGTCACCCGCACCGATCCGGCCGAGGGTGACCGCGTGCTGCGGTCCGGCACGCTGACGGCGTGGGTGTCGCGCGGGCCGGAGCGGCACCCCGTCCCGCAGGTGACCGGGCTGACGCTGGCCGACGCGACGTCGGCGCTGACGCGCGGCAACCTCGCGCTGGGCGCCGTCCGCGAGGACTATCACGACACCGTCGCCCTCGGCGCCGTGGTCAGCCAGGCGACCAGCCCCGGGTCGCAGGTGAAGCGCGACACCCGCGTCGACCTGGTGGTGTCGCGGGGCCCGGCACCCGTCGAGCTGGGCGACTGGGTGGGCAAGCCGCTCGCCGAGGCGTCCGCGTGGGCGGAGACGGCCGGGCTGAAGGTGGCGGCGTCCGAGGAGAACCACGACACGATCCCCGCCGGGTCGATCATCAGCCAAAACCCCGCGGCCGGCACCGCGCACCGCGGCGACACGCTGACGCTCGTGGTCTCGAAGGGGCCGGTCATGGTCGCCATCCCCGGCGACCTGCGCGGCAAGAGCGCCGACGACGCGGCCCGGATCCTGCGCGAGGCGGGGTTCAAGCCGGAGGTGAAACGGCTCGTCAACGGCGGATTCGGCCTCGTGCTGCGCACCGAGCCGGCCGAGGGCACGATGGTCCCCCGCGGGTCGGTCGTCACCGTGCTTCTGGTCTGACCCGCCCCACGCCCGTCAGGGTCGGGCCCGCACGTGGTCGACGAGCCCGGCCACGAACCGCTCGCAGCGGGCCAGCTGGTCGAGCTCGACGAACTCGTCGGCCTTGTGCGCTTGCGCGATGTCGCCCGGACCGCACACCACCGTCGAGATGCCGGCGTCGGCGAACACACCGGCCTCGGTGCCGTAGGTGACCTTGTCGGGACGCACCTCCAGCCCCAGCACCCGACCCAACGCCACCGCCGGGCCGTCCTCGGGGGCGTCCAGGCCGACGGTCTGGGACAGCACGTCGACGACCACGGACGGCGCGGCGTCCGGCGCCTCGTCGTGACCGGGCGCCTCGGCCCGCATGCGGCCCTCCACCTGGCGGCAGAACGCCCGCAGCCCGTCGATCTCGGCGTCGGCGGACGTGGCGGCAACGCCCCGGAACTCCAGCGTCACCGCGCACTCGGCCGGGATGATGTTCACCCCCGTGCCGCCCGCGATCAGGTTCACCGACCCCGTCGTGTAGGCGATCGGGTAGGCGTCGTCGAACGGGCCCTCGGATCGCCAGCGCTCGCACCGCCGGCGCCAGAACGAGACCACCTCGGCGGCGTGCTCGACGGCGTTCACGCCCTGGGTGGTCAGCGAGCTGTGGGCGGCCACGCCGGTCAGCGTGACCTTCACCACGTTGATCGACTTGTGGCCCCGGATCATGCGCATCGACGTCGGCTCGCCCACGAAGCACACCCGCGGCGACAACCCCTCGGCGCGCAGCGAGGCCACCAGCGGCGGCGCGCCCAGGCAGCCCACCTCCTCGTCGTAGGTGAGCGCCACGTGGAGCGGCTCGGCCAGGGGCCGCTCGACCGCGTGCTCGAGCGCGGCGACGACGACCGCGTCGAAGCCCTTCATGTCGGCCGTGCCGCGCCCGTACGCCCGGTCGCCCCGGACGCTGAGCGCGAACGGGTCGGACGCCCACCGCTGCCCGTCCACCGGGACGACGTCGCTGTGGCCCGACAGCATCACCCCGCCCGCGGTGCCCCCGTCGTGGGCCGGGACCGTGACGATCAGGTTGGCCTTGCGGCCCTCCGCGGTCGGGAACACGCGGGGGTTGAGCCCGAGCGACCGGGCGTGGTCGGCGACCAACTCGATGAGGGGCAGGTTGGAGTCGCGGCTCGTGGTGTCGAGCGCGACGAGCCGGCTCAGCCAGGTGAGCACGGCGGCGGAAGGCGACGTCATGGACCCTTCCTACCACCCCGCCCTGACAATCCCGGTCGGCCCTATCGGCGCCGTGGACGCCCCCGAACCACGCCGCCCGCATGGGCTCGCACGTCGCGTCGGGGGCGCTCGCACACCACCGGACGCAGGCACGACCTGTCGTTCCGTGCGGCGACCGTGGTGTTCGGCCACTCGGCGTCGAGTGGGACCTGGCCACCGCCACCCCGGACGAGCCGGCCCAGCTGGCGGGCTGGATCGCGTGGTACAAGGCGCGGCGCGGCGTCCTGCTCGGCGGCGACGTCGTGTGGGTGGACTCGCCGGACGCCGGCGTCGTGCTGAACGGCATGATCACCCCGACCCGACCGCCCCGGGCGTCGGGCGTCCGCCGTGGACTACGCGGGATCGCCGCTGCGGTTGTCCGGGAGCGTGTTGGGCACCGTCGGACTCCGGACGCCGTGACTGTGGCCCGAGCACTGCCTGGTGCTCGAAGTCGCGCGCGTACCCGAAAGCTAGGCGTTCGGCGTCCAGGCCCGGCCGTCGCGGAGGTCGTCGACGCGGGTGGGTGTGAGCTCGTTGTAGCGGCCGACGGCGAGCTTCCAGCCGCGCTCGGACAACAACCCGTCGTGGATCGCGAACCCGTGCGGCGCGCCGAGCAGGCGCAGGAAGTCGATGTGCTCCTTCATCGCCGCCCACGGCCCCATGAGTGGCACCGCCACGACGTCGACCCCGGCCGGGACGGCGTCCAGCGCGTCGCCGGGGTGGAAGAACGTCGGCTCGCCCTCGACGCGCACCACCAGCCCGACGTTGCCGACGCGCGGGATGTCACGGTGGATCACCGCGTGCAGACCCCCGACCGCGGCGACGCGGACCGCCCCGAGGTCGACCTCGGCGTCCGCGGCCAGCCCACGCACACGCGACGGCAGGTCGTGGGCCTGCAGCACCTGCGGCTCGACGTGGACGCCGGCGTCCGGGTTGGCGTCCAACAGGGCGCCGATGTGCGCCGGATCGATGTGATCGGGGTGCTGGTGGGTGACGAACACGGCGTCCAGGCCGGTCAGGCCGTGCCAGCGGTCAGAGAAGTTGCCCGGGTCGAACAGCACCCGGACGCCGGCGACCTCGACGAGCACCGCGGCGTGCCCGAGATGGGTGATCTGCATGGCCCCACCCTGCCCACCCGCGCCGCCGGGCACAACCCGGGCCCGGCTAGGCTTGGGCGCCATGACCCTCGGCTACTCCTCCGTCCAGCCGGACCGCGCTGCCGTCGACGCCCTCCCCGGCGCGACCGTCGTGGAGTTCGGGACGAACTGGTGCGGCTACTGCCGCGCGGCGTCCCGGTTCACCGGGCCGGCGCTGGCCGCGCGCCCGGACGTCCGCCGCGTGCAGGTGGAGGACGGCAAGGGGCGTCCGCTGGGGCGCTCGTTCCGGGTCAAGCTGTGGCCCACACTGGTGTTCCTGAAGGACGGCCGCGAGGTCGCGCGCGTCGTGCGGCCGACCAACCGGGCCGTCGTCGACGAGGCGCTGGACGCGCTCGACGCCTGAGCCCCCGCCTGGCGCCCCTCAGCCCCTCAGCCCCGCAGTCCCTCAGCCAGCAGCACCTGGGCGAGCACCACGCCGGCGTCCTCGCACTGGGCGCGCGTGACGTCGAGGTGCGTCACCGCCCGGACGACCCGCGGCCCGACGGCCGACAGCGCCACCCCGCGCTCGGCGGCCGCGGCGACGACCCGCACCGCCGGGACGCCGCCCGTGCCGACCACGACGATGTTGGTCTGCGGCGCCCGCACGGCGTGGCCGCCCCCCAGCCCGGACGCGGCCGCCTGCGCGAACGCCGTAGCCGCCGAGTGATCGTCGGCGAGCCGTTCGACGTGGTGGTCGAGGGCGTACAGGCCCGCCGCCGCCAGGACGCCCGCTTGCCGCCAGCCCCCGCCGAGCCGCTTGCGCAGCACCCGCGCGGACGCCATCGCGGACGCCGAGCCGACCAGCACCGACCCGACGGGCGCGCCGAGCCCCTTGCTGAAGCACACGCTGACTGTGTCGGCGAGGCGTCCGAGGTCGGCCAGCGGCACCCGCGAGGCGATGTGCGCGTTCCACAGCCGCGCGCCGTCCAGGTGGACCCGGACGCCGGCGTCCCGGCACAGCCCGGCGACGCCGCGCAGCGTGTCGTACGGCTGGACGGTGCCGCCGCCGAAGTTGTGGGTGTCCTCGAGCTCGACGCACGCGGTGGAGACCAGGTACGGCCCGGCGTCCGGGCTGAGCAGTTGCTCGACCTGCTCGACCGACGCCACGCCGTCCCCGGTGACCCACGTGCGCATCGTCACGCCGGTCAGGGCCCCGTGCGCGCCCAGTTCGGCGCGCGCGATGTGTGCCCCGGCGTCGCAGAGCACCTCCTGGCCCGGACGCACGTGCGCCGCCACCCCCAGCACGTTGGCCAGGCTGCCGGTGGCGCAGAACAGGCCTGCCTCGTGGCCGAGCAACGCGGCGACGCGCGCCTCGAGGGCGGCGATGGTGGGGTCTTCGGCGTACACATCGTCGCCGACGTCCGCCGCCGCCATCGCGGCCCGCATGCCCGGGGTCGGCCGGGTCAGGGTGTCGGACCGAAGGTCGATCATCACATCTCGGCGGGCTCGAACGCCTGCACCGGGTTGACCCCGCGCCGGGCGATGTCCTCGCGCAGCCGGTGGGCCAGGTAGAACGCCAGCTCGATGCCCTGGTTGCGGTTGAGGCGCGGGTCGCAGGCGGTCTCGTACCGGTTGGCCAGATCGGCCTCGGCGAGCTCGTCGACCCCGCCCACGCACTCGGTCACGTCGTTGCCGGTCAGCTCGATGTGCACCCCGCCCGGCCAGGTGCCCAGCTCGGCGTGCACGTCGAAGAAGCCGTCGACCTCGTCCCAGATGACGGGGAACGCCCGCGTCTTGTAGCCCTTCTGCGTGGCGTACGTGTTGCCGTGCATGGGATCGCAGACCCAGGCCACCTTGCGGCCCGTGGCCTCGACGGCCTCGATGATCGGCGGCAGGGCGTCGCGCACGCGTCCCGCGCCCATGCGGGTGATGCAGGTGAGTCGCCCCGGCTCGGCGTCCGGGTCGAGCTTCTCGACAAGCGCCCGCACCTCGGCAGGGGTCACGCCCGGGCCCAGCTTGAGCCCGATCGGGTTGCGCAGCCGGCTGAGCAACTCGACGTGGGCGCCGCCCAGCTGGCGGGTGCGCTCGCCGATCCAGAGCATGTGCGCGGACGTGCCGTACGGCGTCCCGGTGCGCGAGTCGATGCGCGACAGGGCGTGCTCGTACTCGAGCAGCAGCGCCTCGTGCGAGGCGTAGTAGTGGACGGTCTTGAGCGCGTCGTCGCTGACCCCGCAGGCGATCATGAACGCCATCGCTCGCTCGATCTCGGCCGACAACGCCTCATAGCGGGCCTCGACGCGGCTGTTGGCGACGAAGTCGGCGTTCCAGGTGTGCACCGAGCGCAGGTCGGCGAACCCGCCGTGGACGAACGCGCGCACGAGGTTCAGGGTGGCGGCGCTGGAGTTGTACACGTCGAGCAGCCGGCGCGGGTTCGGCGCCCGGGAGGCCGGGTCGAAGTCGATGCCGTTGACGGCGTCCCCGCGGTAGCTGGGCAAGGTCACCCCGTCACGGGTCTCGTCGTCGTTGCTGCGCGGCTTGGCGTACTGGCCGGCGATGCGGCCGACTTTGACCACCGGCACCTGGGCCGCGTACTGCAGCACGACTGCCATCGACAGCTGCACCCGCAGGGCGTTGCGGATGTTCACCGCCGTCACGTTGTCGAACGTCTCGGCGCAGTCGCCGGCCTGCAGGATGAACGCCCGGCCGGCGGCGACGTCGGCGACCCGTGCCTTCAGCTCGTCGCACTCGCCGGCGAACACCAGCGGCGGTCGGCGGCGCAGCTCGGCCACGGCGGCGGCCAGCGCCTCGGCGTCCGGGTAGCGGGGCTGCTGGGCCGCGCCGATCGCGTGCAGCTCTGCCAGTGACGGGATCGAATGGGGCACCCGGTCAGGATACGGGGTCAGGACGCCGCGGGTGCCGGCGGTTCGGGGGCCGGTCCGCCGCCCGGGCGGGGCAGCGTGCGGCGGGCGACCTCCTCGGCGCTCATGCCGCCGTACTTGATGGACGTGCCGTAGGCGTCCACGTACACCTGACCCGACAGCTGCTGGATGGCCGCCATCACCTCGTCGGTGATCCACCGCAGCACGGCCCGGTCGTTCTCGGCCCCGGCATAGCGGCTGACGTCGATCGGCGTCCCGAACCGAACCACGGGGTGGTCGGCCCATGGGATCAGCCCCAGCAACTTGTGCGAGATGTCGGTGTCGATGACCCCTACCGGCACGATCGGGACGCCCGCCATGATCGCGAGCCGGGCCACGCCGGTCTTGCCCTTGTACAGCCGGCCGTCCGGGGAGCGCGTGCCCTCGGGGTAGATGCCGGCCACCCCGCCGTCCTTGAGCACCTGCAGGATCGGGCCCAGCCCGTCCAGCGACGAGCGGCCGCCGCTGCGGTCGAGGGGCACCTGGCCCACCGCGCGCAGGAACCACGCGATCACGCGCATGTGCGGGCCGCCCTGGCCGCTGAACAGCTCGGCCTTGGCCGGGAACGTGACCCGGCGGTGGATCAGGGCGGGCATGACGAAGGTGTCTGCGGCCGAGACGTGGTTGCTGGCCAGGATCACGCCCCCGGTGACCGGGATGTTCTCCTCACCCTCGACCGTGCCGCCGTACCCGTGCCGTGAGAAGGCGGTGAACGGCACCTTGAAGAACGTGTACCACGACATGCTTGCTCCTTCCGCGGCCCCACCCTAACGCCCGGCCCCCCTACGATGGCGGCATGCCGATCTTGGACGCCCACCAGCCCTTCCACCACGACGGCGACCGGGTCGGGGTGCTGTTCTGCCACGGTTTCACGAGCAACCCCTCGTCGCTCATCGAGTGGGCCCGGCACGTCGCCGAGGCGGGCCACACCGTCGCGCTGCCCCGGCTCCCGGGGCACGGGACCATCTGGCAGGAGCTGGCCGTCACGCGCTGGCAGGACTGGTACGAGTGCGTCGACGCCGAGTACGGACGCCTCGCCGAGCGCTGCGACGAGGTGTTCGTGGCCGGGCTGTCCATGGGCGGGGCGCTGGCGCTCCGCCTGGCCGCCCACCACGCCGACGTCCGGGGGCTGGTGCTCGTCAATCCGGCGCTGTCCACCGTCGACCGCACCGCCTACCTGGCCGGGGTCCTGCACCGCGTGTTGCCCTCGGTCAAGGCGGTCGGCGGTGACATCCGCCGCGAGGGCGTCGAGGAGGGCGCCTACGACCGGACGCCGGTGGCCGCGGTCGCGCAGCTGATGCGGCTGTTCGTCGACGTGAAGGCCACCCTCGACCTGGTCACCTGCCCGATCGACCTGTACCGGTCGGCGGTCGATCACGTGGTGCCGGGATCGTCCAGCGACACCGTCCGCCGCCTGGTCTCCTCGGTCGACCTCACCGAGACGGTGCTGCACGACAGCTACCACGTGGCGACGATGGACAACGACCGGCAGACCATCTTCGACGGCTCCCTGGCCTTCCTCGACCGGGTGCTGGCGGCGGAGCCCCGGCCCGAGCCTTCGTCGTAACCCGTGGCGTCGGGGCGCTTGAGCGCCGCGGTTCGGCGCCGCGTTCAGCGGCGGGCCAGCTCGGCTAGGTAGGCGCTCGTGAGCTCGGCCGTGGTCGGCGCGCCATCGGGCCAGCCCGCGATCCAGCCCAGCGTCCGGGCGCGCCCCCAGTGGGCCATGGCCGCCTCGACGGCCAGCTCGGCCAGGGCGTAGGCGCCGGACGCCGCCGCGCCGGGCGCCAGCAGGCCGGCGTCGCCGGGCAGGGAGGTCGGCGGCGAGGCGGACCTCGCCGCCTCGGCCACCAGCCGGGCGTTCGCCGCGTCCTGGGCGGGCCAGGAAGCCGTCGCCACGGATTCTGCAAGCCCCTCTACCAGCCACAACGGGGCCGTGGACACCGGCGACCCGGTCGCCGCGTGCACCGCCTCGTGGGTCAGGACGCCGGCGCGGTCCTCGGCCGACCAGGCCTGCGCCGCCGCGGCGTTCACGACCACGTGGAGCGCCTCGCCGGTGCCCGCGGCGAGGGTGTAGGCGCCCGTGCCCGCAGGCGAGCCCCCGGAACCCGCCAGCGCCCGAAACTCGGTGATGTCTGCGGGCAACTCCACCACCAGGACACCGCCTGCGGCGGACGGCCAGGCGTCCAGGCCCGCACCGCGCGCGCGGGCGGCCGCGGCGGTGGCGGCGTCGAGCCACGCGCCCGCCTCCGGCGCCCACCGATCGGAGGCGATTAGGCACGCGCCCTCCGCGGACCTGACGCCGACCGGGTGGCGCAGCCAGACCGGAGCCGGCCCGGCGTCGGCGCGCAGCGCGTCGATCAGGCCGCCGGACGCCTCCGCGCGCAGCCGGTGGGTGACCGCAAGCCCCTCGGACCCGGCCCGCCACGCCACGGCGATCTGGCGGGCGCCGTCCCCGGTCGCGGGCTCCCCCGCCTGCACCCGCACCGACGAAAGCCGCCCCCAGTTGTCGAACACGACGCCGGCCTGGGACTGCATCCGGTCGGTGAACAGCGCCAGGAACCCCGCGCGGTCGCGGGCCGCGAAGGCGTCTGCCAGCCGCGTCACCAGGTCGGAGGCCACCGGCTCGGAGGCCACCGGCCCGGACGCCGCCCCGCCCGGCGCGCGGGCACACCCGGCCAGGACGCCCGTCGCGGCGGCTCCCAGCAGGGCGCGGCGGCTGCAGAACATGCCGGAAGCGTAGCCGCGGACCACTATCGAGGCCGGGTCGGCCTCACCCGCCGCGGCCAGCCGCCGGCGTCCACGTCCAGGGGTCGATGGGGTCGACAGCGTGCACCAGCCGCAGCGGTGGCAGCAGACCGCCGGACGCCATGGCGTCCAGCGCCTTGACCTCGTCGTCGGCGAGAGGGTCGCCCGCGGTGGCGCCCGGCACCCCCAGCAGCACCGACACCACGCACTCGGAGCACGCCGGGCCGCGCACGGCGCAGGCCGCGCAATCCACAAACATCACGTCCATGACCGCACCTTCGCAGGCCCCTCCGACACTCTCCGTCGACCCCTGCACGGGCCCCGGCACGGCGCGCAGAAAACGTCGGAGCCGGTGTCTAGGGTCCCGACCATGAGCGTGGCCACGACCCAACCCAGCTTCGACGACCTCGGCCGTCCGTTGGCGACGGCCGCCTTCGTTGTGGTCGACCTCGAGACCACGGGCAGCGGCCCCGAGGCCTCCATCACCGAGATAGGCGCGGTCCGCGTCTGCGGCGGCGAGGTGCTCGGCGAGTTCCAGACGCTGGTCAACCCAGCCGAGCACATCCCCCCGCTGATCTCGGTTCTGACCGGCATCACCGACGCGATGGTCGCCGGGGCCCCCCGCATCCCCGAGGTGCTGCCGTCGTTCTGGGAGTTCGCCCGAGGGGCGGTGCTCGTCGCGCACAATGCCGCCTTCGACGTGGGCTTCCTCCGCCGGGCCTGCGCGGCGACTGCGACGCCGTGGCCCGGCCCGCCGGTCGTCGACACGGTGGCCCTGGCGCGCGGGGTGCTGACTCGCGACGAGGTGCCCAACGTCAAGCTGGCCACGCTGGCCCGCCACTTCCGGGTCACCGAGGCGCCCAACCACCGGGCCCTCACCGACGCGAGGGCCACCGTCCACGTCCTCCACGGCCTGCTGGAGCGCGTCGGCAACCTCGGCGTGACCACGCTGGAGGACCTGTTGGAGTTCACCCGCGGCGTCTCCCCCGAGCGGCGCGCGAAGCGCACCTGGGCGTCCGGGCTGCCCCGTACGCAGGGCGTCTACCGGTTCGTGGCCGACCTGCCGGGCCGCGACCAGGTGGTCCGCCGCGAGGTTCTCTACGTCGGCAAGAGCGTCGACCTGCGCGCCCGGGTGGCGTCCTACTTCACGGCCGCCGAAAAGCGCCCCCGCATCGAGGAGATGGTGCGCATCGCGACCGGCGTGGAGGTGACGCCGTGCCGCACGGCGCTGGAAGCCGAGGTGCTCGAGCTACGGCTCATCGCGGCGCACTCGCCCCGCTACAACCGGCGCTCGAAGTACCCCGAGCGCGCGCAGTGGCTCAAGCTGACCGTCGAGCCGTACCCTCGCCTGTCGATCGTCCGCGCGGTGTCCGACGACCGGGCCGTCTACCTCGGCCCCTTCAACCGTCGGCCGGCGGCCGAGCAGGTGATGCTCGCGCTGTACGACGCCTTCCCGATGCGCCAGTGCACGGCGCGGTTGTCGGAGCGTCGGCCGTCCGGGCGGTGTGCCCTCGCCGACCTGGGGGCCTGCTGCTCCCCGTGCGACGGCACTGTCTCCCGCGTCGACTACCTGGCCGTGACGGACGCCGTGCGCGCCAGCCTGACCGTCGACGTCCGGCCGGTCCTCGCGGCCAACCGCCGCCGGCTGGCCCGGCTCATCGCCCAGGAGCGCTTCGAGGAGGCCGGGCAGATCACCGCCCGCCTGGAGGCCTTCGTCCGCGCCTCCACCCGGGCGCGCCGCATCGGGGCGCTCGCGGGCTGCGCGCAGATCGTCGCCGCGTGCCGCGCAGAGGACGGGTGGGAGGTGCACGTGATCCGGCATGGTCGGCTCGCGGCGGCGGCCTTCGCGCGCGCCGGTGAGGTGCCCCAGGCCGTGGCCCGGGACGCCGTGGCCGCGGCCGAGCAGGTGGTCCAGCCGGTGCCGGGGATGCCGGCGGCGACTCTGGAGGAGACGCAGCGCATCGCCGCCTGGCTGGAGCGCCCCGGCGTCCGGCTCATGGACGTCGACGGCGAGTGGAGCTGGCCGCTGTACGGGTCGATCGCGGTGGAGGACCTGCCGAAGCACGCCCTCGCTACGCTGCAGCCATGAACACCGCGATCGTCTTCATCAGCACCGCCGTCGACAAGGTTCCCGAGGTCGCCGAGAGCGTCGCGGCCCTGCCCGGGGTGACCGAGGTGTACTCGGTCACCGGCGCGATCGACCTGATCGCGATCGTGCGCACGCGCACGGTCGACGAGATCGCCGAGGTGGTCACCGGCAAGATCAACAAGGTGCCCGGCGTCGAGGGCACCGAGACGCACCTGGCGTTCCGGGCGTACAGCGCCCACGACCTGGAGGCCGCGTTCTCGCTGGGCGACTGAGCCGGCCCCGAGGCGTCCGGTCGGCCGACGGCGCTCAGTCCTCGGTGACCTCGACCGACGAGATGACGACCGGCTCGGCCGGACGATCGCCGCGCGCGGTGCGGGTGGTGGCGATGGAATCGACCACGTCGCGGCTCGACTGGTCGGCGACCTCGCCGAAGATCGTGTGCCGGAAGTTCAGGTGCGGCGTCGGCCCGACGGTGATGAAGAACTGCGAACCGTTGGTCGCCGGCCCCGCGTTGGCCATGGCCAGCAGGTAGGGCCGGTTGAAGGCCAGGTCGGGGTGGAACTCGTCGCCGAACTTGTAGCCCGGCCCGCCCGTGCCGGTGCCCAGCGGGCAGCCGCCCTGGATCATGAATCCGTCGATGACGCGGTGGAACGTGAGCCCGTCGTAGAAGTGGCCGGTGGTCATGGCGCCGGACGCCGGATCGCGGTACTCCTTCGTGCCGGTGGCCAGCCCGACGAAGTTCGCGACCGTCTTGGGTGCGTGCTCGCCGAACAGGTTCAGCACGATGTCGCCGTGATTGGTGTGGAGGGTCGCCTTCTGGGCCACGGTCCGTCCTTCCTTCGCTGTCATGTGGAGCCCCAGGGTAGCGCGCCCGGCCTGTCGTGCCGCCGGGGCGTTGGGTACGGTGGGCGTACGCGATCACGCGAACACAACAGGAGGAACCGTGACACGGAAAGACTTCGAACGCGCTGTCGGTGACACCACCCACGCCGCGACCGACCTCGGCAAGGAGGCCCTCGCCCAGGCGAGCGCCTACGTCCACCAGGCGCAGGACTACCTGGCGCCGCTCGCCCAGGACGCGCTCCACCAGGCGCAGGACTACATCACCCCGAAGGTGGAGGACGCGCTGCACCAGGCGCAGGACTACATCACCCCGCTGGCCAAGGACGCTCGTAAGCGCGGCGCCCGCATGGCCGCCGAGACCATGGACACGCTGCAGCCCCGGCTCGACGACGCCCTCAGCAAGGTGACGCCGGCCGTGGACGCGGCGTACGCCCGCTTCGCGCCCGCCCTCGACGACGCCCGCAGCAAGGTGCAGTACGACCTGCTGCCGAAGCTGAGCGAGGTCCTCCACGAGGCCGCCGAGACGGCCGCACGCATCGAGCTCCCCGAGATCGTGGAGCCGCAGCCGAAGCGCTCCGTCTGGGGCACCATCGGCAAGCTGCTGCTCGCGGGCGGCCTGCTGGCGGGCATCGTGTTCGCCGTGAAGAAGTTCCTGGCGCCTGCCGACTCGGGCTGGCAGGCCCACGAGCCCAGCTCTCCGTACGTCCCCACCGCCACCGAGACCCTCGTCGAGGATCTCTCGTCCGCCGCCGCCGACACCGCCGATGCCGCCGAGGCGTGGCTGGAGGAGACGGCACCCCGGGTCGAGGACGCGGTCGAGGACGCGGCGGACGCGGCCAAGGACGTGGCCGACGACGTGGCCGACGCAGCGCAGGGCGCCGAGGGTGATGCCGCCCCTTTCGCCGCTAGCCCTTACGGGGAAGGCTCGTTCGTCGGGAACGAGCCGCCGGAGGGCTTCGCCATCAAGGGCAACGAGCGTTCGATGAAGTACCACGTCCCGGGCAACGGCGGGTACGAGCGCACGATCGCCGACGTCTGGTTCGACAGCGAGGCGTCTGCGGACACGGCGGGCTTCAAGAAGGCCCAGCGCTGACGGCCGCTCCGGCGGGCGGAGGGGGCGTGGTCAGCTGACCACGCCCCCTCCGCCTGTCCGGCTCCCTCCAGCGCGACGGCGGTCCACCAACGCGGCGGCGTCCCCCACACAACGCAGGGCCACCCGCTCACAATCGGCCCCTCTCACCGGCCTTCCTTGGATGAAAGCGTTCCAAGGAGAGCCTGATGTCCGTCCCGCCCGCCGACGCCGTCCCTGACTGGGTAGCGGCCGATCCGTTCCGCGCCCACCTCGCCCACGTGGCGGCGGTGTCCGGCCTCCCCTGGTCGCTGATCGCCCTGCACGCGGGGGTCTCGGTGAGCCTCGCGCGGCACTTGCTCTTCGGGCGTCAGGGGCGGCGAGTCACGCGCATCAGCGCGGCCAGCGCGCGGCGCATCCTGGCGGTCACGCCCGCCACCGCCGGCGCGTTGCGCAGCACGTGGGTGGACGCCGGCCCCACCGTGGCCAGGCTCGTCGATCTGCTCCGCCGCGGGGCCGCTGTGTCTGCGCTGGCAGCCACACTGGCCCTCGACTCGGGCGTCCTGCTCGGCATCCTCGAGGGCCACACCCCACGGGTGCCCGCCGAGCTGTCGCTGCGGGTGCGGGCCCTTCAGGCGGCCACCGACCTGGACGCCGCGCGTCCGGTCGTGCGCGCCGCCTAGGCTGACGGCCATGCCCTGGCCCGCCCCCGTCGTGGCGCTGCTCTGCGCGGCGCTGGGTGCGGCGCTGACCGCCGCCCTCGCCGGGCCCGTCCTGCGCCGGCTGCCAGAGCCGGACGACCCGGACGGTAAGCCGCCCTACCGCTCGCTCGCCACCCCTGCGTTCGCCGCGACCGTGGGCGCCTGCTCGTTGGTGGCGTCGCTCGCCGTCACCGCCTGGACGCCGGCGCACCACTGGCCGGCCTGGGCCGCGCTCACCACCTGCGCGATGCTGGCCGCCTGCGTGGACGCCCGCACCACCTGGCTGCCGCTCCCTCTGGCTTGGGCCGGGTGGTCCGTCGCCGCCGTCGGCACGGGCGTCGCGGCGGTCGCGGCGTCCGACCCGCTGCTGATCGCACGCGCGGGTCTCGGCGCCCTGGCGCTGGGCGGCTTCTTCCACGTCGTGTGGCGGCTCTCCGCCGCGGTCGGCTACGGCGACGTGCGGCTTATGGCCACCGTCGGTGCCGTCACGGCGCTCGACTCGGCCGGGCTGGTGGGGTGGTCGGCGTTGCTCGGCGCGCTTGCCGGTGCGGTGTGGGGGGTGGCGCACCGCGTGCGGCGTGGCCACGGCCCGTTCCCCTACGGCCCCGGGCTGCTCGCCGGGCCGTTCCTGGCGCTGGGGTTGCAGGCGCTGACCGGTTGAGCGCCGGCGTTAGGCCGCCGCGGCCCGCGTGGCGTCCACCCAGCGCGCCAGCAGGTCGGCCGCCGCCCCCGAGTCCAGCGCGGACGCCGCCCGCGCGAGCCGCTCGGCCAGCTGGGGCGCCAGCGGCGCGTCCGGATCCGGGCCCTCGAACGCGAGCAGCGCCGCCGCCGCGTTGAGGCAGACGATGTCGCGCACCGGCCCGCCGGAGCCGGCGAACGTGTCGTGAACCACCCGGGCGTTGACGTCGGGCGTCCCGCCCAGCAGGTCGGCGGGCTTCGACCGCGCGAGGCCCAGGTCAGCGGGGTCGAGCGTCGTCTCGACGACCCGCCCCCCGCCCACCATCCACACCGCGCTGGACGCGGTGGTGGTGAGTTCGTCCAGGCCGTCGGCGCCGTGGAAGACCAGCCCGCGGTTGTCGCGGGCCGCCAGCACGTCGGCGACCAGCGGGGCCATGCGGGCGTCGGCCACGCCGATGGCCTGGGCGAGGGGCCGGGCCGGGTTGGCCAGCGGCCCCAGGAAGTTGAACGTGGTGCGGATGCCCAGCTCGCGCCGGGGCGCCGCCGCGTGCCGGAGCGACGGGTGGTAGTGCGACGCGAACAGGAACACGATGCCGGTCCGGGCGAAGACGGACGCCTGCCGCTCGGCGGGCAGGTCGAGCACCACGCCCAGTGCCTCCAGGCAGTCGGCGGTGCCGCAGGCCGAGGACGCCGCCCGGTTGCCGTGCTTGACGACGGCGGCCCCCGCGGCCGCCGCCACGATCGCGGCCATCGTTGAGACGTTGACCGTGTTGGCCCGGTCGCCCCCCGTGCCGACGATATCGACGGCCTCGCGCGTGGGCAACGCGATGGGCCTGGCGTTGGCCAGCATGCTGTCCACCAGCCCCGACAGTTCGGTGGCGGTCACGCCCTTGGCCTGGAGGGCCACCATGAACCCGGCCACCTGCACCGGCGTCGCCGACCCGGACAAGATCTCGTCCATCGCCCAGGCGGCGCGTTCGGCGTCCAGGTCCTGCCGGTTGACCAGCCCGGTCAGCACGTCCGGCCAGGTGGGGCTCACCGAGCGGTCGCCTCGCGGGACAGGCGGGTGCGCAGCAGCCCCGCGGCGGCGACGGGGAGCCGCACCGGGTCCACCGGGAGCGCCACCACGGCGTCGGCCCGCGACCAGGTGGCCAGCCAGGCGTCCGCCACGCGCGCCACGAGCAGCAGCACCGGCGGGCAGTCGGCGATCTCGTCCTTGACCTGCCGGCACATGCCCATGCCGCCGTGCGGGGTGGCCTCACCGTCCATGATGACCAGGTCGATGCCCCCGGCGTCGAGGGTCTTGTTGACGGCCTGATAGGTGGCGCACTCGACGATCTCCACCTCGGGCAGGTCCGCAGCCACCCGCCGGCCCAGCGCGACGCGGATCTGCTGGCGCACGGTGCGGTCGTCGGAGTACACCAAAACGGCGGCCTTGCTCGGGTGGGCCTGGTCGGTCATCGCGTCCTCACTTCTCGGCGGTCGGCTTGGCGTCATCGTAGCCCGTCGGCTACCCCGAACGCCCCGGGGTCGCGTTTAGGTAACGAACACGCGAAAACCCCGGCCCAGGGTCGCGTAGAAGGTGACCTGCGGCCCGCGAGGGGCAATAATGACGCCGTGGCGAATACAACGAAGTCGACCGTGGTCCCCGCGATCCCGCACGGCGCCATCCACCCGGTGGCACCGGCTCGGCTCCACGGCATCAAGGGCCGTCCCGACATGGTGGCGGTGGGCACGGTCATCTGGCTCGCCAGCGAGCTGATGTTCTTCGCCGCGCTGTTCGCCGCCTACTTCAACCTGCGCAACGTGACGACCGCCATGGCCGCCCCCGGCGAGCAGACGATGTGGCAGTGGGGCAGCGCGCACTTCCTCACCGACCCCGTGTTCATGGGCTCTCAGCAGCCGTGGTTCTCGCTGATCAACACGACCGTGCTGGTGCTCAGCTCGGTGACCTGCCAGATCGGCGTGTTCCGGGCGGAGAAGAACATCGTGTCCCGCACCGGCAGCATCTTCAACGTCGCCGGCTGGGGCATGCGCGAGTGGTACATCCTGACCTTCCTGATGGGCGCCTTCTTCATCGGCGGGCAGGCCTACGAGTACACCCAGCTGGTCGCCGAGGGCTTCACCCTGTCGACCAACGCGTACAGTTCGGCCTTCTTCCTGGCAACCGGGTTCCACGGCCTGCACGTCACGGGCGGCCTCATCGCCTTCCTGCTCATGCTGGGCCGCACCTTCGTGGCGCGCACGTTCACCCACGAGCAGCGCGTCCACGCCATCGTCACCTCGTACTACTGGCACTTCGTCGACGTCGTCTGGATCATCCTGTTCGCCGTGATCTACATCATCCGCTGACCTCCCTGACTCGAAAGGCGCACCACGATGCGATTCGGACTCCGTAGGAGGCGGCACCGGGCGGCCCGTCCCCTCTCGCTGGCGCTCGCGCTCGTCCTCATGGGCTCGCTCTACGCCGCGCTCAGCCCGGCCACGCAGGTAGCAGCCGACACGGGCATGTCCGCCCAGGTCGCCGAGGGCAAGGCGCTGTTCCAGGTCACCTGCTCGTCCTGCCACGGCCTCAACGGCGAGGGCACCTCCCAGGGTCCCTCGCTGGTGGGTGTCGGCGCCGCCGCCGTCGACTTCCAGATGTCGACCGGGCGCATGCCGATGGCCAGGCCCGGCGCTCAGGCCCCGAGCAAGCCCAACCAGTACACCGCTGATGAGATCGCCAACATCGCGGCGTTCGTCGCCTCCCTCGGCCCGGGCGCGGCCATCCCGCCGTCGTCGGCCTACGACTTCAGCCGGCTCACCGACGAGGAGATCGCTCGCGGCGGCGAGTTGTTCCGCACCAACTGCTCGGCCTGTCACCAGGCGGCGGGCGTGGGCGGGGCCCTCCCGAACGGCAAGTACGCGCCGGCCCTGACCGGGGTCGAGCCGATTCACATCTACGAGGCCATGCGCACCGGGCCGCAGCAGATGCCTGTGTTCTCGGCCGGCACCATCCCCGACGAGGACGTGGCCGCCATCATCGGCTACCTCAAGGGCCTGGAGCAGACCCCGTCGTCCGGCTTCACCCTGGGCGGGCTCGGCCCGGTCACCGAGGGCCTGGCCGGCTGGATCGTGGGCATCGGGGGCCTCTCCCTCGTCGCCGTCTGGATCGCATCACGAGGAGCGCGCGCGAAATGAGCCACGACGACACGGCCCTGGCCACCATCGAGGACCACACCCGCTTCCCCGTCCCCGATCCGGGCCTGGAGGCCCACGTCGAGCGATTCAGCGACGCCGACGCCGACGCCGGACGCCGCGCCTACAGGCAGGTCGTCACGCTGTTCGGTCTGGTGCCTGTGCTGGCGATCGCCTTCGTGGTGGTCTACTTCGCGGTCCCCCACGACGAGGTCTGGCACGCGCTCGGCACCAACTGGCACCTGCACTCCATGCTGCTCGGCATCACCGGCGGCCTCGCCGTGCTGTTCGTCGGCCTGGGCGCCATCCACTGGGCGCGCCAGCTGATGAACGACGCCGAGATGATCGAGGAGCGCCACTCCGCCGGCTCGGACGCCGCACAGAAGGCCGGGTTCGTGGAGAAGGTCAACGCGGGCGTCTCGGACGCCGGGGTGTCCCGCCGCGGCATGCTGCTCGGCAGCCTGGGCGGGGCGCTGGGCATCCTCGTGGTTCCGGCGCTGGTCTCGCTCGCCGACATGGGCCCGTGGCCGACCGCGGCGTTGCGCGCCGAGACGATCGAGCGGACGCTGTGGTCTGAGGGCGTCGTCCTCGTCAACGACGTTAACCGGGTCAAGCTGCGCCCCGAGGACCTCGAGATCGGGCAGCTCGTCAACGCGCAGCCCGAGAACCTGTTCGACCTCCACGGCCATGAGCTGCAGGTCGAGAAGGCGAAGGCCGCGATCATCGTCGTCCGGATGGACCCGAACACGATCCGCATCCCCGAGTCCCGGGCCGACTGGCACGTCGGCGGCATCCTTTGCTACAGCAAGATCTGCACGCACGTCGGCTGCCCGATCTCGTTGTGGGAGCAGCAGACCCACCACCTGCTGTGCCCGTGCCACCAGTCGACCTTCGACCTGGGCAACTCCGGCGTCGTCGTGTTCGGCCCCGCGGCCCGCTCGCTGCCGCAGTTGCCGCTCAAAGTGAACGCCGAGGGCTACCTGGTGGCCCAGAGCGACTTCACGGTCCCGGTCGGTCCGAGCTTCTTCGAGCGCGACTCCAGCAACGACTTCAAGGACGGTGATCGGTGATGGCGAAGCCTGTTGAGACCGCGGAACGCGCGGAGATCTTCGAGACCACGACACCCACGCAGGACGGCCCCGTCACCGGGGTCACGGGCGTGGCCGCTTGGGCCGACGACCGGATCGGGGTGGCCAAGCTCGGCAAGGCCGCGCTGCGGAAGGTGTTCCCCGACCACTGGTCGTTCCTGCTCGGCGAGATCGTGCTGTACAGCTTCATCGTCCTGCTGCTCACCGGCGTCTTCCTGACCATCTGGTTCCGGCCCTCCATGGCCGAGATCGAGTACACCGGCTCGTACCAGCTGATGAGGGGTCTGCCCATGTCGGAGGCCTTCGCCTCCACTCTGGCCATCAGCTTCGACGTCCGCGGCGGCCTGCTCGTTCGGCAGATCCACCACTGGGCGGCGATCCTGTTCGTGGCGGGCATGACCGCGCACATGCTGCGCGTGTTCTTCACCGGCGCGTTCCGCAAGCCGCGCGAGCTCAACTGGCTGATCGGCGTCGCCTTGCTGTCGATCTCGCTGATCGCCGGCTTCTCCGGCTATTCGCTGCCGGACGACCTCCTCTCCGGCACCGGCCTCCGCTTCGTCGACGGCCTGATCCGGTCCATCCCCATCATCGGAACGTGGGCGGAGTTCTTCGTCTTCGGCGGCGAGTTCCCGGGCTACGTGCTGATCTCGCGCCTATACATGGTGCACATCCTGCTGGTGCCCGGCCTGATCCTCGGCCTGGTGTCGGCGCACCTCGCGCTGGTCGTCTACCACAAGCACACCCAGTTCCCCGGCCCCGGCCGCAACGAGGGCAACGTGGTCGGCTACCCGCTCTTCCCCGTGTACATGGCCAAGGCCGGCGGCTTCTTCTTCATCGTTTTCGGCGTTCTCATCCTCATGGGCGCCCTGTTGTCGATCAACCAGGTGTGGCTCTACGGCCCCTACAACCCCTCCCAGGTGACCGCGGGCTCCCAACCCGACTGGTACATGGGCTGGGTCGAGGGCGCCATCCGCATCATCCCCGGCTGGGAATCGCACTGGGGTTCCACCACCTGGTCGTGGCAGGTGTTCCTGCCCGGCGTGGGGCTGATGGGCATCCTGTTCACCGCCCTCGGCCTGTGGCCGTTCATCGAGGCCTGGCTGACCGGCGACAAGCGCGAACACCACATCCTCGACCGGCCGCGCAACGCCCCGACCCGCACCGCCCTGGGCGTGGCCGGCATGACCTGCTACGCGATGTTCTGGCTGGCGGGCGGCAACGACATCATCGCCACCCAGTTCAGGGTCTCCCTCAACGCGGTCACCTATGTGATGCGCGCGGCGATCTTCGTGGCCCCCGTGATCGCGTTCATCGTGACCAAGCGCCTGTGCCTGGCCCTGCAGCGGGCCGACCGGCAGCGCGTCCTGCACGGCAGCGAGTCCGGCATCATCGAGCGCAGCCCGGCGGGCGGCTACTCCGAGGCGCATGTGCCGATCTCGGCTGGGGAGACCTACGCGCTGACCCAGCACCGACAGTACGACCCTCTGGAGCCGACGCCCACGGAGGACGAGCACGGCGTGCGCATCAAGGACGCCAACGCGATCTCGGGCCTGCGCGCCCGCCTGTCGCAGTGGTATCTCGCCGACGACATCGCGAAGCCGACGAGCGGCGAGATCGCCGAGAGCCGGCACCACGGCGACGACGACCACGGCCCCCGCGAGCTGTCCTGACGGCGCAGCCCCGCCGTAGCCGAAGCGGCCCCCTCCCCCGCCCGGGAGGGGGCCGCTTCGTCGTCTCCGATACGATGTCGTGGTGCGGTTCACGACGGGTAAGCCCGACTTCGACCTGACCTACGACGACGTGTTCATGTCCCCGACCCGCTCCTCGGTGCGGTCGCGCATGGACGTCGACCTGACCTCCACCGACGGCCTGGCGCTGCCGCTGCCCCTGGTGGTGGCAAACATGACCGCCGTGTCCGGACGCCGCATGGCCGAGACCGTGGCCCGGCGCGGCGGCATCGCGATCATCCCCCAGGACCTCTCGCCGGCCACCGCCGAGCGCATGATCGCACGCGTCAAGGGCGCCCACACCACCTTCGACACCCCCATCACCCTCTCGCCCGACACGGTCGTCGCGGACGCGCTGGCGGTCATCCCCAAGCGCGCCCACGGCGGGGCCGTGGTGGTCGAGGACGGCCGCCCCGTCGGCCTGGTCTCGGCCCGGGACGCCGCGGGCCTCGACCGGTTCGTCCCCGTCCACGAGCTCATGACCACCGACCTGACGCTCGTTCCGGCGTCCACGTCGGCCAAGGACGTCTTCGAGCTGCTCACCGAGCGCCGCCAGCGGCTGGCGGTGGCCGTGGAGGGCGAGCGGCTCGTCGGCGTCCTGACGCCCAAGGGGGCCCTGCGTTCGGCCCTGTACGCCCCTGCCGTGGACGCCCGAGCCCGCCTCCGGGTCGGGGCCGCCATCGGCATCTCCGGCGACGTGGAGGACCGCGCCCGGGCCATGCTGCGGTCCGGCGCCGACGTGCTGGTGCTGGACACCGCCCACGGCCACCAGGACCGCATGCTGGAGGCACTGGTCGAGGTCCGGCGCATCCGGGACGCCCACGCCGGCGACGCCGGCGTCCGCGTCCCCATCGTCGGCGGCAACGTCGTGACGGCCGAGGGCACGGTCGACCTGATCGAGGCCGGCGCGGATGTGGTCAAGGTCGGGGTCGGCCCCGGCGCCATGTGCACCACCCGCATGCAGACCGGGGTGGGCCGGCCCCAGTTCTCGGCCGTCCTCGACTGCGCGGCGGCGGCCGGCGACCTGCACCGGGCCATCTGGGCGGACGGCGGCGTCCGGCACCCCCGCGACGTGGCGCTGGCGCTGGCCGCCGGGGCCGGCGCGGTGATGATCGGCAGCTGGTTCGCCGGCACCCACGAGTCGACCGGCGCCCTCATGCACGACGCGGACGGCCGCGCCTACAAGGAGTCGTTCGGCATGGCCTCGGCGCGGGCCGTGCGGGCGCGCACCAAGGAGCAGCTGTTCTTCGAGCGGGCGCGGGCCGGCCTGTTCGAGGAGGGCATCTCGAGCTCGCGCATGTACCTCGACCCGGCGCGTCCCGGCGTGGAGGACCTCATCGACTTCATCTGCTCAGGGGTGCGCTCCTCGGCCACGTACGCCGGCGCGCGCACGCTCCCAGACTTCCACGCCCGGGCGACCATCGGCGTCCAGTCGCGGTCCGGCTACGAGGAGGGCCGCCCGCTGCACGTCAGCTGGTGAGGTGTGCGCCCGCCCCCAGATCCGGGGACGGCAGCGGGGCGCGGGTCCGCATGTGGACCCGCGCCCCGCCGCACGTCAGGGAGCTCAGTGCTTGTAGTCGCCCACGTAGTACTCGTAGGCCCAGCCGAACACCACCCAGATGCCCAGCGCGGCGCCGATCATCGTGATCCACCAGCCGAACACCAGGCCGAGCAACATCAGCGCGAGCACGACGGTCGACCAGAAGGGCACGAGGCTCGACGGCGGGAAGAAGCCCAGCGCGCCGGCTCCCTCAATGACTTCGGCGTCCTTGCGGTCTTCGGGACGGGGGTCGATCGTGCGGCCCGTGAGCGCCAGCGCACCCCAGATCATCGTCGAGAACAGCAGCGTGAGGGCGAGAACGGTCGTGCCGATGGGTTCGATCGCGCCGTCCAGCCACCAGGTGATGAACAGGTAGATCGGGGTCACGGCCAGGAAGAAAATCACCAGGAACAGGAAGATCTTTGACTCGGTCTTCACTTCGTGCCCTCCTCATCGGTCGCGGCGACGAGCTCTTCCTGCAACGGGTTGACCCGGTGCGGGCCCTGGGCGGTCGCCTCGGGGTGATGCAGGTCGAAGGCGGGCGACTCGCTGCGGATGCGCGGCAGGGTCGTGAAGTTGTGGCGCGGCGGCGGGCAGGACGTGGCCCACTCCAGCGACCGGCCCCAGCCCCACGGGTCGTCGACGGTGACGCGCGGCGCGGTCTTGTGCGACTTGTAGACGTTCCACAGGAACGGCAGCATCGAGATGCCCAAGAGGAACGCGCCGACGGTCGAGATCTGGTTCAGCAGCACGAAGCCCTCGCCGGGCAGGTAGTCGGCGATGCGGCGCTGCATGCCCTCGACGCCCAGCCAGTGCTGGACGAGGAAGGTGGTGTGGAAGCCCACGAACACGAGCCAGAAATGCAGCTTGCCGAGCGTCTCGTCCAGCATGTAGCCGTACATCTTGGGCCACCAGAAGTAGAACCCGGCGAACATGGCGAACACCACCGTGCCGAAGAGCACGTAGTGGAAGTGGGCGACGACGAAGTACGTGTCGGTCACGTGGAAGTCGAGCGGCGGGGACGCCAGGATGACACCGGTCAGGCCACCGAAGAGGAACGTGGTCAGGAAGCCCACGGCCCACAGCATCGGCGTGTCGAGCTTGATCGAGCCGCCCCACATGGTGCCGATCCAGTTGAAGAACTTCACCCCGGTGGGCACCGCGATCATGAACGTCATGAAGGAGAAGAAGGGCAGGTTGACCGCCCCGGTGGCGAACATGTGGTGCGCCCACACGGAGATGGACAGGCCGCCGATGGCCAGCGTGGCGGCCACCAACCCGATGTAGCCGAAGATCGGCTTGCGCGAGAACACCGGCAGGATCTCGGTGATCAGGCCGAAGAACGGCAGCGCGAGCACGTACACCTCGGGGTGGCCGAAGAACCAGAACAGGTGCTGCCACAGCAGCGCGCCGCCGGTCGCGGCGTCCAGGATGTGCGTGCCCAGCACCCGGTCGCTCAGCAGCACGAGCAGGCCGGCCGCCAGCACCGGGAACACCACGAGGACGAGGATGGACGTCACCAGGATGTTCCAGGTGAAGATCGACATGCGGAACATCGTCAGGCCGGGTGCGCGCATGGTGACGATGGTCGTGACGAAGTTGACCGCGCCCAGGATCGAGCTCAGGCCGAGCAGGTAGAGGCCGGCCAGCCACACGTCGCCGCCGACGCCCGGGCTGTGGATCGCGTCCGAGAGCGGCACGTAGGCGAACCAGCCGAAGGACGCCGCCCCGTCCGGGCTCAGGAAGCCGGAGCACGCGATCAGCGACCCGAACAGGTACAGCCAGTAGCTGAACATGTTGAGCCGCGGGAAGGCGACGTCGGGGGCGCCGATCTGCAGCGGCATCAGCGCGTTGGCGAACGCCGCGAACATGGGCGTCGCGAACATCAGCAGCATGATCGTGCCGTGCATGGTGAAGAACTGGTTGAACGTCTCGTAGTGCAGGTACTGCAGGCCGGGGAAGGCCAGTTCGGCGCGGATCGCCAGGGCCAGCAGGCCGGCGAAGCCGAAGAACGCCAGGGCCGTCCAGATGTACAGCTTGGCGATCACCTTGTGGTCGGTGGTCGACATCCAGGACAAGACGAGCGCCCCCATGCCCTCACGGCGGGCCGTGCGGGCCGGGGAGGCGTCGACGCGGGCGGTGGTCATGGACTCAGCCCTCCTTCTTGGTGGGACCGGTAGTCGGGAACGACGGGCCCTTGACCTCGCCGGTCTGGCCCTGGGCGGCGAGCGACTTCACGTGCGCGTTGTACTCCGCCTCGCTGACCACCTTGACGTTGAACAACATCAAGGCGTGGTACGTGCCGCACAACTCGGCGCACTTGCCGAGGTAGGTGCCTTCACGGGTAGGGGTGACGTCGAAGCTGTTGACGCGGGCCGGGATCACGTCGAGCTTGAAGTAGAAGTCGGGGACCCAGAAGGAGTGGATGACGTCGGCGGAGTTGAGGTTGAAGCGCACCGGCTTGTTGACCGGGAGGTACAGCGTCGGGATGTTCTCGATGGTGCCGATCGTGTGGGCGTCCACGCCGATCGCCGCGTTGCTCGCCTCCATGTAGTTGAAGGACCACGACCACTTCTGCCCGACCACGTTGATCGTGTGCACGGGCTGAGAGGTCTCCTTGGCGAGCAGGCCGTTCTGGCTCTGCACGGTGAAGAAGAACAGCACCCCGATGATGAGGAAGGGCACCAGGGTGTACAGGATCTCCAGGGGCAGGTTGTAGCGCGTCTGGCGGGGCATCTCGTCGTCGTGCTTGCGGCGGTAACGGAACACCGCCCACCCGATCAGGCCCCACACGAAGACGCCGATGATCATGGAGGCGATCCAGGCGCCGTTCCAGAGGTTGCCCATGTAGGGCGCACGGTCCGTGGCTGCCTCGGGGAGGCCCCAGCGCCCCCACTGCTCGAGCGTCGCCTGCTGGCAGCCCGACAGCGCCAGCCCCGCGCCGATGATGGCGGCCGCGGTCACGCTGCGACGGATGGCCCTGCGGGATGGATTCCGACCCACGTCACGTCCTTCCCCTGCTCGTCGGCCGCGTGTTGAACGCGCGCGGCCGAGGTGGTCGATGCTCGAGGCCCACACTAACCCAAACACACATCCCGACGCCTCATTCGAGGTGCCGGGATGGGGTCGATTCAGGCCGAAAGTGACCTATTCGTGATGTGTCCGAATCAGTGGAAGCTGTCGCCGCACGCGCACGAGCCCCCGGCGTTCGGGTTGTCGATCGTGAACCCCTGCTGGGAGATGCTGTCGACGAAGTCGATGGTGGCGCCGGAGAGGTAGGGGGCGCTCATCTTGTCGGTGACGACGCGGACGCCGAACCACTCCTTCTCGATGTCGCCGTCCAGCTCGCGGTCGTCGAGTGCCAGCTGGTAGCGCAGGCCGGAGCACCCTCCCGGGGCCACGGAGATGCGCAGGGCCAGGTTGTCCTCGCCCTCGCTGGCGGCGAGGTCGGCGACCTTGCGTGCCGCCCCCTCGGTGAGGATGATGCCGTCGGCTGCGGTGGCCTGGTCAACGCTCATGGGTCCTGCTTCCCTCCGGAGAGAACGATGTGGGTGTCGCTTGGGCGATGTGGGTAGAACGCGGGCGACGTCCGGTTTCTTCCGCGCCCGGTTCCAGATGTCCCGCCAGTCTAGGCGACGGCCTCCGGATCGCGAAGCCCCGGTTTCACCAGGTCCAGCTGGACGCCGCCCCGCCCGCCCGTTCGGTGAGCTCGGACGCCGCCACGTCCGGCTCGCCGCCGAGGGCGTAGGCGACCTCGATGCCGAACGTGCGCAGCTCACGTCCGGACACGTCGACGCGGCGGGCCAGCGCCACGCAGGGCTTCAGCGTGCGCTCGGCGATCGCAGCCACCTCGCGGACGACGTGGCCTCCCCGCGACGCGAAGTCGAGGTGGTCTGCGCCGGTGACGAGCACGTCGGCGCGTTGGGCGGTGCGCTCCAGCCCGGCCACCTGCGCGCAGAGCGCGGGGCCTCCGGTGGGCCAGGCGCCGAGGGCGGCCAGCGCCAGGGCCGCGCCCCCGCCCGCGCCGAGCCCGGGGGCATCCGGCAGGCCCAGCGCGGCCGCGAGGCGTCCGAGCGCGGCGTCCGTGGCCAGCATGACGGCCGGGTCGGTGCCCGACGCGTGGCCGCGCCGCGCGGTCAGGCCCCGCAACCCGAGGAGGTGGTCGCCCAGCTCGGCGGGGTCGACGACGGCCACGAGCCGGGTGTCGCCGAGCAGCGCGCGGACCGGGGCCAGGTCGAGGGTGGACAGCCCGGCCAGGCCGGCGGCGCCGGCGTCCAGGGGGGCGTCCGCGACCGCGCCCAGGGCGGCCAGGAGCCCGGCGCCCGCGTCGTGCGTGGCCAGGCCGGTGAGGTCGACGACCACCATGCGGGGCCGGGACGCCAGCGCGTCAGCCAGCGCCGCGCCCAGGGGGCGCGACGTGCTGTGGGGGTCGACGCCGGGTTCGGTCGGGGCGTCGGCGGCGGACGGGTGTGCGCTCGGCCCGTCGGGCGCGAACACCACCACGGCGTCCGAACCCAAGGCACTCAGGGCGCCGGCCAGGTGGAGACCCGACGCCCCGGACGGCACGACCGCCACCTGGACGCCGGGGCGCGCGGCCACGAAGGCGCGGGCCAGCGCCGCCCCCGCGTCCGCGGAACTCAGCGCCCCGATGCGGTCGGTGCAGACGACGACCCGCATCCGGTCAGGGGACGAGACCGCCGAAGCTGTCGTCGCTGTCCAGCCACTCGCGCAGCTGGTCCAGGGACACCCCGGCGTCGGGCAGGATCACGTCGGAGTCGATGAGCAGGTCGGCGTCCACCGGAGTCCCCGCCTCGCGCACGTGGTCGAGCATGGTGGTCAGGCAGCTGTGCAGCGCGTCGTCGTCGCCGGCCGTGACCGCCGCCTCCAGCGCGTCGTCGAACTGCTTGAGGTTGTCGAGATCGGCGTCCTCGACCAGAAACTGACCCTCACCCAGAATGCGGACGATCATGGCTCACTCCTTGGTGGCGCTCGGGGCCCGCTCCGCCTCGGTCACCTCGGCGTCGACGGGCTCGGTGGCCGCGGCCGGTGCGGCGGCCAGTTGCGGCGCAGACGCCGCGGGGGCACCGGAGGGGAGCTGCAGCGAGGAGCGCAGCGCGGCCAGCTCGTTCTCGACCTGAGAGGTGGACGCCAGGGCGTCCAGCTCGCGAGTGATGTCGTCCTTGTACGTGTGGGTCGGGTCGTCGAGGGCCCCGGAGGCCAGCAGCTCGTCGATCGCGCCCGCGCGGGCCTGCATCTGCGCGGTCTTGTCCTCGGCGCGCTGGATGGCCAGGCCGACGTCGCCCATCTCCTCGCTGATGCCCGTGAACGCCTCGTTGATGCGCGTCTGGGCCTCGGCGGCGGAGTAAGTGGCCTTGATGGTCTCCTTGCGGGTGCGGAAGGCGTCCACCTTCGCCTGCAGCCGGGTGCTGGCGCGGACGAGCTTCTCTTCCTCGCCCTGGAGCTGCGCGTGCTGGGTCATCAGGTCGTCCAGCTGCTGCTGCAGCCCGGACTTGCGGGTGAGCGCCTCGCGGGCAAGGTCTTCGCGGTTCACCTCCAGGGCGCGCTGCGCGCTCAGGGTGAGCTTCTTCATCTCCCCGTCCAGCTGGTTGGCCTGCAACTCGACCCGCTTGCGGCTGGTCGCGACGTCGGCGACGCCGCGGCGCACCTTCTGCAGCAACTCGAGCTGACGCTGATAGGAGTAGTCGAGGGTCTCGCGCGGGTCTTCCATCTTGTCGAGGGCTTTGTCCGCCTTGGCGTTGAAAATCAGCTTGAGGCGTTCGAACAGGCCGGCCATGGTCGTGTGTTCCGTCCTTCCGTGGGCAGGTGGCGTGCCCCAGCCTAGCCGGACGCCGCCCCGGCTCACCCCCTCCTCGGGGCCGCGCACCCCGGGGCCACCCTGATCTAGACTGTGGGGGTTCCGTCGTCCGCCCAAAGCAGCAGTGGGAGCATCGTGGCCCTGTTCAAGTCGTCCAAGCCGTCAGAGCCGGCCCCCGAGCCCGCGGCCCAGCCCGCCGCCGGCGGCCCGCAGAAGAAGTCTGTGCCGACTCCCTCGCGGCGCGAGGCCGAAGCCGCCCGGCGCGAGCGGCTGAACCCGACCCTGTCGCCGAAAGAGGCCAAGCGTCGGCAGCGCGAGGCCGAGTCGGCGCACCGGAAGCGCTCGTGGGACGCCGTGGAGGAGAGCCAACCCCGCCAGCTCATGCGCGACCTGGTGGACAGCCGGTTCAGCCTTGGCGAGTTCGCCATGCCGGTGCTGCTCGCGATCATGGCGCTGACGCTGATCCCGGGGTTCGCCCCCTACGTCCAGTGGCTGCTGTACGCGTCGTGGCTGTTCATCCTGGCGCTCGTGGTGGACTCGTACCTGACGTGGCGGCGCTACAAGGTGCTGGCCGCCCAGAGGGTGCCGACGGCGCCGCTCAAGGGCATGTTCATGTACGGGTTCAACCGCCAGATGTCGTTCAGGCGCTGGCGCCAGCCGGCCCCGCGCATCAAGCGCGGCGACGCGTTCTGATGACCTACCGGTGGGTGTCGGCGCAGGCCGGCGCCGACGTGACGCGCGAGACGGGGCTGGACCAGTCCTTCCACACCCGCGCCGACGCCGAGGCGTGGCTGTCCTCCTGCTACGACGAGCTGGCCGAGGCGGGCGTCGACGAAGTCACCTTGTTTCAGGACGACCACGTCGTCTACGGGCCCATGAGCCTGCACCCCTGAGGCGCGCACGCCGACGAAGCCGGCTCAGGACCCCGGTCCGGACGCCGAACGGCGCCGCTGCGACACGGCGAGGGTGGTGCCGAACCCGGCGAGCACCAGGCCGACGCCCCCGACGACGGGGCGGGCCTGCTGGGCGGCGTCCATGCGTTGCTGCCACGTCTGGACGCGCGTGCCCTGGGCGTTCACGCAGACGTCTCCGGGCTGCATGACGACGTCACGGCACGTCAGCACGGGATTCGCGCCCAGCGTGAGCGACCAGACCACGGCCACCAGCCCGACGACGATGAGCGCGACGTGGCCCCCTAGCCCCCGCATCAGCCCTGGCGCACCTGCGGCTGCACCAGCGGCGATTTCTCGACCGCGAACGGTTCGATGCGGTTGCGGATCCGGACGCCGACCTGCGTGCCCGGCTTGTGGATCGGGTCGAGCAGCGCCAGCCCGATGCCGACGCCGAGGGTGGGCGAGAAGGTGCCCGAGGTGACGATCCCGACGACGTTGCCGTGCTCGTCGACCGCCTCCATGCCAGGGCGCGGGATGGCCCGGCCGTCCGACCGGATCGCCCGGATCCTCCGCCCCGGGCCGGCCGCCCGCTCCGCGCGCAGGGCGTCCGCTCCCCAGAACGCCGGCTTGTCCCAGCCGACGGCCCAGCCGAGCCCCGCCATCACGGGGGTGATGTCGAGGCTCAGTTCGTGCCCGTGCAGGGCGTAGCCCATTTCGGTGCGCAGCGTGTCCCGGGCGCCGAGCCCGCACGGCAGCAGGCCGAGCGGCTGCCCGGCGTCCATCACGGCGTCCCAGACCGCCGCGGCGTCCGCGACGGCGCAGACCAGCTCGTAGCCGCGCTCGCCGGTGTACCCCGTGCGGCACACGGTGAGCGGGCGGCCGTCCACCTCGCCGGGACGGAACTGCATGTAGTCGAAGTCGACGCCGGCGCCCAGGGCGCCCAGCAGCTCGTCGCTCAGCGGCCCCTGGACGGCGATGACCGCGTAGTCGCGGTGCTGATCCGCCACCTGAATGCCGGCCGGGGCGGCGGCCACCAGCCGCCGGACGACCTCGGCGGTGTTCGCGGCGTTCGGGATGCAGAACACATCCTCGTCGGAGCGCACGTACGCGATCAGGTCGTCCACCACCCCGCCGGTCTCGGTGCAGCACAGCGTGTATTGGGCCTGCCCAGCGCCCACCTTGGCCAGGTCGTTGGTGAAGCAGGCGTTGACGAACTCCGCGGCGCCCGGCCCCCAGACCCGGGCCTTGCCCAGATGGCTCACGTCGAACACGCCCACCGCCTCGCGGACGGCGCGGTGCTCGGCGATCACCGAGGTGTATTGGAGGGGCATCGACCACCCGCTGAACTCGCCGAACCGGGCGCCCAGGGCGACGTGGCGATCGTGCAAGGGAGACAAGGTGAGCTCGGCCATGATGCGCAAACTACCCCAGGGAGAGCGTGTCGGGGGGGTCGGATCCTCCCCGGATGCCCGTTAGGGTGGGGGGACACCGGACCCACGAGAGGACTGCTGCAGTGCCCGTTCCCGTCCTGCCCACCGTCACCACCAGCACCGCCGTCGGCAAGGACGTCGACGCGCTCGTCGTCGGCCTCGCCGAGGCATCCGGGGGCGCCGTGCTCGTCGGCGTCCCGGACGACCTCGAACGCGCGTGGTCAAAACGGCACGGCGTGCCGCTGCTGGACTCCGCCCGGGCGCTCGGCGCGACCGGCAAGATCGGGACGACCGTTGTCCTGCCGGGCCGGCCGCTGATCGCCGTCACCGGCCTCGGCGCGGTCGATGTGACCGGCGAACAGGTCCGCCGGGCGGCCGGCAACGCGGTCCGCACGCTGGCCGGCACGGCCGGCGAGCGCACGCTGTCCGTCGCGCTCAGCCTCGACGTCACCGACGCCGAGTCCGTACGCGGGGTGGCCGAGGGCGCCCTGCTGGGGGCCCACCGGTACGCCAAGGCGACGGCCGAGGCGTCCACCACCCCCATCGGCGCCGTCACCGTCGTGTCCTCCGGCAAGGACGCCCGGGCCGCCGTCGAACAGGCCCGCATCGTGGCGTCGGCGGTGTGCCAGGCGCGCGACTGGGTCAACACGCCCCCCAACGTGCTCTACCCGGAGTCCTTCGCCGAGGAGGCCCGCGCCGTCGCGCGCGCCGCGAAGCTCGACATCGAGGTGCTCGACGCCCAGGCGCTCGCCCGGGGCGGCTACGGCGGCATCCTCGGCGTGGGCGGCGGCTCGGCGCGGCCGCCGCGGCTGGTCCGGGTGGCCTACTCCCCCCGCGGCGCGACGACGCACCTGGCGCTGGTCGGCAAGGGCATCACCTTCGACACCGGCGGCCTCAACCTCAAGCCCGCCGACGGCATGATCACCATGAAGTGCGACATGGCGGGCGCCGCCGCGGTGCTCGCGGCGGTCCGGGCCATCGCCGAGCTGAAGCTCAAGGTGAAGGTGACCGCGTACGCGCCGCTCGCCGAGAACATGCCGTCCGGCACGGCGTACCGTCCCTCCGACGTGCTCACGATGTTCGGCGGCAAGACCGTCGAGAACGCCAACTCCGACGCCGAGGGCCGCCTGGTGATGGCGGACGCCTTGGTGCGGGCCGGGCAGGACTCCCCCGACCTGCTCGTCGACGTCGCCACCCTCACCGGGGCCTGCATCGTCGCGCTGGGTGAGCGGGTGGGCGGGCTGATGGCGTCCGACGACGCCACCGCCGACGATCTGCTGGACGCCGCGGAGGCGTCCGGAGAGCAGTTCTGGCACCTGCCGATCCCCGAGGACGTCCGGGAGAACCTCAAGAGCGAGGTGGCCGACCTGCTGAGCTCAGGCAAGACCCGTTATGGGGGCGCGCTGACCGCGGCCGCCTTCCTGCGCGAGTTCGTGGTCGACGGGCTGCGGTGGGCGCACCTGGACATCGCCGGCCCGGGTTGGAACGGCCATGGGGCCTACGACTACGTGCCGGCCGGCGGCACGGGCGCGGGCGTGCGGACGCTGGTGGCCCTTGCCCGTGAGCTGTCCGGACGCGACGCGGGCTGAGTCCGCGGGGTGCCGGACGCCCGCGCCGCCCAAAGGCGCGGGCGTGTCGGGCGCCCGGGCGAGCGCTCCCGTGAACGTGTGTGATTGGCTGGGCGGACGGCTAGGCTGACACCCGACCTGCCGTCACCGAAGAAGGAGCCCGAGCAGTCATGCCCACCAACGTTCCCCTCCCCGCACTGGGCGAAAGCGTCACCGAAGGCACGATCAGCCGCTGGCTCAAGGCTGTCGGCGACACCGTCGACGCCGACGAGGCGCTCGTCGAGGTCTCCACCGACAAGGTCGACACCGAAGTCCCCTCCCCCGTCGCCGGCGTCGTGCTGGAGATTCTGGTCGCCGAGGACGAGGTCGCCCCCGTCGGCGCCGTCCTGGCCGTGATCGGCGACCCCGGCGAGCAGCCGGAAGCCGCAGCGTCGGGCAACGCCTCGCCGTCCGCCGTCGAGCCGGAGGATCAGGCCGCTCCCGCCGACCCCGCGTCCGCGGAGCCCACGCAGGAGCCGTCCTCCACGCCCGCGCCGCAGCAGGCGGCCGCCGTGGCGTCCGGCACCGAGGTGACGCTGCCCGCGCTGGGCGAGTCCGTCACCGAGGGCACGATCAGCCGCTGGCTCAAGGCCGTCGGCGACACCGTCGAGGCCGACGAGGCGCTCGTCGAGGTCTCCACCGACAAGGTCGACACCGAAGTCCCCTCCCCCGTGAGCGGCACCGTCTTGGAGATCCGCGTCAACGAGGACGAG
>WBZS01000723.1_pt1 | contig 35147 bp, 27 predicted proteins | sample 5204201 | NCBI WGS metagenome assembly WBZS01 (sample SAMN12344357, study PRJNA552823) | activated sludge metagenome | biome: Activated sludge suspended growth; feature: Nitrification reactor; material: Wastewater; isolation source: activated sludge from nitrification reactor of wastewater...
CGCGTCGGTGAGCGAGGAGAATTCGGCCGCGGTGGAGGAGGTGTCGGCGTCGGCGGAGGAGATGACGGCGCAGGTGGAGGAGGTCTCGGCGTCGGCCCAGCACCTGGCGGGCATGGCCATCGAGTTGAAGGCCCTGGTCGGTCGCTTCAAGTTGAGCCACGATCCGGTCAACGAGGCGGCGGTTCCCACCCGCACCACGCAGGTACGCGTCCAGACCAACGGTCGTGTCCCTGCCCGGGTGTGACCCAATCGGGTCGCGAAACGCGCTAGCTCTCTGCTACCAGCCGGGGCGCTTCACTGGGCAACCAGGGGAGCGCCCCGGTTTGCGTGAAACCCGCGTGAGGATCCGGCCGACACGCCGGCTTTTTCCTGCGATTTACAGACAATCCATGTGCATCAGGCCTAACATCACGCTCAGGGATGCGTGAAATGTGAGAGCGGCTCTTGCCCCGTATCCCTTTTGGAGACGACAAACCGGTTATGAGCCGCGGGACGCTGCCGCTTTCCGCCAACACCCCGTCCGGCCGGGCAGGGTTGCCAGCGCGATACCCTGCCCTTGACACATCGGGAGAACGACCATGTTTAGCAATCTCAAAGTCGGCCTCAAGTTGAATATCCTGATCGGCGTCTTCGTCGCCGGTCTGATCGGGTTCGGCGGTCTGGCGTTCTACACCCTGACCCAGGTTGAAGTGGGTGGCCCGGTCTACGGCGAGATTGTTGAGGGCAAGGATCTGGTGGCCGACATCCTGCCGCCGCCGGCCTACATCCTTGAGACGTATTTCAATATCGTGGATCTCGAAAGCCTGGTGGTCGCCGGCGCGCCGCGCTCCGACATGCAGGAGCACATCGATGCGCTGGCCCGGCTCGAGCAGGAGTTCGGCACTCGCATGACTTACTGGGAGGAGAACCTCCCCGACGAAAACGGGTTACGTCAGGCGCTGCTCGACGAGGCGCGCCGTCCGGCCGAGCAGCTGTACGCCGTGGTCAACAACGCGTACCTGCCGGCGGTCGAGGCCGGCGATGTTGAGGAAGTGTTGCGGATCCGGCACGAAGAAATCGAGCCGCTCTATGTCGAGCATCGTGCGGCGATCGACAAGGTTGTGGGGCTCACCAATGCCCGCAATGCGACGATCGAGACTCAGACGGACACCCAGATCTTCAATATGACGATCGCCATGGTGGCCGTGGCCGTTGTGGCGATCGCGATCGGTGTGGCCGTTGGGCTCTTCATCGCCGCCTCCATTCGGAAACCGGTCGAGGGTTTGAAGAGCGTGGCGGAGCGGATCGCGGTGGGCGACGTGAACCAGACGGTCGAGCTGCGGTCCAAGGACGAGCTTGGCCAGCTGGCGGAATCGTTCCGGGGCATGATCGGGTACCTCAAGGAGATGGCCGGCAACGCCGACCAGCTCGCGACCGGGGACCTGACGGTGGACGTGAAGCCGCGGTCGGAGGGCGATCAGCTGGGCAAGAGCCTGCACGCGATGGTCGATAGCCTGCGCGAGCTGGCGGCCGGGCTGCTGTCGAACGCCGAGCAGGTCGCGGCGGCGTCGGAGCAGATGGCGAATACTTCGGAGCAGGCGGGCCAGGCGACGCAGCAGATCGCCATGACCATGCAGCAGGTGGCGAGCGGATCGACCCAACAGGCGGCTTCGATCACGGCCACGGCGAGTTCGGTCGAGGAGATGCGCCGGGCGATCGACAGCGTGGCGCACGGGTCGCAGGAGCAGGCGACGGCGATCGGGACGACGTCCGAGGCGATGGGCCGGTTGTCGGGGGCGGTGGCCGACATCCGCCGTGCGGCGGGTGAACAGGCCGAAGGCATGCACCGGGCCGCCGAGATGCGGGCCGGGCTGGCCGACACGCTGCACCAGGTCGCGCAGGCGACCGACACGGTGGCGGAGGAGGCGCTGAGAAGCGCGAAGGCGGCGGACGAGGGGATCAAGTTCGCGGTGCAGACCATGGACGGCATGCAGCGCGTGAACGACACGACCGAACAACTGGCGAGCCGGGTGCGCGACCTGGGCCGGCGGTCGGGTCAGATCGGCACGATCGTGGAGACGATCGACGACATCGCTTCGCAGACGAACCTGCTGGCGCTCAACGCCGCGATCGAAGCGGCGCGGGCGGGCGAACACGGCAAGGGGTTCGCGGTGGTGGCGGATGAGGTGCGCAAGCTGGCCGAGCGGTCGGCGCAGGCGACGAAGGAGATCGGCGAGCTGGTGCGGGCGGTGCAGCAGGGCGCGAACGAGGTGGGCGAGGCCATGCATCAGGCGGGCGCCGACGTGACGACGGCGCGGCAGCTGACCGAGCAGGCGGGTGCGGCATTCGAGACGCTGGCGGAGGGTGCGAAGTCGTCGGCGGAGCGTGCGCGCGGGGTGCAGACGGCTGTGGTGAGCATGCGCCAGGCGAGCACGGGGCTGGAGAACGCGGTGGCGGAGGCCGCCGAGCTGGCGGAGCGGAACGGTCAGAGCGCGGAGCAGATGGCCTCGCTGAGCGAGCGGGTGGTGGCGAGCCTCGACAGCCTGAGCTCGGTGGTCGAGCAGAACACGGCGGCGACGGAGCAGATGTCGGCGTCGGCGACGGAGGTGACGGGTTCGATCGAGAGCATCGCGTCGGTGAGCGAGGAGAATTCGGCCGCGGTGGAGGAGGTGTCGGCGTCGGCGGAGGAGATGACGGCGCAGGTGGAGGAGGTCTCGGCGTCGGCCCAACAGCTGGCGGGCATGGCGACCGAGTTGAAGGCCCTGGTCGGTCGCTTCAAGTTGAGCCACGATCCGGTCAACGAGGCGGCGGTTCCCACCCGCACCACGCAGGTGCGCGTCCAGGCCAACCACAGGGTGACGGCGCGTCATTGATGCCGCCGCGTCCGCCGGCGCTTGAAGCGCTCGCGGCCGAGCTCGACCACACGGAGCGCGGTGGCGGAATCCCGTTATCGCGCTCCGTGGTTGTAACTTGGGAAGCGGCGGCGCCTGAGTGGCCGTGAAAAACACATAAGGATCCGTCGCTCCCGGGCGCTTTTGCTCCATGGTTTACAGACAGGCTTCGACCGTGCGCATTACAGTCAGCGTGTAACGGCATGCATGTATGAAGTAAGGACGACGTATGGCCAATATTCTCGTGGTTGACGACGAACCGGATCTCCGGCGCTACCTCGCCGACGAACTGACCGATGAAGGCCATCGCGTCGACACGGCGGCCGACGGCGTCGAGGCCGTGTTGCGCGCGATCGACGGCGGCCTGGACGCCGTGCTGATGGACATTCGCATGCCGCGGCTCGACGGCCTGAACACGCTGCGTATCCTGCGCCGCCTCGCGCCGACTTTGCCCGTGGTCATGTTCACGGGGCAGGCCGGGCAGGGTGACATGCTTGAGACGACCCGTCTCGGCGCGGTGACGTGCCTGCTCAAGCCCGTCAACATCGAGCGGCTCAAGGAGATCGTGCAGCAGGCGGTCGGGCGGGCTGCCGCGCGTGCCTGACGCTGTGGCACGGGTTGCCGCGCCGCCGCAAACGGTATTGGGATAGGCGATCGTGACGATCTTCCGAAGGCTGGTGCTGACGCTGTTGATCTGCCTCATCCTGTTTGGGGTCGCGGTCTTCGCCATCCTCGCCTGGCAACGCGAGAACGAGCTGCGCGACGCCGAAGCGCAGACCGCCACGCGCGAGATGTCGCGGCTGCTATCGATCATCTTGTACCAGCAGGACAATCTGATGGATCGGGTGCGCGACTACGCCACCTGGGACTTGGCCTACGATTTCGCCGCGGCCGGCGTCCGCGACGACAACTGGGACGAGATCTCGATCAACACGTTTCAGTCGGCGCACGTGGACTTCATCCAGATCGTGTCGACCGACGGCGCCCCGCTCCTGAGCCAGTCTTACGATAACAACTCGAACTCCCCGGCCAAGCCGCCGGACGGGCTGATCCCGCTCTTGCGCGCGGCCGGCTGGATCGCCGCCGACGCGGGCTCGACGGCGCAGCCCATGTGCTCCTCGGGTTTCGTGGACCTGGAGATCGACCTCGCCCGGATCGCGTCGTGCCCCATTCTGCATACCGACCGAAGCGGCCCGGTGGCAGGCTACATCGTGTTCGGCAGCTATCTGGACGACGACGATCTGTCCAGCCTGTCGGAGCTCTTTGGCGCCGATATCCAGCTGCACGCACTCGACCGCACAAGCCAGACACCCAGCTTCGTCGCCGGTCTGGCTGAGTTACGCGCGGGCCGAACGCTCTCGATCCAGTTCGAAGGCGACGCGATGGCGGTCTTCACCATGTTGCCCGGGTTGGAAGGCGACCCGATCGGCGTGCTCGAACTGCGTCAGGTCCGACGGCTCGACGAGGTCTTCGGCGGCGCCATCGTCAGCATCGGCTGGATCGTGCTTGGCAGCGCCGCCATGGCCGGGCTGATCATGATCGGCCTCATGTACCAGATCCTGTTTCGTCGTTTGAAACACCTGAGCGATCAGGTGCAGGTCGCGGCCGCACAGGGCGTGCTGGCGGTGCCTCTGCCGGTCAAGGGACGGAACGAGCTGTCTGCACTCGCTGGCGCGGTCAATCGCTTGCTCGAGGGCTTTCAGCTGACCTATCGTGACTGGCAGCAAACGCGCGTGGCGATGCTCGAGCTGGCGGCCTTCCCGGAGCAGAACCCGACGCCCGTGCTGCGGATCGGCGCCGATGGAAACGTGGTCTACAGCAACCCGGCCGGCACCGCCCTGCTGCGCGCCATGGCCGAGCAGGCAGAAGACCCGGAGGAATTGCTGGTCGCCTGGGAAGCCGATGTCGCAACGGCACTGGCCGAGGGCACAACACTGTCACGCGAGTACCATGCCACGGGTCGTGTGCTTGAGTGTAACTTTGCGCCGTTTCAGTCGGCCGGCTACGTGAACGTCTACACCACAGACGTCACCGATCGTCGTCGGGCCGAGAGTGAACTGCGCGACGAGCGCGACTTCGCCCATCACGTCATGAACACGATGGGGCAGGGCCTGACCATCACCGACGACTCCAACCGCTACACCTACGTCAATCCGGCTTTTGCCCGCATCGTCGGCCGAGAGGCCGAGGAGTTGATCGGTCTGTCGCCGACCGATCTGATCGCGGCCGAAGACCATCCGCTTCTGGCCCAACAGCGGACGCGACGTCTGCGCGGTGAGGTGTCGACCAGCGAAGTGCGGCATGTGCGCCCGGACAGCACGCTCGTGCATACCCTGCTGACCAGCGCGCCGCGCTGGCGCGACGGCGCCGTGGCGGGTTCGATCTCGGTGATCACCGACCTGACCGAGCGCAAGTTGGTCGAGGACCGGATGCGTACGCTCAACGCCGACCTCGAAGTTCGCGTCCACGAACGCACGGTCGAACTGGCCACGGCCAACCTGGCGCTCGTCGAAGAGCGCGCGCTTCTGGCTCAACGCGTCGAGGAGCGCACGGCCGACCTGAGCGCCGCCAACCTGGCGTTGGCCCGGGCCGCGCGGCTCAAGGACGAGTTCCTGGCCAACATGAGCCATGAGCTCCGCACACCGCTCAACACCGTCCTGGGTATGGCCGAGTCCATCGCCGAAGGCATCTTCGGGCCGGTCACCGAGGATCAGGGGTCGGCGCTGGGCAACATCGCCGAGAGCGGGCGCCACTTGCTGGCGCTGATCAACGACATCCTCGACCTCTCGAAGATCGAGGCCGGCCGCTTCCAGATCCACACGGACACCGTCGACCCGATCGCGATTTGCCAGGCCAGTCTGCGCATGATCCGTCAGGCCGCGGCCCGTAAAGACCTGCGGCTCGAGGTCAGCCTGCCCGACGACGTCGGCGCTATCCGGGCCGATCCGCGGCGCCTCAAGCAAATGCTGGTCAACCTGCTCAGCAACGCCGTCAAATTCACGCCCGACGGCGGCGCGGTCGGGCTCAAGTTGGAGCCGGATCCCGCCAGTGAGCAGATGCGCTTTGTGGTCTGGGACACCGGCATCGGCATCGCCCCCGAAGATCTGGCGCGGCTGTTCCAGCCCTTCACGCAGCTCGACAGCAAACTCTCCCGACAGTACGAAGGCACGGGGCTGGGCCTGTCGCTTGTCTCACGCATGGCCGAGCTTCACGGCGGCGGCGTCACCGTGTTCAGTCAACCCGGACAGGGCAGTCGTTTCACGATCGGTCTGCCGTGGCGTCCCGATCTGGATTTCGACGACGGCGACGATCCGGCTCCTTACATGGAGCAGACCGTGCCCGTCGCTCTCCCGCCGCGTTCGCCCAACACGCTGTTGCTCATCGTCGATGACAACGAACAGAACATCGAGCTCTTGGCGACTTACTTCACGGCCCGTGGGTATCGCGTGGTGTCGGCCCGCAATGGACGCGAAGCGCTGGAACGCGCCGATGGCGGCCGCCCGGACCTGGTGCTGATGGATGTTCAGATGCCCGAACTCGACGGCCTCGAGGCGACCCGCGCCTGGCGCGCGATCGAACGTGAGCGGGGTCTGCCGCGGACGCCGATCGTGGCCCTGACCGCCCTGGCGCTGGCCGGAGACGCCGAGCGATGTCTGGAAGCCGGTATGGATCGCTACGTCACCAAGCCCGTGGCCCTGCGCGAACTCGAGGCCGAGGTCTCGAACCTGCTGCAGGCGCACGCCCCCGCCATGGAAGCCAACTAGCGGAAGCCCTCACATGGCAGCCAATCGTATCCTTGTCGTCGACGACGAATCCAACAACCGCCGCACGCTGGCCGCGATCCTGGCGCCGCTCGGCGCCGAGATCATCCACGCCGCCGACGGGCGCACGGCGCTCGAACTCGCGACCCAGACCCGGCCCGACATCATCCTGCTCGATGTCATGATGCCCGACCTGGACGGCTATGAGGTCTGTCGCCGGGTGCGCGGCGAGCCGGATCTGGCCGAAGTGCCCGTGATCATGATCACGGCCCTCGATGACCGCGACTCGCGTCTGGCCGGGATCGAGGCCGGCGCCGATGACTTCATCGCCAAGCCGGTTGATCGCGTCGAGTTGCGCGCGCGGGTGCAAAGCCTGTTGCGGCTCAATCGCTACCGGCGCCTGGTGGGCGAACGCGCGCGTCTGAGCTGGATGGCCGATCACAGCAATGACGGCTACGTCCTGCTCGATGCCGCCGGCGCGATCGTCTACGCCAACCCGCGCGCCAACGTCTGGCTGGGGCGCAGCGACACCGAGCCGGCCGGCGGCGACTTCGCCGCGTCGGTCGCGCGGCAATACCAGGACGTGCGCCGTGAGGACGGCGGCTCCTGGTTGGTCCGACCCGAGACGGAAACGCAACGCACCCTCTGGCTCGAGCTCTCCGAGTTCGATGCGCCGGTCGAGTCGGCCGGCAGCCGGTTTATCCACCTGCGCAACGTCACCGATCAGATCGAGCTGCAACGCGGCGCCTGGTCGTTCAACGCGCTGGTCACGCACAAATTGCGCACGCCGTTGGCCGGGTTGAGCACCAGCCTGGACCTCTTGATCGACATGGCGCGCGAGAGCGGTGTCGCCGATCTCGCCGATATGGGCGAGCTGGCCAGGCGAAGTCTGAAAGGCCTGCGCTCGTCGGTCGAGGAGATCCTGGCCTACGTCAATGCGCCTTCGCTGACGAGCGGCGCTCCGTTCGCGCTCGCGCGTCTGGCCGAACTTGTCGCGGCGCTCGCGCTCGAGGCCGAGGTCACGGCCCGGGTCGAGGTCGACGAGCGAATCCAACACAGCTTCGTCAAGCTCACGGAACAGGCCATCCGCCTGATCCTGGCCGAGCTGTTGACCAATGCGCGCAAGTTCCACCCCGAACACAAGCCGCAGGTCGTGGTCACGGCCGCCGTCAGCGAGCCCGGGCGGATGACGCTTAGCGTCGTCGACGATGGGCGTTGGATCGCGCCCGAGGAGCTGCTGCGTATTTGGAACCCGTACTATCAGGACGAGAAGACCATCACCGGCCAGGTCGAGGGCATGGGCCTGGGTCTGGCGATGGTCAGCGGGTTGGCGCTCTCGGCGGGGGGGCGCAGCCGGGCGCGCAATCGCGAGGAGGGGCCGGGGCTGTGCATCGAGATCAATCTGCCCGTCCGTCTCGCCTGTGCGGTCGAGGCGGACCCGGTTCCTGTGTCCGTTTCTGTGACGCCGTCGCCCTGCGAATCCGCCTGACTTTGTTGAAGAAAAACGGGCTGCGAGGATACCCGGTATCCCCGCAGCCCGTTTTTCGTTTGACGACCAGGCGACGGTGGACGTGCAGGAGTCGGCGCCGTTGAGGCGCGTCGAGACCGAAGTGTCCAGCGACACCGTCGGGCGCGAACCCGTCGTCGACTGCCAGACTGGCGCGTAGATCGAAATCGGAAGGGTACGGGTTGTTCGCGGCCAACGTGCCGCCCTGAGCGCCGCAGAGGTCGACGTCTATAATTCGCCCCTGTCGGCCGCGATCGCTCGACGTGCGCCGGCGGAGGCTGCGGATGGGTGTGAAGACCGGAACAACGGTCGTTGGAATGGGTCTGGGGATCGTGGCGCTGGTGTTGGGCGCCTGCGAGGCCGGCTCAGCGCGGGTCGTCGAGAACCAGACGTTGCGCGCGACCTTGCGGGCGCAGGGCGTGACGGCCCTCCAGCCCGCCCCGGCGCCGGACCCGGCGGTCACCGCGCTCGGTCAGGCCCTGTTCTTCGACCCCGAGCTCAGCGGCAACCGCGACGTCGCCTGCGCGACCTGTCATCTCCCGCAATACGGAACCGCCGATGGTCTCGCGTTGCCGATCGGCGTCGGCGGCACCGGCGCCGGTCCCGCGCGTCTGGCAGACCCGGCGCGCGCACGCGTGCCGCGCAACGCGCCCGACGTCCTGTACCGTGGCGCCGCGGGTTGGATCACGGTGTTTTGGGACGGCCGCGTCTGGGGCGCGCCGCAGCCCGGTTACATGACCCCCGCCGGCGCCTATCTTCCTGCCGGCCTCGACAACCTCCTCGCGGCCCAGGCCCTGTTCCCGCTGACCTCGCGTGACGAGATGCGCGGGCGCACCGGCGATCACGACATCCTCGGCCGGCCGAATGAGCTGGCCGCGATCGACGACGACGACTTCGACGGCATCTGGGACGCGATCGTGGCGCGGCTGCGCGGCGTATCTGCCTACACGCCGTTGTTCGACGCCGCCTTTCCCGACGTCGCCTCTGACAGGATGGCCATCACGCAGGTAGCCAACGCCCTCGCCGCGTTCGAGATCCAGCTGGGCAACGCGCCCAACAGTCCGTGGGATCGCTACCTCGCCGGCGATGACGCGGCCCTTTCCGATCCGGCGCGGCGCGGCGCGCTGCTCTTCTACGGTTCGGCGGGTTGCTCGGCCTGTCACTCCGGGCCGCTGCTGACCGATCAGCGTTACCACAACCTCGGCGTGCCCCAGATCGGGCCGGGCAAGGGCGCCCTGCAGCCGCTCGATATCGGGCGCGCGCTCGTCAGCGGCGCGCCGCAAGACATGTTCGCGTTCCGAACGCCGCCGCTCCGCAACGTGGCCCTGACCGGCCCATGGATGCACAACGGCGCCCACGCCACGCTCCCGGCCGTGCTCGCCCAGCACCTCGATCCGGCGACGGCGTTGCGCAACTACGACGCGACCCAGCTGCCGCTCGAGCTGGCCGGGTCGGTGTGGACCGACGGCTCGAGCGCCGCCGGCGTGTTGCGGACCACACTGGTGCTCAAGACCCTGGATCCGCTCGTCAAGACCCCGCGCACGATGAGCGATGCCGAGCAGCAGGATCTACTGGCTTTCCTCGACGCGTTGACCGATCCCGCGGTGGTCGATCTCTCAGCCCAGGTGCCGGCCACCGTGCCGAGCGGGTTGGCGGTGCCCCGGCCCTGACCACCCGCCGAGACGAAGAATCAAAACGGCCGCATGGGCGCGGCCGTTTTTGATTCGGGCATGTATGCCGGTCAACGGTCGTTCGACGTCCGCTCCGCAACCAGGCGATGGCACAGTCGCACGCCATCCATGGCGTCCACGGCCCAGTGATCGGCGCCGATGTAGCCGACGAGGTGTTCGTCGATCGTGCCGCCCCCGATCAGGATCGGCAGATACACGTGTTCGGCGGCGCGATGCGTCTTGAGCAGATCGACCGTGACCCGCATCGACTCGAAGGCCGAGCTGATCAGGCACGAAAGACAGACCACATCGGGCTGTTCGGTGATCGCGCGCTGTACGAAGACCTCCGGCGGCACATCGACGCCCAGGTCGATCACGACGAAGCCATGGCTGGTGAGCAGCATGCTCAGCATGTTCTTGCCGATGTCGTGGATGTCGCCCTGCACGGTGCCGAGCAGAATCCGGCCGGCGCTCTGCGCGACCGTGCGGGTCTCGAGGGCGGGTCGCAGCAACTCGACCGCTTCGCGGAAGATCTCGCCGGCCATGATCAGGCCCGAGAGGTAATACAGGCGTTCCTCGTACCGCTCGCCGACGTGGCGCATCCCGGCCTCGCAGGCAGCCATGATCGCGAACGGATCGTCACCGGCCTGGAGCCTGGACTGCACCAGTGAGAGCGCGCCTTGTTCGTCCAGTTCCGTGATGGCGGTCACCAGGTCTGGCATCGACTGATCAGGGCTCATCGACGCTGCTCTCCCTCTGGCGCCAGGTGGTCCTGGCTGATCCCGACGCGGCTGCCGAAGCGCAACCGGTCGCCCCGACACAGGAACCAGCCCCAGCTCATGGGGCGTTCATCGTAGGCGTAGAAGAGGTGTTCGATGCGCAGACCGGCCGCGGGCGGCGGCGCCTGCAACAGTCGGGCTTCGTCGTCGCTGAGCAGCACGGCTTCGATGTTGAGCTCGCCGTGTTTGATCAGGGGCTGTCCGAACCCGCCGAACAGGCCCTGCATTGAGGTCGTGGCGATCTCGGCCTCGACCACCGGGCGGGCGGGGTCGTAGACCAGATACTCGACGTGGTAGCACACCGGGCCGGCTTCGGCCTCGATCAGCCGTCGCATGAAGATGAGGCGTTCACCGGGTTGGCAGTTGAGTTTCTGCGCGGTCTGTCGGTCGGCCGCCACAATGCTGGCCTGGAGCAGCCGCACGGTGGCGGGTTGATCGCCGCCGACCAGATCCTGCAGCCGCTGCAACTGGAAGCTGGCGTCACCCAACTCGACCGGGCGGACGAACGTGCCGCGGCCCTGTTCGCCGACGACGATGCCCTGATCGGCCAGGATGTTCACGACCCGGCGCACGGTCATCGGGCTGACGCCGTAGCGGCGGCACAGCTGGGCTTCGGAGGGGAGCTGATCGCCCGGGCGCAGGACGCCGTCCGCGACCTGACGCCGCAGGATCCGCACCAGCTGCGCGTAGACCGGCTCGGTGGAGTTGCGATCAATCGATTCGGGCGAAGGCGCATCGGCGCCGTCGCGGCCTGGTTCTTTTTGATTGGTGCCCACGTCCCTTCTATTATCGTCCGGTTTGACTCCGCCTGCCAATGGGGGATTGCCAGCGAAAGTGCGGGACAAAGTGCATCGGAAGGCTCGCCAGACAGTCATAGGCTCCTGGCTTTGCTTGATACGCCGATAGGCGTTCGCAACGATTCACTGGTGGAGCGCTCCTCAACCGATGGAGCAGAATCAAGCGAATCGTCATGCCCGCGAGTGATAGGTGTCACTATAGCTTCCCTATGGAAGCACATATCCTGAAGCAGTCCAAATAACCCAAAAGGCCTAACCTGAATGCTTTCCGGGATCGATCCCCTGATCTCCGAAGGTACGGTCAGGTCGCCCTAGATCCGGCACTGGCCCCGCAGTGACGCGTGAACGGTCGCTGGGAGAGCGCAGTCGGTCGAGGACTTGCGCATGTCATCTGAAACGACCCCGCGGGTTGTCGTGCTTGCGTGCGCAACCGTGATCGAGGAGATGCGGCCGTTCCTCCCCCCACATTACACCGCCCAGGTGCTGGACTTTGGCCTGCACATCCGCCCCGACGAACTCCGTCACACACTGCAACAGACGATCGATGAGATCGGCGACAAGGCCGACACGATCCTGCTCGGCTATGGCTCCTGCTCGCGCGCCGTCATCGGGCTGAGTTCGCCCTATGCCACGCTGGTGGTGCCCAAGACCGACGATTGCATCGCCATCTTCCTCGGCTCGCGGGCCGAGTACATCAAACAGGCCCGCAGCGAACCCGGCTCCTACTACCTCACCAAGGGTTGGATCGAGGTCGGCGACACGCCTTTCAGCGAACACCAACGCCTGGTCGTGCGCTACGGCCAGGCCCGCGCCGATCGCATCCTCCACCTGATGCTCAAGAACTACAAACGCCTGGCCTTCATCAACACCGGCGTTTACGAGATCGAGCGCTATCGCGAGCACGCCCGCCTGACCGCCGAGAAGTTTGGTCTGCGTTTCGAGGAGATCGACGGTGCGCCGGATCTGGTCAAGAAGCTCCTGAACGGCCCCTGGGATGACGAGATGGTGGTGGTGCCGCCCGGTGGGACGATCACCGATGACATGTTCCGCGGCGCGCTCCTCTGCAAACCATGACCGATAACCCCCTCTTCGAAGTCGATTTCGAACCCGTTGGCCGGCGCGTCGAAGTGCCGCCCGGAGCCGATCTCCTCGACGCCGCGCGGCAAGCCGGAATCGGCCTGGCATCGGTCTGTGGCGGCGAGGGCACCTGCGGCAGGTGCCGCGTGGTGATGATGAGCGGCAAGGTCTCCGAGCCGGTCGACGCCGATCGCCGCTTTCTTTCGCAGCTCGAAATCAACGCGGGCCATCGCCTCGCCTGCCGCGTCCGCGTCCACAGCGACGTCAAGGTGCATGTGCCCAAGGCCTCGCTCGTCACCGATCAGCGCCTGCAGATCGGCGGCCTGGCGCGCGCGCTGACGGTCGAGAGCGCGATCAAGGCCTGCGTGGTCGAGGCCGAGCCGCCGACGCTGCGCGACCTGCGCTCGGATCTCGAGCGCGTGACCGATGCGGTCGAGTCGGCCTACGGCCTGCGGCATGTCACCGCCGAGCCGGCCGTCATCCGCCAGCTCTCGCCGACCGCGCGCGAGCACAAGTGGAGCCTGACCGCCTTTCTGCATGCCCGCGAGATCGTGGGCTTTGCGGCCCCGACCCGTCGCCCGGTCGGCTTCGCCGTCGACCTGGGCACGACCAAGATCGCGGGCTTTCTGGTGGATCTCGAGACCGGCGCCGATCTGGCGTCCGGCGGTCTGATGAACCCGCAGATCAGCTACGGCGAAGACGTGATCAGCCGCCTGGTGTACGCCGGGCGCGGACCGACCGCCGCCGCCGAGATCCGCGAGGTCGTGATCGAAGGCCTCAACAACCTGATCGCATCGCTGTGCGAACAGGCCGGTGTCGACAAGCTCGAAGTGGCCGAGGCCTGCATCGTCGGCAACACGGCCATGCATCACCTGCTGCTGGGTCTGCCGACGCGCCAGCTCTCGGTGGCGCCCTTCGTGGCCGCTTCGAACGCGGCAGTCGATGTGCGCGCCCGCGACCTGGGCCTCGACATCGCGCCCGGCGCGTACGTGCACGTGCCACCCTGCGTCGGCGGCTTCGTCGGCGCCGATCACGTCGCCATGATCCTGGCTTGCGATCTCGACAAGGGCGATCGCGTCGCCGTCGGCGTCGACATCGGCACCAACACCGAGATCGCGTTGTGCAAGCCCGGGTTGGCCTACCTGACCTCGGCCTCGTGCGCGTCAGGCCCGGCCTTCGAGGGCGCGCACATCAAGGATGGCATGCGCGCCGCCTCCGGCGCGATCGAGGCCGTGCGCATCACGGCCGACGGCCCGCAGATCAAGACCATCGGCGACGCGCCGGCGGTCGGCATCTGCGGCTCGGGCATCATCGACGCCGTGGCGGCGCTGCATGGCGCCGGGTTGCTCAATCACCGCGGTCGCTTGGTGCCCGGCGGGCCGGGCCTGCGTCCGGGCCCCAAGGGTCTCGAGTACCCGCTGGCCCTGGCGCCGCAGACCGGCATCGACCGCGACGTGGTCATCACCCAGGGCGACATCAACGAGATCCAGCTGGCTAAGGGCGCGATCCAGACCGGGCTCGAGATCCTGCTCGAGTCCACCGGGACGCCGCCCGAGGCGGTCGACGAGCTGATCGTCGCCGGCGCCTTCGGCTCGTTCCTCAACCTCGACAGCGCGCTCGACATCGGGCTGTTGCCGCGGTTGCCCCGGGCCAAATACAGCCAGGTCGGCAACGCGGCCGGCGTCGGCGCCAAGGCCCTGCTGCTCTCGCTCAAGGAGCGGACCCGCGCGCAGAAGATCGCGCGGCGCACCAGCTACATCGAACTGACGACGTTCCCGGGTTTTCAACGGCGCTTTGCGCTGTCCATGTGGTTCCCGACGGGTGACCGCCGGGTGAGGGAGGACGCATGAGGATCATCGCCGAAAAGATCAACGGCACGCGCAAGGCGGTCGCCAAGGCCATCACCGAACGCGATGCCGCCTTTATCCAGAATCTGGCGCAGAAACAGGCCGCGGCCGGCGCCGCCTGGATGGACATCAACGCCGGCACGCATCCCGAACGCGAGCCCGAGGATCTGCTCTGGTTGATCGACCTGGTGCAGGGCGTGACCGACGTCCCGATCTGCCTTGACAGCGCCAACCCGGCCGCGCTCAAGGCCGTGCTGCCCGCGATCAAGAAGACCCCGATGATCAACTCGATCAGCGGCGAGCCGTCGCGGCTCGAGGGCATCCTGCCGATCGTGGCCGAGCACGGGTGCGATGTGATCGCGCTGTGCATGGACGACAAAGGCATCCCGGCCACGGCCGAGGCGCGGCTTGAGGTCATCCGCAACGTGTTCGAACAGACGCGCAAGGTCGGCGTCCCCGATGAGAAGGTCACGGTGGATCCGTTGGCCATGACGATCGCCACCAACATCCAGGCCGGGCAGATCATCTTCGCCACGATGCGCGCGATCCGGGCCGAGTTCCCCAAGGCCCACATCGGCTGCGGGCTGAGCAACGTATCGTTCGGCCTGCCGGTGCGCGCGCTGATCAATCGCACCTTCCTGGTGCTCGCGCTCGACGCAGGCATGGACACGGCCATCATCGACCCCAACGACCGCGAGCTTCAGGCCGCGATCCACTCGGCCGAGCTTGTGCTCGGGCGCGACAAGCATTGCCTGAAATACACCCGCGCGTTTCGTGCCGGGCTGCTCGAGGCCCCCAAGGAGCCCGCGAAATCCGCTGTAGTTAAGTGATATCCCGGCTTTCACAGCCGAGCGACAGGTTCCAGTTTCGTAGGAGAGGCGTCTATGTCCCAAGAATTGGTCACTGCAATCGCTGAGATGAACGAGGAGGAGGCGCTGGCGTTGACCCGCCAGCTGATCAAAGACGGCGCCACTCCGGTGGCGATCCTTGAAGACTGCAAAGTGGCGATGGAGGAGGTCGGTAAGCGCTTCGAGAAGGGTGAGTACTTCATCCCCGAACTGATCCTGGCCGGCGAAATGCTCAAATCGATCTCGGACGAGGTCAAGCCCTTGATGGCGCAGTCGACGAGCAGCGCGACGGGCGCGAAGGTGCTCCTTGGCACGGTCAAGGGTGACATCCACGACATCGGCAAGGACATCGTCAACTTCATGCTGGGCGTCAACGGCTTCCAGGTCAAAGACCTGGGCGTCGACATCACGCCCGAGGATTTCGTGGCCGCGATCAAGGACTACAAGCCCGATGTCGTGGCGCTTTCGGGCTTCCTGACCCTGGCCTACACGTCGATGAAGGAGACCGTCGAGGCGATCTCGGCGGCCGGGCTGCGCGACGGGGTCAAGATCATGATCGGCGGGGGCACGATGGACCAGCAGATCTGCGCGTACGCCGGGGCCGATGCCTTCGGAAAAGACGCGATGTCCGCGGTCGCGCTCGCCAAGCAATGGACGGGGGCCAACTGACATGACAGAGAAAACCGCTGTGTCGGCGCTCGACGCCGGCAAGACACCGCAACAGTTGTTCGCAGAGCGCATGGCGCGCCTTCAGACCGCGCTCAGGTTGGGCCAGCCGGACCGCATCCCGATCCAGCTCGGCTTCGGCTACATGCTCGCCGAGATGGGCGGGATCACGCGCCAGCAGTTGCACGAAGACGCCGCCAAGGAGCAGGAGCTGCTCGAGGCTGCGGCGCTGCGCTTCCAGCCCGACAGCGCGATGAGCGTGTACAACAACCCCGCGTCGAGCCTGGCCATGGGCGGCGACAGGATGACCAAATTCCCTGGCCATGGGCTGCCGGCGACCGGGTCGTTCCAGTTCGTCGAGGGCGAGTACATGAAGCCCGAGGACTACGAGGCCTTTCTGCGCGATCCCAGCGATTGGTCGATCCGCAAGTATTTGCCGCGGGTCATCCCGGGCCTGGCGGGTCTGGCCTTCCTCCCGCCGCTCGGTCTGGCGGCTTATGGGCACTACGCCCTGTACAACCTCGGTGCGCTCAAGGCGCCGCCGGTGGTCGAGGCGCTGCAGACCCTGGCCAAGGGCATCGAGGCCCAGGCCGCGGCCGATGCCCGCGCGATCGCCTCGGTCGGACGCATGGCCGAGCTGGGTTTCGCGCCGCCGACCTTTATGGGGTCGCTGGTCGAGGCCCCGTTCGACTTCATGTCCGACACGCTGCGCGGCATGCGCGGCATCATGCTCGACATCCATCGCCGGCCCGAGCAGCTGCTGGCCGCGATGGACAAGGCCTTGGAATGCCAGCTCGAGTGGGCGGTCGCCTGGAGCAAGGCGACCGGCGTCAACGTCTCGTTTATCCCGCTCCACCGCGGCTCCGACGGCTTCATGTCGATCCCGCAATTCGAGAAGTTCTACTGGCCGACGCTCAAGGCTCTGCAGGAGCGCCTGGTCGCAGCCGGCATCCAGCCGTTCGTGTTCTATGAGGGCGTGTGGGATCAGCGCCTGCACTATCTGGCTGATCTGCCGAAGGGCAAGGTGGTCGGGCTGTTCCAGGCCAGCGACATCTTCAAGGTCAAGCAAGTCGTCGGCGACACGATGTGCATCGCGGGTGGCATGCCGAACTCGTTGCTCCAGGCCGGCACGGCCGAAGAGGTCCGCGAGTTCACGATCAGGCTCTGCCGCGAAGTGGGCAAGGGCGGCGGCTTCATCATGACCACCGGCATCGGCGAGATGGAGGGCTGCAAGCCCGAGCTCGTCGAGGTGTGGGTGGAGACGACGAAGGAGTACGGCGTTTACTGACGGTAGATGGCGGACGGCAGACCGCGGGCCGCACGTAGCCGTGGGCTGCAGATCGGCGCGACCAGACGAGCACCAGGGGGAGATCGTCTGAAGGGGGCGGCGCACAATCAGGGGGAGGTGCGCCCGCCGATCTGCGGTCCGCGGTCTGCCGTCCGCGGTCACTCACGGGGGAGAACAACATATGTCCCAGCAACTCATCAACGCGATTACGGAGATGCAGGAAGAGGAGGCCGTGGCGCTGGCCCAGCAGATGCTGGACAGCGGGGCGGCGCCGGCCGAAGTGCTCGACGCGTGCAAGCAGGCGATGGACGTGATCGGGCAGCGCTTCGAGAAGGGCGAATGCTTCATCCCGGAGTTGATCCTGGCAGGCGAGATGCTGTCGCAGATCGCCAAGATCGTGAAGCCCCGGATCCAACAGGGGACGGCCGAGAAGCGGATCGGGAAGGTGGTGTTCGGGACGGTGGCGGGCGATATCCACGACATCGCCAAGGACATCGTGGTGTTCATGCTGGACATCAACGGGTTCGAGGTGACGGATCTCGGGGTGGACGTGCCGGTGGAGAAGTTCGTGGAGGCGGTGAAGACGACGGGGGCCAAGATCGTGGGGTTGAGCGGGTTCCTGACGCTGGCGTACGACCCGATGAAGGCGACGACGGCGGCGGTGAAGGCGCTGGATCCGGAGGTGAAGGTGATGGTGGGTGGCGGTCAGATCGACGAGCAGATCCGCGAGTACACCGGGGCGGATGCTTACGGCAAGGACGCCATGGCCGCTGTAGCGATCGCGAAAGGCTGGGCCTGATCCATGTTCACTCCTCCTGCTAACTGGAATAAGTTGACGCCGACCGAACGGCGTGAGGCCCGTTTTGCGGCCTGGATGTCGACCGAGGGCAAGCCGATGGCGACACCGGAGGCGCTGGCGACATACAAAGCCCATACACAACGGGTCAAGGACATCGTCGACCTGAAGAAGCCGGATCGAGTTCCGCTTCTGCCCTTCATGGGCGCGTTCTTCGCCATCACAGGCGGCATCACGCCGCATGATGTGATGTATGACTACGCCAAATACACGCAGGCCTGGCTGAAGTACAACCGCGACTACAAGCCTGATTATCTGGTCTTCTCGGGCGCATTCAACCCCGGGCGCGTGTTCGACCTGCTCGACTACAAGGTGTATCAGTGGCCGGGCCGCGTCATCGCCGAGACGCAGGCGTTCCAGTGCCTCGAAACCGAATACATGCAGGCCGACGACTATGACGCCTACATCGCGGATCCCGAAGGCTACTACATGCGGACCTACATGCCGCGAGCCTTCGGCGCGCTCAACGGCTGGGCGGCCTTGCCATCGGTTTTCGCGACGATGGAGCTGCCCATGCTCCCGGCCTTCATGATCCCGGCCGGTCTGCCGCATGTGATCCAGTCTTTCCAGGCCTTCATCGATGCCGCGAAGGCCGCCATGGAATATGCGATTGCCTCCGGTCAGGCCGACGGCACGATCATGGCTGAGATGGGCCTGCCGGCTCTGCCGGGCGGGTTCACCAAGGCGCCGTTCGACATCCTCGGGGATACCCTGCGCGGAACGAAGGGCATCATGCTCGACATGTTCCGCCGACCGGCCAAGTTGCTCGCCGCTCTGGAGCGGACGACACCGGTTGCCGCCCGGTTGGGCATCGAGACGGCCACCGGTCAGAACAATCCGTTCGTGTTCATCCCCCTGCACAAGGGCGCCGATGGCTTCATGTCGGATGCGGATTTCAAGAAGTTCTATTGGCCGACGCTCAAGGGCACGTTGCAGGGTCTGATCGAGGCCGGTCTGGTGCCGTTCCTGCTGGTTGAAGGCGGATACAACGAGCGCCTCGCGGTCATCGCGGAGTCGGGCCTGCCCGCTGGAAGCACCTACTGGTCGTTTGACAAGACCGATATGAAGAGCGTCAAGAAGCACTGGGGCGGGTGGGCTGCCTTCGGCGGGAACGTCGCCAACTCGATGCTGCATGCCGGCACACCGCAACAGGTCGCCGACTGCGTCAAGGAGTTGATCGACACAGTCGGTCGTGATGGCGGCTACGGCATGGCGGCTGGCGCCGTGGTCGATGAGGCGCGGCCCGAGAACCTGCACGCCATGTTTGACACGACCAAGGAGTACGGGAAGTACTGAGGAAACCGTGGCCGGCACCTGTAACCTGTGGACCGCGGCTCGCGGCCCACAGGTGCCCGACCACATCCGGCGGACTGCAGTTGCCGGGTCGAGGAACGGCGAGCGGTTTTCGCGGAGTGCGGACGGCCGAAGTCCGGCGATGGAACGTGGTCCGCAGACAACGGACGGTAAGTTGCGGTCAACCGCAAACCGCCGCCGTCGTCCACACGCGTTTCAATTATCGACCGGCGAAACGAGGAGAAGCTCCGGTAGGGGCGCGACCCCGACCTGAGCTTCCCCTCGTTTCGCCTTTCCTTCCCGCTGCGGCGGGGTAGCAGCTTACTCAAGGAGTAATTCACTTATGACTCAGGCACTGATCAACGCGATTACGGAGATGCAGGAAGAGGAGGCCGTGGCGCTGGCGCAGCAGATGCTGGACAGCGGGGCGGCGCCGGCCGAAGTGCTCGATGCGTGCAAGCAGGCGATGGACGTGATCGGGCAGCGCTTCGAGAAGGGCGAGTGCTTCATCCCGGAACTGATCCTGGCGGGCGAGATGCTGTCGCAGATCGCCAAGATCGTGAAGCCGCGGATCCAACAGGGGGTGGCGGAGAAGAAGCTTGGGAAGGTGATCGTTGGGACGGTGGCCGGGGACATCCACGACATCGCCAAGGACATCGTGGTGTTCATGCTGGACATCAACGGGTTCGAGGTGACGGACCTCGGGGTGGATGTGCCGGTGGAGAAGTTCGAGGCGGCGGTGAAGTCAACGGGCGCCAAGATCGTGGGGCTGAGCGGGTTCCTGACGCTGGCGTATGACCCGATGAAGGCGACGACGGCGGCGGTGAAGGCGATTGACCCCGAAGTGAAGGTGATGATCGGGGGCGGGCAGATCGACGAGCAGATCCGGGAGTACACGGGCGCCGATGCGTACGGCAAAGACGCTATGGCGGCCGTCTCCATCGCGAAGGGCTGGGCCTGACGGCCGGTAGGCTTCTTAGTCAATCGACACAAGGAATATAAGATGTTACCGGCAAATTGGAACACACTCACGCCAGAACAAAAGCTGGACACTCGCCTGGCCGGCTGGGCCGCAACCGAGGGCAAACCTCTGGCAACGCCACAGGCCGTTGCCAACTTCTCAGCAGCCACAAAGCGCTACATCGACGTGCTCAAGCTGCGCGAGCCGGATCGCGTGCCCCGCACGCTGATCATCGGAGACTACGTCGCGCACTACGCCGGCTGCACGCCCGGGGAGTTCTTCTACGACTACCCCAAGGCGATCGAGGCGACGATCAAGTTCAACCAGGACTTCGACGTCGATTACAGCGCCGGCGGCAACTTCATGCCCGGCAAGGTCTACGACCGCCTCGGCTACAAGCTCTACCGCTGGCCGGGCGGCGTCCTCGCCCCGACCCAGGGCTTCCAGTTCGTCGAGGGCGAGTACATGATGGCCGACGAGTACGACGCCCTTATCGCCGATCCCGAGTCCTACATCATGCACGTCTACACGCCGCGCGTCATGGGCGCGCTGGCCGGCCTGGGGTTCATGCCCAGCTTCTTCGGCACGACCGAGCTCCCGTTTGTGCCGTTTATGATGGCGGGCTACGCGCCGCCGCCGGTTCAGGCGACGCTCCAGGCTTTGATGGAAGCCACTCAGGCTACGCTCGAGTGGTTCGGCGCCAGCGCCCAGATCTCGGCCGTGACGCTTAGCCAGATGGGCCTGCCCGGCACGATGGGCGGCTTCTCGAAGGCGCCTTTCGATTTCCTCGGCGATAGCCTGCGCGGCACGCGCGCGATCATGATGGACCTCTTCCGCCGGCCCAACCAGGTGCTGGCGGCAGTCGAGCGGTTGGTACCCATGGCGATCCAGATGGCGGTCGGCGCCGCGAACGGCAGCGGCACGCCGTTTGCGTTGCTGCCTCTGCACAAAGGCGCCGACGGCTTCATGTCCGATGCGGACTTCAAGAAGTTCTACTGGCCGACGCTCAAGGCCACGATCCTGGGCATCGTGAAAGAGGGCGTGGTGCCATGCATGTTCGTCGAGGGCGGCTACAACTCGCGCCTCGACGTCCTCGCCGAGTCGGATCTGCCCAAGGGCACGACGATGTGGATCTTCGACCAGTCCGACATGGCCGCGGTCAAGGCCAAGTTCGGCAGCTGGGCCTGCATCGGCGGCAACGTCCCGGCTTCGCTCTTCAAAGCCGGCACGCCGCAGCAGATCGGCGACTACGTCAAGCGCCTGGTCGACGTGTGCGCACCGGGCGGCGGCTTCTTCCTCTCGCCCGGGGCTGTGCTCGATCAGGCCAAGGCCGAGAACTTGCACGAGTACCTCAAGGTCGGCAAGGAGGCCGGTGTCTATCACCGCTGAGGCGGCGTCGGAACCGGTGTCGATTTACGAAGGCGGGGCCCCTGCGGGCCCCGTCTTCTTTGTTCGCGAGATCGCGCGTGCGGCGTTGAGCGGGCGCGAACGATAGAATCTCGGCATGACCCACATACTCTGGCGCGCCCTCGGGTTCGGCCTCCTCTGGCTCGGGTTGCTCACGGCCAATGGCCAAACCCCTCGGACGCCGCGCTGGGTCGAGCTTCCGCCAAGTCAACCGGCCGCCGGCCCAATGCACCTGCCCGTGATCCTCAACCGCCGCGGGCCCGTGGGCTTTCGCGCGCTGGCCTTCACGCGCACGCTTGGATATCGGCACGACTCGATCCCGGACGGCCTGGCGCTGCTCGACACGCTCGGGGCGGCCCACGACTTCGCCGTCGACGCAACCGAGGACCCGGCCACCTTCAGCGACGTCGGGCTCGCGCCTTATCAGGTCGTGATCTTCCTCCTGACGACGGGCGACGTCCTCGCCGACGACCAGCAGACCGCGCTCGAGCGCTTCGTGACGGGCGGGGGCGGCTTCGTCGGCATCCACTCCGCGGCGGATACGGAACACGGGTGGCCCTGGTACGGGGACCTCATCGGCGCGCGGTTCGTGAACCATCCGCCCGGCACCGCCGCGGCCACGCTGCACGTCGAGACGCACGCGCACCCTTCGACCGTGCATCTGAGCGATCTCTGGATCCGGGCCGACGAGTGGTACAACTTCGACCGCAACCCGCGCCCTGACGTGACTGTGCTGCTCACGATCGACGAGACGACCTACTCGGGCGGAACGCTGGGAGCCGATCACCCCATGAGCTGGATCCACGTGATCGGCGCGGGTCGGGTCTGGTACACGGCGCTCGGCCACACGCGCGAGTCGTATGCCGAACCGGCTTTTCAGACGCATGTGCTCGGCGGCATCCAATGGGCGGCCAACGCGCCCTGAGAGGGCTTGAAGCTATACCGGTGCGCTCACGGCTTCGTTTTTCGCCAGCGCCACCGCGTCTGCCAGAGACAACGCCTGCCCTTCAGCCCAGCACGCGGCGTAGCGGGTATCGCCCAGCCGGGCCCGCAGGGCCGCAACCTCCGTCTCGAACTCCTCCAGGGCCCCGGCTTTGAGAACGACTTTCACCGCGGCCCGGACGGCTGCGGCCGCGCCCAACAGACGCGCTGCCCGCTCGAAGTGTCCGTCGACGCGGTCGAGCCCGGCCAACCCTTCGAGGTTGCGCGCGATCGGACGCAACTCACGAGCCTCGAACCGCCACGCCAGGCTTTGCCCCATCAGGCGTCGGGCTGTGCCATAGTCGCCCAGCTTGAGCGCGATCCGGCCAAGGCCAAAGGTCGGGTAAGACGCCGTGGCCGAGTCGCCAAGCTGTTGATAGAGCGCCAGGCTCTCACGCAACCGGGGGACGGCGCGCTCGGCGTCGTCGGCTTCCAGGAAGATGTCGCCAAGGTTCATCAAGACCAGGGCGATACTCCATTGATCGCCGATCTCTCGAAACTGCGCCAGGCTCTCCTCGAGCCGGGCGTGGGCCTCCGCCGTGCGCCCGTCGTCGTCGGCCAGTAGCCCGAGGTTGAGCAGGGCGTTGCCCATGATGCCTCGATCGCCGATCTCCCTCGCGCGCATGAGGCCTTCCTCGTACAACTGCCGGGCGCGGGCCGCGTCGCCCGCTTCAGCGGCCAGGAGACCGAGGTTAGTGAGGGCGGCAGCCACACCGCGCGGATCGGCGCAGTCGCGCGAGAGGTCGAGGCTCTCCTGGTATTGCGCTCGGGCCAGCTCGCTGTTGCCCTCGTTGTCGGCCACGATCCCCAGGCTGCGCACCGCGCGCGACAGGGCCGGCCCATCCTCAAGCGCTTTGAACAACACGACAGCCTGTTCGAACAGCGACCGGGCGGCGGGGTAGTCGCCCTGACGGGTCGCCAGCTTGCCGGCGGCGCTCAGGGCCGCGGCCCGAAGCGCCGGCGCGGCCTGTTGCTCCACGGCCAGCGCCTGTGTCAGCCAACGGCGACCTTCGCTCAGGTGCCCACGAATGGCCCAATACTCGGCCACGGCCGTCGCCAGACGCAGCCCGACCCCGCCGTCGATGGCAAACGCCAAAGCCGTTCGCAAGTTGTCGTGCTCTCGATCGATCTGGTCGAAGGCCCGATCCTGCGGTCCGGTGATCGGTGGCCGGACCCGCTCGGCCCAATCGGTGAAGTATTCGAAATGCCGGGCGCGGGCCGCAGTCGCACCGTGCGCGGCCTCGAGCCGCTCGAGCGCGAACTCGCGCACCGTCTCCAGCAGCGAATAGCGCGTCACGCTGTCCAGGGTCTGGACCTGAACCAGGCTGGCTCGCCCGAGCGCGCCAAGCGCTTCGGCGACGGGCGTCCCCGGGCCGGCGACGGCCTGCGCCGCCTCTTCGGTGCAGCCGCCGGCGAAGAGCCCGAGATGTTCGAACACCTGTTGTTCGGTCGGGCAGAGTCGCTCATAACTCCACGCGATCGCGGCCCGCAAGGTCTGTTGACGCGCGGGCAGGTCGCGCGGACCCGAGTCGAGCGCCGACAGGCGTTGCCCGAGCAGGCGCAGGAGATCGGCCGGCGACGCGCCCGGCGCGCGTCCGGCGATCAGTTCGATGGCTAACGGCAGATGGTCGACGCGCGCGCACAGCTCCGTCACCGCCACGCGGTTGTCGTCCGTGAGTGTAAACATCGGATCGCTGGCCCGCGCCCGGGCCACAAAAAGCGCGGCGGCTTCAGCCGGGACGAGCGGCGCCACGGGGGATTCGTGTTCGCTGCGGATCCGTAACGGCGCGCGGCTCGTGATCAAGGCCTTGACCGTCGGGCAGGCGGCCAGAAGTTCGGCGATGAAGGGCGCCGCGGCCAGCACGTGTTCGAAGTTATCGAGTACGAGCAACAGATGCCGCGCGCTCAGTCGGGTAATCACGGTTTCGCTCAGCGGTTTGCCCGATTGCTCCTTGATCCCGAGGCTATCGGCCAACGCCAGGACGACATCGCCCGGCTCAGCCACCGGGGCCAGTTCGACGAAACACACGCCGTGTTCGAAGTCGTAGATGAGGGCGGCCGCCGCCTCCAGCGCCAGCCGGGTCTTGCCGACGCCCGGCGACCCGACGAGCGTCAGCAGGCGGACGTCGTCGGTGCGCAGCCGGCGGCAGATCCGCTCGAGATCCGCCGCCCGCCCGATCAACGGCGTCGGGGGCTGCGGGACCCGGCTCGGCGGCGGCTCGAAACGGCGGAGGTCTTGCAGCGTGCGCCGACGGATCGTGGCCACGAGCGCCAGCGTTTCGGGTTCGGGCTCGACGTCGAGCTCGGCGGCGAGCAGCCGGCGCAACTGGTCGGCCTGCACCTCCGCGGCCGTCCATTGCCCGGCCAGGGCCAACAACCGCATGCGCTCCCGATGGCTGGGCTCGCGCAAGGGGTCGAGCGCGACCAGTTGACGCGCCCATTCCGCGGCGGCGTGGTAGTCGGCGCGCCACTCGGCGCGTTGGGCCAGGCGCTCGAGGGCGCTGAACGCGCGCTGCCGCAGCCGCTCGCGCCAGAGCAGGGCCCATTCCTCGAACGGGGCGCTGTCGGCCAGGAAGAACCGATCGAGGAAATCCCCGCGGTACAGATGCATGGCGGCGTCGAGCCGTTCGCCGCAGGGTGTGCACGTCTGCCAGTTCCGGTGGCGATGCCGTTCGCACTCGGCCAGCAGGGCCTCGAAACGACCGGCGTCGGTCGCCACCTCGGGTCCGATGCCGATGGCCTCGCCCGCGGTCGTTACGAATGGGGTTCCGTCGCCGCCGTCGCCAAGCGCGCGGCGCAGCGTGGTCAGGGCCTGCGACAGGTTGCGGCGTGCCGCCCGGTCAAGGAGCTCGGGCCACAGCAGGCCGCATAGCTCCGAACGCGTGTGACTCCTGGCGGAATCCATCGCCAGGTAGATCAGCAGGGCGCGGACCTTGTTGTACGCGAATCCATCGACCGCCGTGCCGTCGCGGGTCACATGGAACGCGCCGAGCGTCGCGATGTTGAGGGAAGCCATGATCAAGCCGAACCCCGCCGAGGGCCGAATTATAGCCCGAGGCGATTTCACACTTCTTTTGCACCCCCATGGCATCCTCGGAGAATGTCTGCAGAACCGGCCTATCTGGCCTATTTGCTCCGTTTGTGGCGGGTGACGGATCGTCGGTGGCGTGCCTCGCTGGACGATCCGCATACGGGCCAACGCCTGGTCTTCGGCTCCCTCAAACACCTGTTGCATTACCTGGAGACGATGACCGGGGGAATGTCGGGCCCTGAACAACCCGATCCCGCCTCGGCGACGCCGGAGCCTTCGCCAGAGAACCCGCCGGAAAACCCGCCGGGTCCGTCATTCTGACGGGACGGCACCGTCGCCGCCGGCGCAACGATCTTCCACATATTGGAGAGGACTCACATGCACGCTCCTTCCGCTCGCTTCAGCGTATGGTCTCTGACGTCGATTCTGGCCTTGATCCTGGCCGGGCTCTGTCCCGTCTTGCCGGCCCGCGCCGGTTGGACCAGCCTGACCGGCGTGTTGCCGGAGTACACGAATGTGGCCTATGGCTGGGGTTTCAGCCCCGATTCCCAGCACGTGATCTACATCGCAGACGTCGAGAGCGATGACCAGGACGAGCTTTATAGCGCGCCGATCTCGGGCGGCGGCCCCGTCAAGCTCAACGCCGCGCTGGTGGCCGGCGGCGACGTGCGGCGCTATGCGGTGACGCCGGACGGCCAGTACGTCCTCTACATCGCCGACCAGGAGGTCGATGAACGCACTGACCTGTATCGCGTCCCGATCGCGGGCGGCGCCGTGGTGCGGCTCAACGCCGCGCTGCCGGCCGGCGGCAATGTCGTCGACGTGCAAGTGGACCCCGACAACGTCCACGTGATCTACGTCGCCGACGGCGGGGTCAACGACGTGTTCGAGCTCTACAGCGTGCCCATCGCCGGCGGAACGCCGGCCAGGCTCAACCCGGTTCCGGTGAGCGGCGGCGACATCTATTATTTCGCCGTCGATCGGATCGCCAATCGCGTGGTCTTCACCGGTGACCTGGAGACGAACGATCGCTATGAGATCTTCAGCGCCCCGATCGCGGGCGGCGCGTCGGTCAAGCTCAACCCCGCGGGTTCGAGCGGCACGCTGACTTTCGAGCTGGACCCCTCGTTGCAGGTGGTCGTGTTCAGCGCGACTCCCAACGGTTCGACTTCGACCCAGCTATACATGAACGCCACGGCCGGCGGGCTGTTGACCACGTTGAACTTCGCCCTGGCGTCGAATCAAGACGTCTTCGGTTTCAGGATCAGCCCGGACGGCGCGCGGGTCGTCTACAACGTGACCACGATGACCTCGACTTTGAACGTCACCAGCGGCAATCTGCACAGCGTCCTCATCGGCGGCGGCGCCTCGACGCAGCTCACCGGCCCGGCCGCGAACGGGTATGGCGTCTATGGCGCTAACTTCGAGATCACGTCCGACAATCAACGGGTGGTGTATCCCTACCAGGCGAATGCCGCCGCACAGACCGTGCTTCAGTCGGTGTCGATCACGGGGGGCAGCGCGACGACGCTCTACACGCCGGGGTCCGACGAGCCGCTCTATCGCCGCCAGGCCAGCCCGGACGGCCAGTGGGTGGTGTTCAACACCTCGCCGTCTTACACCGTTCGCGCGATCCCCGTCTCAGGCGGAAGTTCTGTGAACCTGGGGCACTCTGCGGACTTCATGATCACGCCGGACAGCGGGCGCGTCGTGTTCGCTACCGACTTCGTCTCCGGGAATTACGACCTCATCAGCACGCAGATCTTCGGTGGCGGTGTGCGCAACCTGAGTCGGTTCGATCCAGACTCACAGGTGGGTGGCGCGGCCATCAGCCCGGATGGGCAATGGATCGCCTACCAGACCTGGCACACGGGGAGCGTCAGTCGACCGGAGATCCGGCTCAGCGACGGCGGTGAAGCGCAGCGGGAGCTATACCTCCCAATGCTTCAGCGCTGAGGGGTCCTGGTTGAGGAGCCCCGACCAACGAAAAGCGCCCGCTGCGGGAAGCAGCGGGCGCTTTGGGTTTGGCTGGGGATCGAGGATTCGAACCTCGGCATACAGATCCAGAGTCTGCTGTCCTACCACTAGACGAATCCCCAGTGCGATTAAAGATTATACCCAAAGTGCGGCGTCGTGTAAATGATGGATTGCGTCCGGGGTCGTAAAAAGGCCGTCGAATCGGCCCGGTAGAGCGATCCCCGGCGCTCAAGCGGGTCCGGAAGGGGCATTGGGCGGCCACATCAGCCAGGTCGTGGACTCGGTGGTGGAGAGTTGCTCGGCGACCTTCGTTGGGGCGGCGTCGCTAAACGCGATCGGCAGGGCTCCGGCGTCGGCAGCGTGCACGACCGATATGAACCAGTTGGCATAGACCGGGTCGGCGCCCAGGGCCTGTTCGCAAACCGCGGTGAAGGTGCGCACGAACGACTCAGCCATCTCCGGCGCCGACATCTTTTCGCCGTCGTTCCAGCCGAAATAGTGGTAGTCCTCGGACGTCGAATAGCGGGCCGCCAGCAGGTTGCCGACTTGTTCGGCGGCCCCGTGAGCGGGGTCCATGCGATTGGCCGGGACGAGCGCGCAGCGCCAGTACAGGCCGCTTGGGGCCAGCCCGGGGGCGATACGCAGGCGCTGAAAGCCGCGGCGGTGCAGCTCCGCCACCATCCGCAACAACTTCTGCGCGGCGCCGACCGGGTCGAGGACGTCTTCTTTTTCCTTGGGCATGACGCCCGGATTGTACAACTTATATGAAGAATGCGGTGTCGGGGGCCAGAGCCTCCAGGGCTAACGCATCTAAAGTGAAACGGCGCGCGTTTTGCCACGAATTTCACGAATTGAATCGAATTGGCACGAACGATCCGCATTCGTGAGAATTCGTTTCAATTCGTTACTGCTCAGCCAGCAGGAAGTTGGGGCGAAAAACGGGGTGATGCGCAGGTCGGGGCGGAGCCCCGACCTGCGCATCACCCCGTTTTTCGCCTGCCTCTTCCCAACAGGGCTGAACAGTTACTTCAATTCGTGAAATCCGTGGCAAAGAAACCGGTCCTCGCGAATAAGATGCGATAGCCCTGCCAGAGCCTCGCCCCCGGCACCGCATTCTTCAGATCGATTTTTACGCTAAACTAGCCCAATCTCTACTCGAGGACAAAGCCTTACTCATGACCGAAAGCTCCGCCCCGACCGCCAACGATTTCATCCGCACCGCGGTCCGTGAAGACCTTGCTTCCGGCCGGTTTGCGCGTGTCAGCACGCGCTTCCCTCCGGAGCCCAACGGCTATCTGCACATCGGCCACGCCAAAGCCATCAGCGTCGACTTTGGCATCGCAACCGACTTCGGCGGCACCTGCAACCTGCGCTTTGACGACACCAATCCGGTCAAAGAGGAGCAGGAGTACGTCGACAACATCATGGCCGACATCCGTTGGCTCGGCTACGACTGGGACGACCGCCTGTACTTCGCCTCGGATTACTTCGAGCAGCTCTATCAGTTCGCGGTTACGCTGATCAAGAAGGGCAAGGCCTTTGTTTGCGACCTGAGCGCCGACGAAATGCGCGCCTATCGCGGCACGCTGACCGAGCCCGGCAAGAACAGCCCCTACCGCGACCGTTCGGTCGAGGAGAACCTGGATCTCTTCACGCGGATGCGCGCCGGCGAGTTCCCGGACGGCACGCGCACCTTGCGGGCCAAGATCGATATGGCCTCCGGCAACATCAACATGCGCGATCCGGTGATGTATCGGATCATCCATGCCACGCATCACCGTACCGGCGACGCCTGGTGCATCTACCCGATGTACGACTTCGCCCATGGCCAGAGCGACTCGATCGAGGGCGTCACACACTCGCTCTGCTCGCTCGAGTATGAGGACCATCGCCCGCTCTACGATTGGTACGTGCGCGAGATCGGCATCTACGCCCCGCGTCAGATCGAGTTCGCGCGCCTGATCCTGTCGTACACGGTGCTCAGCAAGCGCAAGCTACTGCGTCTGGTCAAAGACGGCCTGGTGAACGGCTGGGACGACCCGCGCATGCCCACGCTCTCGGCGCTCCGACGGCGCGGCGTGCCGGCGGCCGCGATCCGCAACTTCGCCGCCATGGTCGGCGTGGCCAAGAACAATAGCCTGGTGGACGTCGCCCTTCTCGAGCACGCGATCCGCGACGAGCTCAATCGGGTCGCCGAACGGCGCATGGCCGTGCTCAAACCGTTGCGGGTGGTCATCGAGAACTATCCCGAGGGTCAGGTCGAGCACCTCACGGCCGTCAATAATCCCGAGGACGCCGGCGCCGGGACGCGCGAGGTGCCGTTCAGCCGTGTGCTGTACATCGAGCGCGACGACTTCCGTGAGGTCCCGCCGCCCAAGTACTTCCGGCTGGCGCCCGGCCGCGAGGTGCGGCTGCGCTATGCCTATTTCGTGAAGTGTGTGGATGTGATCAAGGACGCGGCCGGCGAGGTGATCGAGCTGCGCTGCACCTACGACCCCGCCACCCGCGGCGGCGACTCGCCGGATGGGCGCAAGGTGAAGGCCACGATCCATTGGGTCTCGGCCCAGCACGCCGTCCCGGCGGAGGTCCGCAATTACGACCGGCTCTTCAAGAGCGAGCGCCCCGATGACGCCGAAGACTTCATGACCGAGATCAACGCGCACTCGCTTGAGGTGCTCCCTCAGGCCTACGTCGAGCCGGCCCTGGCCTCGGCCCAGCCCGGCACCGCCGTGCAATTCGAGCGCAACGGCTACTACTGCGCCGATCTCGACAGCACGCCCGGCAAGCTTGTCTTCAACCGCACGATCACGCTGAAGGACTCGTGGGCGAAGATCGAAAGCAAAGGGTAAGGAAGAGGAGGCGGGAAGAGGGAGGCGGGAACGCTACCGCGCGGCAGCGTTCCCGCCTCCCTCTTCCCGCCTCCTGCCCTCAAGCTCACGCTCCTCGCAACGTCGCCTCAGCGCGCTCCAGCCGCCCCAGCACCACCTCGCGGCCGATGATCTCCATGCTCTCGAACAACGGCGGGCTGACCGGCTGGCCGGTGACGGCCTGACGGATGATTCCGAACAGCTGGCCGGGTTTGAGACCCAGCGATTCGGCCAGCGCCCGCAGTGGCGGCTCGAGCGCCTCGGTGGTGAAGGTCGAGCTGGCCCGAATCAGGGCATTGGCGGCCTCGAGCGTGCTGAGCGCCTGCGCCGACGTCAGCCCCTTCGGGGTCAGGGCCTCGATGGTGGAAGCCGGCACCTCGCGGAAGAACAGACCGGCGAAATCGACGGCGTCGTCGAGCGTCACCAGACGCTGCTGGATGAGCGGCACGATCCGGAGCAGCAGATTCGGATCCGCCTCGATGCCGACCCTGGCAAAGAACGGCAGCAGGCGACCTGTCAGGTCTGTGATGTCGAGACGCCGGATCCACTTGCCGTTGAAGTCGTCGAGTTTCTCGAAGTTGACGCGCGCCGGTGAGGGGTTGAGGTTGTCGATCTTGAAGCGCTCGGTCATGCCGGCCAGGTCGAGCAATTCCTCTTCGGCGCCGAACGACGCGCCCATCAGGGCCGTCCAACTGTTGATCGCCTCAGGCAGGTAGCCCAGCTCGCGCAGCTCGAGCGCGTAGATCGACTGCTCGCTGGTGACGTCACGCTTGCTCATCTTGCCTTTGCCGGTCGGCTTAAGGAAGACCGACAGGTGGCACCACTTCGGCTCCGGCCAGCCGAAGGCGCGGATGATCAGGGCGTGCAGCGGGAAGGTGCCCAGCCACTCCGAGCCGCGCAGGACGTGCGTGATGCCCATCTCGTGGTCGTCGACCATGGCGGCCAGATGATAGAGCGCCAGCCCGTCGGTCTTGACGATGATGTAGTCGTCGATCGTGGTGTTCTCGACCGTGATGTCGCCGCGCAGCTCGTCGCGCACGGTGGTCGAGCCGTCTTTAGGGGTCTTGAAGCGGATGACGAAGGGCTCGCCGGCCGCGGCGCGCCGATCCGACTCCTCCCGGCTCAGCTCGCGGCAGGTGCGGTCATAACGCGGCGGCGCCTTGGCCTTCTGCTGCTGCTCGCGCACGGTCTTCAGTCGCTCGGCGCTGCAGAAACAGCGGTAAGCGTGGCCGCCGTCGAGCAGCACCTGCGCGTGTTGTTGATAGAGCTCGCGCCGCGCCAGCTGGTTGTAGGGCGCGTGCGGGCCGCCGACCCCCGGGCCCTCGTCCCACTGTAGGCCGAGCCAGCGCAGCGCCTCCTGGATCTCGGCCAGCCCACCGGGCGTGGTGCGCTTGGTGTCGGTGTCCTCGATGCGCAGGATGAACTGCCCGCCGCTCTGGCGGGCCAGCAGCACGTTATAGAGCGCCGTGCGCGCGCTGCCGATGTGAAACCGGCCGGTGGGTGAGGGGGCGAAGCGAACGCGAGTCATTTGTGATTTGTGTTTGGCGATGGGTGATTGGCGATTGAGTCCTCAATCGCCAATGTCTAGAACTCGATCTGTTTGTGTCTCAGCACCACGCTCTGCACCAGGCCGATGCCGATCAGGTAAGTCCAAAGCGAGGAGCCGCCGTAGCTGAGGAAGGGCAGCACCGAACCCGAGACCGGCATCAGGTTGAGGTTCGAGGCGATATTGGTAAAGGACTCGAAGAACACGACCGTGCCGACGCCGAAACAGATCAGCTTGCCGTACGGGTCGCGCGCGATCTGGCCGATGCGGTAGATGCGGAAGACCACGAAGGCCAGCAGGAGCAGCACCAATACGGCGCCGACGAAGCCGAACTCGTTGCCGATCGTGGCGTAGATGAAGTCGGTCTGGCGCACTTTCAGGAAACGGAGCTGCACCTGGCTGCCGTTGCCGTAGCCCTGACCAAACCAGCCGCCCGAGCCGATGCTGATCAGGGCCTGTTCGATGTTGTAGTTCGCGCCCCGGCTGGCCTCGGCGTCCGCAGCCGGCACCAGAAAGGTGAGGATGCGGTCGCCGATGTAGCGGTAGTCCTCGTTCGTGAACACGAACCAGAGCACAGCGGGCAGCACCGCCGCTACGGCAATGCCGAACACCGCCAGATGGCTGATCTTGACGCCCGCCGACCAGGGATGGCGAACCAGACCACGCCATAGGTCAGGGCCGTCGATAAGTCGGGCTGAATGAAGATCAGGGCGGCGGGCACCGAGACGTGGATCAGGCTGCGCACCACGGTGCTGAAGCGCTGGATCCGCTCCTTGTTTTGAGCCACATAGCTGCCCAGGGTCAGCGTGATCAGAAACTTACCCAGCTCCGCCGGCTGGAAATTGATGATGCCCAGGTCGATCCAGCGCACGGCGCCGAACGAGGCCAGACCGACCACCAACACCACCATCAGCAGACCGATCAGAGCGGCGTAGATGAACACCGAATACGAGCTATAGACGCGATAGTCCACGGCGCTGACGGCGATCACGATCACCATGCCGATCAGGGCGTAGATCACCTGCCGGCCGGCCTGAGCCTGCACATCGGTGTCGATCGAGGTCAGGTTGGCCGAGCGGATCATGGTAACCCCGAACAGGATCAGCAGCAGCACCGCGCCCATCAGGGCGAAGTCGAAGTGGCGCCAGGTCTTGGTCGAGAACATAGGCCATCCATTCTACCCCGAACGAAAAAGCGAAAACGGGGTGTGCGGTGGACACCGCACACCCCGTTTTCGCTTTTTCGTTCGCGCTCAGCGGCGCCGTCGGCGCGCGGTGGCCTCGAGCAGCGGGATGTTGGCGACCAACCGGTTCTCGCGCTTGTCCTGGGTCAACGCGACTTCGACCTGACCGGCGTCGATGGCCACGTGCTTCTGGATCACAGCGATGATCTCATCCTTGATCAGCTCGATCGTGGCCGGCGTGATATCGGTGCGATCGTGGATCAGGACGAGCTGGAGCCGCTCCTTGGCCGATGCGGCGCTGGTCGTCACGTTCGTCCAACCGATGATTCTCTCCCACCAGGTCATGGCCGCCTCCTACCGGGCGCCGAACAGCGCGCCGATGCGCTGCAGGAAGCCGGACTTCTCTTCGAGCGCCATGAAGGGCACATCCTGCCCCAGCAGACGCCGAGCGATATCGCGGTACGCCTGGCCGGCGCGGTTCTTGTCGTCGAGCGCGGCCGGGGCGCCCCGGTTGGATGAGACCAGGATGCCCTCGTCCTCGGGCACCACGCCGATGAGCGGGATCGCCAGGATGTCGAGCACGTCTTCCTGGCTGAGCATGTCGCCGCGTCTGACCATCTCCATCTTGACGCGGTTGATGATCAGGTGGCCCGGGCCCTTGCCCTCGGCCTCGATCAGGCCCACGATCCGGTCGGCGTCGCGCACGGCCGAGACCTCGGGGTTGGTCACGATCAGCACCTGATCGGCCGGGGCCACGGCGTTGCGGAAGCCGCGTTCGATGCCGGCCGGCGAGTCGACCAGGATGTAATCCATGTCCTGCCGCAGTTCCTCGGCCAGCTTGATCATGTCGGCCGGGCTCACCGCGGCTTTGTCGCGCGTTTGCGCCGCCGGGATCAGGTACATCTCGGGCAGGCGCTTGTCCTTGATCATGGCCTGGCGCACGCGGGCGCGGCCCTCGACGATGTCGACGATGTCGTACACGATGCGGTTCTCGAGGCCCATGACCACGTCGAGGTTGCGCAGACCGATGTCGGCGTCGATGCAGACGACCTTGGCGCCGGTCTGCGCCAGCGCAACGGCGATGTTGGCCGTCGTGGTCGTTTTGCCCACACCGCCTTTGCCCGACGTGATGGTGATGACTTTACCCGCCATAGGTGTGCTCCGCGTCCTTCATGTATTTCCGCTCCCGGAGTGTCCGGGCCGGCGTTACCGTGCGCGCGTGCCGCTCCAGCGCTCGGCGACGATCCGATCGTCACGCACGCGCGCGATTTCCGGTTGAGGCTGCCCGGCCGGGCCGGGCGCGGTCGCGATCTTGCCCGCGATCCGCAGCTGTGTCGGTTGCAGGTCGAGCGCGCAGACGACCGCCCGCTCGTCGCCGTCGGCGCCGGCGTGGGCCACGCCGCGCAAACGGCCCCAGACGACGATGTTGCCCGTCGCCACGATCTCGGCACCGGGGTTGACGTCGCCCATGACCACCACGTGCCCGGCGTAACGTACGGTGCGCCCGGAGCGCAGCGTGCGCGAGACGAGCAGGGCGGCCTCGCCGGCCTCCTCGTGGCTCAGTTCGACATCGTCGTCGTTCTTGTCCTTATCGGGGCTGGTGGTCGGGATGGCGACGTTCAGACCGGCGGCCTGCGCCGCAAGCGTGATCGCGTCGGCGCCCAGCACGGTCGAAAGCGTCACACGCCGTTCGTCGAGCGCCGTCCGCATCTCGGCCAGCGCCTCGGTCGTGGCCGTCAACTCGCCGACATCCAGGGCGACGCGCGCACCGCGGAAGAAGTCGGCGGTCTGATCGATGCGGCCGATGACGGCCGCTGCGGCGTCTTCCCAGGTTGCGGCGCCGCGCACCGTCAGAAGCAGACCGTCGCGGATGCCCTTGATGCTGACCGAAATCGTGGTGGACGAAGTCCCGATAACCGTTTCACCCATAAGTTG
>WBZS01000724.1_pt1 | contig 35131 bp, 27 predicted proteins | sample 5204201 | NCBI WGS metagenome assembly WBZS01 (sample SAMN12344357, study PRJNA552823) | activated sludge metagenome | biome: Activated sludge suspended growth; feature: Nitrification reactor; material: Wastewater; isolation source: activated sludge from nitrification reactor of wastewater...
TCGCATCGGCACGTACGTGATGTCCGACGCCCACACTTCGTTCGGCTCTTTCACCTCCATTCCACGCAACAAATATGGATATTTCCTGTGTTCCGACGATGTTTGCGTCTTCCCACGGCGCGGATAGATCGCTTCGATTCCCATCACTCCCATCAATCGCTGCACTCGCTTCCCTCTGTGCCAATAATGAGTGAGACAAATGCTCTCTAATAGAACAGTGTCGAGGGCGGCGAGGGATTCTCATCATGGTTCATGCAATGAACGCCAACACCACGCAGGCGCCGGTGGCCGTAACGGAAGGAGGCCGTAGGCCGACTGGAGTTACGGCCACCGGCGGCCCGACTAGTGTACAACACCTTGGCCTAGCCGCGGCTCCCGCGCAATTGCCGCCCGCCTCCGGACCCAATCCAGAGGTCATCCAGAAGGCCGAACGTAGGCGATTTTCCCTCGCCTACAAACTCGATATCCTCAAACAGGCCGACGCCTGTTCAGGCCACGGCGAGATCGGTGCCTTGCTTCGGCGCGAAGGCCTCTACTCGTCTACCCTCGCTAACTGGCGGCTACTCCGCTCCCAAGGCCGGCTCGGCAGCCCTTCCGCGAAAAAGCGTGGCCCTGCGTCCACTACTGACAAATCGGCTGACACCGCTCGCGTCCGACAGCTCGAACGCCAGAATGCAAGGCTGACAGCTCGCCTCCAACAAGCCGAACTTGTCCTCGATATTCAAAAAAAAGTCTCCGAGATGTTGGCGATTCCGCTGAAACACCTCACCAGCGAAGGGAGCGACTCATGAACGTCGCCGTCGACCTGGCTCCCTCCGTTGGGATCGGCACCGTCTGCAAGGCCCTGAGACTCTCCAGGGCCAGCTTCTACCGCCGACATCAACCCACCAGCAGTAACGCAACGCCCCCTGAACGGACACGTCGTGGTCCATCTGGGCGAGATCCCTCGCCCAGAGGTCTAAGTCAGGCCGAACGCCACAACATTCGCGACATCCTGAATTCGCCACGATTCGTGGACCTGGCACCAGCCCAGGTCCATACCGCACTGCTGGACCACGGTCTTTTCCTCTGCTCCGTTCGAACCATGTATCGCATCCTCGACGACAATCGAGAGGTTCGCGAACGCCGAGATCAGCTACGCCATCCCACGTATCACAAACCCGAACTGCTCGCCACTGGACCGAACCAGGTTTGGTCGTGGGATATCACTCTGCTGCACGGCCCAACCAAGGGATCACGCTTCCACCTGTACGTCATTCTGGACATCTTCAGCCGATACGTCGTTGGTTGGTTGTTGGCCGAGCGTGAATGTCAGGACTTGGCTGCCCGGTTGCTCCGCGAAACCTGTCAGAAACAGGAAGTGACACCTGAGCATTTGACCATCCATTCGGATCGTGGCCCCTCGATGAAATCTCAGACGGTCGCGCAAATGTTGGGATCGTTGGGGGTGACCAGGTCTCACAGCCGACCCCACGTGTCCAACGACAATCCGTATTCGGAAAGCCAATTCAAAACGCTGAAATATCGGCCGGAGTTTCCCGACCGTTTCACCTCCTACGCAGAGGCTCGAGCGTTCTGTGTCAGGTTTTTTGAGTGGTACAACAACGAGCACTACCATAGCGGGTTACAGATGTTCACGCCCGTTTCTGTCCACTACTGTCAAACGGGACCGATTTTGGTCCAGCGAGAAGCCACCATGCGGGCGGCTTACGCCGCCCATCCGGAGCGATTTGTCGCCGGCGTACCCAAGGTAAAGCCCGTACCAGAAACCGTGTGGATCAACCCGCCAGCCGGCGAAGCCGGCTAAAGAGTACTTTTGTGTAAAACTGTCTCAAAGCTATTGACACGCACCGCTCCGCCTCGGCAGGATTCATGTGACGCCGCTTTCCTCTGCACGCGAATGAGAAACAATAGCTCGACCTTCAAGGGATGCAACGATGAGATCCGCCTCTCGTCTTTTGCTTTTCGGCTACGCCATGCACTTACTGATGCCGTGCGCCGCTGTCGTCTTGGCATCCGAGAAGCCCACGCGGTGGATAGGCTACACCGAGGGTCGGAACGACCTCGAAGGCGGGCAGTTCGTCAACTGGATCACCAACCGCGCCAGCGTGGTCCACGCAGACGGGATGGGACGAAAAGTGCTGGCCGAGGAGTTGACGAGAAAGGAGCATGCATGGACTCAATTCGACGGGCAAGGTCTCGAACCTGACCGCGATCGATCGCGTCAGTATTTATCACACAGGTCTCTTCTTTCTGCCCGGAGTCAAAGGTTTTGGTTTCACGCCGCTCATTAAGGATGTCTCGAAACCGTTCGTGATGGACCGCGACGGCAAGAACAAACGCGACGTCTCCGGTGCCGGTGGCGGGTTCGCCTACGGCTACTCGGCATCGCCGAATGGCAAGCAGATCAGCTACCACGAAAACTACCAAATCCACATCGCGAACGCCGACGGCGGCGACAAGCGAATGATCGAGACGAAAAACCCTTCAACGGCGAGCTTCCGTGATGCGAGTGATTTACGAGACGTGATCAATCAGAACTTGCTCGTCGGACTAGGAACACCGATGAACGCCACACGCCTCCGAACTTGATGGGATGCGGGCGATTGTGATATCTTTACAGCCAATGCAGGTTCGAAAAAAAGGGGGGGGGGAAGATGAATCGAGCGATTCTCGGCTCGGCATGGCACGCGGTCTCTCGCCGGGAAGCACTCGTCGCCAGCGGACTCGGCGCCGGCGCCCTTATCGCCAACGCCCTGACGAATGGGGCGCGAGCCAACGACGACGCCTTCGACCGCACGTTTGGGCGTGCGAAAAGCCTGCTCTTCCTCTGGCTCGCCGGCGGGCCATCGCAATACGAAACGTTCGACCCGAAACCGGACGCGCCGGCCGAGATCCGTGGCATTTTCAAACCGACCGCCACCAAGGTGCCCGGAGTGCAGATTTGCGAACTGCTGCCTCGCACTGCCCGAATGGCCGACAAACTCTGCATCGTTCGCTCCATGTCTACCGGCGATCCCAACCATGAATCCGGCGGATACTGGGTGACCACAGGCCACCCGTACCGAGGCTCCAACATGCGGGCGACCCACCCCACCGACTGGCCCGCGTTCGGCTCCATCGTCAAAATGTTGAAGCCGAGTGAAACCGTTCCTTTCAGCGCGGTCGTCCTGCCCGAGCCGATCATCGCCAACCCCGGCGTGTTTCTGCCGGGCCAAAACGGTGGCTTTCTCGGCCAGCGGTGGGATCCTGAGTTCTTTCGCTGCGATCCCACGGTGCCCGGTTTTCGTATCGAGGGTTTCGATTTGCCGCCAGACCTATCCCCGTCTCGCCTCGACGGTCGGCGCACGCTGACGCACCAGTTAGACGGTCGGATGTCGTGGCCTGCTCGGTCAGAAGCTGCGCGCCAGCAAGATCAGACGATTCAGGAGGCGATTAGCATCGTCAACTCGTCCGTAGCACGTGATGCCTTTCGGCTGGACCGCGAGTCGGCGGTCGTCCGCGATCGCTATGGCCGATCGAAGTGGGGCCAATCCCTGTTGCTCGCGCGTAGGCTGATCGAGGCCGGCGTCCGCATGGTGTTCGTCAATTGGCCTCGCGAACCCGGGGACATGAGTGCTGGGAATCCCTTGTGGGATACGCACTCGAACAACAACGATCGCATGAAGGACGTCCTCTGTCCGCAATTCGATTGGAGCTTCCCAACGCTGATCGACGACCTCCACCAGCGAGGCCTGCTCGACGAGACGCTGGTGGTGGCCGTCGGCGAGATGGGGCGAACGCCCACCTTCAACGCACAGGGTGGACGCGATCACTGGGGCAACGCTTGGCCGTTCCTGCTCGCGGGTGCTGGCATTCGCACCGCGCAGGTCGTCGGCTCGAGTGATCGGCGCGGCGCCGAAGTTCGCGATGGAAAAGTGAACCCTTCCGACCTGACCGCCACCATGGCCCATCTGTTGGGGATCGGCCACCACGCCATGTTCCGCGACCGATCCGACCGCCCGAACCGAGTCACCGACGGTGAACCAATTCGTGCCGCGCTCGGACTGGGACCAGCCACCGTCGAACGGGCGACGCCCATTGCGTAGAGGCTGGGTGCGTGGTGAAATCGGTTCCTTGAACGACCCACGGGCGATCCTGCCTCGAGAATGCTGTGACTCTAGCGAATCCACTTGACGCGTTATCATTGAAGGAAAACTTCATGCTCACAGTTCATGGTCGACCCACTTCCCAATGCGACGGTCTCTCTCGCCGCCATTTTCTCCGCATCGGCGGCCTCGCCATGGGCGGCCTTGGGCTTCCCAGCATCCTGCGAGCCCAGACAACCTCCGCCAACCCCGGACAGTCGCCACACAAGGCGATCATCATGATCTACCTGTCTGGAGGCCCTTCGCATCTGGACATGTACGACTTGAAACCCGATGCTCCGTCAGAGATTCGCGGGGAATTCCGTCCCATCCGTTCGAACGTCGCGGGAATTCAGATCTGCGAGCATATGCCTCGGCTTGCAGCCATGATGGACAAGTTCGCCATCATCCGTTCGCTCCATGGCTGCCCGGACCAACATGCTTCGGACCTGTGCCTCAGTGGCTATCCGATCGGGCCGTTCGGGCGACAAAACGGCAAGCCTTCGCTTGGCTCGGTGGTTTCTCGTCTTCATGGACCGGTCGATCCAACCGTGCCTCCGTTTGTTGGTTTAACCACAAGAACCGGCCACGCCCCTTATTCGAATCCTGGATTGCCGGGCTTTCTCGGTGCCGCGCACGCTCCGGTCCAACCAGATGGCGAGGCGATGGCCAACATGCGATTGAATGGCATTTCGCTCGACCGACTCGGGGATCGTAGGGCCCTTCTCGGAAGTTTTGATCGCTTCCGGCGGGATCTGGACGCCGAGGGGCGGATGGACGCCACCGACGCATTTTCGAGGCGAGCCCTGGAGGTGTTGACGTCGAACAAGTTCGTGCAGGCGCTCGATCTGGATCGTGAGCCGGCGTCCGTCCGCGACCGCTATGGTCGTGGAAGCTCGTCCCCCGCTTTTGGTGAAGACGCCGGTCCGCACTGGATGGATCAGTTTCTTCTCGCGCGTCGGCTCGTCGAGGCGGGTGTTCGCTGCGTAACACTTTCCTTTGGAAGCTGGGATCGACACGGCGCCAACTTCACCCGCCTTCCGGAACAACTGGATAAACTGGATCGGGCCATCACCTCGCTGGTTCAGGATTTGCACGATCGCGGTCTCCATCAAGATGTCAGCGTAATCGCGTGGGGCGAGTTTGGCCGAACCCCACGCATCAATCGCGATGCAGGACGGGATCATTGGCCTCAGGCATCGTGCGCCTTGCTGGCCGGCGGAGGAATGAAGATGGGCCAAGTCATCGGCTCGACGAATCGCCTCGCGGAAATACCCCAAGACCGCCCCGTGCACTATCAAGATGTCTTCGCCACGCTCTACCATCGACTCGGCATCGACGTGAAGACCGCGACAATCACGGATCAGTCCGGGCGACCCAACTACCTGTTGGATCGACAAGAACCGATCCGAGAATTGCTCTAGTCGCTGACATCGTCCTTAAGCGGTCCTACGCGACTTGGTCTGTCGGACCAAGCGGCTCTTCTGTCCAAGCGTGGGAGGCTGCTACACGGTAGCAAGTGGAATTCGGAGAAACCTGATGACGAGCCGGTGAGATCCTTACCAGTGAAAAGGCTGGTAAAGCCAGGCTCAGCGTCGTCGGCCTGGGCAAGGCCAGCGGCCATCCCGGCCATGACCACCAAAGATACAAAGGTTTGGCGATGGATCAATCCAGGGGCTTCACTCGGAGACTTCGGAAATACACAATGCTGCCCGGGTCGTGCCCCTGGATCGCAATGGTTCCATGCGAGAGCGTCCGCCCTGTCTTGGCCTCATGCGGCAGCGTGGTTTCCATGGTGACTTCTCCGTTCACCTTCTGCGCTACCTCGTTTCCTCGAACGACCAAAAAACACTCGAACCATTCGTCATCCTTCGCGACGACACGGTTCATCGGCTTGGCCGGGTAGATGCTGCCGGTGCGAAACGCCTTGTCGCTGCCCGTATTGTTGATCTGAAATTCAAAACCTTTGTTGGGAAAACCCTTGTCCTGGAACTCGGTGTGAAAAAGGATGCCCGAGTTCCCCTTCGAGCGAGTTTTCACCTCTGCTTTCAGTTCAAAATCTTTGAACCTCGCACCTTGCACGGGTCCGACATAATAGAGGTGAGTCAACGGCGTGCCTCCGGCGACGATGAGGCCCTCCTCGACCTTGAAGGCCTTCGGGTGATCCGCGGCTTTCCATCGCGGGAAACCGCAAGGCCCCAGATCCAATCGGTGTGTCCGGTTAGTTCATGTGTCGGCTTCTGCAACACGACGTTCGCGGTGATCGGGGCCGGCGGGTCGGGCAGCTTGGCCACCTTCTCGGAAACGCCGACACGTACGATGCCGTCGTTCAAAACGATCTTTCCCGGTTCGCCCTCGGTTTTGAGTGCATCCCAGATTTTCACAGTGTGATCGTTGCTTACGGAGATCAACGTTTTGCCATCGGGCGTGATGAGGAGGCGATTGACGCTTCGCGCATGGCCGACCAACCGCCGAGCGGGACCGAGACTCTTTTCGCCGGACGCGGGCAGATTCCAAATCAGAATGTCGCCTCGCTTGTTGGCGGCCGCGACTTTGTCATTGCCGAGGAAGGCAACGGAGGTGACGACGTCACTGTTCCAGGGCAAGGCGTGAAGGACCTTCGCCTCGGCGAACGGCATGGGCTGCGCGCCAGCCAGACCTGCGCCGAGAAGCAAGACGAAGAATGGTGAGGCGTACCGTTTCATGCGGGTCTCGCTTCGTCTATCCGAGAAGCTGTTGAATCGGTCTCGATCCTTCCGGCGTGGCCCAAATCGGTCGGCTGCCCAGATAGTGGCGGACGCGTGGGTTGATTCCCATGGCGCGGTAGATCGTCGCGAACAGGTCGCCTTCGCTGACCGGATTTTCTTCCACTTCGAATCCGTCGCGAATGCTGGCGCCATAATGTTGACCGCCACGGATGCAGCCGCCGGCGAGGACGATGGTCCACGCTCGGCCGAAGCGGTCCCGCCCGGCCCGGTTATTGATCGCGGGGGTTCGGCCGAACTCGCTGGTCCAAACGACCAGCGTGTCCCTCAGCAAGCCGCGCTGGTGCAAGTCGTCCATTAGGGATCCCCACGCGGGATCGAGAATCGAATAGTTCGCTTTGGATATGGGGAAGTTATCGACATGGGTGTCGTAGCCGATATGCCCGATTTCCACGAACGACACGCCGGCCTCGACGAGCTTCAGGGCCGTGAAACACCCCCGGCCAAATTTGTTGTCGCCGTATCGTTCCTTCGCTCGCTCCCAATCGGTGGCGACGTCGAACGCCTGGCGGGCTCGCATCAGCCGGATCGTTCGCAACTCGGCCGTGCGGTGGGCCGCGAACGGTTTGCCCGCTCGCTGGTCGGCGAAACGCTGCTCCATAAAGGTGAGCAGATCGCCGCGACCCACGACGGCGCCGCCGCGAATTCCACCCCCCGCCAGCACGGTCGAATAGACGCGGCCCCAATGGTCCCGCCCCGCGCCGCCGTTGATGCGGGGCGTTCGGCCAAACTCACCCCACACGAGGACCATCACGTCCTCCAACATTCCCCGCGCTTCGAGATCGTCGAAAAAAGCACTCAGGCCAATGTCGAACGAGGGCAACAACTCCGTCCGCAAGGCATTGAAGTTGTTCGAATGGGTATCCCATCGCCGTTCGCCTTCCTCTTCCCAGGTCAGATTGACGCACCGCGAGCCACATTCGATCAATCGGCGAGCCATCAAAAACCGAGCATTCTGCAAGCCGAGCGTGTTTCTTGATAGGGGGCTTGTCCCGAATCCGATGCCATACCGATTTCTCACGGAAAGCGGCTCACGCGTAATATCGAGGGCATCGGCGAACTCGCGTGAAGTCACGAACTGCACGGCCCTTTGCGTGTAGGCATCCATCGCTTCCATGTTGCCGCGAGTGTCAAGATCTCTTCGGACCGTGTCGATTCGTGATAAAAGATCCATCCGTTCGGACGTGATATTGCGTGCCATCAAGTTGGCACGGCCATCGGCGCTTGTCGGCGTGTAGCAGTCGAAGGATCGCCCTAGAAACCCTGCGGATCGAGAGTACGCCTGCTCGCTGGGGTTATACGCCGAGATCATGGCGACGGCGGTGGGTGCGTTGCCGTTCGTGGGGCCTTGAATTTTCGACACGACGGAACCAATATTGGGTCGCCCGCCGATATTGCGCAGACTCCCCGGCGGATAGCCCGTCGCGCACATCGCCCCATCATGGGAATCGACGGTTCCCGTGAGCGAACGAATGAGTGCCATGCGGTCGAGACGTTCCGCGATTCGAGGCATGTATTCGCAGATCTGCACGCCCGGCATGCGGGTGGCGATCTGTCGGAACTCGCCGCGAAATTCCACGGGGGCATTTGGCTTCATGTCAAACGTGTCGAGATGGGACGCTCCACCCGCCAACCAAACGTTGACGATTGATTTCCTGCGGTACGAAGGATCCATTGGCGACTGTGCATCCGCCCGATAGAAGTCGGCCAACGTCAATCCACAGAAGGCCGCAGCTCCCAGGTGCAGAAGCTCACGGCGGTGCATGCCGTCGCATTTTCGGTTTGTTCGATTCAGGGTCATGTTCGAAAACCTTTGCTTGGAGTAATTCGATCGAGGAAAGATTCAGACGAAAACGGCCGACTCGCTCTACAGCGTGAGTCCCGGAATCGGCTCGGCAGCGGTGGCGATTCGGATCACGTCCTGCAATTGGCTTTGGGCCGTCCGCAATTGCCCGATGTCGAGCAGCATGTTCAGGATGGTCGCGTTCAGACGCTCGACCGTCATCGGCTCGGTCGCCGGCTGGCCCGCGTCGCGCGTCGATCGGCCAATCACCTGGCCCGTCGCCAGGCCGCCGCCGGCGAACAGCAGCGACGCGCTGCGGTGCCAGTGATTGCGTCCGCCGTCCGCCTGCAGTCTTGGCGTTCGTCCCATCTCCCCCGTCGCGACCAGCAACACTTTGTCGTCCAGCCCGCGATCGCGCAAGTCATCGAGAAATACCGACACCGCGTGATCGAACACTCTCCCCGAAAAATTCATGCCTGATTCCACGGCCGGATTGTTGCCGTCGGCGTGCATGTCCTAGGCGAAATTCGTCGTTACCGTGACGAACCCGCAACCCGCTTCCACCAGCCGACGGGCAAGCAGCATCTCCTTACCCAGCGTCTTGCCGTGGTCGACGTAGCGGGGATAAAAGCCTTTTTGTCTCCCGTCTGGCCCCAGCCGAACCGATTCCGGATTGCAGAGACGGCTCGTGTCGTATCGATCGATCACCCGCCGATCCTCTTGCGATAGATCAAACGCCCGCGCCACGCCGCCGAGAATCGTCTCGTAGGCCTGCTGCCGATTGTCGTCGAACCCCTCGAAATCCAACTGACGCCGGACGCCGTCGAGTTGCGCTAACAACTGCCGCCGGTCCTCCATCCGTTCGCGCGACAGCGTCAGACGCATGTCGACGTGCAATGAGCCGCCGCTGCCGCTGGGACCGGGGATCAGTGGCGCGTAGGCCGAACCGAATGGACCTGTGCTGTCAAATCGGCCGTAGGAGTTTTGATTGGGCCCTGCCGTCGGATCGACCGATTGCGGGAACAGCAAGACATTGGTGGGCATGCCGGTGCCGGGCCGATTGGCGCCAGCGACGCGGGCATAAACCATACCGAGACTGGCGTCGAGCGATTCCTTGCCGACCAGCGGCCTGACGTCGTGATTGCCAATGTTTTCGAAGGAGAACGAGCGGACGATCGCCAATCGATCCGCTCGCTCCGCCAACTTCGGAAACGTGCCGCCGAACGTCACGCCGGGAAGCCTCGTTTGCACCTCGCCGGTGACGCTGCGGATTTCGGCCGGCGCCGACATTTTCGGATCGAAGGTTTCGATTTGGCTGGGGCCGCCGTGCATGAACAGGAAGACGACCGCTTTGTCGCGGAGCACACCGGATTGGGACGAGGTCGCTGCCTTGGCCGCCGTCACGCGATCCGTGGCGACGCTGGTCCCCTCCGCGTTCGTGCTGCCGTGAATGACGCCCGGCCGAATGCCCCAACCCGTCAACGTCACGCTCCAGCAAGCACCCCAGTGATCGCGGCCACGTTGGGCGTTGATCTACGGCGTGCGCCCCATTTCCGCGAAGGTGATCACGAGCGTGTCGTCCATGAGCCCTCGCTGTTCCAGATCGTCGGGCAGGGCCGACATCACGCGATCGAGCGTGGGAACCTTGGACGCGTGGATCTCAAAATTCTCTCCATGAGAATCCCACCAACCGTCCGTCAAGCGTACGAACGGCACGCCAGCCTCGACAAGTCGGCGAGCCACCAGGGCTTGTTGACCGAAAAGGGAATGGCCATAGCGATCGCGGACGTGCTGCGGTTCACGGGAAACATCGAAAAGACTGGCGTTATCCATGATGCCACGAACCCGTTGAAAGGAGCCACCGTGGCTGGCAACGGTCGCATCGCTGCTGCGATTCGCCTGGAAACGAGTCGCCAACTGTTCGCGGAGGGCCTCGCGGGCGCGGTGGTCGGCATCGGTCAGGCTTGCGGGGAGTTGGATGCCGTCCGGTGCGAGTTTGCTCGCGATGTTGATGGGCTCAAAACGCGACCCCAGGAACAGAGCGAAATCGAGCTGTTTATCGCCGCCGCTGTATGGCCAGGTCGCGTTCCAGAACGACACATGGTCGGGCACTTGGCTGCCGGGCTGGGACAGTTCACGGCCCAGCAGGCACCCGAGCGACGGCGTGCGAAGATTTCCGGTATCGCGGCGATCGCCACTCATGAGAGCGAAGACGCTGCCGCCGGTATGGCCGGTGTTCAGACTGCTGAACGAGCGAATGACAGCCGTCTTGTGGATGCGTGCGGCCATTCGCGGCATCAGTTCGCTCATGCGAAAGCCCGGAACCGACGTTTGAATGGTCTGGAACGGTCCGCCGGTCCGCCGACCGGGCTTGGGATCCCACTTGACGGTCTCCGTCGGCGTCGCGGGAATGCGGCCCGTCATCAACCGCTTGCTGCCGCCGCCATGATCGGAGAACGTGTGCGTGATGCTGCGAATGAGCGAGAACTTGTCCGCACAGCGTGCGTGCAACGGCATCAGCTCGCAGACATCGATTTCGGGCACGTTGGTGCGAATCGGACGAAACTGCCCGCGATACTCTTCCGGAGCGTCGGGCTTCATGTCGTACATGTCGAGGTGCGGCGGGCCCCCCGCGAGCCAAATGAAGATGACGGAGGTGTTCGGCGCCGGAGTTTGTCCGAAACCGCTTTGGCAGTCATTTTGGCTTTATCCGCCATCGCGTTGACCGAGGCTCCCGGCTCGTAACGCCCGGCAATGAGCCTGCGCTGATCGGGTGGAAGTTTCTGCAGGCACGACGCCAAGGCATGCTGTCGTTCATCAAAGGCCGGCTCATGCATCGCCGCCTCGTCCGCAAGTAGTTTGGCCAGATCATCGTCGAACACAAAGCGTTTCGTCTGGCGCCGATGCCGTTTCAGCCACGCCATGGTCTGCAACTGCGCGAATCGCATCGCCCAGGGTAAGAAGGGCCGAGAAGCGTCAAACTCCGCTACCTTTTCCCAGAGTACCAAATTAGTCTCTTGCAACACGTCATCCGCTTCGGCCGGGTTCCAGACCATCGACAAGATGAACGCGTGCAAATGCCGTTGGCATTTGGTGATCTGAGCCACGAACTCCGTCGATACCGCCACGCCTCGCTCCGCCTCTAAAGTTCTTCTGGACAACTGGTTACGGCACGTCTGGCTGCGTATTTCGGTGAATGCCCATATTGACTTAGCCAAGAACCACGAAATCCCGCGAGGATTTTTGGTTTTTCTGGATAAGGTATGCAGCCATCCTCGGATTAGCGCCAGGTTCTTTGCACACCGGCTTCAAGTCCTTGGTCGCGAAGAAGGGCGGGTTCGTCGGCCGCGAAAAACAAAGTCGCGGCGAAACGGGCCGACGGATGGGTCGGCCGGTCGCGCCGCGACAAGCAGAATCAACATGGAATCGTTTCTACGCGAGTAGTTCCGAGAGAGGACCGTTCTGATCGAGGTCGCGTAGCCCCTGGTCGCGCATGCCGAAGGTATCGCGGCTGGAGCCCGCCAATTGCAGGAGGGTGACGTACATGTTGGCCGTTGTGCGATGCCCCTGGTGACCATAGCCGGGGTAGTCGATGTAGCGGCTGGTGCGGAGGCGGTTGCCGATGTTGCCCAGGAGAACCATGGGCCATTCCCAGCAGCGCGAGTGGTGTCCCTCGGCACCGTCAGAGAGATAGACGATGAGCGTGTTGTCGAGCATGGTACCGTTCCCCTCTCGCACGCGATGGAGCTTGCGGGCCAATTCGGCGATGAGCGTGAAGTGGTACCGGCGGATCATGTTGTAAAGATCGGACCAGGAGCGTCCTTGGAAGCTGCCGCCGTGGCCGATCGAGTGCTTGTCGATGTTGAGGCCCAGGCCACGGAACGTAATGTCGAAGTCGCGTACGCCAGCGGCGGAGGAAATCGTCAGAACGTTGGTCAAGCCACAGATGAGGGCGGCAGCGCCGATGTCGAACTGAGCATCGAGGCGATCTGTCTCGACAGCGCTGGTGTACTTGTCGTTGACAACCGGGCCGCGTTCCCGCAGTGTATGCTGAATTTCATTGAGCCGACTCTGGCGATTTCGCAACGTCTCGAAAGTTTCGAGATACGAATCGAGCTGCTCGCGTTCTTCGCCAGCTAGACGGGTGCGGGCGCGGCTGACATCGTCGCGCATGAAGTCGAGCAGATTGTTCTGGGCCGCGAATTCGCGCTGGGCATTGCCGCCGGCCACGCTGCCAAAAAGGGTGGCGTACGCTTGGTCCGGTTTGCACATGGTCGGCAGGGCGCGATTGGGGCCGATGGCGGAAATGTTGTAGATGACGTTGTTTTCGAGCCGTTTCGAAATGCCCAGGCCAATGTGCGGGAAGATGCCGGGAATCTGCCTGGCGAGGGCGCCGTCGATGGTTTCGGCCTCGATGGCCATGCTTTCGCCGCCGTTGCCGCGGCCCGCGCCGAAGGCGCCGAGGGCCTGGAAGTTGTTCGAGTGTCCGCCACCGCAGATCCGGCCTGACAGCCCCTGAACGATCGTGACGCGGTTCTTGAATTCGTTGATCGGTTCGAGCGACATCGGCAGATTGCGATCCGCGAGCGGCACGTCCACGAACTCCGCAGGGCCGTTGAGCGGCTGCTGCGGTCGGGAATTGCGCGTGATCCCGGATGGCGCCATCTGCTCCGGCCGTACGCCGTTGCTCTCGACGACAAAGACGAATCGCTTCGGCGCAACGGTTCGGCCTTGAGCCTGCGCTTGCAGCTTTTCGAGAATGGGCGACAACAAGACCGCGCCGGTGCTTAGCGTTATCCCTTTGAGGACTTCACGACGATTCATGGCCATCGGCAACTCCAATCGACCTTGTAAAGGTTACTTCTTTTCTTCGGCACTCGGCGTGCGATACAGGAACGAATCGGAACTCAACAGCGCCACGATCAAGGCCTTCATGCTGCCGCCGCTTTCCTTGTAACTGCCATGGGCGTACTGGAGACTCGGCGCGTCTCCAAGATTTTCGTTACGTCCCATCCAGTAGCGGAACGCATGGCGCACGAAGACCTGCTCGACACGCTCCGAAGTCGCGAGCTTCTTCAGCATATCGACAGCGTTTTTCACTTCGCCTTCGATGGCCGTATCGTTCGCGAGCGTAATGGCACCGCTGGCATCCACGGGCACATCGAAGTGCGTTTTGGTCGGTTCCTTCTTTTTCTTGGCATCGGGCACGGGGGCCGTCACCCTGACGAGCGGTTCTTTCTCACGATAGCGGCCAAAAAAATCATACGTCTCGAACGTCAGACCGACTGGGTTCATGAACTGATGGCATTTCCAGCAATACTCCTGCTGCGTCACCTTCATGCGTTCTCGCAAGGTCTTGTCCGGTGCCTCGGGTAATTGGGCGTCCACGGTGATCGGAACGTCCGGAACGACGCCTCCCAGAAGGCGTTCGCGCACCCATTTGCCACGGAAGATCGCGTGATTCTCGTCGGTCTTGGCGTTGGCGGCGAGCCACGACGGCTGGGTCAAGATGCCCGCCCGCTGCTCGACTGGCAATGCTACCGGCTGCGTATCCGGGAAATCACTGAGGTTGTACGCCAGGTAGACGCTTCGCCCTGGGAGCTTGAGCGTCTTGTTCTTGTACTTTGCCGGATCCTTCTTCTTGACGTCCTCGAACTTCGCGATCTCCTGCTGGCGCTTCTTCTTCGTGTCGGCTGCGGACTTGTATGCGACGAAGGCTTTGTTCGTGGTAAGCAATTCACGAAGGACATTCTTGTCTTGTTCCAGAATATACTCGATGAGCCTGTCGGTGTCCTCGACAAGGACGCGGGCATCGTGATCGGGATTCGCCTTGTCTTCTTGGAAGACCTCTTTCGCCTTGTCGTAGCCAAAGTACTCGCGGAAGAATCGCATGATGCGTGGCTTGGGCGTCTTGGCGTCATCGAGTAGTCGTTTTGTCGCAGCCGCAACGCCTTCGCGCGTGTCCAGCTTCCCTTCGATGGCATCGGCGAGCAGTTTCGCGTCGGGCCGTTTGTCGGTCAACGCATACGCCAGGGCATAGGCAATCTCGCGCGGCGCCAGTCGCACGCGGCCCTTGTCGTCGGCCTTGCCGGAACCAATTTCGTACCGGAAAACGGCTTCGGGCATCAGGTAGACGGCACTCAGGGCGTACCGCATGCCCGTGACTCGGCCCGCATCCTTGGTGTTTTTCTCGATGAGTTTGACGAATCGCGCTTTTTCGTCTGCGGTCGGTTGCCGGGACAGCACGCGTTGAAACTGCGTCGTGATCGCCTTGTCCATGACTTCAGCCGTCAACGGCACATTCTCGTCGATGGTCGCCAAGAAGTCCTTACTTGTGCCCATCATGCCGACGAGCTTACCGTCTTCTTTCTTGTGAGCGGTTTGGCGCTCCACGATTAGCAGAGCGTTGCGCATGAGCTGCACCGTCACGGGTTCGTCGATCTTCGGGGCGCCCATGTCTTTGAAGGTGGTTCGCCCTTCCGGCGTAAACGGCTGGCCTAGGTGGAGCCCTTTGGCAAGATCCGTGGAGAAACCTGTGTAAATCTCAGGACTCAGCGTGCGCAGACGTGTTGGGTTGTTGAAGGGGAAAGAAGCCTTCGGATCGAACAACTTGTCATGGGCGATCTTGTTGCCGTTGGCGATGCCTTGTCGACGTGCGAAGTTCTTACCCGAGCGTTTCATTTCGGCCTGGATCCAAGCGATGACGGCCTTGATATCGTCATCGCTCGGCCTGGCCCGCCCTTCCGGCGGCATCTCCCGCGTCGCAAGTTTTTCGATCACCATGGCCCACCGTCCGGCGCTAGTGCTCGCCTTCATGTCGATGTCCAGATCCTGAAAATCGAGGTCCCCCTCGGCCACCTTGGGATTGTGACAGCCAGCGCAGTGCCTTTTCAGAAAAGGGACGACATTTCGCTCAAAATCAGCCTTACTTTCGGGGGCGGAAGCGAACTTGCGCTCGGGCGTTTTTTCCTGGGCCAGCGCGCCAAGTCCCAAAGAGAACGCCGCCATAAGGAACAGGAGGGCTCCGGAAAAACAAGGGACCTTCATGAAAGATCTCCGGCAACCAGGCTGAAATCAGGTACGAAGCCAGGCGAGGCAGGTTGGTGTACAAGAAAACGTCGCAGCATGGACTGGTGCTTGCATGATTCCAGCTATTGGGATCGGAGCATCCAAAAATTCCCGACACGACCCCGGTTGGTGTCGGGTATCATCCATCAACCGAGAAAGAAAACGGCGATTCGGTCAAGGCCAACGCTTATCGAAACAACTCGAAGATCGGCTCTCCCGTCGTGATCGGGCGTGAAACTACTTGAGTCTCGCGAGGCACCCCTAGGGCATGGTAGATCGTTGCGCCGAGAACCTGAGGTGGAACCGGATGGTCCTTCACGTAGGCACCGATCCTGTCAGACGCGCCATAGACGCTGCCACCGATGCCGGCGCCAGCAAGAACGGCGGAAAAGCAGTTGGGCCAATGGCTACGCCCAGGGATGCCTCGATTGGTATCGATTCGGGGGGTCCGCCCGAATTCGCCAACGACGACCACCAAGGTATTATTCAGCATCCCGCGCTGATGGAGATCTTCCAACAGAGCTGAGAGAGCTTCATCGAGGCGCGGCAGTGCCCATCCCAGACCGTAGGAGCCGGTGCCAAAGATATTCCCCTGGCCCATCCCGCCACCGTGCATGTCCCAAGTGAAACTGGCGGCCCCGCCCTGGGAACCTTCACCCGGAGCGAAACCGCACCAGGCATTGACACTCACAAAGCCTACCCCGGACTCCACAAGTCGTCGAGCCATGAGCAGGTATTGACCTAGGGGATGTCGGCCATAGCGGTCGCGCACTCTCGCGGGTTCGTGGTCCAAATCGAAAGGTCGGCGGGCATCGGGCCCGGTCGCCAGTTCCACGGCCCGTTGTCGCAGATCTTCCCACCCCGTGACACCCTGCGAACTGGTCAAATTGCTCTGCTCGAACTGACCAAGCAGACGTTCACGCCCGAGTGTCCGCTCGGGCGTCGTCCCCACGTCCGAATCCAGTTCGGACAATCGGAAATTCGGCATCGCCGGATGATTCGTGGAGTTTCCTACGAAGAACGGAGCGTAGGGCCGACCCAGGAAACCACCCAACGAGATGAAAGGCGAGCAGAACACGGTCGTGTTGCCATCGCAACGATGCAGCCAAACATACGGTGTCAACACGCGTCGCGAGGGTCGCAGCCTGGCCATCACCGAGCCATAACACGGTGCGTCGTCCGGAGCTTTCGCTTGCCCCGTCAGACAGTTGTGCATCGCGTCCGGGTGGTTGCGAATCGGCGCGGTGTGCGTCATGGACCGAATGATGCTGTAGTGTCGGCTCATGGTAGCCAACCGGGGCATCAGTTCATTGATGTGCACCCCGGGAACCGAGGTGGAAATCGGGTTAAAGGGGCCTCGGATTTCGGTCGGAGCTTGCGGCTTCATGTCCCAAATGTCCACATGCGAAGGGCCGCCCCCCATCACGATGAAGATGCAAGACTTCTCGGACCCGGACGCCTGCGTTCCCGTCTCTCGCGCGGACAATGCACCAGGCAGGCCCAGCCCGAGCATGCTGAGTCCGCCCGCTTGCAGAAGTTGCCGACGAGTTAGCTTACCCGAAAGCGAAGATCCTTCGGAACCAAGAGGCACATGTAACATGAGATTCTCCCGAATCAGCGGTACCGATAATTATTCAGGTGGGAATTCTGGCGCAACAGTTGATGATGATCAGACAATCTGATGTTGTCAAGTTCGAACCGCTTTATCAACAGAGGGTGAATTCAAGGAAACCTCTCCCTCCCCGTGCCGGGCGTTCGGGCAACGAAAGGCAAAGGCTGTCCATGCCGAGAGTCGTCGTCACCGATCACACTTTTGGTCCGCTCGACATTGAGGAACGAGTGCTTGAACCCGTCGGTGGCTTTGTGCAGGGCCATCGGTGCAAGACCGTCGCGGACCTCCTTCCGAAGGAAGCCTGGCCACCGAAGGTTTCCGGTGCGTTCAAACAAGCGGTGGATCTGTTCGCCTGGCAGTATTGAACTCATTTCGGGCTACGATCGTTGACGATTCGCCCGCGCGTCGTGTACGGACCGGAACGCGAGTCCGCCAAACCCAACCCCGTCGACACGCTGCCGCCGTCGTCTCTTGGCGCTGAGTGGATCCTCGGTTAGCATGTCAAACATGCCCACCTACCGACTTTTCCTCGAATCATGCATGGCCAGTCTGCCCACCACGCCAACACTGGGCGAGATTGCTGCTCCGATATCTGGTGATAACCATGTTCCACTCGCTGGGTTTTACTCGTTCCTGTCTGTTGATCGTCGCCAGCATTGGCTTTGTTGATGCCGTTCCGGGAGGGGAACCTTTCGACGCATTTCTTGAAAAACACTGCGTTCGTTGCCATGGCCCAGAGAAAAAGAAGGGGGAATTACGCATCGACCTACTCTCGCGTGATTTCAAGTCGGGCAAGGACGCTCATCGCTGGGCAGAAGTCCTCGAACAGATCAATTCCGGCGCGATGCCTCCGAAAAATGAGAAACGCCCGACGCAGGACGAAATCGCGGCGTTCGTCACCAAACTCGATTCGCGAATTAAAGAAGGGCGAGCTACGCGGATGGCGGCGAGGCCGGCGGTGGCGCTTTATCGACTGAGCCGAAAAGAATACCAGAACACCGTCTATGACCTCCTCGGCGTGCGGTATGATCCCACCAAGCCGGGCGAACTGAACGCCGATACCCTGTGGCACGGCTATGAACGGCTTGGGTCGGAGCTAACGCTTTCGCCTTCGCATATCGATCGCTATTATCGGGCCGCGAACCTTGTCCTCGATCGCGCCTTTCCATTCGCGACCATGGAAGCTCGCAAAGTCCGCAAGACCGCCGCGGAACTTCGGTACGGAGGCGGAAAGGAGCAGCAGACGGCATTGGACCGCTTCGGCATCAAACGGCCTTTGCGTTATCTCCTCTATCCCGGCAGTGTCCAGAACGCACTGTCACCCAATTGGTTTGGAAAGTCGGGGCCGGAATTCAGCGGGCTCTACAAAGTCCGCATCCAGGCCAGCGGAATCCGCCCCCCAGGAGGCCAGCCGGCGCACTTGAGCATCGGCAAACGAACCGGGGAAGAGACCGTGGATGGCCTGATTGAGTTCGACCTCACCGCACCGGAGGACCGTCCGCAGATCCTGGAGTTCGAGGTGTTTCTAGAGATGCCGACGACGCTGGACTTCTGCGTGGTGGCCACCGATGTGATTGATCGAAGAGGTGGCGCAGCCTTCCGCAATGCCCTCTCCAGCAGGAGCGGCTACATTTTCACCCACAGCAGCGAGACCTTACTCCTGAACCCGAACGCTCCGCAGATGTTCGATGACAAAGGGAATGGCCTGTTCTCCACGGTGCTCCTCGATTGGATCGAATGGGAAGGACCAATCGAAACGGTGACGGAAAAGTCTCTACGCAAAGGGCTCTTCCCGCCCAAGGACGCCACTCTGGAAGTGGTTGGGGAACATCTGCAACGCCTCGCCGAACGGGCCTGGAGACGTCCGGTCACAAAAAACGAACTCGACGGATACCTGCGATCGTATCGGGCCGAACGCGAGGCGGGCGAGACGTTGGCCGAGGCCTATCGCGTCGCGATGTTGGGCGTGCTGACCTCCAGGCACTTCCTCTATCTCGTCGAGGGGGATCCGGTGGTTCGGGACCGACTCAACGATTGGGAGCTTGCTTCCCGACTCTCGTATTTCCTCTGGAGTTCGATGCCTGACACGAACCTCTTCACCGCCGCCAAAAGCGAGGGTCTAAAAGGGAATGGCCTAAAGAATGAAGTGGACCGGATGCTTGCGGATCGCAGGATTCATCGTTTTATCGACGATTTCTCGCGGCAATGGTTGCAACTACATCGCCTAGGCATGTTCCCGCCCGACAAGAAGCTTTACCCGACCTACGACGCCTGGCTTGAGACGAGCCTGCGAGCCGAGCCGGTCGAGTATTTCCGCGAAATGTTCTCGAAGAACCTGCCCATGGATAGCTTTCTCGATTCCGACTGGACAATAGCGAACGCCCGGCTCTGCGATTTTTACGGGCTTCCCGAACCGAAAACCGGCGGCTTCGAGCGCGTTTCCCTGAAACCCGAGTTCCATCGTGGCGGACTGCTGACGATGGGCGCAGTGCTCGGATTGACCTCGGATGGTACCCGCCATCGCCCGGTGCATCGCGGCGTGTGGGTCAGCGAAACGATCTACAACAAGACGCCTCCGCCTCCACCGGCAAACGTGAGCGCCATCGAACCCAGCCCACCGGAAAGCCCAAAAGCCACCCTTCGCCAAAAGATCGAAGCGCACCGCAACAACGCGAACTGCGCCGCCTGCCACGCCAAGATCGACCCCTTGGGACTTGCCTGGGACAACTACGATGCCATTGGTCTGTGGCGGACCCAGGAAAAAGTCTCGCAGGGGGTCGGCAAAGATCCGTTGATCGATCCCTCGGGGGTGATGCCCGACGGCCGACCGTTCAAGGATTCCGTCCATTTCAAACGGCTTTTGCTTGAAGACAAGGACAAGTTCCTTCACGCCTTCATCGAACACCTGAGCACGTATGCTCTACGCCGGGTGCTGACAGTGGACGACCGCGAGGCCGTTTCCGCCATCGTAGAGGAAGCGAAGAAGAATCGATATGGACTCAAAGACATCGTTCGGGCTGTGGCTCTTTCCGACTTAATTCGCAAACGCTAACAGGAGCATCGCAATGAGCAATATACTTTCACAATCCTGGTTGATCGATCGTCGGCACGCCCTGCGTGCCATGGGAAGCTGCATCTCGCTCCCCTTCCTTGAATGCATGGTGCCGGCGAGGGCGTCCGCGCAACAGACCGCGTCGCCCCGGCGCAGCGCTTTCATCTACCTTGCCAACGGTGTTCATTCGCTCAACTACCAGATCACCACGCCGGGCAGAGATTACACGTTTTCCCGATCGCTTCGGCCTTTAGAAAGGCACCGCCAGGTCATCACCCCGATTAGCGGCCTGCATCACCCGGGAGCCCTCGGCCATCACCACAACTGCATTTCGGTCTGGCTGACCGGCGGAAGGCTTGGCCCATCCGATCGGAATACCATCTCCGTTGACCAGAAGATGGCCGAGATCACCGCAAGACACACACGCTATCCTTCGATGGAGATAGCCCTTACTGGCGATTCCCTTGGTTGGACAGCGGATGGTGTCCGATTGCCCTCAATGCGTCGTTGCAGCGAAATCTTCGCATCCCTTTTCGAAGCACCCCGAGGCGGGACCGCGGCTCAGCGAAGGTCCTTGCGCCGCAGGGGGAGCGTCCTTGATGCCAACCTCGCGGAAGTACGCCAACTCGAACAGCGAATGGGAGCAGCCGATCGAGGACGCCTGGACCAATACCTTTCCTCGGTCCGTGAGGCGGAAATTCGCACCCGTCGGGCCGACGCCTGGCTTGATACGCCTCTCCCTACCATCTCCGCCGCCGATCGCACGCGCACCAACCGCGATGTCGCTGCCACCATGGCTGGGGACTATTTCCGCACGGTCTATGATCTCATCGTGCTCGCCTTCCAAACCGATGTGACGCGGGTGGCCACGTTCAGTCTAGGCGGCGAAGGGGATGCTTTCGCCATCCCGGAAATTGGAATCACCGAGTCACGTCATCAGCTCAGCCATCACGGCGGCGATGCGGGCTACATGGAAAAACTCACGAATTACGACACCTTTGCCATCGAGCAGTTCAGCTACTTCCTGACCCGCCTCGCGGAAACCAGAGACCTCAACGGCAGACCGCTTTTGGGTTCGACGATGGCACTTTTCGGCAGCGGCATGTCCTATGGTCACAGCCACGGCAATGCCAACCTCCCTCTCGTCCTCGCTGGCGGGTCGGACCTCGGTCTTCGCCACGGCAGCCATCTTGACTTCAACCAGGGCCACTTTGCGGGTTACCGACTCGACCGACCCGGAGAACATTACGGACTCTGCAGCCGACCCGCGAATCCGAACGCCCACATGAGCAACCTTCTGCTTTTGATGGCCCAACGGATGGGCGTTGAGATCGACCGGTTCGGCGACAGCAACAGGGTGATTGAACTATGACAGACCTCCACCGTCCGATATGGCTCGCGGCATTTTGCCTTGGGTTGCCCCTTGTCACGGCCGTGACCGCCCAGGAGAAACCGTTTAGGCCCGAAGCGGGGAAGTTTCCTCCTTTGCAAAAGGCGGTCTCCTATCGGGGCGAACTCGTGTTCGTGGATCATGCGAATCGCCGTGGGAGTATCCGTGTGCAGGGAGCGGGCACCTATTTCCGAAACGCTCCGCATCCCTTTGCGATGCTTCCCTACGGCATTGTCCGTTATCACGGCGCACCGGCCGATCTTCGCGACCTCCCGCTCGGCACGGTGCTGCACGTCCGGGCCTTTCTCCCGCCGGATCCCAAGATCTCTCCCGTCCCCGTGCTTCCGTTCGATAGCGGAAAGCAGAATGCAGGCTATAGTGGCGCGGGCACGGCACCCGCCGAAAACCATGTGCTCCTGCTTGAAGACGAACCCAGCCATTGCCTGCGTGAAAGCAAGGTCTGGAAGCTGAAGGAAGTGGATGTTAAAGACAACGCCGGCATGATCGTCGCCAGTCTCGAACCGAAGGAAGGCGGAGACGGCAAGGCCAGCGAGGAAAAGCTGACGTTCGATGCTGCCACCCGAATCTGGCGAGGCCGAGAGTGCTTGCGGGCTGAGGAATTGATCGCGGAGAAAGTGTGGCCCGCCGAGGGGAAGAAAGCTCTTGCCGGCCAAGCCGTTCTGCTCGGCATCACGTGGAGGCCCACGCCAGGGAATATTTTCACTCGATTTCACATTTCGGACATTTGGCTGGACGACGTCGCGATGCACCGTGCCGCTCGCAATCAGACCGAGGTGCATCAAGCATTCATCCGCAGCCGCTGGATGCCCGCCTGGGTCGATGCGGTCGAGTATGGCAAGTTCGGCCGAGCGAAGGTGACTGCCACACTTTTCGGCGGCATGGACCCTTCTCTCTACGCCGATTTCAAAAAGGATTCTCCCGCCCTGATGAACGCGGTCGAGAACACGTTGAAACACACCCACGGCGCCTACGGCCCCGCGCACATGGCTTCGCGTGGCTCCATTCTCGATGTCACCAAAGCAACCGGCGAGCCACCTCTTGGCAGCAGCGGCATCCAAATCCGTTTCGAGACCGACCTCATTATCGAGGGCATTCGCCCGACGCGAATCGTCCGCGTCCGTCCCGGAGCCTGGCCCCAGGTGGACGTGCCCCGCGAGGAATACCTCAACGATGGATCGAACATGGAAGAACGTTTCCCAACCCCGGCCATCTTTCCGAAATATTAGCGCAGTCGTTTTCGTTACGAGGAAAGCACGGAGCTGATTTCGATGAAACCCACACCCGCGTTGATCGTCGTTCTTTCGTTCATGCCGGCGAGCGTCAGCGCCTTTGCGATGGATCCGCGTGTGGAAACGGTTCTCGGTCGCTTAGCCAAGGAGACGCCATGAGACTCCCCACTTTCTTGTTTTTCGCATGGGCCTTTTCGTCCCCCTTGGTCGCACAGGAGCCGCGTTCCTTCCCCAAGGACCAGATCGACTTTTTCGAAGCGAAGATTCGGCCCGTCCTCATCGAACACTGTTACAAGTGTCATTCGTCCGAATCGAAGATCGTCAAAGGGGGCTTACGGCTCGACCATCGCGATGCGGTGCTCAAGGGGGGTGACACGGGAGCGGCAATTGTCGTCGGCAAGCCCAAGGAGAGCTTGCTGATGAAAGCCCTCAACTATGACGAAATGCAAATGCCTCCCAAAGGCAAACTGTCGGCTTCGATCATTCGGGATTTCGAATCGTGGATTGCCATGGGGCTTCCCGATCCCCGGAAGGACGCCAAACCGACGGAGACCCGGTCCGTCGACATCGAAGCGGGCCGAAAATACTGGGCGTTTCAACCCATCACGAATCCGACTCCACCGACCACAAAGGACTCCACTTGGAGCCGTGATCCGATCGATCGATTCGTGTTGGCCATGCTCGAGCAGAAGGGATTGCGTCCCGTTGCGGATGCCAATCGCTACGTTTGGCTGCGGCGAGTCACTTTCGATTTGACGGGGCTGCCGCCAACGCCGAGGGATATTGAGGGCTTCCTTCGCGACGATTCTCTTCAAGCACGCGAGAGGGTCGTCGATCGTTTGTTGGCGTCGCGTGCCTTTGGCGAACGCTGGGCTCGACATTGGCTCGACCTCACCGGCTACGCGGACATGATGGGGACATCGAACAACGTCTACGCTGAGCACGCCTGGCGCTATCGCGATTATCTCGTTCAGGCGTTCAACCACGATAAGCCATTCGATCGATTCGTGCGAGAACAGATCGCGGGTGATTTGTTGAAGGCCTCCTCAGAGATCGAACGGGCCGAGAATATCACCGCGACCGGGTTCTTGATGGTCGGCGATGTCGAAATCGTCGAGCCGGACAAACCGAAGCTGGAAGCGGACCATATCGACGCCCAGGTCAGTCGGCTCGGCACCGCATTTCTAGGGATGACGCTGGGGTGCGTTCGCTGCCACGACCACAAGTTCGATCCGATCGCGCTGCCCGATTACTACGGCATCGCGGGCATGTTTCGCAGCTCGCCTTCAACGCATCGGGTTCCGTATGGCATTTGGAGTAGCCTCAATATGACCGACTTGCCAGAGACGCCTGCGCAATCGGCGGCACGCAAGAAGAGCGAGGCGGAGCACGAATCGAAGATCGTCGCGATGAAAGAGACTCACGACAAGATGACAGTCGAGAAGAAAGCGGTCGCAGATCAAATCAAGGCCGAGACGGAAACGGGAGCGAAGAAGGAATCGCTGCTGAAACGCCAGGACGAATTGGCCGACCAGATCAAGAAGCTTGCGGCCAGGATTCAGCATGCGGAGTTCTTCCGTTCCCAGGCGCCGAAGGCGTTCGCCTTGCGTGACGGCGCTCAGCCCGCCGACATGCCGATCCAGATTCGTGGTAATCCGTACGCGCCGAGCACGGTGGTGCCACGTGGCGCCGTTCGCGTGGCGTCGTGGCAGAAGTTCCCCGAAATTCCCAAGGGGCAGAGTGGTCGGCTGCAATTGGCGGATTGGCTGGTTGACAAGCGAAATCCGTTGACGGCCCGTGTGACCGTCAATCGGATTTGGCAGAAACTCTTCGGCGAAGGGCTCGTTCGTAGTGTCGATTATTTCGGCACGCGCGGCGAAATGCCCTCGCATCCCGAATTGCTCGACCACTTGGCGACGCGGTTTGTCGAAAAGGGCTGGTCGCAAAAACAACTGATCCGCGCGATGGCGCTCAGTCGCGTTTATGGGCTTAGCAGCAAGAACGATGCCGCCGCCATGAAGATTGATCCCGACAATCGGCTTCTTTGGCGCATGAATCGGCAACGACTCGACGCGGAGGCGATTCGCGACGGGCTACTGGCCGTCAGCGGCGAATTGCAGCCCAGCGACGGCGGGCCTGCCCTGGTGCTCGAAGAATCGGAAAACTGTGGCGACCTCAGGAAGTCTGGCATCAATCCGCCCAACTACACCCATCGTAAACCGCGAGCAACGCAAGAATTTCAGCGGACGATCTACCTTCCGGTGATGCGAACCAACACCACGAACCTGGATCGCATTCGGTCGTTTTTCGACTTCGTGAACCCGGCCCAGATTGCCGGCCAACGCTCGCAAACGGTGGTGCCGACGCAGGCTCTTTTCGTCATGAACAACGACCTGTTCCGCAAACGAGCCAAGAATCTCGCGGATCGGCTCCTCGCTCAGCACACCCAATCTCATGAACGCCTGGAACAGTTGTGGCTGACCGTGTACAACCGACGGATCACAAGTGAGGAGGGCGACGATGCGAAAGCTTTTCTCGCTCAAATCGACACAACACTTGAAATCAATGACGCCCGTGTTCGGGAGTCGCTATGCTGGCAAGAGCTCTGCCACTCGCTGCTAGCGTCGAACGAGTTTGTTTTTCGCCTTTAAGGGAAGATTTTGCCCCTGGCTTCAGGCAGGCGCGGTCAAACGAACATCGCCCTTCCGTCTGAAGAGCGGACAATCCGAATAGCTGTCCAAACTCTTTCAAGAAAGGTTACGACAGGTGTCGCAAAATAGCTACTTCACCCGTCGCCGAATGCTCCGCACCGTCGCCTGCGGATTCGGCTCGTTGGCCCTCGCGGATATCGCGCAAGCGATGAATGCGCCAATGGCTCGCATTCCCGGCGTCACGCCAAGAGCGAAGCGGGTCATCTTCCTGTTCATGGCCGGCGGGCCGTCGCAGCAGGATCTGTTCGATCCGAAGGAGTTCATTCGAAGAAGGCATGGGCAACGCGTCGATTCGCCCCTGCGCCCCGAAGTGAGCCAGGTGGGAACCGAGCAGTTCCTGGCCCTGGGGCCTGTCGCTCCAGTGCGGCCTCGCGGTCAATCCGGCATGATGATCTCCGATCTCATGCCACACCTGGCGAGTATCGCGGACGACATCTGCTTGCTGCGAGGCATGAACGCCGACAATCCCCAGCATGCCAGCGCCACCAATCAGTTCCACACGGGCGTTTTTACGGACGTTCGCCCGTCCATGGGTGCTTGGATCAGCTATGGCCTGGGCACCGAGAATCAGAATCTGCCAAGCTTCGTGAGCATCCATGCTCCCGGTGTACGCACGTATGGCTCCAGCTTCCTGCCCGCCCAGCATCAAGGTACCCCGCTGACGGTGCCGCTGGATGATAGGACGTTGCCGATCGAGAATTTACGAAACGCCTCGCCGAACGAGACGATCCAGCGTCGCCGCATCGATCTCACGCGCCGGTTGAATCAACGACTGGTCGAGGATCTCCAAGGCGACGCCAACATGGAAGGAATGATCCAGAACATGGAACTCGCCTTCCGCATGCAAACGACGACGCCGAGGTTGGTCGACTTGTCGAATGAGACCCGGAGCACGCTCGAGCTTTACGGTGTCGGTAACCACCCGGCCGACAAGAACGCTCGCGCCTGTTTGTTGGCCCGAAAACTCAGTGAATCGGGCGTGCGTTTCGTGCAAGTGACCATGGATGGTTGGGACCACCACGGCGACATTCGCGGCAGTTTACCCCGGCTTTGCGAACAGACGGATCGCCCTGTCGCTGGCCTCATCAAGGATCTGAAGCGGCGCGGCCTGCTCGACGACACCCTGGTGCTTTGGTCGGGCGAGTTTGGTCGCACTCCGTGGAGCCAGGACCTCAGCGGCACCGCCCCGATCGACAAACATGGTCGAGAACATCAGCCGGAAAGCTTCTGCGCCTGGATGGCGGGTGGTGGAGTGAAAGGCGGTTTGACTTATGGTGGCACCGACCACATGGGCTACCGCGTGATCGCTGGCCGAGTCCATATTCACGACTTGCACGCCACGATGCTTCATTTACTCGGCATCGACCACACGCGGCTCACCTGGCGGCACCTGGGCCGAGACTACCGCCTGACCGATGTGCATGGTAGTGTCGTCGAGGAGGTGTTGGCGTGAACTGCTTTTCAACCGCCAGCTTTCCGCGTCCGTTGGCGATTGGGCAATTTTACCAACTTCGGCCAAACACGATTCGGGTGCTAGGTCGATCCAGCACCGCTCCCGAACTCGGTTTGAGGAGTATTCATGCTCGCGACGTGTAATTCATCGGACCATCCACTTCTTCATCGAAGGGAGTTGATCCAAGCCGGTGGTGTCGGTCTTCTTGGGGTCGGCCTTGCCGACTTGTTGCGCCTCGAAGCCCACGCCTTGCCACATCCGCAACGAACGGCCAGGGCCAAGGCCGTCGTTTTTATCTTTCAATCCGGCGGCCCCTCGCAGCACGAGACCTTCGATCCGAAACCCGACGCTCCCGAGGGAATCCGTGGTGAGTACGCCACAACCCAAACTAAGCTGACCGGCGTTCGATTTTGCGAATATTTACCTCGCCTTGCCCAACGAGCCGATCGGTTTTCCATCGTACGAACGATGCACCACACGGCGGGTCGTGAATTTCGCAACGAACATAATAGTTGCACCTACCTGCTTCACACGGGCACTCGGGAATTGCCGATCGGCGACACCAATGCCACGATCACCAATCCGCGTCCTGGACGCATCGAATGGCCGTCGATAGGCTCGCTTCTCAGTTACGCTTTTCCGGAATCGGGACCAAGCGGACTGCCCAACGTGATTGAGTTGCCTCGCCAGAATTTAATGCGTTATCCGGGGCGTGGGGCGGGAATTTTAGGGCCCCGCCATGAACGATGGGGCGTTGATCTGGCTCCGGCATGCCGAGCCCCCGACGCGGCCGGCTCTTGTCCCAACTGCTTCAGCCATGATGATCCCAACGATCCAGACCGAGCCGCCGGGCCAGGCCCGCGAGCCTGGTGGGATAATTCCAGTTGTCGAAATCCCGATTTTCACCTTCCGGATCTTGGAGCAATCAACGTATCGGTTGCCGAACTGCAAGATCGCCAAACGTTGCTCCGCCGAATGGAAAACTTTCAACGATCCGTGGATCATGGCGATCAAAATCCTCGCTTTCAATCCTGGGATGTCCATCGTCAGCAAGCGATTCGCTTGTTGGCTACCACTCGGAGAGGACGAGCGAATCCGTTCGACATTTCCCAGGAACCCCAACAAATTCGCGATCTCTATGGCCGAGAAGAATGGGGCCAAGGATTCCTGGTCGCTCGGCGCTTGGTCGAAGCCGGAGTTCGCATGGTCCAGGTCAACCTGCGCGGTTGGGACACTCATCAGAATGCTTTTCGCGATTTGAAGGGCAAACTGCTGCCCTCCTTGGATCACTGCCTTTCCGGGTTTCTCGAGGATATGGAACAACGAGGTTTGCTGGACGAAACGCTTATCGTCATGTGCGGCGAGATGGGTCGAACTCCAAGAATTTCGCCGATCTCGGTTGGTGGACGAAATGCCTCCGGCGAAATCTTCACTCCCGGGCGCCATCACTGGGGCGATGTATTTCCATGCTTCTTTGCTGGTGCGGGAATTCGGCCAGGACAAATCATTGGACAAACCGACCGTGATGGTGGATTGCCGACGAATGCGTCTTATACCCCGAGCGACTTGGGGGCAACGATTTTCCATTTAATGGGTATTGGGCCTGACACGGAATTTCTTGATGCTCAGAATCGGCCTTATCGCTTCTATCAAGGGGAACCAATTCGTCCGTTGTTGGTGTCAACTCCCAATTCGCATAGTGCGACTTCAACAATGAAATAGCGAATGACTTGCTTGTCTGTCCGAAGTCACGCCATCCAAGTTTGATCGATTGCGTCGAGTTCGCCCCGAGTTTATCATCGAAACAAAATAATGGGACGCGTTGGAAGGCCCGTGTGCTATTCTAGGTCCACCTGCCCGCGACCTGCTCCTCAAGGAGAACGATCATGGCTCAAATCCTTTCCCAACGCTGGCTGATCAGCCGTCGGCATTTGCTGCGAGGTTCGGGCGTCGCGATGGCCCTGCCGCTCCTCGATTGCATGCGGCCCCTTCTCGCCAGCGACCGAGCTGAGCGGGCCAAACGCAGCGTGTTCATCTACCTTCCCAATGGCGTCAACACGATCGATTTTCAGATCACCCAACCTGGCCGTGACTATCGCCTTTCTCGCTCGCTCCAACCGCTCGAACGCCATCGCGCCAACTTCACGCCGATCAGCGGGCTTTATCATCCGCACGGTTTGGGCCATCACCACAACTGCAGCTCGATTTGGCTGACCGGCGGAAAGATCGGCCCCTCCGAACGCAACACCATCTCTGTCGATCAACTGATGGCCCAGGTCACGGCACCGTTCACCCGATTTTCGTCCCTCGAACTCAGCAACCAAGGACATTCCCTCGCATGCAGCGCGGATGGCATCGCTCTGCCCGCCCAAGGAAATCCGAGCGTTGTTTTCCGCGAACTCTTTGAGGAACCCCAGGGCGGGATCGCTCGGCAAAGGCGTGGGCTCCACCGCCGGGGTAGCATTCTCGACGCGGTCCTGGACGAAGCCCGAACCCTGGGCAACCAGCTCGGCCAAGACGACCGTGGGCGGCTCGACCAATACTTAACCTCGGTGCGGGAGGTCGAGATTCGCACGCAACGTGCCGACCGTTGGCTCGATACGCCTCGCCCTCGAATCGATGCCAATGTTCAATCTCGGCTCAATCGAAACATCTCACTTGAGCAGCTCGGCGATTACTTGCGAACGATGTACGATATCATCGTCCTTGCGTTTCAGACCGATCTGACCCGCGTGGCCACATTCAGCACTGGGAACGAAGGAACCGGCCCGGCAGTTCCCGAGATTGGCATTCGCCAAGATCGTCATTCATTGTCGCACCACAACGCGAACCCTCGCTTGATGGATGAACTGACCCAGAGCGACACGTTCAATCTGCGTCAGTTCGCCTACTTCCTGGATCGCCTCAGTGAAGTCCGCGATGCGGACGGCCCATTGCTGGATTCTACAATGGCGCTCTATGGCAGCGGCATGGCCTTTGGTCACAGTCACGGCAACGCAAACCTGCCGATCCTGCTCGCCGGAGGGCGTAGCCTGGGGCTTCGCCATGGCCGACACATCGACTTCAACGCCACCGGCAGACGCGAGGGATATGCTTATCAACTCGATACGCCTGCCCGGCACTATGCGATTTGTTTCAACCCGGTCAACACCCGAGCCCACCTGAGCAACTTGCTACTGACCATGGCTCAGAAGATGGACGTTCGCACGGAGCGATTCGCAGACAGCAACGGAGTCCTTTCCGAGGTGCTCTCCTAATGCCTACCCGCCCCGTTCGTTTGGCCCTCCTCCTCTTGGCCTTCCTCACGCCGATTGGTACTGAAACATGCCCCGCGGGAGACACACCGAAGAAGCCTGCATTCGCCCCGTTGGACAAGGCCGTCTATCTCTCTGGGGAGTTGGTCGTGGTCGACGCGATCAACCGCCGGGGGGCGCTTCGGCTCGACGGCGACGGCCCAATGCACTACTTCGCGTTGCTACCTTACGGCTTGGTAGGCTACCACGGCGCTTCGGCGGAGCTGCGCGACGTTCCGCTCGGCACCCATCTGCACGGCTTTTTCCATCCGCCTCCGGCGGGCGATGAGGACACGATTCCCCTCGTCCACCGCTCGAAACTTCCGCAGTTCGCGCGCACGCTCGAAGATGACTTCACCTATTACCAAAGGCGTGGCCAAACGTGGAAAGTCGAATCCGTGGACCTGAAAAAAGGGAAACTCACCGTGGTCCCTGAAGGCAAACTCGTGAAGAACGGCCTCGCTTCCAAGTACACCTTCGATCTCGATTCGATCTCGAAAATCTGGAAAGAACGCAGGCTAAGTGAATGGGACGAGATTGCCGGCGGTGCGGAGGTGACTTTCAATCTGACCTGGGCACCGGGCGCGGTCAACAAGGAATTCACGGTTTTGGATCTGTGGCTGGACGCGGAAAGTCGCAAATTCGCCACGGAATACCAGCGAAGGCGACACGTTCGGTACCAACAGCAACACTGGGTGCCTGGTTGGATCGACGATGTCGAACTCTTCGACTTCGGCGGGGGCATCATCACCATTACGTTGTTTGGGGGCCTCGACAAATCGTTGGTGGACGACATGAAAGAGACGCAGCAAACGGGATACTGGACCGCCGTCGCAGAGAAGTCGCTTCGCACGTGGTTTCATCGGAGCGATCGCAAAGTGGGCCGAGTGCTCGACTGGAAGGAATACGAGGATCCACCCGTAGGCAGCAGCGGCATTCAAATGCGGCTCAAATTCGCCGAGGTTTTGGAAGGATATCGACCGGGCCGATGCGTCCGCCTCAAATGCGAGCGTTGGCCATTCGTCACCATGCCCTTTGATGAACGTGTGAAGTCGATCGACGAGCAGAAACGGTCCGCCTCGATGATCCTCCCTTGAGTTTTCCTCAGAAAAGGAGCTTGCATGAAAATTCCTTCTCCATTCCTCGTCGTCACGTCGCTGGCGATGACGGCATTCCTCGCCAAAGCGGGAGAACCGAAGTCGCTCGTCGAGCCCGGAGCGAAAGTGGTCAAGCTTGCCAGCGGCATGAAATTTACGGAAGGCCCTGTCTGGTTGCCGACAGAGAAGAAGCTCATCTTTTCCGACATCCCTAATAGCAAGCTGATGCAGTGGAAAGAGGGCCAAGGACTGTCCGAATACCGCAAGAGTGAACAGGCCAATGGCAATATCCTCGACCTCGAGGGTCATCTCATCTCCTGTCAGCACGCGGGGCGCAATCTCGTGCGAACCGAGAAGGACGGGAAGATCACGGTGCTGGCCGACAAGTTCGACAACAAACGGTTCAACTCCCCGAACGACGCGGCGATCCGTTCCGACGGGACACTTTGGTTTACGGATCCACCCTGGGGGCTTACGGGAAAAGGCGAGATTCCCGGCCATTGGGTATTCAAGCTCGATCCCAAGACCGGCAAAGTCGAAGCGGTGGTGAAGGATCTCGCCATGCCCAACCGAATCGTTTTCTCGCCCGACGAAAGCCGAATTTACATCGCAGATACCGGCGGTAACTCACGACATCCCGACGCCTCGTTCCACAAGCTGCCCGCAGGCATTCATTGCTACGAGATGAGCAAGGATGGACAGATCGGCAAGAAGCTCTTCGTGATCAAGGAAGGCAGCGATGGGATGAAGACCGACGTGAAAGGAAATCTTTACACGACGCACGGCAAGGTCCACATCTACAATGCTGACGGAACTTTCCTTGAGAAAATTGACGTACCCGAAGGTCCGGCCAACATCGCGTTCGGCGGCGACGATTACAAGACGCTCTTCATCACCGCACGCACGTCGTTGTACAGCATTCGCGTCCTCCATGCGGGTGCGAAACCGGTCGGCGCAAAGTGGTGAGTTAGTTTCGATCTGGGGAGAAGGGACGATGCGAATTCCGTTGGGTTTGTTGTGTCTTTTCGTCGTGGGTCAGACGTCGCTCGCTGGGGAGCCAACGGATTTCGAGCGAAACGTGCTCCCCTTTTTTAAGACGTATTGTCTGCGTTGCCACGACGCACAAACCCAAAAAGGAGAATTTCGCCTCGACACTCTTGCCCGTAATTTCTCGACGCAAGACGTCGCCCAGCGTTGGTCTGAAGTCGTCTTTCGCATGAACTCAGGTGAGATGCCCCCCAAAAAGGAGCCCCAGCCCAAAGCGGATGAACTTGGCAAAGTCGTCGAATGGATTTCCACGCAGGTCAAGCACGGCGAATCGGCACGCATGGCGAAGCGAGGCCCCGTGGCTCACTATCGCTTGAGTCGAACCGAGTATGGTTTCTCCGTCTTCGATCTGCTCGGCGTCTATTTCGATGTGAACATGCCCGGCGCGTTCAACGAGGACCCACGCTGGCATGGCTTCGATCGCATCGGTTCGCTGCTGTCGCTGTCGCCGTCTCACATCGATCGGTATTTGAAAGCGGCCGAGGCTGTGGTTGACCGTGCCTTTCCAATGGCGGCGCAGAAAACGAAGACCATTCCGGCCACCGGCGTGAAGACACGCAAGACCGCCGATCCAGACAACGGTAAGGCCAGTCCCGACTCCGCCCTCGGGCCCATTCGTTGGCTTATTTGGCCAGGACGCGACCAGTCCGCCTTCAACGCACCTGTCCCGGGCCGTTATCGCATTCGCATCCACCTGAGTGCGCTCCCCTCGTTCAAAGGCCGAGCCCCGCACCTGGCGCTTTGGCATCAAACGCTTCGAAAATCTCTCGTCGGCCAAGATGTTCTGGCGCCCGAAGACAGGCCCACGGTGGTCGAGTTCGAAACGTTTCTTCCGGAAGGTTCCTATTCCATCAAGAACGAATCACCTGGCAACTTCTCTGATGGACAGACCTTAGGTACCATGCAGTTTGTTTTCCGTAGCACAAAGACAGTACGGAAGGATCTGCGGCCCACGGCGTACCAACTATTCAACCAGGCTGGACAACCGAATTACCCAACGCTCCTCGTGGATTGGGTAGACGCGGAGGGCCCAATCTACACCGAGTCTGATTTGAAGAAACGCGAAGGAATGTTTCCCGGGATAGACGGCGACATGAACGAAGCTCGGGTTTGTTTGCAGCGATTCGCCACCCGAGCCTGGAGGCGGCCGGCGACCGACACCGAAATCCATCGCTACCTCAAACTCATCGACAGCGAACTTAAGGCGGGCGAAAACTTTCGCTCGGCTTATCGAGCCGCACTCGTAGGGATCTTGACGTCGAAGAATTTCTACTACCTCGAAGAAGGCACCCCCGGAACGAAGCGCGACAAAGTCAACGATCGAGAACTTGCGTCTCGGCTTTCCTACTTCCTCTGGAGTTCGATGCCCGACGAGGAACTCTCCTCGGCCGCGGAGGCGGGGAAACTCAAGCAGCGAGACGTGCTTCAAGCCCAACTCACGCGCATGCTCGGCCACAAGAAGATCGAGCGTTTCACGGACGCATTTCCCAAGCAATGGCTACAGCTTCACCGCGTCGGCCAATTTCCCGCCGATCCGGAGCTTTACCCCGATTATGACAAATGGCTCGAAGAAAGCATGGTGCTGGAATCAACTCTTTATTTCGCCTCCGTCTTCAAGGAAAACCTGTCGCTCGGTTCGTTTCTAAATTCCGATTGGACCATGCTCAACGCTCGGCTCGCAATTCATTACGGCTTGCCTCCGCTGAAAGGCACCCACTTCCAAAAGGTCAAGCTCCGCCCGCAGGACCATCGTGGCGGATTGCTCACGCAGGCTTCGGTTCTCTCACTGACTTCGGACGGCACAAGGCACCGACCGGTTCATCGCGGCGTCTGGGTTTCGGAAGCGATTTTCGGGCGCACGCCGCCGCCCCCTCCGCCGAATGTCGAACCGCTCGCGCCGACGCCGAGCAACAAACCCAAAGCAACGATTCGCATGCAATTGGAAGCCCACGCGACGCACGCCACCTGTGCCTCGTGCCATCAAAAGATCGACCCGCTCGGCTTTGCGTTCGATAATTTCGATGCCATCGGACGCTGGCGCACGCGCGAGCAGGTCGCAGGAGGCAAAGGAGACGACCCGCTCATCGCGGCAAGCGGCATGCTACCCAACGGCCTGGCGTTCCAAGGGCCGGACGACTTCAAGGAACTCCTCGCCAAAGACCTCGACCGCTTCGCGGAAGCGTTCGTCGAGCAGTTGGCTACGTTCGCGCTTCGCCGGGTCATGACGATCGACGACACCGAATCGATCAAGGCCATCGCCAAGGCAAGCAAAGCCGACGGCTATCGTCTTCGCACCGTGGTGGAAAATCTCGTGCTTTCGGACCTCTTTCAAAAACGCTAATCCATCGGCCCAAAGCCAGGAATCGGCCCTATTAAAACCTCTCCCCAAAAAGCTGGTTTCGTGATTTTAGCTCGTTTTCAACAGTGCGTTTTTGCAAGTGATATCCCTGCAAGGCGTTACGAATTCTCGGGGCGGCGTTGGC
>WBZS01000725.1_pt1 | contig 35097 bp, 23 predicted proteins | sample 5204201 | NCBI WGS metagenome assembly WBZS01 (sample SAMN12344357, study PRJNA552823) | activated sludge metagenome | biome: Activated sludge suspended growth; feature: Nitrification reactor; material: Wastewater; isolation source: activated sludge from nitrification reactor of wastewater...
CCGATCACGCCCGACTTCATTCGGGCGCTCAGCCGCCAGCGCCAGCACCCGATCGCGGACCTGGCCGGCCTGTGCTATTCGCTCGTCGCCTTCCGCCCGTACTTCTGCTGGGACGTGCTCACCACGGCCTTCGTCGGCCGGCCGGATCTGTTCACGTTGCGCGCCTGGGAGACCGACGTGATCGCGACCGGCGCCAGCCAGGGCCGAACGCGGGTCGCCCCCGGCGGCCGGATCGTGCAAGCGCTCGACACGGTCGACAAAGGCGCCTTCTTCGACTACTTTCTCAAGCAGATGGCGCGCTAGCCCCCGGAGCAGCCATGCTTCGGTTGATTTCGCCTGGCGGGCCGCAGCTTTCGTGATACGCGTGGCAAGAATCCTTGCCGCGATTTCAGTCCAAGGTATCCACGATGAGTCCAACTTCTCCCCTCACTCCGCGTGAGCGCGTGCTCACGACCCTGCGTCACGAGACGCCCGATCGCGTGCCCGTCGACTTCCTGGCGACGCCCGAGATCTGGGAGCGCCTGATCGCGCACCTGAACCTTGACCCGGCGGGCATCGGCCCGGCCGATTACTTCGACCCGGCTCGTGAGGCGCTGCTCCGGCACTTCGAGATCGACTGCCGGGTGCTGTCGTACGATCAGTTCTGCACGCCGCCCGAGAGCCTGCTCCACCCCGGGTCGCACGTCGATTGGTGGATGTCGATGAACCGCTCGACGCCCAACCGCATGTGGCGCCAGGTCAACACCGACGACACGTTCAACGACATCTGGAGCACGCACAGCTACAAGATGGAGACCGCGGTCGGGGCGTACGAGGGCTTCAAGACCTGGCCGCTCAGCCAGGCCACGTCGATCGACGACCTGAAGAAGCACCCCTGGCCGACGCCCGATTGGTGGGACTTCTCGCCGGTGCCCGCGATCATGCGCGAGCTCGACGCGTATACACCGTATCACTTCCGGTTTCGCATCGGCTCGATCTTCGAGCTTGGCTGGCAGTTGCGCGGCCTCGAGGAATTCATGATCGACCTGGCCAGCCAGCCCGAGTTCCCGATGTATATCATGGATCGGATGACCGAGATCCTGCTCGAGAACCTGCGCCGCCTGCTCGAGGTCGCCGGTGATCGACTCGATATGGTGTACTTCTACGACGACATCGCCACCCAGCAGTCGCTGATGATCTCGAAGAAGATGTGGCGCCAATTCGTCCGCCCGCACCACGTCAAGCTGATCGAGCTGGCGCACAAATACGGCAAGCCCGTGATGTATCACACCGACGGCGCGATCCGTCAGATGCTGCCCGAGCTGATCGACATGGGCGTGGATCTGCTCAATCCGCTGCAGCCCGACGCCAAGGACATGGACCTTGATGCGATCAAGGCCGAGTTCGGCGGCAAGCTCGCCTTCCACGGCGGCGTCGACATCATGCGCACGTTGCCCAAGGGCAAGCCCGAGCAGGTGCAGGCCGAGGTGCGCGAGCGCGTCCGCCAGCTCGGCTCTGGCGGCGGCTACATCCTGTGCAGCTCGCACCACATCCAGCCCGACACGCCGATCACGAACGTGATCGCCATGTACGATCCGGCCTTGCGCGTGCTGTAGCCAAGCAGTCGAGAGCCGAGGAACGTGCACGGCCCGCAGCGTGTCTGCGGGCCGTGCACGTTCCTCGGCTCTCGCGATAATGGGGGGATGCCCAACACCCTCTGGATCGGACCGGCAGCGAGCGGCAAGACTCAGGCCTGCGTCGAACGCGTGCGCCGGCTCGCGCACTCGGCCCCGCTGACGCCGATCTGGGCGCTCCTGCCCGACGGTCATCAGATCAACGCGTTTCGGCGGCGCCTGACGACCGCCGGCGGCGCGTTCGGCGTGCGCGTCGGCACGTTCGACGAGCTTTACGCCGAGGTGCTGGCCCAGGTCGACGAGCCGCTCCCCGTCGCGCCGGAGCCCGTGGTGCATCGCCTGATCCAGATCGTGCTCGACCAACTCGCCGATGAGGGCGGGTTGCAGCACTATGGCTCGATCCGTCGACGCCCCGGGCTGGCGCTGGCGCTCAACGACCTCTTCGCCGAACTCAAGCGCTCGCGGGTCGCGCCCGAGGCGCTGGCGAACGCCGTGGCCGAGTCTGAGCCTCGGCTGCGAGAGCTGGCGGCCGCTTATGGGCGCTACCAGGCGACGTTGATCCGGGTCGGTTGGGCGGACGTGGAGGGCCGTGGGTGGCTGGCGATCGAGGCGCTCGGCAGGCAGCCGGCGTTGTGCTGGGGCTGGCATATCGTCGTCGACGGCTTCGACTCGTTTACGGCCACGCAGCGCGACACGCTCAAGCTGCTCACGCCGCGCCTCGGCTCGCTGGCCGTGACGCTGATGGGCGAGGGCGATCTGTCTCGCACCGCCCATCGTCGGTTTCGCTCGACGCTCGAGGCGTTGCGCGACAGCCGCCTGGATTTATCGATCGAGGAACTGTCGCCGCGGTCGTCGCGCCCGCTCGAGCTGCGACAACTGGCGGAGCGCCTGTTCGTGAGCGGCGCGACGCCCGCAGCGCTCGGCGGCACGCGGTCTGCCGTCGGCTTCCTCGAGGCTCAGACTCATGCGCTCGAGGCCCGCGAGGCCTTGCGTTGGTTGAAGGCCCGACACCTGCGCGACGGCGTGCCGCTCGAGGCCTGCGCCGTGATCGCGCGCGACCTGGGGCCGTACGAACCTTATCTGCGCGAGGCCGCTCGCGAGTTCGGCCTGCCCCTGGCCCTCACCTCGGGCGCGCCGCTTGAACACAACCCCGCGATCGCGGCGTTCCTGAACGCCTTGCAGGTGTCGCTCTCCGAATGGGCGCGGCGCCCGGTGCTCGACCTGGTCCGCTCGCCCTATGCCGATCTAAGTGGTTTCGGGTTGGCCCGACGCGATGCCGCCCGGCTCGACGCGGCCTCACGCGCGGGTCAGGTGATCGCCGGCCTGCCCCAGTGGCGCGAGGCTTTCGACAACCTGGCCGCCATGGACGCGCCCCCTGAAGACGATCTCGACGAGGAGGACGCGCCGCCCGCGCTCCCGCGAGGCGCCGGCGCTCGGGCCCTGGGGGCCGCGCTGCTGAGTTTTCTGGCGCGTCTGGAGCCGCCCCCCGGCGCGACGCTGCGTGCCTTCGTCGTCTGGGCGGAAGACCTGCTCGACACCCTGCAGCTCGAGACCGCGTTGGCGTTGTATCCGGAGACCGCGGCCCGCGATCAGGCCGCCCTGGCTCAGCTGCGCGAGGTGTTCGCCGCGCTCGTGCTCAGCGATGACGTCTTCGGCCAGGATCGGGCGCTGACCTTCGCTGAGTTCCACAGCGAGATCCGCGGTGCGATCGCGGCGGCGCGCTACCACGCGGAACCCCGGTCCTCGGGCGGCGCGATCCTGGCGGCCGAGCTGCGCCGGGCGCGCGGCGTGGCGTATACGGCCGTGGCCGTGCTCGGTCTGGCCGAGGGCCTGTTCCCGGCACCGCTGACGGAGGATCCGTTCCTCTCGGACGACGAGCGGCTCGGTTTTCAAGAGCAGGGCCTGCACCTCGAGCAGCGGCTGCGCAGCGACCAGCAGTCGCTGTTCTACGAAGCCGTCACGCGCGCCGATCGGTTCCTGCTGTTGACGCGACCGTATTTGGCCGACGACGGCGAGGCGTGGCAGCCGTCGCCGTTCTGGCAGGCGGCGCGAGCGCTGTCCGATGCGCCGGTCGTGCGCGCGCGTCAGGGTGATCCACGCGACGCGGCCGAGTCCGCTTCGCTGGTCGAGGCGCTCGAGACCGGGTCGGGCACCGATCTCGTCGCCGACCACCTGTCGACGCTGGCCCATCAGCGCAGCGTCCTGTCGGCGCGGTTGGGCACCGAAGCGCGCGGCCCGTACGAGGGCGGTCTCGAGACCTGGGCCGCGCAGCTTGGGGCGCGTTTCGGGCCCGGGCACACCTGGAGCCCGAGCCGGCTCGAGGCCTATGGCGCCTGCGGCTTCCGCTTCCTGATCGGCCCGGCCCTGGGCCTCGAGCCGCGCGACCCGCCGAAGCTCGGCCTCGACGCCGCGCAGCTCGGGACGCTGCTGCACGAGATCCTCGAGCGGGTGTATCAGGCCGTCGGCACGGACGAGGTCGAGGCCCTGGTGGGCGCGCTGCCCGAGGTCGCCGCGCCGATCTTCGCGGCCGCGCCGAGAAAGCTGGGTTTTCGGCCGACCAGCCTGTGGGCCCGGCAGCAGCTCGAACTCCTGGATTGGCTCGAAGGCTCGCTGCGCGGTCTCGCCGAGATCGCCGAAGGATTCAGACCGATCGCCTTCGAGCAGCGCTTCAGCAAGTTGACGCTCGAGACGCCGGCAGGCCCGGTGCGCGTGCGCGGCATCATCGATCGCGTCGACCGCAACGACGCAGGCGAGCTGCGCGTGATCGACTACAAGACCGGCGCCAGCCATCTCGATCCGCAGGCGCTGCTCGACGGCGTACGTCTGCAACTGCCGTTGTACGCGGCCGCCGCGGCCCTGGAGCTGACGCTCGGCCGGCCGGTCGACGGCTTGTACTTTGCGTTGCGCAAAGGCGAGGCCGGCCGGCTGCGGCTGGCCGAGTTCGCGGGCGCCGACCCGGCGGGGCGCATGCATCACGGCGTAGCGGGCGCCATCGCGCTGGTCGCCGAGCATATCGGCGCGTCGGTCGCCGGCATCCGCGCCGGCCGGTTTCGGCCCGAGCCGCCGGCGACGGGCTGTCCCGAGTATTGCCCGGCTGTGGCCTTTTGTTGGCGATATCGACCGGAGCGATGGCTATGACCGGCCTGATCGACTTCTTCGATCTCAAAGATGCGCAGCGGGAGGCCGCGCTGGTGCGCGACGCCGACGTGGTCGTCACGGCCGGCGCCGGGTCGGGCAAGACGCGCACGCTGGCGGCCCGCTTCATCACGCTGTTGGGCGAGATTCAGCGGCCGCGCGCGCTGGCCGCGATCACGTTCACGGAGAAGGCCGCGCGCGAGATGCGCAACCGGATCCGCTCCGAGATCACGGCCTGGCGCGACGGCCCGTGCCCGAGCGACGCCCGGCCGCTGTGGACCGACCTCGAGGCCGAGATCGACACGGCCCGCATCGGCACCATCCACGGCCTGTGTGCGGCCATCCTGCGCGCGCACCCGGCCGAGGCCGCGATCGACCCGCGCTTCGAGATGCTTGACGAGGGCGATGCCGCGCGTCTGCGTGCCGACGTCGCCGATCGAACCGCGCAGTGGGCCGGAGACCAGGCCGAGTTCGGACCGCTGTTCGCGGCTTTCGGCGCTGAAGGTCTGCCGGCCCTGCTGGTCGAGCTGATCCAGGATCGGCTTGACGCAGAGGTCATCCTGGCGCGGGCTGACGCGGCGACGGCCTGGCAGACGATCGCGTGGCGCAAGCTGCAGGTGTTCGCCGAGGGTTTCGAGGTCCGTGGCGCTGCCGGCGAACTCCGCGAGCTCAACGACACCGGCCGGCTTAACGCCGACGCCGGCGACAAGCTCACGCCGCAGGTGCTGGCCCTTCTCGGCCATTGGGACCGCTTCGAGGCGGCGCGCGCCGGTGGCGCGCTCTGGCCCGCCCTGGGCGCCGTGTTCGCGGTCCGGCGTGAAAGCGGAGGGAGCGCGGGTGGCAAAGCCAGTCGTGCTAAAGCCGCAGTGCGCGCCATCAAGGACGGGTACGACGGCGCGATCAATCCCTGGCTGGGCGGAGCCGGCAAAGCGGATCCGCAGCCCGACCCGCGGGCCGATGTCGCGGTCGCCGAACTGGTCCCATTGCTCGCCAGGGTCTTCGAGCACGCCGGCACGGCTTACCGCGCCGAGAAGGATGTGCGCCAGGTTCTGGATTTCGACGACCTGGAGCAGAAGGCCGTGTTGCTCTTGCGCAACCCGGGCATCCGCGCGCGGTGGCAGAGCCAGATCGAGGCCTTGCTGGTCGACGAGTTTCAGGACACCAACGCCCGGCAGCGCGAGATCGTCGAGGCGCTGGCCGGCACCCACGACGGCCGGCGCGGGCGCGTGTTTATCGTCGGCGACGCCAAGCAAAGCATCTACCGTTTCCGCGGCGCCGACGTCAGCGTCTTCACCCGGATGAGCGCCGATATCACGGGGCGAGGCGGTCTGGCGTTCGCGCTCGATCGCACCTATCGAGCTCATACGTCATTGGTGGCGGGCATCAACGACCTGGCCGCGGCCGCGCTCGACGGTGTCGCTCCCGGCCCGACCCGCATCCCCTTCGCGGCCTTGCAGCCCGGGCGGCGTACCGAGGCCCGCGCGGCCGCGCCGCACATCCGGTTCGTGGCAGGGCTTGGCGAAACGAGCGGCGAGGGTCGGGCGGCGGCCGCCGCCGCGCTCGCCCAGGAGTTGATCGCGCTCACGCGCCAGGGCATGCGGTGGGATGAGATGGCCTTGCTCTTCCGGGCGTCGACGGGCTTCCCGGTCTACGAGGCGGCCTTCGAGGCGGCGGGCGTCCCGTTCGTCACCGTGGCCGGCCGTGGCTTCTACGATCGACCCGAGATCCGCGATCTGACCAACGTGCTCGCCGCGATCGCGGATCCGTGGGACGACCTGGCCCTGACCGGCGCCCTTCGATCGCCGATGTTCGGCTTAAGCGACGCCGCGCTTTATGCGTTGCGCTGGCCGACTGCGGGCGGCGCGCCCGTCTCGCCCTGGGCCGCGCTGCACAACGACCTGGCCGCCCTCACGCCCGACGACGCGGGGCTGGCCCGCCGCGCCGTGGCCATTCTGACGCGCCTGCAGGCTGCCGTGGACCGCGTCTCCGTGGCCGATTTGTTGAAGCGCCTCCTCGACGAGACGCACTACCTGGCTGCGCTGGCCGGCGTGCCCGGCGGCGCGCGCCTTCGCCGCAATCTCGAGAAACTTCTGGCGGATGCGCATGTCAGCGGCGCCACGCAACTGACGGGCTTCCTCGAAGGCCTGGAGGACCTGCGCGACGTCGGCGCGCGCGAGGGCGAGGCGCCCAGCGACGCCGGCGGCGCCGTGCGGCTGTTGACCGTGCACAAAGCCAAGGGGCTCGAGTTCCCGGTGGTGGTTTTGGCGGACGCCGGCCACAACCGGCGGCACGTGGGCGGCCCCTTGCTGCTGTCGCCCGAGCTCGGCCCGGTTCTGGCGCCGCCACGGGTCGAGGCGCGCACGCTGGCCTATCGCCTGGCCATGCAGGACGCCACGGCCCAGGAACAGGCCGAAGAGGCGCGCCTGCTATATGTCGCCGCCACGCGGGCGCAGGAGTTGTTGATCGTCTCCGGGCATATGGCGAAGCGCGGCGGCGACACCTGGCTCAAGACGCTCTCCGCAGCGGCCGGTGTGGACCTCGAGGCCCTGGCTGCGCAGCCCGGTGTAGGGCGCGTGACTCGCTTACCATGCGGCGAGCCCGTCTCGGCCATCGTCCACGCCACAGTCGAACTCACGCCGGTTGTGTCGCTGCAGCAAGAAGTTGGGGCCGAGCGTTCAGCCTTGATCCCACTCACGACATCGGTCAACCCGGCGCCTTCAAGGGCGGCGCCGCAGAAGCCCGATCAGGCCGGCGGACCGGAGTGGTCGCATCGGATGACGCGCAGGCTGGCCCACGTCGATGGGACTCGGGTGGGGCAACTGGTGCACGAAGCCCTGCGGCGCTGGCGTTTTCCGGGCGACGTCGGTTTCGAAGCATTGATGTCGGCCGCCGCACGCTCGGCACGCCTGATCGATCCGGAGCAGGCGGCTCCGCATCTCGCGCGCGCCGCCGAATTGCTCGAACGCCTGCGCAACGACCCGGATTGGATCGACCTCAACGCCGCGCATCGGGACGGGCGCCTGCATCACGAGTTGCCGTACTTCCAGACGGGCGCAGGCGCGGGCGTGATCGATCTCCTCTACCGCGATGGGGCAGGGCAATGGCAGATCGTGGATTTCAAGACCGACACGCTGCTCCATCCCGAAGACGCGGTGCCGCTGGTCGCCAAAGATTACGGCGCTCAAGTGCGGCGCTATCTGCAGGCGGCGGCGGCGCTTCTGGATCGTCCGGCGCAGGCGCGTCTGTGCTGGCTCGACTGTGCGGGCCGGGTCATGTGGCAGACTATCCCCATTGAGCCGGAAGAGGTCGTCGAGTAGGCTCTGCCGAGCCGAACGATAACGGAAGCGGGTGCCGCAACGTGCGTTGCGGCACCCGCTTCGATTTCCAGATCCTGACGCGATCCTGTGGCGGTCGGGTATCGTAGAGGCCTTTAGCGAGGAATGGCGCGCTTATCGCGTGGCCCTGCCGCTCTCGAACAGCGACGTCCCGACACCGATCGGGCGCCTGTTCGAGCGGTTCGGCCAGGAGCGCGTGTTGCTCCGACGGCTGCTGGATCGGGCCAGCCACCCCAGCCTGGCCGTCAGTTCTTGGACCCGCTTGAGCGAACCATCTTGGAGACGCCCTGGCCGGCCGGCCTTGGGTCGCACGTGCCGCCGATGATCGGGTCGCGGTTCAACCGCGATCGAGTTTGATCGCGCCGACGCGCTTGACCGTCAATTCGGCTTCACCGGTCTCGGCGTTGGATTCGATCGGGCCTTCGAGCACAAACGGCCCGGGCCCGGCCGAGAAGACGGCGCGATGGCGCTCATAAACGGCGTTGGCGATGACGCAGTCGAGCATGCCTTCGAGATCTTCGGCGACCATGTGAAACACGCGCTCCCCCTGCGCGTTGCGCGTCCGGCGCCAGGTCTGGCGCATGGCTGCGACTCGCACGGTCTCGCCGAGCCGCGCCGCGGCCTGGACGGTCGTGAGCGCTTCCCCATAACGGCCGGCCGCCAGCTCGAGCGGGTGCGCGCTGACGGCAGCCCCCAGGATCTCTTCTTCGTCGGTCACGCGCTCGGCCAGAGACCGCGCATCGTCTTCGCTTGCGACACCGGGCGTGTCGAACAGGCCGGGCTGGCCGGCCAGCCAGCCGCCCGCCAGGCGTTCGAGTGCGCGCTGCGGGTTGGCCAGGCCCGCGAAGGCGTCGACGCGCGCCAGGTTGGCGGCCTCGCCCGCCCGCGGATCGACCCGGGTGAGGAAGTCGTCGAGCGACGTGAACGGCCGGCACTTCTCGATCGCCGTGATCGTGCGCTGGGTCAAATCGCGCACCTGATCGAGACCCATATACAGCACGGGCTGACCCGCCTGCGACACGACCGAGAACTCGTGGCGGCTGAAATTAACGTGCGGCGGCCGCAAGCGCAGACCGAGCCGGCGCGCCTCGGTCAGATACACGCGCTGCGAGTAATAGCCGCCCCAATTCGCCAGCACCGCCGCCATGAACAGGGCAGGGTGATGGGTCTTGCACCAGGCCGAGCGCCAGGCCGCCACGGCATACGAGGCCGCGTGCGCCTTCGGGAAGCCGTAGCCCGCAAACGCCGCCATCATGTCCCAGATCCGCGAGCTGACGTCCGGCGCGATCCCGGAGACGGCCTCGGCACCGGCCAGGAAGCGCTCGCGCAGCGTTCGCATCTTCTCTCCCGGGTCGAAATGGCTCATCGCGCGCCGGAGCAGATCGGCGTCGGTCAGCGAGAGCCCGGCCAGTTCGTGCGCGACGCGCAGCACCTGCTCCTGGTACAGGATGACGCCGAGCGTCTCGCCGAGCACCGGCGCCAGCGCGGGGTGGATGTGCGCGACGGCCTCGCGACCGAGATGGCGGCGGACGTACGCATCGCGCAGGCCGCCCTGGATCGGACCCGGTCGGAAGAGCGCCAGCGCCGCGAGCACGTCGTCGATGGTGCGGGCCTGCAGGTCACGCAGCGTGTTGCGCATGCCGCCCGATTCGATCTGGAAGCACCCGATCGTGCGCCCGCTGCGGATCGTTTCCGACGTGGCTGCATCAACGGTCGGGATCGAGTCGAGCATGGCGATGACCGGTGACGGCGCGCCCGTGCCGGCGGGCGCGATCGCCGGGGTGGCGCCGTCGGCCAGCAGGCCTTCGGCCACGTCGGCCACGACCGTCAAACCGCGGATGCCCAGCAGGTCGAGCTTGATCAGCCCCAGGCGCTCGATGCCGTCGAGGTCGAATTGGGCGATGGTGACGCCCTTGCTGGCCAGGTGGACGGGGCAGAGGTCGCGGATCGGCGTGGGCGCGATCACGACACCGCCCGGATGGATCGATAGATGATCGGGCTGCCCGATAAGCGCTTCCGCCTGCGCCAGCATACGCCGATAGCGCGGATCGGAGGATCGGTTGCGTAAGGCGTCGTAAGGACCGCCGCCGTTGCGCTGACGCCCCGCGCGCGGGCCGAAGCCGCGATAGGGCACTTCGTCGACCAGGTCCTCGGCGTCGAACTCGAAGGCCTTGGCGACCTCGCGCAACGCCGAACGCTCCTGCAGGCAATTGATGGTCGCCACCATCGCCACGTGTTCGACGCCGTAGTGCTCGAAGACGTGCGCGATCACGCGGTCGCGGCGTCGCGAGCACAGGTCGGTGTCGATGTCGGGCGGCGTCTCGCGCGCCGGGTTGAGAAAGCGCTCGAAGTACAGGTTCAGCGCCAACGGGTCGGGTGTGGTGATGTCGAGGCAGTGCGCGACCAGCGACGACGAGGCCGACCCGCGCGAGGCGCTGGGCACGCCGTCGTGCCGCGCGAAGGCGATCACCTCCTGCATGACGAGGAAGATCGGGGCGAAGCCTTTCTCCGTGATGATGTCGAGTTCGTGATCGAGCCGGCTACGCACCACGGCCGGGAGGCCCGCGCCCGAGCCGTAACGGCGGGCGGCGCCGGCCTCGGCCTCGCGGCGCAAGACGGCATCGGCGCTCTCGCCGTCCGGCAGGGTCAGCGCGGGGAAGAGCTTGCGGCCCTTGGGCAGCGTCAGCGTGCAGCGCGCCGCGATCTCATCGGCGTCGGTCAGCCCATCCAGGTCGGCGAACCGGTCCCACAGCTCGGCGGCCGAGGGCAAAAAGGCTGCCGGCGGAGCCAGCTCGTCGGCGCTGACGGTGTCACGCGGTCGGTTGACACGGATGGCGGCCAGCGTGCGTTGAGTGTCCTCGTGGTCGGGCTCGACATAGTAGACCCGGTGGCCAGCGACAACGGGGAGGCCGCGGCCGGTTGCCCAGTTGATGAGCTGCGTGGCGTTGTCGGTGCCGGATGGGCCGTGACGGTCGAGCGCGAGGTACAGTCGGTCGGCGAAGAGGCGCTGCAGACCGCCGAACCAGGCCGGCCCGGCAGTGCTCGGGTTCGCGCCGAGCTGCTGACCGTCGACGAGGCAGATCAGGTTGCCCGCGTGCTCGGCCAGGGCCCCGAACGGCACGCCGCGCTCGAGGTCTCGATCCGGCCGGGTCTGCGCGAGCGAGCTCAACCGGCACAGACCGGCCCAGCCCGCGTCGTCCATGGCCACCAAGCACGCGGTCGTCGGCCCCGACCGGTCGCTCGTGGTCTCGAAGTGCAGTTCGAGGCCAAGCAGCGGTTGGAGGCCGCGCTCGGCGCAGGCGTCGTGAAACTCGAGTGCGCCGGTGAGGCCGTGATGATCGGCCAGCAGCACAGCCGAGTAGCCGGCTTGGGCGGCCGCTTCGACGAGCGCCGTGGGTGAGGGGAGCCCGCGAAGAAACGAATACCAGGAGTGGGCGCGCAACAGGGTGGGCATCTAGAACGCCCATTCTACTCCAGGCTGGCTGCCGTGCTTCGTCGCCCAGGGCTACCGCATCTTATTCGCGAGGACCGGTTTCTTTGCCACGAATTTCACGAATGGAAACGAATTCTCACGAATGGGGATCGTTCGTGCCAATTCGATTCAATTCGTGAAATTCGTGGCAAAACGCACGCTGTTGCACTTTAGATGCGTTAGCCCTGCTTCGTCGCCCCGGCGAAAGCCGTGGCCCAGATCCCTGGCACTCCCGCGCGCCCACGGCTATTGGAGGCCGGCTTTTGCCGGGTGACGAACGCGGCCGGCGGTAGGACCTGACGAACGGCCGGTTTGCCAACAGCATCAACGCGTGCCTGCACACCTCTCGATCCAGTCGGCCTCGTCGACGGGTCGGCGAACGCAAGTGAGGCGGCACGGGGCTTTTCATAAAGCCCACGGCCGCCCCACGCATGGCAAAGGACGTGATGTTCGTCAGACGCTTGTCACTTGCGTCGCTTGCGCTTTGGCGCAACTTTGATGCGGATCAGTTTTCGTTCGATCGCCTTTGCGGTGCCGTAGATCTCGCGTTCTTTTTCGGCCCTCAGCTTCTTGGCCAGGGCCAGAGCCCGGGTCGCGCCATGTTTGGCGATCGAGATCGAAGTTCGCTGCAGGACGCCCGGGCGGGGCGACCAGCTGATGTCGTAGGATGGCTGGCCGTCCTTGACGATCTTGCGGATTCCGGTGTGGCCGGTGTTGCTGCGGCGGGTGACGCCGGTGACGTTGCGATCGGTGCGCGGCTTGCCCAGGGCCTTTTCGGTGGCGTTGCGGTACTCGATGGCGGCTTGCAGGGCTTTGCGCTTTCCGCCGTTGACGCCATCACTGAAGAACTTGCGGATGTGCTCGCCGTGCCAGCTCACGCGCACGAACCAGCCGACGGCGCGGGTGGAGTCGATGCGCGAAATCCCTTTGTAGTGGGGGGCGGCTCTTTTGACGGCCGTTTTGCGCGATGGTTTTTTCTCGGTCTTTCCGCGTGGCATGCTGCTCCTTCGATTTCGACGTTGTGTGGGGATGCTGCCAGTGGTTAGCCTCGTGGCGGGCCTGCGTCGAAATGCAATGATAATTATACCGCACCGGGGGGTGCATCAAATTGTTGGGTAGAACGCTTGTGCGCGTCTGGTACGGAATATCGGTGCGGTCAGGTTCAATTTCGACCAACAATTGATTGCAGTGAGATGCGGGCGATGTCGTGCGCGGACTTGCATTGAGCGCGCGTCGGCGTCACCCGATCGTATCCACGTTTTTTTGATTGGTGCTCAGGAGGGGAAGGTGATGATCAACCGAAAACGCAACCTGCGATGGGGTGGGCTATTGATGAGCCTGATGCTCGTCGCGGCCTGCAATCCGCTGGCCGCGCCCCCGACGGAAACGCCGGTGCCGGTGCCGACCGACACGGCCACCCCCGTGCCGACCGACACGCCCGAGCCGACCGCGACGTCCACGCCGACCCAAACGCCCAAGCCGACCGCAACAGCGACGCCCAACGTGAAAGCCACGGCCGGGGCTCGCCTGACCGCGACCGTCGCGGCCGCGCTACCCGAGATCAACGACATTCTCGAAGACTACGGTTTCTCGACCGACGTCGGGCACTTCGGCTATACCCACGACTCGGTTGCGGTGACGGTCGATACCTACCAGGAACGGTCGCACATGACTGATTTCCCGGACGTCAAGTTTCACAACTTCGTGCTGCACACCGATATGACGTGGAACACGTCGTCGGGCCTGGCGGGATGCTACATCGCGTACCGCGCCGATGGCGATCTGCAGCGCGGCAAACAGTATCGAATGATCATGATCAGGTTGCAGGGCCTGCCGCTCTGGGGGCTGTTCAAGTTCAGCAACGACTATGGCGATCCGATCATGGATGACGAGCTGCTTCCGGATGGACGCCTGGAGGACACGCAAGGCAGCACAAACAAAATCGTCATCGTGGCCGAGGACACGAAATTCACGATCTATGCGAACGGCGAGCGCATGGGGACGGTAGTCAACAGCGCGTTTGATCGTGGCGCCATCGCCTTCGGTGCCCTGCAGGAGTCGGGCAAAACGACCTGCACCTACGACAACACGTGGGTCTGGTCGCTGGATAAGGAGGACTGATGAACCCGACGAGATCACTCTGGCGCCATGGCGCTGCCGTCGTTCTGGGCTTGGTGCTGGCGCTCTTGTGCGCGACACAGGCATTGGCGGATACCTCTTACGTGGTTCAGAAGGGTGACAACCTTTCGCGCATCGCCACGCGTTTCAACGTCACGGTCGACGCGATCGTGCGGGCCAATCACCTGAAGGACCCGAACGCGATTCAGGTCGGGCAGACGTTGATCATCCCCGACGGGCAGCCGTCCGCAGCGCCCGCGGCGGGCGGCGCGGCCACCTCCTACACGGTTCGGTCGGGCGACTCGGTGGCCAGGATCGCGCGCAAGTTCAACATCTCGATGGAGGAGCTCATCCGGGCGAACAACCTGACCAGCACGGTCCTGCAAATCGGCCAGGTCCTGGTCATCCCGGGCGCTGCGCCGGCCGCCAGCGCACCTGTCGACTCGGTCTACAACCGGGTGACGGGCACCGACGCCTTTGTGTCCAAGGTCCGCGCGGGTCTGGATTGGCTTCAGGCCAACGACCCCGACGCCTACAACCGGGCGAACACGTACATCACGATCATCCGCATCAGCCCATACAACGATCGCGCACAGGCCGCGCCGATCCGGGGCGGCGGGTGCTACGTGCGGGCGTTGGCGTATTCCGATATGCCCGATCGGATGGTGGCCGTGATGCTCTTCCATGAAGCCACGCACTGTATGCAGTTCGCGACGGTGGGCGACATCGCGGTCAAGGCGGCGGAGGTCGACGCCTACACGCAGCAGATCGCGTTCATGGAGCGGCACGGCTTCCCGGGCGATGAGATCGCGTTCTATCGCGAGGTGTTGGCCTATTACCAGAGCCTTCCCGACGACGCGACGAACGTTCCACCGCCCGACTTCTAGGACGGCGTGTGCTCGTATCGCGAGACGTTCCAGACGATGAAGAGACATCGCCTGGAACGTTTTGTTTGGCGGTGCTTCGGCTCAGGCGCGGGTGGCGGCTGCGCCGTCGAGGGGCAGGTGCAGGTCGACGCGTGTGCCGCCTTCGGGGCGGCTGTCGATCTCGAGCCCGCCGCCGGCGACAGCCATCAGGGTGGTGTGCAGGGTCAGGCCGTGCTGGGTCCCGGCTGTGACGCTGTTCTGGGCGACGCCGACGCCGTCGTCGCAGACGCGCACGCGCAACACGCGTGGGCCGATCTGCGACGATGCCGTCGAGGCCGTGTCGATCCGGCCCGAGATCGTGACCGTCAGTGCGCGCCGGGTCTCGCCGCCGCGACCGTGGCGCGCCGCGTTGCGCAGCGCTTCGCGGGTCGCGAAGAAAAGGGTCTCGAGCGCGAAGGCGGGCAGGGCGGCGGCGGCTTCTTCGGTGTCGCCCGACACCTCCCAGAGCACGCGCTCGAACGCGCCATGCAGGTCGACGTCGATCACCCGCCGCAGCGCGCCAAAGAAGCCGAGGCGCTCCAGGTCAGGCGACGTGGCATTGGGCATTGCGCGCACCAGATCCGACAGCCGGTGATGCACGCCGGTCAGTTCCTGAAGGCTGTGACTCACGGCGCCCGGATCGTTGAGGGTCAGCATGGCCGCGTGCAGCCGCGGCAGCACTTCGTCGTGCAGTTCTCGCCGGAGGCGCTGGTCGAGCACCTGGCCCTCGGCCAGCCGGCGCTGTTGCAGCGCGATCAGGCGATTCGTCAGCTCGGTGCTGATCAAGGCGTCGAGCAGGCGCTCGCCGCCGGCGCGCGCCACCTCGATGTCTTCCTGAGCGTACAGGCCGCCGTCGGTCTTGGGTCCGAGCAGCAGCACGCCGATCGGGCCGCGTTCGCTCCACAGCTGGACGGTCCAGCTCAGCCCGTGCCATTCGGCCGGATCGAGCGAGGCGCCCAGGCCGCCGGCCTGATCGAGCAAGGTCCGCAGCAGAGCGCGATCAAGGTCCGGCGCCGGCGTCGTCGTCGACGGGTATTGGAGCGGCGGACCCGCGAGCGCGGCGAGCGGGCCCTGAGCCAGCACGAGCGCGCGGCTGGCGCCGATGCTGTCACGGCACAACGTCGTGAGCAGCGCCGTTGCGTTCACGCCGAGCGCGGGTGGTTCCGAGCCATCGGCGGCGCGCGCGCTGCCCGGAGCGCGCATCCAGGCGAAGGCCTCGGCCGTGAGCGGGCGCAACAGGCTGACCGTGCGCTCGCGTTCGATGAACGAGCGCCAGCTGACCAGCGCGTAGAACACGATCAGGATCAGCAGGGTCAGCAGCACGACGTAGACGGGCTCCGAGCGGCGGACCAGCGCCAACGCCACGGGCGGGCTGATCCCGGCACACAGCAGGACGGCGCGGCGCCAGTAACGACGCAGGCCGCGTCGCGGCAGGCTGCGCCCGGTGAAAACCTCGTACTCGGCCAGCGCCTGGCCGACGAACAGCGCGATCAGGCCGATCAGGCTCGCGGCCAGGATGTCAAGGCCGACCAGCCACAGATACGTCTGCGTCCGCGTGGCCAGGTCCTCGACGCGGCTGATGGATTGAGTCGCTGCCTGCAGGCCGAAGCTGGCCACGAAACTGACGAGCAGAAACAGACCCGAGGCCGCGAGCATCCACGGCCGGGCGCGGCGGCGCGCGGGCGTGGCCGTGGCGCGGGTCACCGGCCCGGGCCGGAGCAAGGCGTCGAGCGCGGAGCCCAGGCTGAGCACGCAGTAAATCGGATAGATCAAGCCGAAGGTCGCAATCTGGCCGGCGCTGTCCGGTGGGGAGACGTCGAGCGAGATCGCCTGGTTGAGCGTCGGCATCGCGCGACCGAGCGTGAGCATCACCAGGAGCAGCGCGATCAGACCGCCGACGAGGATGGCCAGCGGCAGGTGCCGGCGGCGTAGGGCCGAGGTCGGCGTGCTCCAGAAGCCGGCGTACCACAGCACCACACCGTACCAGGACGCCGGCAGACCGATCACGGCATACAACGACGCCTGCCAGAGCAGCTCGAGCCCGGGTGCGCTGTGTAACGGCTGTCCGACGATGGCGGAGTGGCTGACGAAGAAGACTGCGGCGACCAGCAGGCTGGCCCCGGCGGCCAGTGCGCCCGGCGTGCGCGGCTGGGCCGTCAACACCACGGTCAGGCCGAGCCAGGCCAGAAGGCCGGTGTTGAACAGCGAGATCGTCAGCACCAGCCAGTCGATCGGGAGGATTCCGGTCATGGTGCGGGGCGTGTCAGTCGTCGTTGACCCATTCGCCGCGTTCGGTCATCACGCGCGGCGTGCCGTCGGCGTCCCAAAGCATGAGGCGGTTGCGACTGGCGATCAAGGCGGCGCGGGTGCGCGCGGCCTTTTCGTCGGTGGCGCTCACGTCGAGCCCCCAGGCGGCGTAGATCTGGCCGTTGACGCGGCTGATGGTGCGCTTGTCTTTGAACCCCAGCCGTGAGGCGATCTGTTCGTTGGTCAGACCCTGCGCCAGCATGCGCGCGACCTGCTGCTCGTTCGGCTCGAGCAGCGCGAACGGCGAGTTCTCGTCTTGATGCCGCACCTCCTGCACGCGCGCCTCGATCTCGGGGTCGATGAAGCTACGGCCGGCCGCCGCATCGCGGAGCAGCGGCACGATCATGTCCGGCAACAGGTAGTTCGACTTGCGCACGTAGGCATAGTGGCTCAGGATGCCCGACGCGCGGAAGGCGCGGTAGTAGGCGTCGTCATCCTGGATCGAGTAGAACACCACGGGCAGACGCGGGAACTCGCGCCGGATCGCCACGGCGGCTTCGATGCCGTTCATCGGGCCGGCCAACTGCACATCCAGCAGCAGGGCTTCGGGCGGCGCAGAGAGACAGAGCGTCAGCGCCTCTTCGCCGGTGCGTGCGGTGTCGAGCACGCGCACCCGGCCGGTCGCTTCAAGGCCGGTCTTGAGCGCGGGCCGTAATTTGTCGTTGTCCTCGATCAGGTACAGAGTCAACATGAGCTTGCTGCACTGACTTTCCAGTCGTCCGTTCGCCGGTCACCACTGTACTACAAAGATCTGCGCGTATGGCGCGTGCGCAGCCCTCAGCGGCCCCCGCGCACCAGGGCTTCGGCCCAGCCGGGCCAACCCGAACTCGTTGCGTATGGATCCGACCATAGAGGGTGTCTGTGCCGGACACAAGCACCCGGGTGCTTCGTTGCAGCGCCTCGAGCGGTGTCGGCGGCGGCGTGAAACTGGCACACTCCAACCGATCCAAGCGGGGCGTCGGCCCCGGCCAGAAATCCATATGAGGAGATCGCGATGCTCTGGATGCGAGCCGGGCGACGAGACCGTCATGCCCCACCTTTCGCCGCCGCCGCGCTGTCGTGCGGCGTCATCGTCGTGCTGACGCTGCTGGGTGCGCACATCGAGACGCTCAGCCTGCTCTTGGCCGGTCTGACCGCGGCGGTGCTTGTGGCCAACGTAACGCGTTGGGGTGCGCAAACCACGGCGCTTGGCGCGATCGCCGTCGGCCTGCTCCTGATCGCGCCGCAGGGTTTTGCCGATGCCGTGGGCGATGTGTGGTTCGGTTGTGTCGTGGGCGCCGGCGTCACGGCGACGCTCTACGGCGTCGAGATCGCGCGCGGGCGCGGGCGCTGGCAGGCCGGGCTGTTGGCCCAGCTCGCGTTGATCGCCATCGGCATGCAGCTGGCGTACCGCGACCGTGGCCCGGTGGCCGTGCTCTCGGCGCCCGGTATCGACAAAGTGCTGCACGCGACCCTGATCGGGGCAGCGGCCTTCTGGCTCAACCTCGTGCTCGAGGGCCGCCGATGGCGCGGCGCTCCCCTGGCCGTGCTGGTGCCGCTCGTGTTGGCGCTGTTCGAGGAGATCGTACAGGGGCTCGTCCCCTGGCGCAGTTTAGACGCCCTCGATCTGACGGCCGACCTGGTCGGCCTGATCGTTTTCTGGTTCATCAGCGAACGGGTCAGGTGTGCGGGCGCGCCGATCCCGGAAGGAGGCTGACATGTCGATCTCGTTCGGCGGCAAGATGCTTGTGGCGTTGTTTGCGATGGCCCTTGGCGCGGTCGTCGGTGTCGTAGACGTCACCCGAGCGTCATTGGAGCTTCCGGCAGCGCTGCTGTTGGCGTCCGGGGTGCTGCTCGGCGCGCTCAACCCGCGGCTGGCGTGGGTGTGGGCGGCCGTGATGGGGTTGTGTCTGGTTTCGGCGCGCGCCGCGGCCGACGCGCTAGGCTTGCAGACGTCGTACTCGGCTGCGTTGTTGCCGCTCAGCGTGTTGCCGCTCGCGATCGCGGTCTTCGGCGTTGTGGCCGGGCTGGCGCTACGACGTCTGGCGCCCGAGGCGCGCTGAGCGTTTTGGCGAGCTTCAGGGCGTGGCGACGCAGATCGGGTAAGGCCAGGGCGTCATCTCGGGCGCAGGATCGAAGCATCCGACGAACGTCCAATCGGTTTGCGTCGCCAGCGCGTCGACCACGGCCTGGGTCTCCGGGTTGATCACGTGGATCAAGACGACGCCGACCTGGTCAACCAGCAGCCGGCGCTTGAACTCCGGGTCTGCGAAGGCTGCCGGGTGAGCGGCCAGCCAGTCCTGGATCGCGGCGGCATGCGCCGGCAAGACGCTGCTGGTGCCCGAAAGCGCCGCCCGTTCGTGGAAGAGCGTCGCCGTCAGGATCTGCGGCTTGATGCGCAGCTCGATCCGGCCCGGCGCGCTGGCGTAGACATCGGCGACGACGGCGTCAGGAGTCGTGTGGTCCCGCACCCAGGCGAAGACAGGCTGTGGCGCCAGCGGGTAAGGCACTCCGAAGCTCTGCGCCGGCCACCACTCGATCAACATCAGGCCCAGCAGTCCCCAGCGCAGCCAACGTCGGCGCGTCATGGAGAGGACCCAGAATGCCAGCAGATACGCGCCGATTCCACCGACCAGCGCGTAGCGCGCCGAGATTCGCGCGCCCTCCCAAAACGGCACGCTGACAAGCGGCGCGAGCGCCGGGAGTGGGATGGCCTGCGCGTAGGGCGCGGGCGGCGTGGCTTCGAGGAAGAGCTGAGGTTTCAACGCATGGCCGACGCGCCACAATACGGCGTTGAGCGCGACGACGACCGGCTGATCGACCTGCACCAGGCGGTCTTCCCACTTCAGGTACGGTCCGAGCGCGAGGGTCAGGCCGACGACGGTTAGCGCGACCACAGGCCACCAGGCGCGTCGGTGGCGCGCGGCGATGATGCCGGCCAGGGCCAGACCGACGGCCACGGGTCCGAGGCTGATCGTGCCCGCTTCGCTCGCCGGTCCGTGATAAACCGAGGATGTCAGATCGCGAAGCGTGCTGAGCGGGTGGCGCGCGAAGGGCAGGGCGATGCTGTTCAGGCTTGCGCCCCACCCGGCGAGCTGGTTGAGATCGAAACCCGCCGACCCGGCCTGAGCCGAGGCCGCCCGAAACCAAAGGATGTAGGGCGACCCGGCCAGAATCGCGGTCGCGCCCATCACGAGGAGCGTCGTCGCGAGTCGGCGGCGGTCAACCTCCGCCCCGAACGCGGCGCCCAGCGCCCAGGCGGCCAGGGTGATGCCGCCGAGCCAGATGAAGTACAGCGAGCACGTGATCGCGTAACCCCAGAGCAGGCCGCCGGCGATCATCCAGGCCCACGCTCGACGTTTCGTGACCCAGGCGCGCTCGAGCGACCAGGCAAGCCACGGCAACAGGGCCGCACCGAGCAGAAGGTTAGGCTGGCCGCCGATGCGCATCCAGCGGTTGCTCCAGAACGTGGCGAAGACGGCGACGGCAATTGCCCAGGGCCAGGCTACGTACCGAAGCGAGAGGCGATAGACGCCGAAGTACGTCACCACCAGCGCCGTCCATAGGGCGAGGTTGTACGCCAACGCCGAACCGCCGAGTGGCACAAAGAGCATGAAGGGCAGGAACAACCCCGGTCCGTGCGCCAGCGTGCCGACCTGCCAGCCGTCCGGCGCGAAGAGCCCGGGGAAAAGCGCGAGGCCGTGGGCCTGCTGGAGCACGGCCTCTTCGTACCACTGCAGGCCCCAGGTCACTTCCAACACATCGCCGTAGCCCATCGGGCTGCGACCGGGGTCGTTGGGCAGGAAGTGGATGGGGTCAGGCACCTGCCAGGCCCACAGTGCCACGAGGACTAGGGCGGCGAGGGGAGCGAGGTGGCGAACCAGCCCGCGCAGGCGCGACCCCTTAGCAGAGCGCGCGCCTGTTTCGGCGGATAGAGGCGGTGTGGGCGACGACAAGGTGCAAAGATTATAGCGGTACACTATGCACACCCCATTCGAAATGCACTGAAGTGGTCAAGGAGAGCGCGTATGCGAGCCATTCAGGTCAATGTCTGCGGCGGCCCCGAACAAATGAAGCTCGTGGAGCGCGAGGCGCGTCAGCCCGGCGAGGGCGAGATCGCGGTCGACGTCGCCGCCAGCGGCGTGAACTTCATCGACGTCTATCATCGCGAAGGGCGCTATCCCATGCAGCTGCCCTTTGTGCCCGGTCTCGAAGGCGCCGGCACCGTCAACGCGCTGGGCGCCGGGGTCACCGGCTTTAAGCCGGGCGACCGGGTCGCCTGGGCGACCGCGCAAGGCAGCTATGCGAGCCAGCACGTCCTCCCGGCGGCCGTGGCGCTGCCAGTGCCGGCCGGGATGGATCTCAAGGACGCGGCAGCGTTGCCGCTCCAGGCCATGACCGTGCACATGTTGATCGTCGACGTTTGGCGGCTTAGCCCGGGTCAGACCGCGCTCGTGCACGCGGCGGCCGGCGGCGTCGGGCTGTTGCTGTGCGCGGCGGCCAAACACGCCGGCGCGCGCCTGATCGGCACGACCTCGACTCCCGAGAAGGCGGCACTGGCGCGTGCGGCCGGCGCCGATGACGTGATCCTCTACACCGAAGTCGACTTCGAAGCCGAGGTCAAGCGGCTGACCGACGGCCGCGGCGTCGACGTGGTCTACGACTCGGTGGGTAAAACCACGTTTGAGAAGAGCCTCAACTGCCTGCGGCCGCGCGGCATGCTCGTGTTATTCGGCGGCTCGAGCGGTCCGGCGCCGACGATCGACCCGATCGTGCTCATGCAGAAGGGTTCGATCTTCCTCACGCGCCCGACGCTCTTTCATTACACGGCGACCTCGGCCGAGCGCCAGGCGCGCTGGGCCGGCGTGGTCGAGTGGTGGCAGGCGGGCGTGATCAAGGCCACGATCGGCGGAACCTACCCGTTGGCGGAGGCCGCCCAGGCGCACCGCGACCTCGAAGCGCGCAAGACCACGGGCAAACTGATCCTTGTGCCGTAGCCTTCGAAAACCGCGTGGCGGGGGCCGGGTCAAGCCCGAGCCCCCGCCTTTTCGTTTCACGACGATACAATCTCTCTCACCCCAGAGACCAAGAGGAACCGCATGACATTTAAGATCGGCGATGTGGCCCCGGATTTCACCCTCCCAGATCAAGACGGTCGACCTGTGCGGCTGGCGGATTTCCGCGGCAGGCAGGTGATCGTCTACTTCTATCCCAAGGATGACACCCCCGGCTGCACGACTCAGGCCTGCGGCTTCCGCGACGTCTATCCGATGGTCGCCGACGCCAACGCCGTCGTTCTGGGCATCAGCCCCGACGACGCCAAGAGCCACGTCAAGTTTCGGACCAAGCAGAAGCTGCCCTTCAAATTGCTCTCAGACATGGATCACGCTGTGGCCGAGCTCTATGGCGTGTGGAGCGAACGCTCGCTGTATGGACGCAAGTTCATGGGCATCGTGCGCAGTCACTTCGTGATCGATCCGAAGGGGCTGCTCAGCGACGTCCAGATCAAAATCAGCCCCAAGGAGAGCGTCGACCTGGCGCTGGCCAAAATCCGGGGCGCGTGATGGATTGAGAATCGAACAGGGGCCGGGATGACGCCGGCCCCTGTTCGATTCCATCCGTCACCGCACGACGGGGCGAGCGATGGCGAAGACCGGCCCAAGCGGCGCATACTCGTCTCCGCCAAGCCGCCCGACGGCGTGCAGACCGGCTGGATCGGCCGTGCCGTTGGCGCGCAACAGCCCCTCGGCGAGATGGAAGCGCTGGACCTGGCCCAGGACCAGGGTGTAGCTCGTGTCGGTCACGGGCACGACCTGGCTCAGCCGGCATTCGAGGGCGGCGCGCGCCTGCGCCACCCGCGGCACATCGATGACCTCACCCGGCGCCATGCTCAGCCCCGCTCGAGCGAACTCGCTGTCGCCGTAACGCCAATCGCCTGAGGTCACGTTCATGGCCGCGGCGAGCTCCTCGCTGACGAGGTTGACCACGAACACGCCGGTCTCTTCGATGTTGCGCAGCGTGTCCTTCGGCGATCCGCGGCGACGCCCGATCGAGACCATCACCGTCGGCGGCTGATCGCCGACCGCGTTGAAGAACGAAAACGGCGCAAGGTTGACGCTACCGTCCGCGCCGCGCGTGCTCACCCACGCGATCGGGCGCGGCACGACCAGGCTGGCCAGCAGCCGATAGCCGGCCGGAGGCGGCAGTTGAGCGGCGTCGATCGAGACTGAACTCATCCTCGTGTCTCCTGAAAGGCCGCGATCTTCAGCGGCGGCGCGGTCTGTTCGATCCGGCTTCGAGCGGGTTCGAGCCACGGCGGCAGCATGAGGCGCGCCCCGAGCTCCTCGGGCGCCTCATCGACCGCAAAGCCCGGCACGGCCGTGGCCAGCTCGATGATATGACCATCCGGATCGTGAGTGTAGATGCTCTTGAAATAGATCCGGTCCATCACGGCCGACACCTGCAACCCCGCTCTGACCAGGCGCTCCCGGAAGATCAGCTGGGTCTCGGCATCGGGCACGCTCAACGCCACATGGTGGGTCTGTCCCGGCCCGATGCGGGCGGCCCGCACCCGGGCCGGATCGCGCTCGAAGTACGTGATGAGCGATCCGGGTCGTCCGCCGTCGACGCCCCAATACCAGTGTGCGGACGTCGGATCGTCGAAGTTGGACGTCTTCTTTACCCGCTGCAGGCCCAAGAGCTCGCCGAAGAACGCGTCGGTCCGCCCGATGTCGGCGCCGATCGCGGTGATGTGGTGCAGCCCGCGGCTCAACGCCATGTCGGGCGTGATCGTCGGCACGGGCTCGGGCCAGTTGCGCGCCGCGATCGCGGCCTCATCGCGGTTGCGGATCATCATGTCGGCCGGCGGCGCCTGGTAGCTGGTGCCCAGGGCCTCCGCGGGCTCGTCGACCGCAAAACCGGGGCCGGCGGTCGCGATCTCGAGGATCTGGCCGTCGGGGTCTTGAAAGTAGATCGACTCGAAGTAATGACGATCGAGCGGCCCGGAGACCGGGATGTCGAGGTCGGTCAGGCGGCGCTTCCACTTCAGAAGCGCGGCGGCATCGGGCACCGCCAGCGCCAGATGGTGCGTGCCGCCGATGCCCCAACGTCCGCGCGGGGCTTGCGGCCACTCGAAGAACGTGATCACGCTGCCCGGCTGGCCCTGGGAGTCGCCGTAATAGACGTGATAGCTCCCGGGGTCATCGAAGTTCACGGTCTGCTTCACCAGGCGCAGGCCGAGCACGCCCGTGTAGAACGCGACGTTGCGATGCACGTCGGCCGTCACCAGGGTGATGTGGTGGATGCCTGTGATGTTCATGATGCCTTCCCGGTTGAGTGGTCGCGGCTTTTTGGATCGTGTAGAGATGCTATCGCAAAAAAACAGACACGGGGTCGAGGCTGCGCCCCGACCCCGTGTCCTACCGGTCTGCGTGTCGAAGGAGCTTGCTTCAGGCGGCCTGAGCGTCGGGCTGCTTGACGAGCTCGGCCTCGATCGCGATCGAGATGTCTTCGCCGACCAGCACGCCGCCGGTCTCGAGGGCCACGTTCCAGGTCAGGCCCCAATCCTTGCGGCTGATCTTGGTCGAGGCGCTGAAGCCCGCGCTCGTGGTGCCCCACGGGCTCTTGGCCTGGCCGGCGTAGGTGACGTCGAGGACGACCGGGCGGCTGACGCCGCGGAGGGTCAGATCGCCCGTGACCTTGGCGGTGCTGTCCGAGGTCTTCTCGACCTTTGTGCTCTTGAAGCTCGCGGTCGGGAACTTCTCGACATCGAAGAAGTCGCCGGACTTCAGGTGGCCGTCGCGCTTCTCGTCGCGGGTGTCGATGCTGGCGACGTCGATCGAGACGTCGATCGAGGAGCGGGCCGGATCGGCCTCATTGAAGTCGATGGTGCCGCTGAACGAGTTGAACTTGCCGCGCACGGTCGAAATCATCATGTGCTTGACGGCGAAGTTCACTTCCGAATGGCTCAGGTCGAGGTTCCAGGTCATGGTGCAGTTCTCCTTGGGTGTTTGCTGTGTCTGGGCATACGTTAACACCCGGGCGTCACCAGAGCGTGAACAGGACCGTAAACACGCGGCGTGGCGGGGTGCCGACGAGGGGCGGGGTGCCGACGAGGGGCGGGGTGCCGACGAGGGGCGGGGTGCCCACAAGGGGCACCCCTACGGGGGCGATGATGCTTCTTCGATTTGCGCCAGGAGGCGTGTGCGGCCGCCGGATTCGGCGATCTGGCGGGCCTCGGCGAGGCGGGCGCGGGCCTCGGCGAGCGGAAGGAGCGGGGCCAGCCAGATGCGGATCTGGGCGGCCAGCTGCTGCGTGCCGATCGCGTCCGCTCTTGCCAGCGCGGTCGATAGCCGGTGGATGGCTGTTGCGGTCTCGCCGCGGGCCCGCGCCACCAGCCCGAGGTTGGCCGTCAGACCCGCGATGCGCTCGGCGTGGCCGATGGCCTCGGCCAGCGCCAGACCGGTCGCGAACGACTCCGCCGCGCCGTCGAAGTCGCCGGCGGCCAGACGCAGCTCGCCGCGCGTGGAGTGCAAGTAGGGCTGGATGTTGAGCAGGCCCCGGTCCTCGGCCAGACGCAGCCCGCGTTGGAGATGGTCCTCGGCCTCGCGGACGGCGTCCGGATCGCCCGTCAGATGCAGATGGTAGGCGAGGTTGTTGTGGCTCAGCGTCTCCCACATGGCCAGGTCACCGTCTTCTTCAGCGATGCGCAGAGCCGCCCGGTAGAACGCGATCGCGGCCGACAGGTCGCCTTGCTGGGCCGCCAGCCCGCCGCGCTCGAACTGGGTCTGAGCCAAGAAGGCCGGGTCGACGGTCGGGCAGTCGGCGGTGAGCGCGGCGGCCCGCTCGAGGTGGGCGCCGGCCGCCGACAGATCCGCGCCTTCGACCGACAGAGCCGTGCCCAGGATCAACTCGGCCCGGGCGCGCTGTACGGGGTTTTGAGCCGCCTCGTCGCCGTCGCCGGCCAGCTCCGTGGCCAGGGCCACGGAGTCGGCAAAGCGCGCCTGCGCGAAATAGGCCTGCGCGAGTTCGAGCCGCAGTGCGACGCGGTGCTCGGGCTCGCGGGCCAACGGGATCGCGCGACGATAACTCTCCACAGTCAAAGCTGCCTGACCCGAGTTGAGTTGCGCCTGGGCCAACTCCGTAAGGATCGCGACCTGTTCGGCCGCCGCGCGCGTTCCGGCCAGCGCGTGCTCGAAGTGCTCGATGGCCTCATGCCAGGCGGCCAGACGGACGGCGCGCCGCCCGGCCCGAAACGCGTGCGGCGCGGCCCGCTCGAAGGCGCCGCCCTCGCGGAAGTGCCAGGCGAGCAGATCCGGAAGGTCGTCGTCATGGTCGCGGCCGAGTTGCTCGAGCGCTTCGGCCACGCGGCGATGCATCAGGCGATGCCGCGTCTCGCCGATGTCGCGGTAGGCGGCTTCCATCGTCAACGTGTGATCGAAGCGAAAGACCTCGGGCGCGCCCGAGGTCGTCGGGCGACCCGGGCTGTACACCAGGCCGCTGGCGCGCAATTCGTCGAGCGCGTCGAGCCCAGCCACTTCCGAGAGCCCCGCGGCCTGCCAGACGACCTCGGCCTCGAACTCGCGTCCGGCGGCGACCGCGGCGTCGAGCACGCGCCGGGCGCCATCCGAGAGCCGCGCCAACCGCGAGAGGATCAGGCTCGACACCGAGTGCGGCAACTCAGGCCCCGCGCTCAGCGCGTCCAGGTTGACCACGCCATCGGCGCGCAGCGTGTTGCGCCGACGCAGGTCGCGCGCCAGCTCGGTCAGGATGTAGGGATTGCCTTCCGAATTGCGCGCCAGCCACTGCGCGAGCGGCACGGCAAAGGTCTGGCTCAGACCCCGCGCGAAGGCGTCGATCTCGGGGACGTTCAGACGGCCGAGCCGGACGGCAAGCAACCGTCCTTCGCGCGACAACCCGCGGGTCAACTGTCCAAGGGCCGAGCTGACGCCGTGGGGCCGGGCCGTCGCAACGACCATGATCGGCAGGTCCTCGGCGCCGGCGCGGCGGATCAGATAGGCCACGAAGGCCAGCGTCGCCGTATCGGCCCAATGCAGGTCGTCAAGCACGAGCAGGCCCGGCGCGGCCTGGCTGAGTGCGATGGCGACCCGAAAGAGAGCCTCGCGGACGCGCGCTTCGTCGGCGGTGTCGTTGCCGGGGAAAGCGAACTCGGGCCCGGCCAGCTCGGGGAGCAGGCGTGCGGCCACGCGGCGCCAGACCGGCGCGAGGCCCATCAACCGATCGCCGCCGCGCGGGAGCGTGGCCAACCCGGCGCGGATCGCGTCGATGATCGGCGCATAGGGCACGCCGGTCTCGAGCTCATAGGCGGCGCCGATCCAGGGTCGCAGGCCGCGCACGGAGGCATACTGGAGCGCCAGACGGGTTTTGCCGATGCCGGGCTCGCCCTCGATCAAGATGAGCGCCGCCCGGCCCGCCGCAGAGCCCAGCTGGGTCAGCTCGGGCTCGCGGCCGACGAATGGCAGATCCTCCGGCGCACCCGCAGCGGGAAGACTGAGCGGCAGCTGCGGGGCCGGCGCCGACTGGATCCGGTCGTTGATGATGTCGTCGTAAAGCGAACGGGTCTCAGCCATCGGCGTCACACCGAGTTCGGCGTCGAGCAGGCGGCGGAGATCATCGTAGCGGCGGATGGCGCCGGGTCGATCGCCGGCCAGCATGTGCAGGCGCAAGGCTTCGCGCTGCACGTCCTCCTGCAGCGGGTCGAGCGCAAGGGCCTGATCGAGCGAGGCCAGGGCCTCCGGAAAGCGCCGGCCGGCCGCCTGATAGGCGCTGAACTGGGTGAAGCCCCGCACGGCGAGCCGGCGCAGGCGTTCGCGCTCGACCAGTGCCCACTCCTCGAAGGCCGGAGCACCGTCGACGCTGAACCCTTCGAGGAATTCACCGCGGTAGAGCCGCAACGCCGACTCCAGCTCTTCGGCCACAGCCGTGATCCCGGCCTCGAAGGCATGCACGTCGACGATCATCTCGGCCGAGAGACGCAGCGCCTGACCTTCGTCGATGAGGCACGACCCGAGCTCACGGCGCAGGCCGTGGAGCAGGGTGCGCAGGTTCTGTTGAGCGACGGCTCGTTCCTTCTCCGCCCAAAACAGGCCGAGCAAGGTGTCGCGAGAGGTTGGGTTTCGGTGAGCGCCGACGTAGAACAAGAGCGCCCGGGCCTGCCGTCGCTTGAGCGTGACGGGCTGACCCGAGCGGATCAGAGTGGGGGCGCCCAGGAGACGCAGCGCGCAATCCGGTGCTGGGGGAACGGTCGCGGTCAAGCCGGCTCCGCTTATTCTTCTTCCGGCTCTTCTTCAGGCTCGGCGTCGGCCCGGCGGCGCGGCACCAGACCCGTCTTCGTCAGCACGAACTCGGTTCGGCCGCGGCGAAAGCGCATGCCGGGCCGAAAGTGGCCTTCGGCCAACGCGCTCATGATCTGTTTCTCGCTGAACTTCCGTCCTTCGAGCGACAGGCCATGCGAGTCGAAGGTCACGATAAATTGATCTGCCATGTTCACTGCTCGGTCGGTGAGGTTTGGCCGCCGCGCTCCGAACGATGCACGGCGGCGAATCAGTATACCTAGTTCAGTGCCTTCCCGCCAATCTTAATTCACCGTTTACTGACTTGACGAGTCGTTATCGCTATAGTCACTGCACAACCGCCGGTCTTCCGGGATAGCGTTTATCGATTTGACCGCCACAACCACCGATGACCGATTTCGCCCAACCCCTTCCCGCCGCATCCCTGCAAAACCCGCTCGCGCGTCTGCGTCTCAGCGCGTCTAGCGACGCGGTCGGCGGCGACCTGCAGCAGGCCTTCAGCGCCTTGTTGGCCGCCCAGAGCTCCAGCGCGGAGACCGGCGGCAGCGACACTCTGATGTCGATGCTGCTGCTCAAGCTGGTCGAGCACCTCGATGGGGCCACGACGACCGTCGCGGGTTCGGAGACGCACGTCAACCAGTTCGATGCCGAGATCAGCGTCGGCGGTGACGGGCGCAACGCCGACTGCGGACCGGCGTCGCTGGTGATGGCACTCAACGCCGTCGGTCTGTCGATCGGGAGCTCGAGCCTGACCAGCGGCGAATCGATGGTGTTGGCGCGCAAGCGGATGGTCAATGACACAAGCCGCGACGGCGTCGACGGTGCGGGTCTCTACCTCGGCAGCGAGCACAACAACTTCACCAGCCTGAGTGAAGTGCGGCGCGGCGCGCAATCGGCCGCGGCCCGCACACAGGTGTTGGCCCCGACTGCGGCCGGCATCCGCGAAGCCCTGCTCGGCGGCGCCTCGGTCGTCGTCAGCGGCACGTTCGCAGGCAAGGTCGCGCCCTGGACGGGCGATCGCGGCACCGACAACGGTTCAGCGCCCGGCGGCGCCACGGCCCACATCGTGGCGGTCACGGGCTATGATCGGTATACGGGCCAGTTCAAGGTGCAGGATCCGGCCCGGCGCTCTGTGGTGATGGTCTCGGCCGAGGCGCTCGAGTCGTTCATGCGCGGCAACGCCGGCGCACTGGCGATCTACAACCCGCGTCAGCTCGCGACGCAGGGGTGGCGCGCCAGCTATTGATCCCTCTTCTCGCGAAGTGCTGGACGAAACGCGGCCACTCGGTCGCGTTTTCGTTTTGCGTCAGTCGGTGCGCGGCGCGTTGCGGCGCAGGATGGCCGGGCCGAAATCCACGCCGACCCGGCGCAGCCAGCCCATAATGCGAGCGATCCGGCGGAAGTAGGGCGGCAGGCTGCCCGGGTCCTCGACGTCGACGAACCCGAACGGCCGATAGAACGCGCGCAGCTCGGGCCGACAGGTCAGCCAGACGTCGCCGGTTTCGTCGGCCAGCAAGTGCTCGATGAGCAGGCGCGCGATGCCCTGGCCGCGCGCCTCAGGGACGACGGCGATCGAGGCCAGCTCGCGGCTGCCGTCGCCGTGGATCTTGATCTGCCCGATGCCGACGACCGGCCCGCCTTCGCCGCGGGTCGCGAGCGTGAATCGCTCCCAGTGGACCGATAACGGGTTCAGGTTGTTGCTGCGGACCAGCCCGCGGATCAAAGGCTCGTCGGCGGCTTTCGCGCATCGCAACGCGATGGGCTCAGGGGAAGGTGTAGCCATCGGGTAACCTCAACACTTCACCGCCGGTTTTTAGCGAGACACGCTCCCCCGTTTCGGGCAGGTACCAGCCGATTTCGAGATAATACGGGCCGGCGTTCAGACCGGCCGGCACGGTGACGGGGTGCGGGTCGACGATGTCGCCGTTCAGGGCCCAGGTCGACGTCGGCGCGTTGCCGTTGCGCGGGATACCGTCGGCTCCGGCGACCTGAAAGCCGTCGGCGGCGACCAGGTGAACGAAGACCGTATAGTCGGCCGGGATCGCGGCGGCAGTCCGCCAGAACAGGGTGAGGTGGAGTCGATCGGCCACGCGCTCGACGCGGTAACCGGTCAGCCGCATGCCGGCCGTGAAGTCGGCCGTAAGCGGGCTCCGGGCCGCCAGGGCGCCGCGCGGCGTGTCGAAGATCTGCACCCGCTGGGTCCCGATGCGGCGGTCGTCGATCAGCTCGCAGCAACCGCTCAGGCCCAGACCGACCAGCCCCTCCGGGTCCCACGCCGGGCTCGGCGAGAACAGAAAGAACACGCGATCGTGATCGGCCTGGACGCGCGCGATCTGCTCGGCCGCGGCCTTGAGCGCGGCCGAGCGGTCGCCGCTCAAGGGCACGGCCTGCGGTGGCGCGTTTTCGACGGTGAGGCGTCCTTCCAGGTAAATCTCGAGCGCCGGGTCGGGCAGGTTGACCCACACGACGTCGTTTGGCCCGGCCCGTTCGACCAGTTCGCGCACCAGTCCGCGCCAATCGGGCGCCTTCGCGTAGGCAGGATCGAACCACACGTTCCAGATACAGGCCAGCGAGGCGAGGGCGATCGGCGTCAGGGCGGCCCAGGCCAGGATCGTGGCGCGTCCCGGCCACAGCCGGCGGGCCATGAACTCGAGCCCGCCGGCGGCGAGCAGGAGACAGCCGATCAGGCCGGGGATGGCGTAGTGCTCGGCGTAGCTCGGCCGCCAGGCGTTGAGCAGGCCGAGCAGCGCCGGCGTCGCCGGGCCGAGCGCGACCAGCCAGGCGAGGCGCGCCCGGTCGCGGGCGCTCGCCACCACGCCGATGATCAGACACGCGCCGAAGATGAGCACGCCGGGCCAGAGCCAGGCGTCGGGCGCGCCGGACCAGCGCCCGCCCGAGCTATAGGCCACCAGCGTGCGCCAGAGCACATCGAACGCGTTGAGCGGCGTCAACCAGCTCTTCTGATGGCCGCTGAGCAGGGGCCACACATAGACGGCCCAGGGGAGATACAGCGCAACGGCGCCCGCGTACGAAGTGATCGCGCGCGGCCAGACCCTGCGCAGACCCGGCGTCACGACCACGGCCAGCGCCAACGCCCCAAGTGAGAGCGCGGCGAAGTAGTGCAGGGCCATGGCCAACCAGGCCGCAGCAGCGCTGACGATCCACCACCGCCACCCGCCATGGTGTAAACCCTCCCAGGCGCCCCAGGCTGCCACCAACACCCAAAGCGTCAGGCTCATGTAGGCGCGCAGATCCTGCGAATACCAGATGAGGAACGGTTGCACGGCTGCCCAACCGGCGGCGATCAAGGCCGCCCGACGGCCGACCAGGCCAACGCCGAGCCGATAGGTCAGCGCCGTCGACAACACACCGCACAACACGGAAGGCCAGCGGAGCGCGACCTCGTTCAGTCCGCCGAGCCCGATCCACTCGCGCAAGAACAGAAACTGCAGGGGCGGGTTGGGCTCCGAGACGGCCATCGCCGCGAACAGGGTCTCGAGCGGGAGCTGGGCCAGTCGAATGCTGAAGGCCTCGTCGCCGCGATAGTCGGCCAGGCCGACGTTGAGGCCGCGCCACAGCGTCGCGCCGACGAGGATCGCGATCGCGACCCAGAATCCGCGATGAAGGCGTGGCTCAGGCCCGGATGGGGTCATCGCTGAAGGCGGCGACGCGATCCGCCGATGACAAGCGCGAGCGCCGCCAGCAACGCCAGCCCCGAGAGCCAGCGCGCCGGTGTCGCCCCCTCGGGCGCGTACGTCAGTTCAATTTGAGAGTCGCCGGCAGGAACAGCCAGGCCCAACAGAGCGCCGTCACTCACGCGCACGGTCGCGGGCCGACCATTGACGATCGCGCTCCAGCCTGGGGCATAGGCCTCGCTGATGGTCAACACGCCGGGAGCCGCAGCCGCGACCGAGAGCTGAAGTCGGCCGGGTGCGTCGGCGAGCACCGTCACCGTCTCCGGGGCATCGGCGGCTGCTGCGGGCGGCGCATCACCGACGAGCCAGGCTGTGGCGAACAGGTCCGTCGCCGCTGGCAGCAACGCCAGCACGGCCTGGGTCGTCGGCGCCGTGATGATCGTGTGGCTCAGCCACGCGCGCTGTGGCGTGGTCGTGAGCCGGAAGGTGCGGGTCGATTGTCCGCTCGCGTCGACCTGGCCGTCATCGCTGACGACGATCGCGCCCGGGTCGTCGATCTGGGCGCGCCCGGTGACGAGGTACGCGACGCCGAGCAGTTGCCATTGCACGCGTTCGGGCAGACGCTCGCGGAACTGGGCGTATGCGGCGAGCTTGATCGGGGTGCGGCCGTCGATGTGGCGGAACCCATACAGACAGCCGGCGTGGCCGGGCAGGCCGCGGTCGTCGTTCAGTCGGAAGAACGCGGCCGGGTTCGCGGCGCGCGCCTCGAGCACGGGCTCGAGCAGCACCGTGGGCGGGGTAGGGTCATACGCGACGACGATGTTGAGCGGACGATTGGCGGCGTAGAGCTCGGTTACGAGCGCGACCAGCGCCAGGATCGGCAGGGCGGATCGGGCCCAGCGCATCCAGTACGCGCGGAGCAGCCAGAACGCCAGGGTCAGGCTTGCGCCGAGCCACATGACGCCGACGCGCTCGGGCAGGGCGCGCCAATCGGTGCGGTCGAGGTCGAGGCGCGCGAGCAACGTTCCGCCCAGGGCCAGGAGGCCAAACAGGATCCAGATCGCGACGTTGCGGGTCGTGCTTCGTGTCAGGCCCCGGCGCACGCTGCGGGTCAGGGGCCCAAGCACGTCGTCGGCGCCAAACGCCGCCAGCGTGGCGAGCGCGAAGCTGACCCAGATGGCCAGGCGCTCCTGACCACGGAAGAGCGACCAGCCCGGCAGCAGGTTGAACAGCGTGCCAGTCCAGCCGGCGCGTTCGCCGAAGCTGAGGATCAGGCCGGCTGCCGCGATCGCGAGCCAGAATCGTCGATCAGCCTGCGGCCGACGCAACCCGTAGACCGCGAGGCTTAGTGGCAACAGGCCCACGAACAACGGGTGCCAGTGGCTGACGACGCCGGTGACGATCCACTGCAGTGGATCGACGAACGGGAAACCGCCGCTGGCCTCGGAATAGGCAATCGTTGCGCGGGTCGAGACGAGGTTGAAGCCGACCGTGGCCGTGAGTTGCGCGGCGCTTAAAGCCACGATCAACGCCGCCAGAGCCGTCGTTATTGCGGTGCTCGCGATCCAATCGCGACGCACCTGCCAGAGTCGATAGATCCAATACAAGCCGCCGAGGATCGCGATATACAGGAAGGTCTGAGGGTGTCCGGCGTAGAACGCCAACGCCGCGGCCAGCGCGGCCCACCCCAGGTCGCGCAGTCGTTTGCGCTCTGCGAGGCGTGTCAGCGCCCAAAGGACGTAGGGCAGCCAGGTCGACGTCATCAGCACGGCCGATTGCAGCGGCGCGTAGCTCATGGCGTAACCGCCATAGGCGAACGTGGTCGCGCCCAGCACGGCCGCCCCGCGTCGCAGCTTGAGCGCGCGCAGCCACCCGTAGGCGCCCAGCGACATGAGCCAATAATGCGCGGCGACCTCGAGGGTGAGGGCCGCGAAGGGGAAGTGGCCGTAGCCCTGCGCGCGCAAGGCCAAAAACGTCACCCACTTGGGCGGATAGAACAGCTGGGCCTGCGGGTCGGCGCCGAGCGGATACCCCGACCACAGGCAGTCGGCCCAATCGGCCCAACGGCCCGCGACGAAGGCCGCATAGGTCTGTTGATGGAACCCGTAAAAGGTCTCGGTGTAGTCGCCGGCCTCGTACGCGACGCGGTCGCGAGGGTTGGGCGCGGCGAAGCGCCAGAAGAAAAGGGCGCACACGGCGCTCAGAACCAGCACCGGCCACAGTCGAATCAACCAGGCGCGAGCTCGAATCGCGATCACGCGTCAGTCGGCGGCAGCAAAGAGAGAAAGACCTGTTCGAGAACCTGCGCGTTGGCCTTACCCTGGCTCTTGCGCATGGCCTGGCCGACGAACCACTTGAGGAGCGCCGGCTTCTTGCGATACGCCTCGATCTGCTGCGGGTTCTCGGCGAGCACGGCCCGTGCCAGGGTCTGCAGCGCATCGTCACCCGAGATCTGCGCCAGGCCCTCGGCTGCGATGATCTCGGCCGGAGTGCGGCGGGTCGAGATCACCTTGGCGATGAGGCCTGTGCCCGTTGCGCGATTGATCGTGCCGACTTCGACCAGCTTGATCGTCTCGGCCAGGTGTTCGGGCCGGAATGCGAGTTCCGCGGCCGAAGCCCCGCTCTCGTTGAGCACGCGCAGGATGTCGTTCATCATCCAATTGGCGACGGCCTTCGGGCTGCCGCCGAGCGCCTTTACGGCGGCTTCGTAGTAATCGGAGAGCGCGCGTTCGTCAATCAAAATCTCGGCGTCGTAGGCGCTGAGCTCGTAGTCCGAGACGAAGCGCGCGCGTCGCGCGAGGGGAAGCTCGGGCAGGGCGGCGAGCACGGCCTGCTTCCACGCGGGCGTGAGTTGCGCGGAGAGCAGGTCGGGGTCGCGGAAGTAGCGATAATCGGCCTCGGTCTCCTTCGAGCGCATCTTGCGCAGCGTCTGGGTCTCGTCGTCCCAGTCCAACGTCCAGGCCGAGACTCGGCGCCCGGCCTCGACCTCGCCGATCTGGCGCGCGATCTCGGCTTCGATGGCGTTGCGCACGGCATCAATCGAGTTGACGTTCTTGATCTCGGTCTTCGGGTTGAGCACGGTCGCGCCAACTTCGCGGATCGAGACGTTGGCGTCACAGCGCAGATGGCCGCGTTCGAGGTTGGCCTCGGAGATATCGAGCCAGCGCAACAACTGCCGCATGCGCACCAGGAACTGCGCGGCCTCCTCGGCCGAGCGCAGATCGGGCCCGGTGACCAGTTCGATCAACGGCACGCCGCAGCGGTTCATGTCGATCTGACGCGCGCC
>WBZS01000726.1_pt1 | contig 35081 bp, 36 predicted proteins | sample 5204201 | NCBI WGS metagenome assembly WBZS01 (sample SAMN12344357, study PRJNA552823) | activated sludge metagenome | biome: Activated sludge suspended growth; feature: Nitrification reactor; material: Wastewater; isolation source: activated sludge from nitrification reactor of wastewater...
GAGCGCGGGTTGCGGCTCGTCGTCTTCTGCTCGATGGAGATGGCCGGCGACAGGCCGTCGATCTGGTCGACATCCGGCTTCTGCATCATCTCGAGGAACTGGCGGGCATAGGCCGACAGGCTCTCGACATAGCGGCGCTGGCCTTCGGCATAGATCGTGTCGAAGGCGAGCGACGACTTGCCCGAGCCCGAAAGCCCGGTGATGACCGTCAACCGATCGCGCGGGATGTCGAGATCGATGTTCTTGAGATTATGCTCGCGCGCCCCGCGCACGGAAATCGATTTCTGTTCGGCCATGGGATCCTGCTTTCGCCCCACTCTACGACGGCGGACATCGGGACGGCTGCTGACAGATAGGTCTTTTCCACAGCTGCGCGACCGGAACACAACGCGAACATGCATCGCTACCGCAATCCAATCGTGATCGCAAGGGCGTTGACGCGCGGGCCAAGCGGGCGCATGCTGCTATCGTCGGAGGAAGCGGGCATAACCCCCTGATCACGGCCCCGAGCCGGACCCGCTTTTTCCGCGTGGCGCAGCCAAGGAGGAGCGGAGGCATGACCCCGCCGGACCATTCCTGAAGGCTTCGCGGAAGGCGAAGCCACGGCGCTGACGGAGCGGCCGCACGAGTGCGTTGTTCGCGAGCGCCGGTTCAAATGAAAATCTGGACATCTTGCCGGTTCGCTTTGGCGGATCGGAATGATTGCAGGCCTGATGGCCTCGGAATGACAGGGCCTCGCGCGCCGGAGAAACGGAAGGCGGCGAGGCCCAATCGCGTTCGTGCGAGACCGGTTCTCAGATCACCCGCGCGACCCAGACGATCGCCCAGGCGCAGGGGACGAGCAGGATCTGGGCGACGAGCGTGCCGGCAAGGCGCGCCACGGTCATCAATGCGACCACGCGGCGGAAATGGCCGTCGGACGAACGGCCGTGCACCACATCATCGGTCAGTCCGGAAAGATACGGGTCGACCAGGATGAACATCATGATGGTCGCCACACCATTGACCACCGAGGACAGCGTGCTTGCGGTGACGCGGAAATCGGGCTCGAGGACGCCGGCATAGATCGCCGACAGCACGCCGACGGTCCACAAGGCGCTGGCGAGGAAATTCATGACGATCACGCTGACAGGCATGTCACGCCAGCCGGTAAGGACGGTCAGGTTCTGGTAGCGCGGCAGCGCGAAGGACTTCATGACCAGCGACGCGCCGCGCGGCGAAACGGCGCGCAGGATAAGGCGCGGCATGGAGCGCTGGCGCTGGAAGGCGCGCACCGCAACCGTGGCGTAGCGCTGCAGCGTCGGGATCAACAGGCCGCCGGCCAGCGTCGCCACGGACGCGGCGGCGAGGATCAGCGCGAAGTCGCGGCCGAGATCGAACAGGCCCGGGTTGTGAATCGCGGTCTCGACGCGCTTGGCCAGGAACGGTCCCTGGAACGAATTCGACAGGCGCGACACCAGGATCAGCACGTTGAACAGCGAAAAGGCGATGGCAATGTGACCGGTGCGGATGCCGGCGATGCGGAAGGCATAGGCAAGCGTGCCGATGAGGTGGATGACGAAGGTCAGCGCCACGATGACAAGCAGTTGGGTGTCCATGAAGGGTGTCCGTGCCGAGGGCGGGGCTTCATCGCATGGCGGCACATCGCGGCAAAGCGGAATCAATAGGACACGCGGTCAACGCGCCAAAGCTTGACTTGCCGTGGAAAAGAGAACAAATAAGGAACAATTTTCCGTTGTGGACAATTGTGCCTTTCGCCCCGCAGCGAAGGCGGGTGGTCTAAAAGGGTAGCGACAAGCAAAGAGGAGCGGCGTCATGGCGGGAAGCGTCAACAAGGTCATCCTGATCGGCAATCTCGGGGCCGATCCGGAGGTGCGGCGGCTGCCGTCGGGCGATCCGGTCATCAACATGCGCATCGCCACGTCGGAAACCTGGCGCGACAAGAATTCGGGCGAGCGGCGCGAGCGCACCGAATGGCACAACGTCGTCATCTTCAACGACCAGCTCGCCAAGGTGGCCGAGCAGTATCTGAAGAAGGGCATGAAGGTCTATGTCGAGGGCGCGCTGCAGACGCGCAAATGGCAGGACCAGTCGGGCCAGGACCGCTATTCCACCGAAGTGGTGCTGCAGAAATTCCGCGGCGAATTGCAGATGCTCGATGGCCGCGGCCAGGGCGAGGGCGGCGGGCGCGCCGATTTCGGCTCCTCCGGTCCCGACGATGCTTTCCCGCGCTCGTCGGGCGGCGGTTCGCGCGTCGGCGGTGGCGGCCAAGGCGGCGGGGGCGGCTATTCGCGCGACCTCGACGACGAAATCCCGTTCTGAGCCATGAGGACGGGTGGCGGCGGGCATACGACCAACTACGCCGATACGCTGATCCTCGTCTCGCCCGATACGAAATTGAAGGCAGCCAAGGTGCCAGCCTCGGCGGAGTCCGTCGCCGGGCGGCAATACCGCATGATCGCCGATGCGCCTTATGAGCACACCAGCGACGACGTGATTTTCACCGTGCATGCGGACCGTGCCGGCATTCCGGAAGATAAGCGGGCGGCGGCGCGGGCCGAATTCTTCTCGCGCGGGCAGGCATGTTTGCGAGCCTCGCCGCTGGTGCGCAGTCACGGCTGGGGCGTCCATTCGGACCCTCAGTGCCGCGTCGCGCTCCTCGCGATGGAAAGCCCGCACTACGGCGCGATGGCCGGCGATGAACGGCTGGCGAAGGTGGAAGGCATGCGGTCCAAACGGGTGGGAAGGCCATGAGCCAGCGCATCGCCCACGTCATGCTGGTCGTGCGCGACTATGACGAGGCCATCGCCTTTTATTGCGGCGTGCTCGGCTTCGACCTCGTCGAAGACACCTACCAGCCGGAACAGGACAAGCGCTGGGTTGTCGTGGCGCCTTCGGGCGGCGGCACGTCGCTGGTACTCGGGCGCGCCTCGACGGCGGAGCAGCGGGCCGCCATCGGCAACCAGACCGGCGGGCGCGTGTTCCTGTTCCTGCAGACGGATGATTTCCAGCGCGACTTTGCCCGACTGAACGAGAACGGCGTGACCATCGTGCGCCCGCCGAAAACGATGGACTATGGCACAGTCGCCGTGTTCGCCGACCTCTACGGGAACCAGTGGGACTTCATCGCGTTTTCGCCCGGCCATCCGCTGGCGATGAAGGCGAAGTGACTGGCGGTGTCGGTCCGCTCGGGTCATGATGGCTACATGCCATTGCCCCAGTCCAGTCCGGTCCTTCGCGCCCTGGCCAAGCTGATCTGTGTCGTCGCGCTCGCTGGCCTTCCAGAGACGGTCCGCGCCGGCGAAGCCGATGTGGTCGCCGCGACCTATGCGCAGGCGTCCGACGGCAGCTATACTTTCGAGGTGACGGTGCGCCATGCCGACACCGGCTGGGACCACTATGCCGACCGCTGGGAAATCGTCGGGCCGGACGGTTCGGTTCTGGCGGTGCGATTGCTCGCCCATCCCCACGAGACGGAGCAGCCGTTCATGCGCAGTCTGCCGAATGTCGAAATCCCCGACGACGTTTCCGAAGTCACCATCCGGGCGCATGATTCCGTGCACGGTTACGGCGGCGAGGAGGTCACGCTTGCGCTGAAAGGCAGCCTGTGAAGCTCACACCCCCGCCAACGCCTTCGCTCCATCCGCCACGTACTGCACCGCAAGCGCGGCGAGGATCACGCCCAGCAGGCGGGTCAGGATCGAGCGGCCGGTTTCGCCGAGGATGCGGTCGACGCGCTCGGCAATGAGGAAGATCAGGGCCGTGGCGGTGATGCAGGCGAAGATGATGCCGACAAGCGCGGCCTTGCCGGTCACCTCCGGAAACTGCCCAGACAGGATGATGACGGCGGAAATTGCTCCGGGGCCGGCGATCAGCGGGATCGCCAGCGGAAAGGCGGCGATGTCGTGAATGTGGTCCTTCGTCACCGCCACTTCCGCCGAGCGTTCCTTGCGCTCGGAGCGGCGCGCGAACACCATCTCGTAGGCGATGAAGAACAGCAGCAAGCCGCCGGCCACGCGGAAGGCCGGCACGGTAATGCCGAGCAGGGCCAGTACCGAGCGCCCGGCCAGCGCGAATACGACCAGCACGACGAAGGCGATGATGGCAGCGCGCAGGCCGACCTGGCGGCGCTGCGCCCCGTCGAGACCGCGGGTAACGCCGAGAAACAGCGGCGCCAGCCCGATCGGATCGATCGTGACGATGAGCGCCGTCAGCGCGTTGAGCAGGGCGTCGATGCCGGGTATGAGCATTTCAATCGACCTGACATTTCATTGCTCGACATACTATTTTGTTATTTCCATCCGCGATATCGCAAAATGATTTCGCGGGAAATATTTATTTTCTTTTGCTCTTCTTCAAGCTGCGCCTTTATATTATTTGGTACGCCGCCCCATCTATCCGGATGCATATCTAGCGAGCGCTTTTTAAATGCCGACTCCAGATCCTCTTTTGTACAGTTAAAGTTGAGATTAAAAAATTCAATTGCATTGTTAAATTCGTCATCTCCATCGTTTTGAACTGCATCGCGATTATTATTACTTTTATATTCCATTTCATCGCCATTGTTGATTTGAAAATTGCGAAATGATTCTCCGCTATTCATAATTGAATTGTCCTGCGATGAAGATTGTACAGTGGCCGAGAGCGCCAGCGGCGAGCGGCGATGCGTGAGGAGCAGGTAGCCGACAAGGATCATGCCGGCCGAGGCGATGAACTGGCTGGCGGCCTGCCCCCAGCCGCCGGCCATGTCCTGCAGGGTCTGGCCGTTGAAAAAAGCGGCGCCTGCGAACAGGTCGTCATGCGAGACGAACAGGATGGCAACGAGATTGTTGCCGAAATGGGCGCCCATCGAGGCGGCGAGCGAACCGGTGCGCGAAAGCAGGGCAAGCAGGACGAAGGCGAAAACGAGGATGCCGCCGAACATGGCGAGGCCGAGTTCGGCCGGAATTTCGCGGCGCCAGTGCAGTGCCGAAAAGGCCAGCGCCGGCAGCAGCGCCCAGACGAAGGGCGAGGCGAAGCGGGCGGCGAGGTTCTGCGGCAGGTAGCCGCGAAAGAACGCCTCCTCGGCCGAGGTCTGGATCAGCAGCGCTGGGACCATCGCCAGCGCCGCCAGCAGCCATGAGGAGAGCGGTATCGGGTTGCGCACGACCGCTTCCTCGAAGGGCAGGCTCGCCAGCTGCAGCAGGAAGGGCAGGGTGGCAAAAACCGCGAAGGCGCGCAGGAAATCGGACCAGTCCAGCCGCCCGCTGATCGACAGCATCGTCGCGACCTTGCGCTTGTGCAGCAGGCGCAGCGCGATCCAGACGCCGATCCACAGCCCGCCGAGCGACAGCAGCAACGAGATGAGGCCGACGGGCGTCGCGGCGAAACGGGCCATGAGCACGCCCGCATCGGAAAAATCGAAGGCCTCGCCGCCCATCTGCGAGATCGCAAAGAGGGCGGCCATGCCGAGAAAGATCATGCCGAAGGTCGCGATGCCCCAGCACAGGAGAACGATGACAATGCCGCCGATAAGGCGGCCCAATCCGGTCCGTCCCTCGAGAGCCCGGTCGGCATAGCGCCTGAACGTTTCGGTCCGCAGCGAAATCATGGCGCCGTCCTCGTCTTGATGCCGATCGTCCGGCGGGCCATAGCAAAGAGTGCGGCAGGCGTCACGCGGACTGCGGACAAACCCTCAAGAATGGTGGCCAAACCCTTGCCGCGGCGCGGGTTATCCACGGTCGGCGGACCGTCGCATTGGTTGCCGCCGGGTGATTCCTATATAACGCACAAGTGATTCCCGTTCAGGATCGAGCCTGCCTTGAGTGATTTGACACCGCCCCCCGGATCGGGTGCCGACGCCTTCGGCGTGGAACCGATTTCCATCGTCGAGGAGATGCAGCGCTCCTACCTCGATTACGCCATGAGCGTGATCGTCAGCCGCGCGCTGCCGGACGTGCGCGACGGGCTGAAACCCGTCCATCGCCGCATCCTCTACGCCAGCCACGAGAGCGGCTATCACTGGAACCGCAAATACGTGAAGTCGGCGCGGCCCGTCTCCGACGTGATGGGCAAATACCATCCGCACGGCGACGCCTCGATCTATGACGCACTGGTGCGTATGGCGCAGGACTGGTCGATGCGCCTGCCGCTCATCGACGGGCAGGGCAATTTCGGCTCCATCGACGGCGATCCGCCGGCGGCGATGCGTTACACCGAGGCGCGGCTGGCCAAGCCGGCGCACGAAATCCTCGAGGACATCGACAAGGATACGGTCGATTTCCAGGAAAACTATGACGCCTCATCTTCGGAACCGAAGGTTCTGCCGGCGCGTTTTCCGAACCTGCTGGTCAATGGCGCGGGCGGCATCGCCGTCGGCATGGCGACCAACATTCCCCCGCACAATCTGGGCGAAGTGATCGACGCCACCGTTGCGGTGATGGACAATCCGGCCATCGACCTGCCTGCGTTGATGGAAATCCTTCCGGGACCGGATTTTCCGACCGGCGGCATCATCCTCGGCCGTTCGGGGATCTACTCGGCCTATTCGACGGGCCGCGGCTCGATCCTGATGCGCGGGCGCGCTGCCATCGAGCCGGCCAAGGGCGATCGCGAGCAGATCATCATCACCGAAGTTCCCTTCCAGGTGAACAAGGCGAGCATGATCGAGAAGATGGCCGAACTGGTGCGCGACAAGCGCATCGAGGGCATTTCCGATATCCGCGACGAATCCGACCGGCAGGGCTACCGCGTCGTGGTCGAGTTGAAGCGCGATGCCGCCGCCGACGTGGTGCTGAACCAGCTCTACCGCTTCACGCCGCTGCAGACATCGTTCCCGGCCAACGTCGTGGCGCTGAACGGCGGCAAGCCGGAACAGATGACCCTGATCGACATGCTGAAGGCATTCATCGCCTTCCGCGAGGAGGTCGTCAGCCGACGCACGAAGTTCCTGCTGAAGAAGGCGCGCGACCGCGCCCATGTCCTCGTCGGCCTCGCCATCGCGGTGGCGAATATCGATGAGGTGATCCAGCTCATCCGCACTGCGCCGGATCCGCAGGCCGCGCGCGACGGGCTGATGACGCGGCGCTGGCCGGCGCGCGACGTGGAGGCGCTCATCCGCCTCATCGACGATCCGCGCCACCGCATCAACGAGGACGGTACCTACAACCTGTCCGAGGAGCAGGCCCGCGCCATTCTCGAACTGCGCCTGCAGCGCCTGACGGGCCTCGGCCGCGAAGAAATCGCCGACGAACTCAACACCATCGGCAAGGAAATTTCGGACTACCTCGAGATCCTCGGCTCGCGCGCCCGCATCCAGGGCATCATCAAGGACGAACTGAAGGCGGTCCGCGAGGAATTCGCGACGCCCCGGCGCACCGAAATCGCCGAAGGTGCGGCGGACATGGAGGACGAGGACCTCATCGCGCGCGAGGATATGGTCGTCACCGTCACGCATGGCGGCTACATCAAGCGCGTGCCGCTTTCCGTCTACCGGGCGCAGAACCGCGGCGGCAAAGGCCTGTCGGGCATGGCGACCAAGGAGGAGGATTTCGTCACCCGCCTCTTCGTCGCCTCCACCCATACGCCGATCCTGTTCTTCACCTCCGCCGGCATCGTCTACAAGGAAAAGGTCTGGCGGCTGCCGATCGCAACCCGGCAGTCGCGCGGCAAGGCCCTGGTCAATCTGCTGCAGGTGTCCAAGGACGAGCGCATCACCTCGATCCTGCCCCTGCCCGAGGACGAGACGACCTGGGAAACGCTGGACGTGGTGTTCGCCACGTCGCGCGGCACGGTGCGCAGAAACAAGCTGTCCGATTTCGTCCAGGTGAACCGCAACGGCAAGATCGCCATGAAGCTGGAGGAAGAGGGCGACGAAATCCTCTCTGTCCAGGTCTGCACCGATACCGACGACGTGCTGCTGACGGCCGATTCCGGCCAGTGCATCCGCTTCCCGGTCTCGGATGTGCGCGTGTTCGCCGGCCGTTCCTCGATCGGCGTGAGGGGCATTCAGCTTGGCGCCGGCGACCGGATCATCTCGATGGCGATCCTTGCCGGGTCCGATGCGACACCTGCCGAACGTGCCACCTACCTCAAGCGGTCCGTTGCCGAGCGCAGGGCCGCCGACGGCGACGATTCCGAGGAGGTGACGCTGGTTGGCGAAGAGGTCGCGGGCGAGGCCGAACTGAGCGACGAGCGCTACGCGCAGCTCAAGGCGGCGGAGCAGTTCGTCCTGACCGTCTCCGAATTCGGCTACGGCAAGCGTTCGTCGTCCTACGACTTCCGCCTGACAGGGCGCGGCGGCAAGGGCATCCGCGCGACCGATGTGTCGAAGACCGACGAGATCGGCCGGCTCATCGCCGCCTTTCCGGTCGAGAACGACGATCAGATCATGCTGATTTCGGACGGCGGACAGATTATCCGGGTGCCCGTCGGCGGCATCCGTATCGCCAGCCGCGCGACCAAGGGCGTTACCATCTTCAATACCGCCGAAGGCGAAAAGGTGGTATCTGTCGAGCGGATTTCGGATACCGGCGAGGATGAGGAGGTTGCGGAACCGGGAGATGCCTGAGCGCAGCAAGGTTCGACTGGCGTCCAGGGAGGATGCCGCGACGATCGTCAAGCTGACACATGACGCCTACGCGCCCTGGACCGATCTGCTTGGCGTCGCGCCCATACCGGTCACCGAAGATTACGAACCGCGCATCGAGGCCGGCGAGGTCTGGCTGCTCGAGCGCGATGATGAACCGGTCGGTCTGTTGGTCATCGAGATGCACCCGGATCACGCGATGATTTTCTCCATCGCCGTTTCGCCCGACTATCAGGGACTTGGCCTTGGGATTCACTTGCTTCGTTTCGCCGAAGATCAGGCGAAACGCTTCCGGCTCGGGGAAATCCGGCTCTACACGAATGCGCGGATGGAGAAGAACATCGCGCTCTACCGGTCTTTCGGCTACCGGGAGACGGGGCGGCGACCCAATCCGCTGCGCCCCGGATTGACAATCGTGGACATGGTCAAGTCACTGCTGCCGCCGAGCGGGCAGGGATGATCAGCCGGCGGTCCGGTTCTCGGTGAGCATGGAACGGATCGTCGCGCCGAACATCAGGACGGTCATGGCGAAGGCGAAGAGCAGGATCGGCATGGTTTCCTCCAGGGTTCGCCTATAAGACGCGCGAGGACGGCAAAAGGTTCACGAGCCTTGCGCATTTTTTGTGAACCTGCGCTGAATGGCGCGGTCTTCGCGTTCAAGGCCGGTTGCCTGTCATGCCATCTCTCGCCGTTCTGCTGCCCTACGCGCTCGCCTGCTTCGTCATCGTCATCACGCCCGGGCCTGCGGTCACGCTGATCGTCGCCAATGCCATGCGGCATGGCACGCGCGCCGGACTGCTCAATGTGCTCGGTGTCCAGGCGGGTCTGGCCTCCATGATCGTCGTGCTTGCGGTCGGCATGGCGACGATTGTTGCCGCGATGGGGCAGGTGTTCGACATCCTGCGTATCGCCGGCGCCGCCTGGCTTGTGTGGCTGGGCATCGCCATGTGGCGCGGCGGCGGCGAACGCGCCGCCCGGCCCCGCCAGTGCGCCGCCGAGCGGCTCCTTCCTCTTGCAAGGGACCCTGGTGATCTGGTCGAGCCCCAAGGCGCTGCGGTTCTTCGGCGCCTTCATCCCGCAGTTCATCGATCCCGCTGCCGATGCCGTCGCGCAGACGCTGGTCTTCGGCGCGGTCTTCATGGCGGTGGCGGGCCTGTTCGACGGTCTTTACGCCGTCGCCACCGGGCGGATGGCGCCGTATCTGACGCGCCGGCGCATGCAGATTGCCGAACGGACAGCCGGCTCGCTGCTGATCGGCGGCGGTCTCTGGCTGGCGCTGGCGCGGCGCTGATGGGTTCTTCCCTTTGGCCTTGAACGGCTCTAGAAGGCGGCGCATGACCACGCGCAACGCCATTTATGCCGGTTCGTTCGACCCGCTGACCAACGGGCACCTCGATGTCATTCGCGCTTCGCTGGAAATCTGCGACACGCTGTACATTGCCATCGGCATCCATCCGTCAAAAAAACCGCTGTTCTCGTTCGAGGAGCGGCTGGCGCTGATCCACGCGGCCTGCGACGCCGAACTGGGCGCGGATGCCAAACGGTTGCGCGTCGTCGCGTTCGACGGGCTGGTGATCGACAGCGCCCATCAGCACAAGGCGACGATCATGATTCGCGGCCTGCGCGACGGCACCGATCTCGACTACGAGATGCAGATGGCCGGCATGAACGAGACCATGGCGCCGGATCTGCAGACCGTTTTCCTGCCGGCAAGCCCGGCGGTTCGCACCATTACCGCCACATTGGTGCGCCAGATCGCCGGCATGGGCGGCGACGTCCGTCCGTTCGTGCCGCACGCGGTCGCTGCGGCGCTGGCCTCGAAGTTCAAGACCTGATCCCTTTCGGAGAGACATCCGTGTTCAAACGCCTCGCCCTTGCCGCGCTGTTCGTCGTTGCGTCCGCCTTCGGCGCCCTTGCCGCCGAAGATCCTGAAAATACCCTCGTGATCTCGCTGAAGGACGGCGACGTGGTCGTCGCGCTGCGTCCCGATCTTGCGCCGAAGCATGTCGAGCGCATCAAGGCGCTGGCGCGCGCCGGCGCCTACGACAACGTCGCCTTCCACCGCGTCATCGAAGGTTTCATGGCACAGACAGGCGATGTCCAGTTCGGCGATCTCGAGGATGGCTACGATGCCGCTCGCGTCGGTACGGGCGGATCGGACCAGCCGGACGTTCCGGCGGAATTCTCATCGGAGAAATTCGAGCGCGGCGTCATTGGCATGGCACGCAGCGCCGATCCGGACTCCGCCAATTCGCAGTTCTTCATCATGTTCGTCGAGTATCCGTCGCTCAACGGCGAGTACACGATTGTCGGCAATGTGGTGAGCGGCATGGAGGCCGTGGACAAGATCAAGCGTGGCGACGAGGCACAGAACGGCGTTGTTACCGACCCCGACCGGATGCTCAAGGTCATCGTCGCGGCAGACAAGAAATAATTGAAGAGAAGGGAAAATACGATGGCCGAGATCAAGGACAAGGAAAACGCGCTGATCATGGAGACGACCAAGGGCAAGGTCGTCATCGAGATGTTCCCGGACCTCGCGCCGGGCCATGTGGCGCGCATCAAGGAACTGGCGCGGGAAGGCGCCTATGACGGCGTGGTCTTCCATCGCGTCATCGAAGGCTTCATGGCGCAGACCGGCGACGTCAAATACGGCAAGTCGGGCGGCAAGGACTTCCATCCCGCGCGCGCCGGCATGGGCGGCTCCGACAAGCCGGACCTGAAGGCCGAGTTCTCCAACATGAACCACGGCCGCGGCACCTGCTCTATGGCGCGCGCCCAGAACCCGAATTCCGCCAATTCGCAGTTCTTCATCTGCTTCGGCGATGCGTCGTTCCTCAACCGCCAGTATTCGGTTTGGGGCCAGGTGATCGAGGGCATGGAGAACGTCGACAAGATCAAGCGCGGCGAGCCCGTGGTCGATCCCGACAAGATCGTCTCCATGAAGGTCGCGGCGGACGCCTGATCCATGCGGCGGGCGGCGGCGGCATTGACGATGCTTCTCGCGTCGGCGGGCGTCGCCTCCGCCACTGGCGACATTTACTGCCATAACGACGAAGCGAATGTCGGCGTATCGCTGCTGGTTTCCCGCAGCGAAGCGCTGATGATCCTGCGCACCATCGTCACGATCGGCGAGGAAACCTGGTCGTCGGATCCGTCGGTCATGGCGGGAAAGCCGATCGAGGTTGGCCAGGCCTTCGAGAACGATGCCATGCTGCTGGTCGATTTCCTCGGCGAACCGGCGGGCGCCGTCATCGGCCGCCTGCGCGCCTTCGACATGACCGAGGGCGAGACCTTCGTCTCCGGCGGCATCTTCGCCTTCCAGGAGAAGGGCGCCTGGGTCGTCGACTGTTCGGTTCGGGAATGAAAGTCGACCTCTTCGACTTCGACCTGCCGGAGGACCGCATCGCGCTCAGACCGGCCGAACCGCGCGATGCCGCGCGGCTGCTGGTGGTCGAGCCTAGAATGCCTTTCGCCGACCGCATCGTGCGTGACCTGCCGGATCTGCTCAGGCCCGGCGACGCACTCGTCCTCAACGACACCAAGGTCATCTCGGCGCAGTTGTTCGGCGTGCGCGAGCGCGACGGGCAGATCGCCCGCATCGAGGCGACGCTGCACATGCGCGTCGGGCCCGAACGCTGGAAGGCGTTCCTGCGGCCGGCCAAGCGGGTCAAGGCGGGCGAGCGCATCCGCTTCGGCCATGATGCCGAAGCCTGCATGCTCGGCGTACTCGACGCGACCGTGCTGGAGAAGGGCGAGGGCGGAGAGGCGCTGCTCTCCTTCGACCTCGCCGGCCCGGCGCTGGACGACGCCATCCGCTTGACCGGCCATATGCCGCTGCCGCCCTACATCGCCTCGAAACGCGGCGACGACGCCCGCGACCTCGCCGACTACCAGACGATCTATGCGCGCGAGGAGGGGGCGGTCGCGGCGCCGACGGCGGGGCTGCACTTCACGCCGGAGTTGTTCGCGGCGCTGGAAGTGCGCGGCATCTCCCGCCATTTTGTCACGCTGCATGTCGGGGCTGGTACCTTCCTGCCGGTCAAGGCCGACGATACCTCCGGACATCGCATGCACGCCGAGATCGGCGCCATCGACGCCGCAACGGCTGCCGCGCTCAACGCGGTCCGCGAACGGGGCGGGCGCGTCGTCGCCGTCGGCACCACGTCGCTCAGGCTTCTGGAAAGCTCCGTCGGCGCTGACGGACGGTTCCGTGCCTGGTCCGGCTCGACCGACATCTTCATCACGCCCGGCCATCGTTTCCGCACCGCCGACCTGCTGATGACCAATTTTCACTTGCCGCGCTCGACGCTGTTCATGCTGGTCTCGGCGTTCAGCCGCCTTGAAACCATGCGCGCGGCCTATGCGCACGCCATTGCGTCCGGCTATCGCTTCTATTCCTATGGCGACGCATGCTTGTTGGGCCGGGCGGAGACGCAATGACCGCGGAATTCACCTTCACCCTTCACGCCACCGATGGGCGGGCGCGCACCGGCGAAATCGCCATGCCGCGCGGCGTGGTGCGCACGCCGGCCTTCATGCCGGTCGGCACCGCCGGCACGGTCAAGGCGATGTTCATGGACGATGTGCGCGCCACCGGCGCCGACATCATCCTCGGCAACACCTACCACCTGATGCTCAGGCCCGGCGCGGAGCGCGTCGCCCGCCTTGGCGGCCTGCACGAATTCGCCCGCTGGCCGCATCCCATTCTCACCGATTCCGGCGGCTTCCAGGTGATGAGCCTCGCGGCGCTGCGCAAGATGGACGAGAACGGCGTCACCTTCCGTTCGCACATCGACGGGGCGAAGTTCGAGCTGACACCCGAGCGTTCCATCGAGATCCAGGGCTTGCTCGATTCCGATATCCAGATGCAGCTCGACGAGTGCGTGGCGCTGCCGGCGGACGAAAAGACGGTGGCCAACGCGATGGAATTGTCGCTGCGCTGGGCCGAACGCTGCAAAACCGCCTTCGGCGAGCAGCCGGGAAGGGCGATGTTCGGCATCGTGCAGGGCGGCGACGTGGCGCGGCTGCGTGAGGCTTCGGCAAAGGCGCTCGCGGCGATGGAGCTGAAGGGCTACGCCATCGGTGGGCTGGCCGTCGGCGAGCCGCAGGCGGTCATGCTCGACATGATTGACGTGGTGGAGCCGCACCTGCCGGCCGCCAAACCGCGCTATCTGATGGGCGTCGGCACGCCCGACGACATCGTCAAGGCGGTGGCGCGCGGTGTCGATATGTTCGACTGTGTGATGCCGACACGGGCTGGCCGCCACGGCCTCGCCTATACGCGGCGCGGCAAGATCAACCTGCGCAATGCCCGCCACGCCGAGGACCCGCGCCCGCTTGACGAGACCAGCGACTGCCCGGCGGCGCGCGACTATTCGCGCGCCTATCTGCATCACCTCGTCAAATCCGGCGAAGCGCTCGGCGCCATGCTGCTGACCTGGGTCAACGTCGCCTATTACCAGTCGCTGATGAAGGGCCTGCGTGCCGCCATCGCCGAAGGCCGCTTCGCCGACCACATCGCCGGCCTGCAGGAGGAATGGGCGAGGGGCGACCTGGCTGCGCTCTGAGCGCCCTCTTGCCTTTCGTCGCGTTTTCCTCTATCCGCCCGGCCATTCCACACACGGGTGTCGGGTTCGTCCGGGGAGAAATCCCGGCAACCCACCGGTGGCAGGCAACTGTCGTGACCCGTGGAGGCAAACCGGAAAGGACAAGATCATGGCGCTGCCAGATTACAGCATGCGTCAGCTTCTTGAAGCTGGCGTTCACTTCGGCCACCAGACCCATCGCTGGAACCCGAAAATGGCTCCCTACATCTTCGGGGCCCGCAACGGCATTCACATCCTCGACCTGTCGCAGACCGTGCCGATGCTGCACCAGGCGCTGCAGGCGATTTCCGACGTCGTCGCCAAGGGCGGCCGCGTGCTGTTCGTCGGCACCAAGCGCCAGGCTTCCGACATCGTCGCGCAGGCGGCCAAGAACTCGGCGCAGTACTATGTGAACTCGCGCTGGCTCGGCGGCATGCTGACCAACTGGAAGACCATCTCCAATTCGATCGCGCGCCTGCGCAAGCTCGAGGAACTCGCCTCCGGAGAGGCCCAGGGCCTCACCAAGAAGGAGCGCCTCAACCTCGACCGCGAGCGCGAGAAGCTCGACAAGGCGCTCGGCGGCATCAAGGACATGGGCTCGCCCCCGGACCTGATGTTCGTCATCGACACCAACAAGGAAGCCATCGCGATCGAGGAGGCCAAGCGCCTCGGCATTCCGGTGGTGGCGATCATCGATTCCAACTGCGATCCGGACAAGATCAACTACGCGATCCCCGGCAATGACGACGCCGGCCGCGCGCTACAGCTCTATTGCGACCTCGTCGCCAAGGCCTGCATCGACGGCATCGAGCGTCAGCAGCGCTCGCTCGGTTCCGATCTCGGCGCCCGCGTGGACGCACCGGTCGAGGCGGCCGCCGAGGAAGCTGCCGCCGGCGTATAACAGGCCGGGGCTTGCGCCCTTTTACTTTCGGTGGCGCGGACCTCTTCTAGCAGGCCGCGCCACAACCCTTTGATTGAACACGAGAAAACGAGGCTCACGATGACCATTACCGCAACCATGGTCAAGGACCTGCGCGAGATGACGGGCGCGGGCATGATGGACTGCAAGCAGGCGCTGACCGAGAACGGCGGCGACATGGAAGCCGCGGCCGGCTGGCTGCGCAAGAAGGGTATTGCCAAGGCCGACAAGAAGGCGGGCCGCACGGCCGCTGAAGGCCTGATCGGCGCGGCGTCTGATGCCGCTTCGGCGGTCCTCGTCGAGGTCAATTCCGAAACCGACTTCGTGGCGCGCAACGACGCCTTCCAGGACATCGTGCGCAACGTTGCCGGTGTGGCGCTTGGCACCGACGGCACCATCGACGCGGTTTCCGCGGCCGGCTATCCGGGCTCCGGCAAGTCCGTTGTCGACACCATCAAGGATGCCGTCGGCACTATCGGCGAGAACATGGCGCTGCGCCGTTCGGTCAAGCTGTCGGTGGGTTCCGGCGCGGTGGCAACCTATGTCCACAACTCGGTTGCCGACGGCCTCGGCAAGCTCGGCGTGCTCGTCGCCATCGAGACCAAGGGCAATGCCGAGGCGGCGCGTGCCTTCGCTCGTCAGGTCGCCATGCATGTCGCCGCCGCCAATCCGGTCGCGCTCAATCCCGAGGATATCGACGCCCGCCTGCTGGAGCGCGAAAAGGCGATCTTCGCCGACCAGGCGCGCGCCTCGGGCAAGCCGGAAGCGATCATCGAGAAGATGGTCGAGGGCCGTCTGCGCAAGTTCTATGAGGAAGTCGTGCTGCTGAAGCAGGCCTTCGTCATCAATCCCGACCTGACCGTCGAGGCGGCGCTGCGCGCAGCCGAGAAGGACATTGGCGCTCCCGCCTCCATCACCGCCTATGTCCGCATGGCGCTGGGCGAGGGCGTGGAGAGGGAAGAAAAGGACTTCGCCGCTGAAGTCGCGGCGGCCGTCGGCAAGCAGTAAGCTGCGGTAAAGGCTGGAAAAACGCGGGCGCGGCGTGACATCGCCGCGCCCGTCGTGTATGGACGCGCGGTTTTCAGGGGAATGGCTGATGGCGACTCAAACGAAGTACCGGCGCGTGCTGCTGAAGGCTTCGGGCGAGGCATTGATGGGCGATCAGCATTTCGGCATCGACGTTTCCGTCGTTGACCGTATCGCCGCCGACATCGCGGATGCGCGCGCGCTCGGGGTCGAGGTCGGCGTCGTCATCGGTGGCGGCAACATCTTCCGCGGTGTCGCCGTCGCGTCGAAGGGCGGCGACCGGGTCACTGGCGATCACATGGGCATGCTCGCCACGGTGATCAATTCGCTGGCGCTGCGCACCTCGCTCAACAAGATCGGGGTTGACGCGGTCGTGCTGTCGGCGATCGCCATGCCGGAGCTTTGCGAAAGCTTCTCCCAGCGCCAGGCGACGCGCTACATGAACGAGGGCAAGGTGGTGATCTTCGCCGGCGGCACCGGCAATCCGTTCTTCACCACCGATTCCGCCGCCGCCCTTCGCGCCGCCGAGATCGGGGCGGACGCGCTGTTCAAGGGCACGCAGGTTGACGGTGTCTATTCCGCCGACCCCAAAAAGGATGCCTCCGCGACCCGTTTCGACCACATCACGCATGGCGAGGTGATCGCGCGCGGGCTGGCGATCATGGACACCGCGGCGATCGCGCTTGCGCGCGAGAACCACATTCCGATAATCGTGTATTCCATCCATGAGCGGGGTGGCCTCGCCGCCATCCTGAAGGGCGAGGGGCGCTGCACGGTCGTTTCCGACGCCTGAACGCTGCGCCCAGGGAGACTGACATGACGAACACAACCGTATTCAACGATCTCAGCCGGCGCATGGAAGGCGCCATTAATGCGTTCAAGCACGACGTCGCCTCGCTGCGCACGGGCCGTGCCTCGTCCAGCCTGCTCGACGCGGTGGAGGTCGAGGCCTATGGAGCGCGCATGCCGATCAACCAGGTGGCAACCGTGTCGGTTCCGGAGCCGCGCATGGTTTCGGTCTCGGTCTGGGACAAGTCGATGGTCGGCGCGGTCGACCGCGCGATCCGCGAGGCCAATCTGGGGTTCAATCCGATCGTCGACGGCACGACCTTGCGCATCCCGCTGCCGGAACTGACCGAACAGCGCCGCAAGGAACTGGCGAAGCTTGCCCATTCCTACGCCGAGAATGCCCGCGTGGCTGCGCGCCATGTGCGCCGCGACGGCATGGAGAGCCTGAAGAAACAGGAAAAAGACGGCGAGATTTCCCAGGACGAGCATCGCCAGCACCACGACCGGGTGCAGAAGATGACCGACGACACCATCGCCGAGATCGACAAGCTGCTTGCCGCCAAGGAAGCGGAGATCATGCACGTCTGACGGGGGCGGCCGCCGTTCGGCCGCGACGGGAGCGCCATTGAAGCCCGCGCACATCGCGATCATCATGGACGGCAACGGACGCTGGGCGAAAGCGCGCGGCCTGCCGCGCGCTGCCGGTCATCGCGCCGGCGTGGAGGCATTGCGCAAGACCGTCCGCGCGGCGGCTGATTTCGGCATCCCGTGGCTGACGCTCTACGCGTTCTCGTCGGAGAACTGGTCGCGTCCGGCCGAGGAAGTGACCGACCTTATGGGGCTCCTGAAATTGTTCATCCGCAGGGACTTGGCCGATCTGCACGAATCGGGTGTTCGGGTTCGCGTCATCGGCGAACGGGCAAGCCTCAAGAAGGACATCCGCGGGCTTGTCGAGGAGGCGGAAGCGCTCACCCGTGCCAATACGCGACTCAACCTCGTGATCGCCTTCAATTACGGCGGACGCGACGAAATCGTGCGCGCGGCGCGGTCCCTGGCTGAGGACGTCGCCGCCGGGCTGCTCGATCCGAAGCTGATCGACGCCGATCTGCTTGCCGCCCGGCTCGATACGCGCGACATTCCGGATCCCGACCTCATCATCCGCACATCGGGCGAACAGCGGCTGTCGAACTTCCTGCCGTGGCAGTCCGCCTATGCGGAGTTCCTGTTTCCGACCTGCTATTGGCCCGATTTCACGCCCAGGCATCTGGCCGAGGCGATCGCGGAATATTCGACGCGCGACCGGCGTTACGGCGGCGTGGACGTCAAGGAAGCCGCTTCGTGAGCAATGCCGCGCCGGCGCCGGGCAAGGCGAGCGAGCTGAAGCTGCGCATCATGTCGGGCCTCGTGCTGGCCGCGCTGGTGCTCGGCGCGACGTGGGCCGGAGGCGGATGGTTCCGGGCGCTCTGGGTCGCAGCTGCGGGCATCGCGTTGCACGAATGGCTGACGATCAGCGCAACGCCGCGCGGCAACGCGCTGAAAGTGGCGATCTGGCTGGCCTTCGCCACCATCTCGGCGCTGGTGCTTTTTCCCTCCGCCGCGCTGGCGCTCGGCTGGAGCGACGACCTTGCCGCCTTCGGATTGCTCGCGATCGCGGCGGCGGCCATCGGGCTGTGGGAATATTTCTCCGAACAACGCCTGTGGGCGACGTCAGGCCTCGTCTATGCCACGGCGCCGGCCATCGCCTTCACCTACCTCAGGGACGGCGCGCGCGGCCTGATCGTCATCCTGTTCCTGTTCGCGGTGGTCTGGGCGACCGACATTTTCGCCTATTTTGTCGGCCGGACGCTCAAGGGACCGAAGCTTGCTCCACGGATTTCGCCCGGCAAGACCTGGAGCGGTTCGATCGGCGGAACGATCTTCGCCGTCGTCGCATCGGGCCTGCTCGCCGCCTCGATCCACGGGTTGTGGGCAATCGCCATCGCTCTGCCGGCCCTTGTCCTTTCGGTGCTGTCGCAGGCGGGCGATCTTGGCGAATCCGCGTTCAAGCGCCATTTCGGCGTCAAGGATTCCGGCCACATCATCCCTGGTCACGGCGGCGTGATGGATCGCGTCGATGCCCTTGTGATCGCCGCGCTGGCGCTTTACCTCATGGCAAGGCTGAATGGCGGGTTGCCGCCGGGTTTCGCGCCTTGACGCGTTTCCGCCTTGGAAAGGCCCCGATCGCGGGCGAAATGCGGCGTCGGGCGTGAAGAGAGGGAGAGCGACGATTTGGGCGAGTTGATTTCCGCAATCGGCACGGGCCTTCCCTCGCTGGCGGCGACGCTGGTTGCCTTCGTCTTCGTCCTCGTCGTTGTCGTGTTCGTGCACGAAATGGGACATTTCCTCGTCGGTCGCTGGTGCGGCATCGGGGTGAAGACCTTCTCCATCGGGTTCGGCCCTGAATTGTTCGGCTGGAACGACCGGCACGGCACGCGCTGGCGTGTCGCCGCGGTGCCGCTCGGCGGCTACGTGAAGTTCGTCGGCGATGCGGGTGCCGCATCGGAACCCGATCCGGAGGAGATCGCCTCCCTCAGCGAGGAGGAGCGGGCGGTCGCCTTCCACACGCAGCCGGTCTGGAAGCGCGCCGCGACGGTCTTCGCCGGTCCGTTCGCGAATTTCGTACTGACGATTGTCGTGTTCGCGGCGATGTTCGCGATCTACGGCAAGTTCGTCAGCGAACCGGTGATCGCGAAGGTCCTGCCCGACAGCCCGGCCGCGATCGCCGGCATGATGCCCGGAGACCGGTTTGTCTCGGTCGACGGCGTCAAGGTCGACACCTTCAATGACGTGCAGCGGCTGGTGTCGGGTCGCGCCGGCGAACCGATTGTTTTCGTTCTGCTTCGCAACGGCAACGAAGTCACGGTCACCGCGACGCCGGAAGTGCGCGAGCAGACCGATCCGCTCGGTAATGTCGTCAAGGTCGGCCTGATCGGTGTCATCAACGACCAGACGGTCGGAGAGCCGAGGGTGGTGAAGTTCACGCCCGTTGGCGCGGTCGCGGAGGCCGTCAGCGAAACCGGATTCGTCATCTCGCGCACATTCCAGTTCATGAAGCGATTTGTCGTCGGCCGCGAGGACAAGTGCCAGCTTGGCGGTCCGGTGAAGATTGCCGACATGGCGGGCAAGGCCGCCCAGAAGGGTTTTGAATGGCTGGTCCAGCTCATCGCGCTGCTTTCGGTCGGCATCGGCATTCTCAATCTGCTGCCGATACCGCCGCTGGATGGCGGACACCTGCTGTTCTACGGAATCGAAGCGGTGATCCGAAGGCCGGTCCCTGCCGGCGTCATCGACGCGGTCTACCGGGTCGGATTCATGCTCGTCCTGGCGTTCATGGCCTTCGTTTTCTGGAACGATCTGTTCGGATGTTGAGGCGCGGGGAGATCACGTTTGGTGACAAAGCGTTTACCATCGCGATTCTTTTCCGTGGCTGTCTTGCAACGCCCCGCTGATTAGTAAATGCAAATTAACCCAAAGCCTTGCGTGTATGGAAAATCCGGGTAAACAGGGTGCGAACCGTGTCTGCGATGCCCGGGATTCTCGTGTGGGGACATCGAGAAAAAGAAGGTCAAAGAGCCCGATGATCGGAATGAAAGATTTCCTGGCCGCAGCCTCTGTGGTTGCGCTTTCTGCCAGCACGACGGTTGCGAGTGTCGCAACGGTCAATTTGCTGACCATCAATGCCGCACAGGCGGCGACCGTTTCGCGCATCGACGTCCGCGGCAACAAGCGGGTCGATGCATCGGTCATCATCGGATATGTCGGCATCAAGCCGGGCAAGCCGTTCTCCAATGCGGATATCGACGAGGCGGTGAAGCGGCTTTTTGCCACTGGCCTGTTCTCGGACGTGCGCATCAACCAGGTCGGCGGCGCGCTCGTCGTCGAGGTGGACGAATACTCTGTCGTCAACCAGGTGCTCTTCCAGGGCAACAAGAAGATCAAGGACGCCGATCTCGCCCGGCAGGTGCAGACGCAGCCGCGCGGCGTCTATTCGCCGTCGACGATCGAGGCCGACCTCGAGACGATCCGTCAGGCCTACCAGCGCGTCGGCCGCTCCGACGCCGTGGTGAAGTACCAGATCATCGATCTGGGCGAGAACCGCGTGAACGTCGTGTTCGAGATCAACGAAGGCGGCCGCACCAAAATCGGTTCGGTTTCCTTCGTCGGCAACAATGCCTATTCGGACCGCCGCCTGAGCGAAGTCATCACGACGAAGAAGTCGACCATCCTGTCTTACCTGTTCCGCGACGACGTCTATGACGATCAGCGGCTGCAGGCTGATGAGGAGGCGTTGCGCCGCTTCTATTACAATCGCGGTTATGCCGACTTCCAGGTGGTCTCGTCGTCGGCCCAGCTTGACGAGGCGACCAACGAATACAGCGTCGTGTTCACCGTGGAGGAGGGCGACCGCTACACGTTCGGCCCGATCACGGTCGAGAGCACGGTCGAAGGGATCGACGCGAATAACCTCAAATCGTCCATCGAGTCGCACGAAGGCGACGTCTACAGCGCCAAGGATGTGGAAGATACCATCGTCGGGATCACCCAACGTGTCTCCGGCATGGGCTTTGCGTTTGCGCAGGTGAACCCGCGCGGCGACCGCAATTTCGAAACCCGCACGATCTCTGTCACCTACACGATCGATCAGGGTCCGCGGACCTATGTCGAGCGCATCGAGATCCGCGGCAACGAGCGTACGCGCGACTACGTGATCCGCCGCGAGTTCGACCTTGCCGAAGGCGACGCCTTCAACCAGGTTCTGGTGCAGCGCGCGAAAAAGCGCCTCGAGGATCTTGATTTCTTTACCGCAGTGAACATTTCGACGGCGCCCGGCTCCGAGGCTGACCAGATCGTTCTGATTGTCGACGTGGTCGAGAAGTCGACCGGCGAATTTTCGATCGGCGGCGGCTATTCGACCGGCCAGACAGCGGACTCGGCAGCAGGCTTCAAGGTCGAGGCTTCGGTGACCGAGAAAAACTTCCTCGGTCGCGGCCAGTACGTGAAGGTGTCGATCGGCGGCGGCAAGAAGTCCCGAGACTACTCGCTGAGCTTCACCGAGCCCTATTTCCTCGGTCACAGGCTCGCTGTGGGCTTCGACATCGGCCGCAGCACCCGCAGTTACACGAACTACGATTCGGTCACGGATTCGCTGACGCTCAGGGCCGCGGCGCCAATCACGGAAGCGCTGACGGCGACTCTGGCCTACAATCTGAGCCAGGAATCTTATTCCTACAACTCGACCTGCGATGCCGATAACGACGGGATACCGGACGTCGGGTGCTCAATTTCCGTGCCGATCCAGGATGCGGTTTCCATGAGTCCGTGGATCAAGTCGTCGGTCACTGCCGGACTGATCTATTCGACTATCGACAACATGAACAATCCGCGCGACGGCATTCGTGCGCAGTTCAACGCTGAGGTGGCCGGTCTCGGAGGCGACGCGAAATACGCGAAGTTCACCGCCCGCAGCGCCGTCTACAAGACGCTCCTGGAAGAGCAGGACGTTGTCGGCGTACTGATCGGCGGCGCCGGGCACATGGAATCTCTCGGTGCGAACGGCATGCGCGTGTTCGATCTCTTCCATTCGAGCGACCGCATCATTCGCGGCTTCGAGTATGATGGGATCGGTCCGTATGACGGCCTCAGCGGCACAAACACCGGCGACCATCTCGGCGGCACCACCTACTTCAACGCTTCGGCGGAAGTTCAGTTCCCGATCCCGGTCCTGCCGCAAAGCGTGGGCATCAAGGGTGCTGTGTTCGCGGATGCGGCGACGCTGTTCGGCAGCCCGTACGCCACGGCCGACGGTACGGCGATGGCATGGCGCGCATCGGTCGGTGCGTCGGTCCTGTGGGCTTCGCCCTTCGGCCCGCTGCGTCTCGATTATGCCATTCCGGTGATCAAACAGGATGGCGACATCGTGCAGAACTTCAGCTTCGGCATGTCGACCCGGTTCTGATTTCGGCCGTACGTGTGGAGGAGCGCGTGCGCCTGACGCTTTGGGATGAAGCATGACGGCGCCTCGGTTCTTCAAGGCTGAGCGTTCTTTTTCGGCCCGCGAGATCGCTGACCTGACCGGCTCGGAGCTCTCCGACTCTGTCGGCGGCGAAGCGCGGGTTGAGGGAATTGCCGCTGCCGCCGATGGCGGCCCCGGGATTCTTGTATTCGTCGACGGCAAGTCCAATCGGAATCTGCTGTCGGGCCTGGCCGGCGGTGTCGTCCTCACCACCGCTGAAATCGCGGATCAAGTTCCGGCGGGTGTCACGGCGATCTTCTCCAAACATCCTCAAAGGGCATTCGCGACCATCGGGCGCTTGCTGTTTCCCGAATCGGCCAAGCCGGGATCCGTCACCGGCGAGACCGGCATTTCTCCGTCCGCTCATATTCACCCGGACAGCGAAATCGAGGCCGGCGCCATCGTTGAGGCGGGCGCAGTGATCGGGCGCGGTGTTATCATCGGCAGCGGCACCACCATTGCACCGGGCGCGGTCATCGGCCGCGACTGCCGCATCGGCCGCGACGGCTATGTCGGGCCGGGCGCCAGCGTGCAGTTCGCCTTCATCGGCAACCGGGTTTTCATCCATGCCGGTGCGCGGCTGGGCAGCGACGGATTTGGTTACATCCCGGGCGCACGCGGTCTTGAAAAGATGCCGCAGATCGGTCGCGTCATCATCCAGGACGACGTCGAGATCGGCGCCAACGCGACGGTGGACCGGGGAACGCTCGACGATACGATCATCGGCGAAGGCACCAAGATCGACAATCTCGTCCAGATTGCCCACAATGTCCGCATCGGGCGAAATTGCATCCTGGCGGGCATGTGCGGGATTTCGGGTTCGGTGACCATCGGCGACGGGGCGATGCTGGGAGGCGGCGCCGGAATCGCCGACCACGTCACGATTGGTGCGGGCGCACAGATCGCGGCGGCGGCGGGCGTCATGCGCGATGTGCCGCCGGGAGAGCGGTATGCGGGCGCTCCGGCCAAGCCCTTGCGGGAGTTTTTCCGCGAGGTGGCGGCGCTGACCAACCTCGCCCATCCTCCGAAGGGAAAGAACACCAATGAGCGGTGACACGGCTACGCTTAAGACCGCCGATATCGCGGAGTTGCTGAAACTCCTTCCTCACCGCTATCCGTTCCTGCTCGTTGACCGGATCGTGGATATCGACGGCGACAGTTCGGCGGTCGGTATCAAGAACGTGACGGTCAACGAACCGCATTTCATGGGGCATTTTCCGGAAAACCCGGTCATGCCCGGCGTTCTGATCATCGAAGCGATGGCGCAGACGGCAGGCGCAATCTGTATTCGCAAGACCGCCGCGACAGTGCCGAGCATCGTCTATTTCATGACCATCGACAACGCCAAGTTCCGCCGGCCGGTCGTTCCCGGGGATCGTCTGGAGATCCACGTCCGCAAGCTCAAGCAGCGCGGAACCATCTGGCGCTTCGCCTGCGAGGCCAAGGTCGACGGGGCGCTAGCCGCCGAGGCCGAGATCGCGGCCATGCTCGTGGCCCGCGGGGATGCCGCCGCATCATGACGGCGCAGATCCATCCGTTTGCCGTCGTTGAGGACGGCGCAGAACTTGGCGAAGGCGTTCGCATCGGTCCGTTTTGCCGCGTCGAGGCGGTGGCGAAGATCGGCGACGGGACCGAGCTGATCAGCCATGTCTCGGTGCTCGGCCACACCACGGTCGGGGTCGGCTGTCAGGTCTGGCCGAATACGATCCTTGGCGGCGATCCGCAGAACAAGGCGCACAAGGGCGGACCTTCGCGGCTGGTCATCGGCGATAACTGCGTCATCCGCGAGGCCTGCACCTTCAATCGCGGGACCGACACGGCCCGCGGGATCACCACTGTGGGCGCCAACGGCTATTTCATGACCGCCGTTCACATCGCGCACGATTGCGACGTCGGTGCCAATGTGACCTTCGCCAACGGGGTGACGCTTGGCGGCCACGCCGAGGTCGGCGACCATGTCACGATCGGCGGATGGGCGGCGGTGCACCAGTTCAACCGCGTCGGCCACCACGCCTTCCTTGCGGGCATGTCGGCGCTGACCAGCGATCTGATGCCGTTCGGCCTGGCCCTGGGCAACCGTGCCCGGCTTCGAGGATTGAACCTTGTCGGCATGAAGCGTTCGGGCATGGCGCTTTCTGACGTGCGCGCGCTCAAGAATGCCTACAGGGTACTGTTCGACCGGTCGCGACCGTTTTCCGAATGCCTGGCCGCGACGAAGGCGGAATTCGCCGGCAATGCGACTGTCGACGAGTGGATCGCATTCTTCGAAACCCGGGGAAAGCGCCATTTCTGCATGCCGGGCGCCGGAGACAGCGGCGGGGACGCGGCCGGTGACGGCTGACGGAACCATCCTGCCCGCGGATGCGCGCGTGGCAATCATCGCCGGGAGCGGCACCCTGCCGCGTGACGTCGCCATCGGTCTGGCCCAATCGGGGCGAACGCCGGTTGTCCTGCGGATCGTCGGGGAAGCCGACAGCGATTTCTCGGCATTCGAGGCCGACGACATTGCCCTGGAAGCGATCAAGGATCTGGTGCCCAAGATTCGCCGCGCCGGCGCGACCTACGCGGTCCTCGCCGGCGGAATCTCCCGCCGGCCGGACATCAAGGCCATCCGTTTCGGTTTCTCCCTGGTGCCGCTAGCCTTGCGCGCCGCGGCGGCCCTGTTGCGCGGCGATGACGCGCTCCTCGGCGCGGTGGTCGGCTTCATCGAATCCCGCGGCATCAAGGTGGTTGGCGTGCATGAGGTGCTGCCGGAACTGCTGGCGCCCGAGGCCTGCCTGACGCAACGACGCCCCGATACGGCCGAATGGGCTTCCATCCGTGCCGGGCTCGCCGCGACCAAGGCGATCGGCGAACTCGACATCGGCCAGGCGGCGGTCGCCATCGGCGAGCGCGCGGTCGCCGTGGAGGGCGCGGAGGGGACTGCGGCGATGATCGCGCGCGTCCGCGACCTGAAAGCGTCGGGACGCTTGACCGGCAATGCCGGCGGCGTGCTGGTCAAGCGGCGCAAGCCGCGCCAGGACGCGCGGGTCGATCTTCCCTCCATCGGTCCCGAAACCGTGGCGGCAGCACGCGAGGCCGGCCTTTCGGGAATTGCGGTCGAAGCCGGCGGGTCGCTGATCCTCCAGGCGAACGAAACGATCGCGCGCGCGAATGCCGCGGGCCTGTTCATCGTCGGGGTGAAACCGTGACTGGCGCCAGGCCGATCAGGCTCGCCGTCATCGTCGGCGAGGAATCGGGCGACCTGCTCGCTGCCGACCTGGTGAGCGCCATCCGCGCACGTGGGCACGACGTCGAGCTGATGGGCGTCGGCGGCGACCGCCTGCAGGCGCTCGGTCTGAAAACGCTGTTCGACCCGCACGACATCGCGCTCATGGGCTTTGTCGCGGTCGTGCGCAAGTTGCCCGGGCTGATCCGCCGGATCGGCGCAACGGCTCGCGCGATCATCGCGGCAAGGCCCGACCTGCTGTTGATCGTCGACAGTCCGGATTTCACCCATCGTGTCGCCGCCCGCGTCCGGGCGTCGCTGCCGGACCTGCCCATCGTCGACTATGTCTGTCCTTCGGTCTGGGCTTGGCGGCCGCAGCGAGCGCCGGCGATGAAGTCCTTTGTCGACCGGGTCCTCTGCCTGCTTCCCTTCGAGCCCGAAGCGTTGGAGCGGTTGGGCGGGCCTCCGGGCGTGTTCGTCGGCCACCGTCTGCTTGCCGATCCGGGCCTTGCTGCGGCACGGGCGCGGCAGCAGGCGCGCGTGACCGAACGCCTATCGCCACGGCGGATCATCGTTCTCCCCGGTTCACGGCACCAGGAAATCGCCGGGCTGATGGATGTATTTGGAAAAACGCTCGGGGAGCTCGCCGCGCGCATCGGACCGTTCGAGGCCGTCCTGCCGACCCTGCCGAGGCGGGAGGCCGAGGTGCGTCGACGTGCCGAACACTGGCCGGTGGCAACGACCGTGGTCACTGGCGAAGAGGCGAAATGGAAGGCGTTCGGTGAAGCCGATGCCGCGCTTGCCGCCTCCGGCACCGTCTTGCTCGAACTGGCGCTGGTCGGAGTGCCCGCCGTTTCCTGTTATCGGGTGGATGTCCTGTTCCGGTTCCTCTCGCGCCGGATGACGCTCTGGTCGGCCGCGCTTCCGAACATCATTTCCGATCGGGTGGTGGTGTCGGAGTATTACAACGAGATGATGCGGCCGGGCCTCCTTGCGCGCAAACTTGAGGGGCTGATGGCGGAAGGGCCCGATCGCGAGGCGGCCGCCGCCGGCTATGACGAGGTGCGCAGCCGCATGACGACGGACCGGCCCTCCGGCGAAATTGCCGCTGACACCATCCTGGAAATGCTCAGGTAATGAAAAGGGCGCCTTCGAGGCGCCCTATCACCACAACGAGGATGGATCGCTTCAGCGCTTGTCGATGGAGACATAGTCGCGCTGCGGCGCGCCGGTATAGAGCTGGCGCGGGCGACCGATCTTCTGGTGCGGATCCTCGATCATTTCCTTCCACTGGGCAATCCAGCCGACGGTGCGCGCCAGCGCGAAGAGCACGGTGAACATGGTGGTCGGGAATCCCAGCGCCTTCAGCGTGATACCCGAATAGAAGTCGATGTTCGGATAGAGCTTCTTCTCGATGAAGTATTCGTGGCTCAATGCGATCCGCTCAAGCTCGAGGGCGACGTCGAGCAGCGGGTCGTCCTTGATGCCGAGTTCGTTTAGCACCTCATGGCAGGTGCGCTGCATGATCTTGGCGCGCGGATCGTAGTTCTTGTAGACGCGATGGCCGAACCCCATGAGACGGAACGGATCGTTCTTGTCCTTGGCGCGGGCGACAAACTCCGGAATGCGGTCGACGGAGCCGATTTCGGCCAGCATGTTGAGCGCGGCTTCGTTGGCGCCGCCATGCGCGGGACCCCACAGGCAGGCGATGCCGGCGGCGATGCAGGCGAACGGGTTGGCGCCCGACGAGCCGGCTAGTCGCACGGTCGAGGTCGAGGCGTTCTGTTCATGGTCGGCGTGGAGGATGAAGATGCGGTCCATCGCGCGGGCAAGGATCGGATTGACCGTATAGTCCTCTGCCGGCACCGCAAAACACATGCGCAGGAAGTTGGCCGCATAGGACAGGTCATTCTTCGGGTAAACGAAGGGGTGGCCGATCGAGTACTTATAGGCCATCGCCGCGATGGTCGGCATCTTGGCGATCATGCGGATCGAGGCGACCATGCGCTGGTGCGGGTCGGAGATGTCGATGGAGTCGTGGTAGAACGCCGACAGCGCCCCGACCACACCGCACATGACCGCCATCGGATGGGCGTCACGGCGGAAGCCGCGGAACAGGAACTGCAGCTGCTCGTGGACCATCGTGTGGCGATTGACGCGATAGTGGAAATCGTCGTTCTGCGCCTTTGTCGGCAGGTCGCCGTAGAGCAGCAGGTAGCAGGTTTCGAGGAAATCGCCGTGCTCGGCCAGTTGTTCGATCGGATAGCCGCGGTGAAGCAGGATGCCTTCATCGCCGTCGATATAGGTGATCTTCGATTCGCAGCTTGCCGTTGAGGTGAAGCCCGGATCGTAGGTGAACATCTGCGTGCTCGCGTAGAGCTTCTGGATATCGATCACGTGCGGGCCGATCGACCCCTCGCGAACCGGGAGTTCCACGTGCTTGCCTTCGACTTCGACTACGGCATTGGGCGAGGCCATTGTGGTTCTCCTTTTCTGATCGGCATGTTGCGCTGCAAACGGGTGCAAACGCACTATCGGGGCGGAAGAGCCTTGAGCTAGACCATTTTCGGGGGTGTGCCAAGGTCGACCAAAGCGTGATTGTGCGCTGCAAAATCGCCAAAGGCAATCCGGTGCGGCGACGCGGGATCAAACCTTCGGCGGCGCAATCCCGTTGCGTTTCCACACCGGTGCCACGGCGGGGTTGGAGGCCACGCCGTCGGCGATGGCGCCGAGGCGCGGATGGCGCGCGATGAGCGCCGCGCTGTCCGCCGTCCAGTCGATCAGCATGGCGGCATAGACGTCGACCGCGCTCATCTGGTCGCCGAGCGCGAAGGCTCCCGGCGCCAGCAGGCCGGCAAAGACGTCCCATTCGTAGTCGATGCGCGCGGCCGCAGCAGCCTTCACCGCCGCCGCCCCGGCCGGATCGGCGGTGTAGCGGTCGGGGTAGTAGTAGCGCAGGAAGCTCATGTAGAGATTGGCCGACAGGTACACCATCAGGCGCAGGAAGAGGGCGCGGGCCGGATTGCCAATCGGCGGAGCGAGCTTCTTCGCTGGGGCGAGGTCGGCGAGGTGGATCAGGATGGCGGCCGATTCGGTCATCGTCTCGCCCGACGGCAGGACGAGGGTCGGCACCTGGCCGAGCGGATTGAGTGCCTTGAGCCCATCCTGCGCTTGCGTGTCCGCCTTTCCGATATCGACGACCTGATGATTGGCGCCGGTCAGCGCCAGCATCGCTTCCACACAGGAAGAGCCCGAACCCGGCCGTCCATAGAGGGTGTAGCGTTCGCCCTTGATTGCCCTTGCGCCCATGATCCGCCTCCCCCGTGCCGACCGGAAACCTAGAGTGACGCGGCAATCCGCGCCAGCGACTCCTCACGGCCGAGCACCGCGAGCACGTCGAACACGCCGGGCGAGGTGGTCCGCCCGGTCAGCGCGGCGCGCAGCGGCTGGGCGATCTTGCCCAGCTTGAGTCCGGTTGCCTCGGCGTGCGCGCGGATGGCGCCGTCGAGCGCTTCGGCCGTCCAGTCGGTTGCCGCTTCCAGCGCGCCCATGGCGCCGGCCAGCACAGCCTTGCCGTCGGCATTGAGCAGGGCGCCGGCCTTTTCGTCAGGTATCTGGCGGAAATAGAGGTAGCCGGCTGAGTCGGCGAGCTCGACCAGCGTCTTGGCCCGCTCCTTCAGTCCGGCCATGGCGGCGACGAGACGGCTGTCGCCGTCGCGGGCGACCGCCTCGGCCAGCGCCTTGGCCCCTTCGATGAAGGGCAGGGTCGAGACGAGCATGTCCGTCAGCTCGCGATCGCCCGTCTGGCGCATCCATGCGCCGTTCACCGCCTCGAGCTTGGCATAGTCCATCCGCGCCGCGCCCTTGTTGATGTCGGAGACCTCGAACCACTCGATCATCTGCTCGGTCGACATGATCTCGTCGTTGCCGTGGCTCCAGCCGAGACGGGCGAGGTAGTTCCGCAGCGCCACCGGCAGGAAACCCATGGCGCGGTAGGCCTCGACGCCAAGCGCGCCGTGGCGCTTGGAAAGTTTTGCGCCATCCGGCCCGTGAATTAGCGGGATATGCGCCATCTTCGGCACATCCCAGCCCATCGCCCGGTAGATGACGGTCTGGCGCGCGGCATTGGTCAGGTGGTCATCGCCGCGGATGATGTGGGTGACGCCCATGTCGTGGTCGTCGACGACGACGGCGTGCATGTAGGTCGGCCCGCCATCGGAACGCAGGATGATGAAATCGTCGAGATCCTTGTTCGGAAAGCGCACTTCGCCCTGGACCAGATCGTCGACGACCGTCTCGCCGTCGCGCGGCGCCTTGATGCGGATGGCCGGTTTCACGCCTTCGGGCGCATCGGCCGGGTCGCGATCGCGCCAGCGACCGTCATAACGGGGAGGGCGCCCCTCGGCTTTCGCCAATTCGCGCATCGCGTCGAGTTCGGCAGGCGTCGCGTAGCAGTAATAAGCCTCGCCGCGACGCACGAGTTCCTCAGCCACCTCGCGATGGCGCGAGGCACGGCCGAATTGCGAGATGGGCTCGCCGTCCCAGGTCAGGCCAAGCCAGGCGAGACCGTCGAGGATCGCTCTGGTCGCCGCCTCGGTGGAGCGCTCGCGGTCCGTATCCTCGATGCGCAGCAGCATCGTGCCGCCGGTGTGCTTCGCGTAGAGCCAGTTGAACAGCGCGGTGCGCGCGCCGCCGATATGGAGATAGCCGGTCGGCGACGGAGCAAAGCGGGTGACGACCTTGGAAACCATGATGCGCGCAATCCTTTGGGTGCGCGCGTCTTAGGGTGCGGCAACGATGGAGGCAAGCGGCTCAAGAGGCCGTCGGCTTCTTCTGCTCCGGCCGCAGCGGCGGATCGAGGCGTTCGGCGGCGGTGTCGCCGTCGATCATGTTGTCCTTACCGTCGACGAGCGGCAGATCGGAATCGTTCCAGCCGCGGATGCCGAGTTTCATCGACTGCACGTCGGCAAAGCCGATCTCCTCCAGCGTCAGCGCGGCAAGCGCGGTGCGGTTGCCCGACCGGCAGACGAGGATCACCGGCTTGTCGCGCGCCGTCACCAGTTCGGGAACGGTCTCGGTGTAGTCCCACTCGGCCGCCGATTCCAGGATGCCGCGCGGCACGTTGATGGAACCGGCGATGCGGAGTGTCGCGAATTCCTGCGGCTCGCGAATGTCGACGAGAAGGACGCCGGGATGCATCAGGAGAAAGGCCGGCACGTTCCACGGTTCGATTTCGCGGATTTTCAGCGCCGCTTCCTTCGCGAGCTGGCTGTAGGTCTTGCGCGTCACGGGGGCGCCCTCCATCTTTTCGTCGTTCCGATATAAGCGGTCACGGCGTGCGGGCCAGTGGCCGCGACGGCCCGCCGCAGCGGACGGGGTACGCCGTTATGGCCGCCCAGCCCTTTCATTGGCCGCATTTTGTGTGTAGAAGCCGCCCGCTCGCCCGAAGGAAATCCCATGCAGACCGTTCTCATCGTCGTCCACCTCATGATCGTCGTCGCGCTGGTCGGCGTCGTGCTGTTGCAGCGCTCCGAGGGCGGCGGTCTGGGCATTGGCGGCGGATCGGGCTTCATGACGGCGCGCGGCGCGGCCAATGCCCTGACGCGGACGACAGCCATCCTGGCAGCGGCCTTCTTTGCCACGTCACTGGCGCTCTCCATCCTCGCCCGTTATGGCGCGAAGCCTTCCGATGTGCTGGAGCGCGTCGAGCAGGGCGGCACGTCGGGCAGCGGCGGCATTCTCGACAAGCTCGGCGGCCAGCCGGCCGCTCCGGCAGTGCCCACGGCTCCGGCTGCGGGCGACCAGGCGACAGCCCCGGCGGCTCCGACTTCGGACAATGCCGCGCCCGCGGATTCGGGCAATACCGCTCCGGCCGCATCGGAAAACACCGCTCCTTCGACCAGCGAACCGGCCGCGCCGACGACGTCCGAACAGGCTGCGCCCGCCGCCTCGGAGCCGACCGCTCCGGCGGCCAGCGATCCGGCTGCGCCTGCTGCTTCGGAACCGGCGGCCACGACGACCGAAAAGCCGGCCGGCGAGGGATCGCAGGTACCGACCTCGCAGTAAGACCGCGACGCCCGGAAGACCGGGCGTTGCTGTTGTTTTCTTGACACAGTTTGGCGCGATCTTGCGCCGGCGGGTGCGTGATCACGGTCTCGTGCACGGGCATACGGTTGAGACGCGCGCCACGATTCGCTTATAACGCAGGCTCACATGGCCGTTGGCACGGACGACGGGGCTATCCGTTCAAACGGCAAGAGCGAGCCGGACGCTTTTTGGGAACCATATCGATCATGAAACTGCGCATCCTTTCACTCTCCGTTGCCGTCGCCTTCGCAGCACCGGCTTTCGCCAGCACCCCGCCGCTCGACCCGCTCGGCACGTTCAGCCAGCCGGCGCCGAAAGTGGAGGCACCGGCCGCCAAGAAGAAGGTCGTGAAGAAGAAGCCGGCCAAGAAGGTGACCAAGACCGTCAAGAAGGAAGAACCGAAGGTCGAGGAAAAGCCCAAGGGCTTCTTTGCATCGCTGTTCGGCTCGTCGGGCCCGGCGGGCGACACGCCGACGACGACCAAGTCCAAGGACGCGAAGGCCAAGGATGCCAAGTCCAAGGATGCGAAGGCCAAGGATGCGAAGGCGGACAAGACCGCCAAGGCCGATCAGAAGCCGAAAAAGGATACCGCTTCGCAGGTGGCGTCCACCGAAGCTCCGGATTCCTTCCGCATCGGCCTGTTCGGAAAATCCTCCAGTTCGATCTCGTCGTCCAACCCGGACACCATCGCGCTCGATGACGAACAGCGCGCCAAGGACAAGAAGTCGAAATTCAAGGTCAAGGACGACCTCAAGCCGACGATCGTTCCGTTCGCGGGCAACTACAAGCCTGGCACCATCGTGGTGAAGACTGATGAGCGTCGCCTCTACCTGGTCGAAGGCGGCGGTTATGCGCGCCGCTACGCCATCGCGGTCGGCAAGGAAGGCCTGCAGTTCCGCGGAAAGGGCGTGATCGGCGACATGCAGGAATGGCCGCGCTGGATCCCCACCAAGGAAATGGTCGAGCGCGATCCGAAGCACTATGCCAAATATGACGAGGTGGGCATGGATGGCGGTACGGAAAATCCGCTCGGCGCCCGCGCGATCTATCTCTACCAAGGCAAGACCGACACCCATATCCGCGTCCACGGAACCATCGCGCCGAATTCGGTCGGCACCGCGGCGTCGAATGGGTGCTTCCGGATGATCAATACCCATGTCATCGACCTCTATGGCCGTGTGAAGATGGGCGCGGAATTCGTCGTGCTCTGACGCGCTTCGCATCGCGAAACAGACAGGCCGGCCTCGCGCCGGCCTTTTTCTTTCCCCAGCCAATTGCCGGCGGTTCGCCGCTGCGCTGTTTTTCCCTTTGCGGAATCTGGCAAGCGGCGTTAAGCCTCCACTCCCATGGCGCGATATGTTTTCATCACCGGCGGCGTGGTTTCCTCACTCGGCAAGGGCATAGCGGCGGCAGCGCTGGGCGCGTTGCTGCAGGCCCGTGGATACCGCGTACGCCTCCGCAAGCTCGACCCCTATCTCAATGTCGATCCGGGCACGATGAGCCCGACGCAGCACGGCGAGGTGTTCGTCACCGATGACGGGGCGGAGACCGACCTCGACCTTGGCCATTACGAGCGCTTCACCGGGCGATCGGCCAACAGGATGGACAACATCACCACCGGGCGCATCTACAAGAACATCATCGACAAAGAGCGGCGCGGCGACTACCTCGGCGCCACCGTCCAGGTCATCCCGCACGTCACCAACGAGATCAAGGCCTTCGTCCTCGACGGCAACGAGGACTACGACTTCGTCGTCTGCGAGATCGGCGGCACGGTCGGCGACATCGAGGCGATGCCGTTCCTGGAATCGATCCGCCAGATCGGCAATGATCTGAAGCGCGGACAGGCGGTCTATATCCACCTGACCCTGATGCCGTTCATCGCGGCGGCGGGAGAACTGAAGACCAAGCCGACGCAGCATTCGGTCAAGGAACTGCGCTCCATCGGCATCGCGCCCGACATCCTGCTGGTGCGCGCCGACCGGTCGATCCCGAAGGAAGAGCGGCGCAAGCTGTCGCTGTTCTGCAATGTGCGCGAATCCGCGGTCATCCAGGCGCTCGACGTGCCCAACATCTACGACGTGCCGATGGCCTATCACAAGGAAGGCCTCGACGAGGAGGTGCTGGCCGCCTTCGGCATCGACCCGGCGCCCAAGCCGCGCATGGAGCGCTGGCAGGAGGTCTCCCAGCGCATCCACAATCCGGAAGGCTCCGTCGCCATCGCCATCGTCGGCAAGTACACGGGGCTGAAGGACGCCTACAAGTCGCTGATCGAGGCGCTCGCCCATGGCGGCATGGCCAACAAGGTCAAGGTTCGGCTCGAATGGATCGAGTCCGAGATCTTCGAGAAGGAGGACCCCGCGCCGTTCCTTGAAAAGGTGCAGGGCATCCTCGTTCCCGGCGGCTTCGGCGAGCGCGGGGCGGAGGGCAAGATCGCCGCCGCCCGCTATGCGCGCGAGAAGAAGATCCCCTATTTCGGCATCTGCTTCGGCATGCAGATGGCCTGCATCGAGGCGGCGCGCAATCTTGCCGGCATCGAAGGGGCGAATTCCACCGAGTTCGGCCCGGCGAAGGAGCCGGTCGTCGGCCTGATGACCGAGTGGCTGAAGGGCAACATGCTTGAGAAGCGCCAGGCGGCCGGCGATCTCGGCGGCACGATGCGGCTCGGCGCCTATGAGGCAGCGCTTGCGCCCGGTTCGCGCATCGCCGACATCTACGGCAAGACGCGCATTTCAGAGCGCCATCGCCACCGCTACGAAGTCAACATCGACTACAAGGAACGGCTGGAAGCCTGCGGCCTCGTCTTCTCCGGCATGTCGCCCGACGGCGTGCTGCCCGAGACGGTC
>WBZS01000556.1_pt2 | contig 35056 bp, 33 predicted proteins | sample 5204201 | NCBI WGS metagenome assembly WBZS01 (sample SAMN12344357, study PRJNA552823) | activated sludge metagenome | biome: Activated sludge suspended growth; feature: Nitrification reactor; material: Wastewater; isolation source: activated sludge from nitrification reactor of wastewater...
TGGGCGATCAAAAAGCCGTCGATGCCATGATCCACGACGGTTTGTGGTGTGCCTTCGAAAATTGGCACATGGGGGAAGCTGCCGAGCATATCGCAGCCAAATGCGAGGTAACACGCGGTGAACAAGATCGCTTTAGCGTGCAGAGCCATCGGCGCGCAGCCCAGGCGTGGCAGGATGGAGCATTCAAGGATGAGATTCTCCCAATCACCGTAGGCAAAGGCAGTAAGGCGAAACAAGTCACCCAGGACGAAGGAGTTCGGCCGGATTCCAGCCTCGAATCGTTGGTGAAACTCAAGCCCGCGTTTCGGGAGCCCGGCACGGTGACGGCGGGAAACGCGTCAACCCTGAGCGATGGCGCCGCCGCCGTCACGGTCGTTTCCGAATCTGCTCTGAATTCCTTGGGCCAAAAACCTCTCGCAAAAATCGTTGCGTACGCCACCAGCGGCGTGGCTCCAAAGGATATTTTCCTCGCTCCCGTGGCCGCGGTCCGCCAAGTTTTACAAAAGGCGAACCTTTCTTTGGCGGAGGTGGACTTACTGGAGATGAACGAAGCATTTGCCGCCCAAATGTTAGCCTGCAACCGCGAAATGCAGGTGGACGAAGCCAAGATCAATGTGCACGGTGGAGCGATCGCGCTGGGGCATCCAATCGGTGCATCGGGCACACGCGTCTTGGTGACGCTGGTCCACGCGTTGCATCGCCACCAACGACGCCGAGGCATCGCAGCCCTATGCTTGGGTGGCGGCAATGCCGTCGCCATGCTGGTGGAACGAATCTAACGAACCGTGCTGAAGTTGTTCGGTGTCCACCCCGGCGTGCCCACGTTTTCGGCGTTGATTTCCAGGCCAAGGGAACGTGGAGGATGGAACGGCGCGGCATTTTCCGTTTCTCGGCTCGCCTTCGTGGCGGCTTGACGATGAGCTTGTGAACTTCGTAGAATGTTGCAGTTGAACGATTTTTTGATGCCGAAGTGGCGGAATTGGCAGACGCGCCAGCCTCAGGAGCTGGTTCTCGCAAGGGAGTGGAGGTTCGAGTCCTCTCTTCGGCACTCCAATCAGGGCAAGGGGTTACGGCAAGCCGTGATTCTTTGCCCTTTTTCTTTCTGTCGATATTCCTGGCCGGCGCTCAGATTCGGTTGATTTGTGACCCGTTTGGGAAGCACTCGAAGGAGTGTGCTTTCGCCGGATCATGGTCATTCGCGGTGTACGGATGGGTGCGTGCTGGCCTCGATTTGGCGAATTCGCTCGCGGGTCTTTTCGCGAGAATCGGCGTTGTTCAGATGCTCATGAAAACGAAGTTCATTTTCGAGGGATGCTAGCAACACCTCGGTTTGACCTTGGCGTGATAACACCTCTTGCGCCCGGTGAAGGTAATCCAATCCATTTTCGTCTTGGCCGAGAGTCAGAAGCGTAATGCCTAGGTCAGCCAAAGCGATGCCGGAGCCTGGAAACGACGCTTTCCCGTCCAAGGCTTTGGTAAGAAAGACCAATGCCTGTTGGGTGTGGCCGTCTTGGAGTTTGAAGCCCCCCAGCTTGCTCCATGCGGCTCGGCGAAGCACGGGGTCCGCACGCTCGGCGAGCGAGGCCAACACGGTGGCGGCGGAAGCGGATTGGTCGAGCGATTTCATGGCTTCCGCTTGGTGTAGGAGCGCCCAGCCCTTCAGGCATTCATCCCCCATGGCTTCGGACTGCTTGAAAGCAGAAAGGGCCCGACGAAACTCTCCGCGCTGCAGCCTCCATGATCCAATCGCCAGCCAAACCACACCGTCACCTCGATCTTTGTCCAAAGCCTCCGAAGGTATGCGGTCGCGGAGTGTCGGACGAAGTGCCGAGAATGTCTCGGTTGGCCAATCGGTGTTCGTAGGGCGGGCTTCGACCCATTTTTCAAAGAGGACAGGATCAGCCAAAAGATGCGGGTGGACCAACGCCCTTGCGGCTTCTCGCCACGCTTGGGCCGCGTCCTTGGACGGACCACGCAGAGCCCGTTGAATGAAGCGCTCGGCAGATTGCCGTCGCGGCGAAGCGTCGGATAGCAAGGGCCTCATCTTCTCCGTTTGTAAAAAGTCCGCGATGGGTCCGGCGTCTGCGACGCGCCCAGCCAATGCAGCCGAATGTTCGGGAAACCGCTCGAAAAGAACGTACGCCGAATGCCGACGGTCGGCCGCGAGGTGTTCCGTCAGCACTCGCAGAAACCCATCAAACGATAGACTTGTGGGATCCGCGAGTTCCAGGCAGTTTCCCTCGATTTTGACTTTGTGTGCATCATGCGGGGCGGGGCCAAACGAAGACGTTGTCAGGCAACCTCCCGCCAGGGCTGGCAGTGTCAGTGCCAAAAAGAACGCCGATCGCAACCGGTGGATCATGGCTTGGCTCAGTAAGATTTGGGCGTGACCGTATGAACGCGGAAGATGCGTTGCCGATCGGTGATCGGTGGATTAGGCCTTAGGGTTTCGTGTGGTAGAAAGGCGCCTAACGGCGACATCGTGCCATCGGTGACGGTTGGATGTATGCTCAGCGTTTCGACGAGTTTTCGGCTCGCTTCATTCGACTCTACCGTGGTGCTCAGGACGAACGGCCTCATCAGGATCACGGTCTCGCGGCGAAACCGACGCGTTCCCTGGCTGCGGAAGAGAATCCCGGCATAGGGAATGCGTCCTAATACGGGGATTTCTTGCCGCGTGTCCGTCACCCCTTCTTCAATCAGCCCGCCGATGGCGATGACAAGTCCGTCCTGCGCAACGAAGGTGCCTGTCAGAGCCTGTCGTTGGACCGTGTCAACGAGAACCTGGTTTACACTGGCACCGTCGGCGCTGACGACCGGAATGATCGCGTTCCCCGAGATGGACGATTGCTCCTGTTGCAACCGAAGCGTCACTGTTCGGTCGGCGTTGATGTTCGGCGTAACCAACAAGGTCGTGCCGATGTTTTGAAGCGTAGTTTGGGGCGCACCTGCGACGCCGGTCGTGCCGCCACCGATATTCGTGCCAACTTGACCCGCTGTGAACCCCACCGTTACGGGAACCTGCCGACCGATGAAGATTTGGCTCACTTCGTTGTTCGCGGTCATGAGAACCGGGCTCGCGATTTGGGTGACACGCGATTTATCTTCGAGTAGTTGCAGGCGAGTACGGAAATTAGCGTCGACATATTGAAACAAAAAATTCTCACGAGGCGGCGTGCCCAGAGGGCCAGGTGCAATCGTGTTGTAACGCCTTTCGCCAGCGGTCAACCTATCGGCGAATGGAGGAAGGATGTTCCCTGTACCGAAGCGAGGTGCGAAGGTTGCAGAACCGGATAATGAACCCGGTGAAAAACCGCCAGCGACGTTCCCGTTGGTGAATTGGAAGTCGAATGCTGAAGAAAAATCATCTCGGAGGTCGATGGACAACACTTTGACTTCGAGCAGCACCACCGGTGTCGGTACGTCAAGGCGGCAGATTAGTTCCTCGAGTTGGGCCATGATCGTGGGGTCGCTTGCCCGTACGACGAGCTGGTTGTTCGAACGCACGACCGTCACGTAGATCGTAGGTTGGGTGCGACGGTCCAATTCCGCCAATTTCTGAAGGTCTTTGGCGAGGATTGCATCTTCACGGGCCTGGATTTGCGAGACCGTTTCGACGGCCTTGGCTTCATTTTTCTGGTCCTCGCGTCGCTGCGAGATTTGATCGCTGAAACGAGTGCCTGCGAACGGGAAGGTGCTGAATCCGCCGCGTGAGCCGCCGGTACGACCGCCGCCGAACCCGCCCACTCCGCCGCCGAACCCTCCGCCGCCAAAGCCTCCCAAACCACCACCGACTCCGCCTCCACCCAAGCCGCCGAAGGCGATTCCCAGACTTCGGCTTTGGATGAGATCGAAGCGATCAAAACGATTTTGTAAGTCAGTGAACGTAAGATCGTCGCTAGGGCCATAGCTGACTTGGACGCGATCGCCAAACAGATCGCGAATGGCTTGGGCAACGTTGACGGCATTGGGATAAAGGAGCGTGAAGACCCTGATTTGCTCTTCCCGAAAGCCAGTCAAATCGCGTTCGGATTCGCTAGGCGTGGTGATGCGATACACACCGCTCGCGGGATCCCGACTCATGATGAGGCCGTGAGCGCGTGCGATTTCGCGAATCGCTTGCTCCGCGGAAATATTGGGCAGGTAGACGTTGATTTTGGTTTCGCCTGCCTTGGCGGAAGGCATGATTTGGATGCCGTTCTGCACCGAAAGGAGTCGCATGGCTTCGTGAAGTGGGAGATCACGAAACTCGACCAGTTCCAAGACGTTCTTGATATCCGCCTGGGCGTCGATCGGTCGAGGCGCGGGCGAAAAATTCGGGTTCGTCGGTTCTTCGACCACCGTACCTGCGACGTTTGGACGCGCCGAATTTGCCTTGTCGAAGTTTACGCTCGGAACGGTTGGAACGATCGGCGATTGCGCGTAGCTAGCCGAGGCTCCGAACGTAGCCGTGCTGATCAAAGCACTGCCGAGCGCAGCGAGGAGCAGGCAAACCTTCCTTGGCGAAAGCATTGGGATTCCTTCCCCCCCGAGAAAAGACTTCGACGCGCCCCATGCTCCTCTCACGGATCGCGACGCTTGTAGGCTTCGATGGGCCTCAGGATCGTTTCCCCGCACGGCCCCTTTCCTCCGTTGACCGGCGGAAGGGTCGGTGAGTTATGCTCCTGGAACTCACCAATGCCTCGAACTTCATGCCTTGTTTGGGCCTTCGTTGAACCCAATGTCCGATAAGGGATTCATTTTCGTGAAGCCGGTTCAACGTCATAGCCTTGGCGTTTTTCGAAGAGGTTCTTCACGCGCCTTATGGTACTGGCCTTGTCCGTAGGCGGTTGTCTCGTGGTTCCTGCTAGGGCAATGTCATGACTTGTTTGAGTTGCATCACTTCCACGCGAATCCGTTGCCTGTTCACCTCGATCACGCGGATCGTCAGTCCCGAATCTGCCGAGATCTCGGCCCCTTCATTTACCATCTTGAGTTGCCCATCGACCTCAAGAATCGCAGCAGGACCTCGGTTTGGGCCTATCACTCGGCCTTTCAAAGCGACCTTGGGCAGCGCCGGGGATATCGCTTTTCCGGTCGACCCAACAGCCTTGGGCGGATTCAAGATTTCATCCAGCTTCTTGCTTGGGACGGTCGGGTCCCGCTTTGCGGGTTCCTTCCCTGGGTCGCTTTTTTTTTCCGACGCTTGCAAGTACGCATCTTTCAGGGGTGGTTCGTCGCCACACACCGAGATCGCGAATCCCGTAAAGGCGATGAACAGGCTGAAGACGATACGTGATCTCATCGCGCCCCTCCGGCTGCCGAGAACAGGGCAACGAAAAACGCTATGTAAACATACCCCACGATTCCGCCTACCACCACGACGATGGCCGGTTCAATGATCGTTCCAAGCCAGCGGATCGCACCCCTTAGCTGATTTTCGTGAAATCTCGCCACTCCCGATAAAACTTCTTGCAGCGTGCCTGCCGACTCTCCTACCGCGACCATGCGAGGTAACATCGGCATGAAAGCTCCTGGTGTCATAAGCGGCATCGCAAGTCCACTTCCTCGTAGAATCGAATCCCGTGCCCGCGACACAAGCGACGCCAAGTATCGGTTTCCGCTCAATTGTTCTGCCGTACGCAATCCTTCGACCACCGTGATGCCACTTTCCAGGAGAACGCCAAGCGCATGTGCGAACTGCACCGTCGCCCCCAGGCGGAGCAGATGCCCGATGATGGGCATTCGCAGAATCCAGCGGTCGATATGGAAACGCGTAGGCGGATAGAGGCATACCACCACCGCCAAGATAATCAAGGCGAACATGGTGACAAGAATCGCCACACCGTGGGTCTGGACGAATGCGGAAAGATCGAGCAGATTCTGGGTCATGGGCGGAAGACGCCGACCCAGCGATTGAAGAAAGACACCCAGTTTGGGTAAAACTCCGACAACCATGAACGTGGTCGCGCCCAAAGCAGCGATGAGCACGATGGTGGGATAGGTTAATGCCGTGATGACCTGCGATTTCAGCAATCGTCGATGCTCCAACGCCTCGGCCGAGCGTGACATTACGACGTCGAGCGTACCGGTTGCTTCGCCCACACGAACCAACTGGAGCACGATGCGAGGAAAGCAGGCATGGTCCTTCATTGCATCGGCGAGCGTGGCGCCTTGCTGAATCCGCTCGGTGACGCGAGTCCAAACCTTTCGCATGGCGGGGCGGCGCGCGTGCTCAGCCGTGGTCTTCAGAGCCGCGAGCAACGTAAGCCCGCTACGGAGCATGACGGCGATCTGTTGCAGGCTCAGTTCCACATCCACCGAACGGGCCGGCAACCAGGCGAGGGGATTGAGGATCTCGCGCCAATCGGTGGACTGGGCGTTACCTTCGACGGGACGAACGTTCAGCACGAGCCAACCTCGGCTGCGCAACGACGTGACCACCTCGGCGGCCGAGGCACCTTCCTTCACGCCGGTTTGTCGCTGGCCAGCCCCCGTACGGGCTTCATAAGTGAACGTTGCCATGGAAATACTGTTACAAAACTCTGTTTAGGTCCAATAACACGGTCCGAGTGGGCAAGAACCAAGAAACCAAGAAGCCAAGAACCAAGAAACCAAGAAGCCAAGAACCAAGAAACCAAGAAGCCAAGAACCAAGAAACCAAGAAACCAAGAAACCAAGAAACCAAGAAGCCAAGAACCAAGAAACCAAGAAGCCAAGAACCAAGAAACCAAGAAACCAAGAAACCAAGAAACAGGAAACAACTTCAGAAGCGGAAAACTCGTCGGCGGCGTTCGTTGATTGCATTCTTTAAAACCGAGAATGTGTTCGGTTCTTGGTTCTTGGATCTTGGCTTCTTGGATCTTGTACCCTCACCTATTACCCCACTGAGCGGGGTAGATCGTCGCTCACTCGTCGCGACAATCCCAGATCATGTGGTCAATCACCACGCACTGACCGCTCCAATTACCTCCCGTACGGAGGTTGCGCCGTTCAGGACTTTAGCGATTCCGTCGTGCAGCAGGGTGGGAATTTGCTGCGAACGCATCGACGCGATCAGTTCCGCTTCCTCGGCGCCTCGAGCGATGAGCCGAGACCAGCCTTCATCGAGCGGCAGAAGCTCGAACAAGCCGATCCGTCCGATGAAGCCCTTGCCGGCGCAATAGATGCACCCGCCCGGCTCGAATACCGTTTGTCCCGCCAAGGAAGCATCACCGAGTGCGGTTGCCTCGCCGACCGTCAGGGGTCTCGGTTTTCTGCACCGAGGGCAAAGCAAGCGAACGAGCCGTTGTGCTACCGCCAGGCGCATCGTCGCCGCGATGAGAAACCGGTCCACACCCATGTCCGCCAAGCGAGTGATCACGCTGACCGCGGAGTTCGTGTGGAGCGTGCTGAAGACGAGATGCCCCGTCAGCGACGCCTTGATCGCGACATCCGCCGTCTCGGCATCGCGGATTTCACCGACCATGATGACATCCGGGTCGTGCCGCAACACGCTTCGCAGCGCCTTGAGGAACGTGACTTTGTCGGCGGAGTCGACCTCGACTTGGGCCACACCTCGCATTTCGTATTCGATGGGGTCCTCGACCGTGAGCACGTTGAGGTTCTCGCGCTGCAGCAGTCGGCGGATGGCGGCGTACAGGGTCGTCGTTTTGCCGCTACCGGTAGGACCGGTAAGCAAGATCATGCCGTGTGACTGATCGAGATAGCGGTTGAAACATTGCAGGTCGCGATCGACCATGCCGAGACGTTCGAGCGTCAGCGATTCGGTTTGCAACGCGAGAAGACGGAGTGTCATCCGTTCGCCGTGCTTGGTGGGCAGGGTGGCGACACGGATGTCAATGGTTTGGCCGGCCCGACCGTAGCGATGTTTGAAGCCGCCGTCTTGGGGAGCACGCTTCTCGGCGATGTCCATGGCACTGAGCACCTTGAACCGGTTCAGCACGCCGGATTGAAGCGCGGTGGGCAAGCGAAGATACCGTTCGAGATTGCCATCGACGCGAAAGCGAACCTGCAGAGCGTCGACATCAGGATCGAGGTGGATGTCGGATGCCTGCCTGAGCACCGCAGCATGGAGCAGCTCATCGCAAAGAGCAACACAATCATCGGGCTGCATCTCAGCCAACGAGCGAACATCGATCGAGCGTGGCTTTCCCGGCGTGGACTGTAAGTCGGCGTAAACTCGATCGAGAGCACGTTTCAGCGATTCGAGCTCAGCCGGCTCGCCACGTACGGGGGAAGCGACCAGTTTTTCGACCGCGTGTAGCGCGCCTGTGTCTTGGACGTTGGCACAGGCGACGTAGACATGCCCGTCGGCTTGGGCGAAGGGCAGCACCTGCCGACGGAGTGCCAAGCTGGCCGGGATGCGTAACGCCCAGGTTGGATCGACCTTGACCTTGTCCATGTTGAGCAAGCCGACGCAATCCGCGTCTTTGGCCAGATCGACATACTCAACGCCGAAATACACGCCGTCGGTTGAGCGACGGTCCCACGTCACCCGACCCCGTCGATAAACATCCTCCCAGGGGGTTTTGATTGTCAGGTCCAGCACGCCGACCGAATCGAAAGACTGCTCGGGGCAGGGGCCTTCCACGTGGAAACAAGCGCCGGTCTTCGATACTTCTTTTAATGTTGCGACATAAGGCCGATCCCAGGCGATGAAATGCGTAGGATATTCTGCCGACGGAATCGACCGTTGGGTGCGACGCCGCTCGCCTCGCATCCGTGAGGCGAAACGATCCCGATCGGTGGTAGGGGCCTTGGCGTCGCTCATCGGTTCGCGCCTCCAGGCCGATGGTTGGGCTTGCGAAATAGCTGGATGCGGTCGCGCAGCACGGCTGGATTGCGGGCCATGGTGTTGGCAGTCCCTTCCGATATCCACCCCTGGGCAACGAGCCGAGCCAGGTCGTGCTCCAGCGTTTGCATCCCCATGGTGGCCCCCGTCTCCATCGTCGAGTAGACCTGACTGCTCTTGCCTGTGGCGATGAGGTTGCCAACGGCGGGTGTGACCATCAACACCTCGCTGGCGACGACCCGCCGCCGACGTTTGGGGTTGCTAGCCGCCATACCGGCTGGGCCGTCCGCGATCAGAAGGTGTTGGGCGATGATCGTGCGTAGCACCAGCGAGAGCTGCCGGCGAATGCCTGCCTGTTCGTCGGCCGGGAACACGGAAACCAGACGTTCCAAAGCTCCGACGCAATCCCCCGCGTGCACCGTGGTGAAGACGAGATGGCCTGTCTCGGCCGCGGTGATGGCGGTGCGGATCGTCGCCAAGTCGCGGATTTCGCCGACCAGCACCACATCGGGATCCTGCCGAAGCGAAGCGACCAGTGCGTCATTGAAACTGCCGGCGTCGCTGCCTACTTGCCGCTGATTGATCAAGCTGAGGCCTGGGCCATGTAGGTATTCAATCGGGTCCTCGATGGTGACCAGATGGCATCGGCGAGTCTGATTGATCCGATCGATCAGCGATGCGAGCGTCGTGCTCTTGCCCGCGCCGGTCGGTCCGCACACCACGACCAAGCCATCGGGTAGTTCGCACAGTTGGTACAAGCTCTCGGGCACGCCCAGTTCGGCCAAAGTGCGAAATCGATCTTCGAGGCGGCGTAACGCGATCGCAAGTCGGCCCTGGCGGCGAAAGACGTTGAAGCGAAAGCGCGTGCCGTCAGCGGAAGTCATTGCCCCATCGACCGACCCAGTCGTGCGCAGCGAAGACGGGTCGAAGCCGACCATGAGTTCGTGAGCCATGGTTTCCAGGAATTCGGCCGGCAAAATCGGTGTATTTTCGCGTGGTACCAGTTCACCATGAATTCGGAAGAAAGGCGGTGAACCAGGCGACAGGTGCAAGTCTGACGCATCACGCTGTACGCACTCGACCAACATCTCGACCAGCGAGGGTAGCTTCGATTCGTTGCTTGTGTCAAAGGCGTTCACGTGGGAAATACTCGGACCGATTCGTTGTCCATGGTGTTCGTTGAAAAACTCGGTCGGGCGAAAGACTTTCGCAGGGACGACGCAGCGTACTCACGAAGCCCGCCGCCGACAGGCCATCCGTCCGTAGGCCGCAGCCTGATCACTCGCGTTAGATCCACACCAATAACGTCCATTCGCGTCGCTGGGAATCGTCGAGCCGTTTCATCGTGAGTCCGAGCGGGATCGCCAACACGTTGCCTTGGCTTAGTTCGTACAGGGCGTCCTGCAAATCGTGATACGTCGCATGAAACCGGATACGTCGAACCGTCGGCCTTTGACTTCCTTCGCCCTGACTGATTCGCTGGGCCAACTGATCGAGGGTCACACTAATATTGCCATCTTTGCCTGCGTCGACATCGTTCTCTTCGATAAATGAAACACCGTGCCGAATCATGAGCGCATTCAAGGCTTTGATCCTCTCGTTGCGCTCGGCTGATGCACGCGAATAATTGGTCACCGACTTCCATTCGTTTCGCAAAGATTCGAGGCGTCTCTCGATCGCTTGCACTTCACCCGCCGCGGCTTTTTGTTTTGCCAACACCCCCGCCAACATCTCGGCCGATGGTGCCTTGGCGAGGGCGTCGTCCAGAGCCTTCTGCGCTCGCACTGCCTCCGTGAACCGGCCCCAGCCAAAGTAATAGCCGTTAAGAAAATACACCCCATAGCCCAGCGACAAGATTAGTGCGGGAAGGATCATCGCCAGGATTCGGTCACGGTTCGTCACGGAATGAGTTACTTCTTTTTTTCGAGTTCGACGCGCATCGCCGGCGACGATCTCAAGACGATTTCAAAGTTGAAAGGCCCTCCATCGTCCGTGAGTTGGAGCGCCTGCTTTTTAGCCGATTGAACATCCCAGCCGTCAGCGCGAAGATGACGCGCCAGCGCTTCGGCGAGCTGGTCCGCAGCCGACGCCTCTAGGCACACCCCCTTGACGCTCGGCTCGCCATGATCGTTGTCGATTCCTTTGACGAATAGATCCGCGATGCCGTGATCGCCCAGCTTGTCAAAAAGTCGGCTGAGCCGGCGCCGCTGCGTCTCGACCACGCGTATTGTCTGTTCGAGCTTGTCGGCTTCTTCGGTGAGCTTGGACCTGCGAGCTTCCGTTTCAGAGACATTCTTGACGCCCGCGTCGAACATGGCTTTCGGTTGCAGGGCGAGCTTTGTTTCCGCACGTGCCATTTCCGCCCATCTGCCCAGCCACAATTGATGCGAGATGCACGCCAACAACACAAACGCCGCCAAAGCCATGGCGATCGCGGTCCGCTTTCCTGCCGACATCGGCCTAATCGCGGGACGCACCAAGGGCACGGCTGGTTTGGACTTGGCCAACGCCACAGCCCACGCTTCGAACCAATCCCGGAGCGAAGGTTCGTCGTCGAGTACGATTGTGTCCGCTTCGAACTTCGGGACCATCATGGCTGGCGCGACGAGCGCCAAATCCGCCTCGTTCTGGCCCTGGTGCGCTCGCCAGGATTGCCAATCGCCTTTCCAACGCCCCATCGACGGGTCCGCGTTCGACACCGACACCATGGTCGACCCGCCCTGCCGGCCTCTTAAAAACAGGACCGCATCAGGCCAAAATTCGACTCGACTCCACGCGTCCGAGTTTACACCAAGGCCGTTCGGTACTCCGCCCGGATGGCCGATCCCCGCGAGGCGGCCACCGCTGCTGCGGATGATCTCATCGGCTTGGTCGAGGTCCAAACGGCGCGACTGCACGATCCAGTATCCCTCGCCCGTCGGCAACACCTGGACCCCCGCGACGGCATCCAGGGCGCTTAGGCCCGACATCGTCTCGGCCTCAAAATTCAATGCCGACGCCAATTCGTCTGCGTTCATGCCCAGCGATGCTCGCCCCAAGGTCAGCGTCTGCGTCCACAGGTCGCTGCAAAGCACGAAGACCCGGCCGGCGCGACGTGGACCCAGCGTCAACGCCGATTCGATCAAGAAAGGCCATTCCTGCACATCAGGCCGAGGCTGGGACCAAAGCCCGACGACCTCGCCCCGCCGTGCGACATCCGCGCGTGCGACGACACTGCGCGTGATGAGGACAATCGTGAACGTAGGCCGAGCGGACATAAAAAACCTAACGAGTTATTGAATATCGAGGAATAGATTCTTAGAGACGCCACCTTCTAATAGATTCATGTAAAGGATGGAGCTTTTTCGTGGCGATTGGTAGGCTCGCAGGGCCACGGTACCAATGGGTAGGTTCTCCATCAGAAATGCATAACCTCTCTCCTTAATCGCAGTCACCACGATTTCCTTCACGCCACTCGCCTCGCCCAGATGGGGATAATATGCTCGCACTTCGACCGGGTTCGTTGCCTCGGTGCTATCGACATTGTCAACAATCGCACCGGCGATCGCGCCTGTACGTGGCATCCACGTCGCATCGGTTCGCATCGAAAGGTTGTAAGGCGCGGAAAGTCCGCCATTCGACTGAACGCCCTCCACCAGCGTCGTATTCGGGATCAAAAGGCTGTTGAACGGATTGCCCCATCCATCCAGGAGTCGATACTTCAGGAGCGGCGGATTCTTCGGATCTGGCAACGGTGTCATTTTAAGGTAGGGGCCTCGCCAGCCGGCAAAGAGAATCACATCCGGGTCGGACAGGGGGCTTCGTTTTTGATGCAGTAAGTTTACATTGCTTGGCGTCGTCCACAATTCGGCAAGCATCGTTTCGGGATCGACGCCTATCACTTGAGGCGGCCGACCCATGTCGGCAAGAAAGCCACTGCTGCCGGCTGGTTGCGAAGGATCGCCCAAGACCGCGATGTGCAGATGGTCCAGTTGTTTTTTGGTAGCCTCGTACCGAGTTTGCTCGCCGATCATTTCCGTGGCCTGGATCGCCACCAGCGTGAGGATCGAGAGAATCGTGAGCACGATCACGAGTTCCAAAAACGTCAAACCCGCACGTTGGCCCGGGCGATTTGTGCACCTCGCGGGAGGGCGGTTTGCACGCATTTGGAAAACAGGCAGGAGCCATTTCATGGGTATTCATCCTGCACCAGGAGGAATAGTAGTAAGTCGTTGCCCCGTTCGTTGGGCAAATTGGGCTGCAGGGATGTCGGCTTGGTGGGCATCAATCGGTCGGCTCGGGTTTCGAGCACGCTGATCGGCCGATCTTGAACGAAGCCCGACGGGGGACCGGCGGATACAAGACGAATATACTTCGATCGGATCTCCAGTGAATCGAGCGTCGCAGGCCATTGCACCACGACCGGATTGAGCCACGCATCAAGAAAAGCAGGTTTATCGTCTCGCCCATACGGTGCGAACGACCCATGCAAATTCGTCGACCGAAACGTCGTCGGCGTCGACAGTAGATAGGGCCCACGCCAGCCTCGGCGTGTTACGGGATCGTAGGAGATTGCTTTGCCGTCGACTCCTTTCGGCGCGATTTGTAAGTCCACAAGCGAGTTTGGCATCCCGGTCGCTTGGGTCGTTTCTGGTGGGCCGGTCGGGTCCCCCAAATCCCGGACCACGGCAATCCCCTTCATGTCCTGGTAGTAACGCAACACGGCTTCGCGTAAATTTGTGAGTTGGTGCGGCGTGAGCTGTGTCGTTTGCATTTCGCGGACGCCTAAATCACCGATCGGAATCACCACGGCGGCCAAGGCGATGAGAATAGCCAACACCGCGATCAATTCCATTAAGGTCACGCCGGGACGTTTCAAGGTGAAGCAGTCATTCGATGGACTTGCATAATTAGGTTTCATGACATCGCTAGTTTGTTCGAAAACGATTGACACGAAATATCGTGTGCCGACACCTTTAATTATCAAGGAGTTTTCCTTGTTTTCAAGCATTTTTCCAATGCGCCGCATCCGAATTCGTTGCGAGACAACGATACATTCGCGGTAGGAATATTAGTTAACTTTTGATTCAAAAAAATAATGGATAACAAATCTCCATATTTCCCAAGGGATCGTTGATTTTTCGCTCGTCATGATTAGAATTTTGGATACGTCACATTGATCGACCTTTCGTCTTTCCTTGGAGTCGGTTCATGATCTATCGCGAATTTCCCTCGTCGAATCGTCGTCCCGCACTGACGTTGCTCGAACTCGCGGTGGTCCTGGTGATCCTTGTGGCGTTGGCGGGCATCGTCGTTCCGCTTCTGCCCAACATGCTCGGCCGAGCCGAGACATCGTCAGGAGCCACGAATCAGTCCGAAATCATCAAGTGGGTGCAAACCTTTGAACAAACCCACTCGGGCTATCCGCGTGATTGGGATGCCCTCACCGATGGCTCCGCGAAAGTTGGTTATGTCCGCGGCGGTGGCGATCTCATCCTTGACGCTGGCCTGACTGCTGGCGAAGCCAATGCCCTTCTCGCGGTGGGTGTGAATCGCCTGCAAAAGATGGTCGATGGCCCCATCGGAATTGGCACGCCACCCAACCATAAAACCTTCGATCCCTACACCGACCCTGACTTCATCACGAATGGCGTGATCCCCACGGCAGCCACCAGGCTTGTCAGTCTCACCCTGACAGGCCAACGAAAGCTCAACCTGCTAATGGATGGTACGACCACGGGCGGCAAGTTCGTGGTCTTCGGCTTTGGCAAACGTACGAACTTGGTGGGCAAAGTCGTCGCCTCGGCTCCCGTCGTCTTTCGAGAAGATGGCACAAAATCTCCAGACCAGGTTTACTCGCGTTACGGAGTCGTTTTTCAAGTCAGCAACCCCGCCGGCCTAGCCCTCGAACGTGCTCGCTTCGTGGGCACCTGCAACTTCAAGGAAGACGGCATCTACACCGTCGATGACGACCTCGAAGATTACTACAAGCTCAAGAGCAATGGCCTGTAACTTCCACACTTACTGTCGGGTGGGTGAAACTTAATCGGTGAAACCCACCCTGGCTTTGCACAATACGTTGTTCCTCAGGTTCGACGGAATCCAAGGTGAAACCGGGACCCGAGTTTACAATGCGGCGTCAACGTTGAAGTTGCGGTGGGCTACGCTATGCTCCACCCACCCTACGGCAAATTCACTTGGCATTTTCTGTTCCCGATCCATTAGGTCACTACTCTAGTTTCCCACCAGTGGGCGTTCGTCCTTCAAGCGATTCCACCATTCCCGCGTGTGCATGCTAACCGTGGACAGGCCGAAGTCATGGAAAGCGATGGTGCCCATGAAGCGTGCCTTCGACATCACCTTCTCCGTGCCGTTGAAATCGCGTTTCACCATATAAACCGCGGCGAAGGGCATGTAAAACGTAGCCGGATCCTCCGCCTTGGTATCAGCGAAGTGATAGGGCGGCTCCGTGGCCAGGTTGCGGAAAAGCGTGCACGGCTTGTTCAGACCGAAAATCACATAACGATAGTTCCCCGTATCGGTTCCTGTGCCGGTGTAGGGCAGGCCCGCTAATTTCGCTCCAGTGGAAGTTACCACGGCATAATTCAACGTCGTAGACACAGTAGCGAATGTTGGTGGCGTGTTCTGACTGACGTTGTAAGGCCAAAACGACGGATTCCAGTCGCCGCCCGCATCTTCGACGGGCTGGGCGACCTGTGTCAGGCCAGCCTCGGTCAGGGCTGCCACTTCCGCAGCGGTCAACGTCCCTGCTTGAAACGATGCAGCCGCGTATTCCCCATCGGATCCCGTCATAACTCGGCTGAAGAGCGTACCGTCTGCTTTGACCAAATTATCCATCCGGTTCGGAATTTCCGAGTACAAGGCCTCGTACGTCTGCATGATTTTGTCGAGTTCCGAAATGGTGGCCGTGCACGAGGCGACGTTCGCCCGATGGATCATGTTTGGGATCACCATCACAATGATGCCCGTGACCGCGACCAACACCGACAGCACCACGACCAATTCCATCAGCGTAAGCCCAGCTCGGTGGGCTCGGACCTTGCGATCCAACATCGAAAATCCCCCATTCGAAACCAAGGCGAAGCCAGGCGAAGCAGGTGCCTTACAAACTCCGCGTGGGGGCAATTGTAGGTCGGCGACGGTTTGCCGGTAATACGAATTTCAAAAAAATAGTACGAACTGGCTTCCCGCCGAATCGGCCGATTCATCCTGACGAAGGCAAAATGCTCCCTGAAAGCCCGTGATCATCGGCAACGAGCCGCGATGGAGGAGCGGGTCTCAGGGAGCTGGGTGAGCTCGAATCCTGCAGTTGCGGCAGGGACTCCGCTTTCAAATCCTGGATTTGTTTTGTCCCAAGTAGGAGCATTATTTCTCGCTTCGCGTCGTGTAGCTCAAGCTCAACAGGGCGAACGCGGTGCATAGATCCGGATTATCCTCAGCAAAGGTCCGTTCGCCTGGATTGGTCCAGCTGCCATTCGCATTTTGCATGGCACGGAGTTTCTCAAAGACCTCATTCCGCCAAGCATGCTTTGTGCCCTTGGCGTCGACGAAGGGATCTTCGCCAAACGTGTGCAAAGCTTTGGTCATGGTGTGGTAGTAATAGAACAGGCCCGATTTTCCCATCCCCGGGTTTTCCTCGAGCGTGTAATGCCGGCGACACCAGTCGACGCACGCTTTCACGCGTGGATCATCCTTGGAAATTCCAGCGTAGAGAAACGACTTTAAACCGCTGTAGGTCATCCCACCCACGGATCGCAGGCCACCGTTCGCGGTGCGGTGTCGACCGTCTTTGGGTTCGAAGGGGTTGTAGATGAAGCCACCTTTGTCGTCGTCCGTGGTTTTTTTGGCATAAGCCTGGTCGTTGGATTCCCCCGGCAAGTTTTGGCAGCGGCTGATGAACTTGAGCGCGTTTTTCAGGGCAGGGTCATCTTTTGAAACCCCCGCCGTCACCAGGGCTTCGACGGCGAAACCGGTGTTGGAAAGGTCGGGCCGACTTTTACCGTCGTAACCGAATCCGCCGAATGCGGTGTTCGACTCGTCCGCTTCCGTTTGAATTCTCTTGAGAAAGTTGGAGCCGTTCTTGATGACGGAATCGTACTTGCCGCCTTTGTTCGCTTCTTTAAACGCCATCAGCGCGACGCTGGTCGTGTAGTTGGCCAGGAATTTACTGTAAATGCCGCCGTCTTTTTGAACTTGGCTTTCCATGAACTTCAGGCTTTTTTCGATCATGGGATCGTCGGGCGAGGTTCCCGATCGAATGAGGCCGGCAACGACCAAGGCCGTGATTCCCGGCCCAGCCAACTTGGGCGAAAAGCTACCATTGTCGTTTTGGCTGGATTTGAGAAACGCAGTCGCCTTTTCGACGACCTTTTGCATCTCCTTCGTGCTCGGCTCACCAGGCTGGCCCGCCCACGCCGGCGATGAAACGAAAACACCTGCGATGAGCAAAAAACCGCAACGGATGCTCCTCATGAATTCTCTCCACACGGCGGAATAGTTTTCGGAATTGCAACTTCGAGGCTTCGGCGCCCCGAAGCCTCGATAGCCGACGGAATCGGCAACTTGAGGAAATATTGTAGCAGAAGCATACGGAGGTTTGATCCGCCTCAGCCTGGGTGAAAAGTACTTCTGAAACCCACCCTCGCTTCGAACCTATTGTCCATCCGCGTTTTTTCGGACTTCAGGAAAGAATCACGGTTTCATGGTCAAGAAAAAAGTTCAACCTCGAAGCCAAGGTGGGTTACGCGAGTACGCATCACTTGCCCTACGTCTGCCTATGCAAGCAATCCGTTTAGGAATCGGATCAATCCTGGCGAGAACCATTGGGCAGCGATTCGTTAAACTGCTGTTGCGTGTAGTCGGAGGTTCGACCGTAGGGGTCGATGACGCCGACGAGCGTGGCGCGTTCACCCGTGGCATAGACCTGAAAGACGGCAATAAATCGGCCGTAGTATTTTCCGTCTCCACCAGGATAGATTGGGGCGTTCATCACCGTTTTGCCGATGGCGAGATTCTTGGGACCGAATCCAAGGGCTACCAATTTGCTTGTCGCCGGAACGCCGCCGGGCATAAGTTTGGCAGAGAGAGAGCCTGCGGTCGCTCCCATCGGGGCTGGCAAGATTCCGTTCCAAGGAATGACTTCCGCAATGTTCACCGTACCGGTCAGCGTTCTTTGCGAAGTCGCAGAATTGTTGGAATTCAAAACTGCGGTGTCGTGGTCGAAAACGTAATCGAAACCGCATCGAGTAAAGGAACGGAGGAATTCGGCACCAGTGGCGTTCGTTAGTGTTGTTACTTGAAGCTGGTCTTCCAGGCGAGTGCCATCAGCACCGGCGTAAGGAAGGCCGATCGTTTGCGTGTTCGCGTCCGATGGAACGGCTTTGTAAATGTCAGTGCCGCCCGTGGTGATCAACGAATCCATACCCTGCGGAAATCGCTTTTGCAGCGTGAAGTAGAGTTCGATGTTATTCGCGATTTCCTGTTGGTTGGCGGCGGAGGTGGCCATGTTGGTGGAGCGTGTGAGCATCGATACCAGAGGAATCGCCAAACCCGCTAAGGCAGCGATGATGATTAACACCACCACGAGTTCGATTAATGTGAAACCAATACGCTGGCGATTCGATTGGCGACGAGTCAACATAGGTCGCAGCTCCTGGGGAAAAGTGAACTTCGCGGTGAAAAAGACGTTGCGAACGTAGAACAGCACGAATTGTGCCAAGCTGAAAAGGCTGCATTTGGCCTGGATTTTCCCTGTTTTTCGTGGGTTTCCGATTCGCGAGTTCTAAACTTTGGCTATTTTTTCACCGGTCGCGGTCAATAAATAGCCGTGCGTCGGCGGAGGCGCCTGTAGGCGAAGGGGAAAAAAGAATCATCGGAAACGAAGCTTACCGTTTAGATGTCGCCGCATCCCAAGAAATCCCAACCGTCCACCGACCTCAGCAAGAATTTGAACGAGCGCGGAAGGGCATGCGAAGTGCCTGGTCGCTTTTCGCTTGCCACTCGCTTCAAACGCAATCGGAAGTTGAATCTTCTGCCGAGCCACGTGTTCTCGGAACCTTGCAAGGTGTTCGCAGGCGTGGAGCCTCGCCTTGCCGAAAAGTCAAAAAATGTAGTGAACGAAGTTCGAAGATTGCAGGGAAAGTTTCTCGATTCGTCGGGTGATGCTTCTTTCACGACGATCAAGCGATCTGCTTGGGGCCGATACGGGAAGCTTCAATTCAGTCCGATCGTTTGGCGGCGCAAAACCGAGGCATCGAGTTTATCAGGTAACGGTGGAAAGCTCAGCCCCTCTCGCTCCGCGATAAGCCAAACTGCGGATTGGTCCAACGCTAACCAAAAGTTGACGTTCGGCAAATTCTTTCCACCCGATTTTGCGAAGTGGCTCACGGATTCCTTGAACGCCTTATTGAATGACTTTTGATCCTGGTCCATCACGGATTGCCAGGCAGCGTACAAGAGTTTGGTCGGTTTGGATTTCGCCGCCCGAACGCTGGTTAAAATCTGTTCGACGTTCGTCATTGGCGTGGGGGCAAGTTTCGAGGCGATGCATAGGAACAACTGCTGGTACGAATCATCGATTAGGCCACCCTGAAACTCCGCCTCGATCGTCGCATCGAACCATGAACAAATCTTGGCGACTTCTCCCCACTTTCCGGTTAGGCCACCAAGCAGAAGTGCTTTCTGCAGCACACCAAACCAAGAAAGAGCGCGATCGGGTCGGGATTTATCCAGGCGGATCGAGTCGTTTTCACATTTTCTCCACCAGTCTCCAAAAAAGTATTCCACGGCACGGTCGACACCTTGCTCGAGCATCGGCTTGAGGTTGGGTATTGGACCGTATCCCAGGTGTTCCAGGCTCGCGTGAATGACGATATCTTCGAACTGCATGAAGCGCGGGAATTCCTGGTTGGGTTTTCCCTGGGCGATGTGCGTGGCACTATTCTCCATTCCCATGGCGACGGCCTTCATCACCTCGTCCAGGGGATCATGCAGATTTAGACCCAACATCTCGTGCCGTTTCATGCCTTGGCTCCTCGGTTCGGCCCCCTGGTCTATTCTCCGCCATTAGACCATGGGAGACGGTTCGACACCAGTTGCTCGTGAAATGCGTCCGTGTCTGGGTCGTGAGAAGTTTCTACGGCGTGATTCGATTTGGCGAGTTTCACGGTTTTGTATGGGCAGGGAAGGGATAAAGCGAGGGCCCCCGTGCACGTTGCCGAAAAACCACGGGGAAGGGGAGCGATCGATACGAAAGCAAATAGGGAACCCCTTTATTCGCTCGAATCGCTTCCGCACGTGCGTCACGGCTCGTGGTCTGGATTTCATAGGCGGGGGGGCCCCGTAAAACATCAGCGAGAGACGCTCATGCCGCGTGGGGAATTCGCAAAGGATCGCCTCGTTTTCCTCCAGTTGGGTCACCACGGAACCGAGCGAGACCTACGTGGGGTCGTTTATCTTGGCTGACCACCTCCCAGGACGCTGCCACCGTTCGATAGGTCAGCCAAAGTAAAACGCCTGCCCCGACGATCGGTGCCCCGGCCCCTTCCTGCGTTTGCTTCGACAGCAGCCCATGCAGTGCGAACGGCGTCAGTTCAAGGACGCGCGTCTTGCCGGCATCGACGAAAATTGGAACCTTGTCCGGATCGAGCGTTTTGTGTTCGGCCAATAGCGAGCCGTAGTTGGCCGGATTCTTCGCGACCTCGCCCCAATGTTCGCTGCGTTGGATCAAACCCCGGAACAGAGCCGGCGCCCAGCCGTTCTGCTTGATCTCCTTCAGATTCCGCGTCAGGGCCGAGAAATCGTTGCTCGACAGATTGCAGCGACAAAAGCGATCGTGCGTCGTTTCCATCTCGCCTTTGACCACGTCCCGCATTTTGCGTTCGATGCTGGTCAGGTTCGCTTCGATGCCGGCCAAGCGATCCGAGTTGCCGCGATTCATGGCTCGTTCGAAATTTTTTCGATGACCCCGACAGCATCGCCGACCAACGGGACCTTTTTGAGCCGCGCGATTAGAGTTTCGTTCGCCACCGTGTTGACGGAAAAACTTCATCGGCAAGTCTCCCCCAGCGACGGAGATGCGATTCGAGTACGTCTTTCAGCGTGTTCGAAGATTATACGTCTCGCAAACGGCGCGATTTCAATCGAAATGAAATTGAGACGGAAATGGAATTCGCGGGGCCGTCGTTATCAGGCTCAGAGGGTGAGGCCACGAGGGTCCGAAAACTTCCGCGCAAAAAGGGAGAATGGACAGGCTTTGGGATCTCCGCGAGGCGCAACCCGCCCTCCTTTCGGAGGGCGGGTTTTTAGCCGATTGCGACGCGGGTCGCGGCAAATGCTATGCGTTACACTTCCCAGTACGGTTTCAAGCCGGCCGCCAACATCAAGGCTCGCTTGACGGCGACTTCAACCAGTTTCACTTTGTATCCGTTTTGGCTCAACGGTTTGGCACCCTCCGCCGCCGCTCGGCCCGCGGCGGTCGCGGTCGCCTCTGTTACCTCGCGATTCTCCAACGCTCGCATTGCCGCTTCCGCGATGTACGGAGTGGGAGCGACATGGCCCAATACGATCTTCACGCCCGTTGCCTTGGCGTTGTTGCGTCCACCTTGGAATGCGACCGCCGCCTGCACCGCCGGCCAATCGTGCGATTGCTTGTGACGAACTTCGTAGCTGGCGGAATGGGTGTTGGCGACGACCGGAATCGATACGGACACCAGCACTTCATTGGGTGCCAAGTTGTGTTCGCGTTCCGTTGGACCAGAGGGAGCGCGAAACAGTTTCGCGACTTCCATCGAACGACGGCCCTTCGCGCCCTGAATGTCTGCTGAGGCGCCCAGAGCAATCAAGCCAGGTGCGAGGGTGGACGGATGCACGATGACACAACGATGCCCCTGCGTGAAGATGGCGTGGTAGCGATTTTCGCCATCGAGCGCGAAGCAGCGTGGCCCGCCTTTAAGCAGGCAGTTGGTGTGTTCGTCGCGAAAGTACCAGCAGCGGTTGCGTTGGCACAGGTTGCCGCCGAGCGTGCCCATGTTGCGAAGCTGCGGACCACCGATCTGGCCCGCGGGCGTGGTGACGGCAGCGAACAGACGGCGTAAATCGGCATGGGCCGCGATCTCGGCCAGCGTGACGCCCGCGCCGATCGATGCCGAGCGTTCGCCGACGTTAATGGTTTTGAGCCCGGCGATGCCCGTCAGGCTGATGACGCGGGTGGGCTGAGCGATGTATTCCTTTTGCAAGTCGAGCAAGTCGGTGCCGCCGGCGAGCAATTCGGTGTTGCCCCAGCGTGCCTCCAAAAGCCCGACGGCCTGCTCGGACGTCGTCGGGCGGAAGTAGGTGAAGTTTTTCATGAGGGTGACTCTTTATAGAGAATAATATTCTTGTATTTATCTAGCCGTGGTAGGGTGGGTGGAGTGTACTCACGCAACCCACCGTCGTCGCGAACTCGACTTCGTTCTTCGTTTTTCCCGGTTCGACTTGCAGACGATTTCGTCGAGGCGGTGGTGGGTTTCGGGGGTACCCTTCACCCACCCTACGGTACGTCTCATCCAGGTTTACCGACGATTCGCGAGAGCCGCCAAGACGCGTTCGGGCGTGAACGGTGCGTTGGGCACACGCACGCCGAGGGCGTTGAAGACCGCATTTCCCAACGCCGCCATAGTCGAAATCGTGGGAGGCTCGCCGATGCCGATCACGCCACGTTCGGGCATGTCCATCATGTGAACATGAATGTTGGGCATGTCGGTGATGCCGCCAAGCTTGTAGAACTCCATGTCCGCGTTAACCTGTCGGCCGGTTTGGCGATCGTAAATGCACTCTTCGAACAGGCCGTAGTTCACGCCCATGATCACGCCGCCGGCGACTTGCGATTCGCAAGCGAGCTTGTTGACGACGAGCCCGCAGTCTTGAACGGCCCAGACATTCGTGCATCGAACGACGCCGGTTTCGGTGTCGACTTTGACTTCGACGACCTGGACGCCGCCGACGCCCTGGTTGGAAAGTTGCGTGCGCCAGATCGCATTGAGTTTGGCGTCTTTTTGCAGTTCCTGTGCGGTGGGCCAATCGCCGGTTTGTTGAACGGGAGTCATACCGAGGCGGGAACAGGCTTGGCGCCACGGAATGCGTTGGTTGTTGGCGGCCCGATTGACGACATGGCCTTCGGCGATGGAGAGATCTCCCGGTTGGCAGTTGAGCCGAGGTGCGATGGCGGCGAAGAGAGCGTCGCGTGCCTTTTCGGTAGCCAAGAGAATGGCTGGCGAAGTTCCCGGGCACGTGGTCGATCCACCCGATCCGGTGGAAGGGCCATGCGTGCTGTCGCCGAGTTCGACGGTGATATCGGTCGGGTTGAGGCCCAAGATTTCCGCAGCCACGATCGCCGTTACGGTCCGCTGAGCCGTTCCCAAATCTTGCGAGGAAGATTGGACCAACACCGAGCCGTCGGCACTGATGGTCACTTTGGTGGGATTCGCGGGTCCACCGCCGCCACCCCACGTGTGAAGGCCCATACCGATTCCGGTCTTGATGGGTCCTGCCTCGCCTTTGCCGGGCGCGTGCCAGCGTTGCGCCCAGTTGCACATCTGCCGAATCTGTTCGATTTGGCGCGTGTAGATCGTATTTCGTAGAGCCAAGAACGAGGTGGCGGGATTGTTCGGAACATTCTCTGGAAGGTTGCGAAGCCGAACTTGCATCGGATCCATGGCGAGTTTGGCCGCCAAGTCGTCGATCGCCCATTCGGTGAGCATGCAGTTCTGCGGGTGCCCGGGCGCTCGCATCGCTCGTGCGGTTTGTGCGTTGATCCGTGTCACGCGATGTTTGCGTTTGACGAATGGAATGCCCGAATAGACGTAGGGCAGCAAGCCGAAGTTGACCGTAGCGCCGCGACCGATGCCCGAGGAACCGTAGCATTCCACCTCAAAAGCGCGGATTTGGCCCTGTGCGGTGGCGGCGATTTTCACGGTGCCAAAGGCGCTGGGCCGGGTCCCGCCGACGGTGACTTCCTCGGCTCGATCCAACATCAATTTCACCGCACAGCGAGCTTTTTTCGCTAATTCCGCCGCCGCGATGCCTTGGATGTCAGGACCAAACTTCGAACCAAACCCGCCGCCCATATGCTGGGTGATGCATTTGACTTTCGTGGCGGGCATTTTGAAATGCTGCGCCAAGACGTTCGCGGTCGTTGGCACTGCTTGCGTGGATGCCCAAACGGTAAGTTCATCCTGCGCCTGGTTCCATTCCGCCACCAGCCCGTGCGATTCGAGGCACTGGTGGGCGATGATTTGCGCACCGTAGGTTGCCTCGTTGGTTTGGGCGGTGCCCATGTAGGCTTGTTGGTCGAACATCGCCGTGGTGAAATCGCCGGCTGCAATGATATTGTTCGGTCCCGCGCCGCCACACGTGTTGCGGTCGGAAGTGAGCGATTCGCTTTCCTTGACATAATGGGGAAGGACTTCCCATTCCACTTTGATGGCGCGAAGGCAATCTTCGGCGTGTTCCTCGGTATCGCCAGCGATGGCGACGATTTCGGCGCCGGCCCAGAAGACTTCTTCGTTCGGCTTCACTAATAAGTGGACCGCTTTGAAGCCAGGCGTTTTTTCCGCGGCACTCGTGTCGATCGCTTTCACCCGAGCATGCGCATGCGGACTCCGCAGGATGCGGCCATATGCCATGCCAGGGCGGTTGATATCGAAACTATATTTTGCTCGACCCGTCGCTTTCACAGGCCCATCCAGGCGCTGCACCTTCGTGCCGAGCAATCGGCGTTGTGTTGGCCAAGGCATGCGTTAGCTCCTTCGTTGCTGATTGCACAGTGAATAGATGGCGTCTCGCATTTGTTCGTAGGTGCCACATCGGCAAATATTTCCCTGAAGCCCTTTTTCCACCTCTTGGGGCGTCGGCTTCGGATTGGCTTCGAAGACGGCCTTCATGGCCACCACGAAGCCCGGCGTGCAAAAGCCGCATTGTTGAGCATCGAAGCGGTGAAACGCGGCGGGGATCGCGTCGAGCTTTTCGCCCTGGACGAGGCTCTCGGCCGTGCGAATCGTTTTTCCCTGGGCTTCCACGGCCAGCATGGTGCAGGCGTAGATCGGCTTGTTATCTATTAGCACGGTGCACGCGCCGCACGACGCACGGTCGCAAACCCTTTTGCACCCGGTGACATCGAGATAATTGCGTAAGGCATCGAGGAGCGTGACACGCGGTTCGACCGTGGCGGTCATGTCTCGGCCGTTAACGTTGAGGGTGATTTTGAGGGCGTTAGGGCCCATGGCGGGCGGAGCATTCGCGGGAGCTTGCGCCGCCTCGGCCTGCCCTGCCGCACCTGGCGCGACCACGGGTAGGCCCGTGAGCGCCGACGTCGCCGCCGCCACACCGCCGCCGTGTAAAAAATCTCGTCGCGACCATCCGCCTCGCGATTTGTCTTGGTCACTCATGAATGGTTCTCCCAGGAGAATCCGATAAATCCGCGAGGCGACCATGCCGCCTTTGCCGCGGAGGGACTTTCAATCTCGGGCCGATTGTAAGGACGCCTCGCGTGGACCTCAAGCGTTTTGTCAAAAGAAATTCGGCGATCTCGATGCCTGGTTGGCCGGATGGCAAGATGGGTGGCATGTTCTCGAACCATGAGAGAACGAAAGAGGGTGGGAAAGGAACGATTATCGCGTCTGCTCGAACGTGGATCCTGAACAAATCATGTGAGTGTCACTCTGGTGCGGAGAATTTTCAAAAAAATTCAAAAACCGATGCACGAAATCGGTTCAAAGGCCCCACATATATTGGTGAAGCTTTCGATTGCCTTTTTTGGAGTTTCGTCGATGCGTTTGACGTTGCGAACGTTGCTTTCTTACCTGGATGACACGCTCGAGCCCGCGCAGGCGAAGGCGATCGGCCAAAAATTGGCGGAAAGTGAGACGGCCCAGGAACTGGTGGAGCGTATTCGACAGGTAAGTCGCCGTCGTCGGCTGACGACTCCACCCCCCACGGGACCCGGGGGCATCGATCCGAACACGATCGCTGACTACCTCGATAACGAAGTCACCCCAGAGCAGGCGCAGGAAGTGGAGCAAATTTGCCTCGCCTCGGATGTCCATTTGGCCGAGGTGGCGGCATGCCATCAAATTTTGACCTTGGTATTGGGCGAACCCGCTTTGATTTCACCGGCCGTCAAGGAACGCATGTACCGCTTGGTGAAGGGGCCTGCTTCCATCCCGAACCGGAAGCCCGCCAAAGACCGCTCCAAAGACGATTTCGACCTTTCTGGCGATTACACCGGCCATATCGAAGATGACGACGATGCTGGTCGAGGCTCGGCTCCGGGGGTGGGCGCGGGGCTTCGCTCGGATTTCGCCCTGATCGTCGGCGGGTTGGCGGCGGTGGTGTTGCTGGGCATGGCGCTCGTGCTCATCCTTAGCGGGACTGGCCCGTTCGGAGACGATAAGAACCGCGTCGTGGTCACCGATCCCAAGAAAGGCAAAAAAGACCTCGATTCGTCGAACATCGACAAAAAAACCGACGAAACCAAAAAAATCGACGACGGTAAAAAAGACGACCTCGGCAAAAAGACGGACGAAAAAGTCGACGGCAACGACGTGAAATCCCCAGAGGTCGAAAAGAAAACGGACCAGAAAAAAACCGAAGAAAAGAAAATCGACGACAAGAAAATCCCCGAGATAAAACCCGCCGCCATCGAGCCTGGCGAAGTTCCATTCGAACCGCCTTCCGACAAAATCGCCTTCGTGGGAAAAATCGAGGAAAGTAAGGGACCAATTGCGCTCTTCCAAATCGGCGCCAAAGGCGATTGGCAAAAGTTGGGTGGCAAATTTCGCGACGTCGCCACCAATCGCCCTCTCATGAGTTTGCCAGGTTGCCGCAGCACGGTGACGTTGGCGAAGAATGTTCGGCTTGATGTTTGGGGGAATCTTCCGGAGTTTTGGCCGAACATTTACGAGTCTGCGGTCATCTTACATTCGCACGATAAGTTGGACCTCGATGTCTCGTTGCTGCGTGGCCGAATCGTTGTCAGCAATATGAATGAGAATCGGCCGGTGACGATTCGCGTTCGTATCGAGAATCCAGCATTCGTAGGAAAGCAAGATTACGCGGATGTTCAGCTTGAGAAACAGGGTGAGGTCGCTTTGGAGCGGTGGTTTTATTACCCGCGCAACGAAGGATTTTTCGACGATCCACGTGATCCGGGCCGAAAAGGGCCCATCACCGATGTGGTTGCCATCGCATTGAAGGGGATGGCACGGTTCAAATCCGGCGACGTGACCGTGGCGATCTCGCCCAACACCGGCATTCTTTGGAATAATCAGAAAGGCTTGGGGGATCCATTTACCTTGGGTGGAAAACCTGCCTGGGCGGAGGGAGTTGGCCAACCGGCCCAAAATGTAGATGCGAAGGTGTTTGCCGAGTCCATCAAGTTCCGAGACGAGATGCTCAAGATCCTCGGCTCGCGCGAAGTTTACGTGGCACTTGCCGAGTTGCTGAATCGGAAGGAAGCTGCGCCGCGTCAGTTGGCGCTTCGCTGTTACGGTGCCCTGGGGGATTTGCCTCGCTTGCTGGAGGCGTTGGAACAAGAGGAAAAGCCCGAGTTGCGCCTGTGGGCGATCGACGTTTTACGCAACTGGATCGCGGCCACGCGCGATAACGACTACAAGCTGGTGGAGGTGCTTGAGCCCAATTATCAGCAGAATGGGTCCAAGATTATTTTGGAACTTCTGCATAGCGTCTCGGAAACCGATTCGCAAAAACCGGAAACGTATGAACGCCTGATTGAGTTTTTGGATAGTCCGCATTTGGTGATCCGTGAATTGGCGGCTTGGCATTTGTACAAGATGGTTCCGCAGGGGAAAAGCATTCCGTGGTCTGCGGCCGCTCCTGCGCCCCAGCGACAGGCGACACAACGCATCTGGACACAGTTGATCCCTCGAGGTCGTCTGCCCGGCGCCACCGTCCCAAAATCGGCAACGCCTGCGAAAAAGTAATCCAAAGGTCGGCCGGATCCACCCACTGCCGACTAAACCGAGCCTTAGGGCGTCTCGGCCTTTGCCGATCGTTGTTGAAGAAAGATCCGTAGGAATGAATTGGGTGTGAAAGGAAAAAAAGAAGGTTACCAACGATGGAGGTGGCCAGCGGTAGCCCGGAATCCTAAAAAATGAGTTCAACGCCGGAGTGGCGGAATTGGCAGACGCGCCAGGTTGAGGGCCTGGTTGCCGTAAAGGCAGTGCAGGTTCAAGTCCTGTCTCCGGCAGTAAGCACGATAAGGACTTAGGGCGATTCGACCCTGAGTCCTTTTTCGTTTCCCAATGCGGATGGGGGGCATTTAGGGGGCAGAATTGGGTTTGGGTTGGAATTGCGTCGCTTGTCTTCGGTGAAGTGAGAATCCTAAAATTCTTCACCTTTTGGAGGACGCAACCATGGCTTGGCTTGAACAACATCCCACGTCGGGTCGGTTCAAAATCTGCTTTCGATGGGGTTCGAAAAAGCGCAAAAAGTCGCTCGCAACCAACCTTCGAAACGAAGCGGAAGCGGCGCTTCATCGCTTTCAGGAGAACCTCGATCTTGTCGAGCGCGGCCGACTCGATTTTCCCCCGGACGCCGACATCGGCACATTTTTGCTTTCCGACGGCAAACTGACCGAGAGCCCGAAGTCAAAAGCCCAAATGGCGGCGACAACCTTTTCAGACCTGCGCGATGGATACCTGGAAGTCCACGCCAATGGAGCGCTGGAGAAAAGCTCGCTGGCGACGATTCAGATGCACCTTCGTCATCTTGAAGCAACTCTCAATGGCTCTTTCGTAATGAAGAACCTTCAACTCTCTCATCTTCAACAACACGTTACACGTCGGACAGCAGCAAAGGGAGTGAACGGAAATCCCTTGAGTGCAGCCACGATCAAGAAGGAAGTCGCGAGCCTTCGAGCGGTTTGGAATTGGGGCGTGGCGATGAATTTGGTCGTTGGACCATTCCCGAATCGCGGGCTGCGATTTCCGAAGACCAAAGTAAAGCCACCGTTTCAAACCTGGCAGGAAATCGAAAGCAAAATTGGGCTCGTCACGAAAGATTCAGAAAAAAAGGAACTTTGGGACAGCCTTTATCTAACGTTACCAGATATTGAAGAGTTGTTGAAACATGTATGCAAGGCTGCAATGCACGGCTTCGTCTATCCGATGTTTTGTTTCGCCGCCTACACGGGGGCACGGCGCGGTGAAATGATGCGTCTGCGATGGCAAGACATCGACTTCGTGTCGGAATCGGCGATGCTTCGAGAGAAAAAGCGGGCCAAGGGTCGGGAAACGAGTCGGCGCGTTCCGCTGTCGGGGCAAATCGTTCGGGTATTGCGCGAGTGGAGTTCGGAGCACCCGGGCGGACCATTCGTATTCTCGCAGCCGCTTGAGATGCCGCGAAGCCGGGTCAAGCCGGCGGATTTCACGGAGCTGACACGCAACGAAGCGCACGATCATTTCCAGCGAACATTGGCGGGAAGCAAGTGGCGGGTTCTTCGTGGCTGGCACGTTTTTCGTCACTCATTCATCTCGAATTGCGCATCGGTCGGGGTTGATCAGCGGATGATCGATGAATGGGTCGGGCACCAGACCGAGGAGATGCGCAAGCGATACCGCCATTTGCTTCCCAGTTCGCAGCATGCGGCTTTGCGGTCAGTTTTTGGCGGGAACTAGCCCCTCGTTGCGATACCGTTGAACTTCGGCGTGGGCAATCATCCATTCTTGCGACTGCCCACGTCCTGTCGCCCGCTTTTCAGCATGAATGCGACCGAGTCGGCACCATTCCCGGACGGTGAACTCGGCCTTTCCGACGAGAGCGGCCAGCTCGGCTGTGCTGTACCATTCCTTCGCAGACCGGTGCTGCGTCAATTCCGCCAACGTCAATTCGATTCGATCCAACTTTCGCACGAGGCTCGCCAGCAGTTCCGTGTCCATATACATCCACCTGGTTTGTAACGAGTCGGAATCAACATCGCCATCCGTGGCGAATTTCCCCATCCTTGCTTCCAAAGTTACTTCGCTTCGCGAATGGTTTCGCCAACCGCTCCTCGTGATTCGCTGAACGAGGTTCGGCCAGTGCATTTTGTTCCAGCTTTCATCGACAAGAGTTGGCGGAAGGCTTTCCAGCTAAGGTGTTGTTCGCGGACGGTGCCGTCGTCGAAGGTGACGGTGAGGCCGTCGCATTCACTGCCGGTCAGGGCACAGGTGCCGTTGCCGGTCGTGTGGATCGAAAGCTTGAGCGGGTTCATTCGGAAGCTCCTTGAGTTGAACGAAGACGAAACGCATCCTGCAATTTGTGGAGCAATTCCTTCTCGCTCCACGGGGGCTCACAACGGTCGCTCCATTCCTGGAAGAGGGGCATGGCGACATCGATCTCTAAGCGGAATTTTTGGAAGAATGCCGGCGACGCGCATCGTGGTTGCGTGGCCGCCTTTGCCCGATACGGCGATGTCCACCTTTGCCAAGTACGCTCGTGCGCGGCGAATTGCCAGGCTCCGGTCAGAGATCAACGACCGTACCGGCGCAGGTTTCTTGAGCCAAGAAACGTTTGCAACGGGCAGTCGCTCGAGCATGGGAAGGCTTGGGCCAAGCCATTGATACGTGCCGACGGCTAGTTTTGATGGCGGTACCAAGACGATGCCGCCTGTGGTGCGAAGATCCAGGCGAAGCCCGTCGATACGAACGCGGTTGGAAACCGTTGTTCCCGGCGGGCGACGGTAGTAGAGATGGCGGCCGCCGTGGGGAGTCACGCACATGTACGGTGTCAAACCGCATTTCTGGGTGACCAGGTCGGCGAGGTGGGCGTCGTCGCAATCGAAAACCGCCAAATCGCAAGCGAGAACCGCGATGTTGCGAGCAGAATCTGAAAACCAGCGATCGTACGGTTGGTCCACCGGCGAAGCATCGATCAACCGTCGCCAGGAAATCAAAGGCAGTTTGGCGAGTGGTTGAATCGGAATACAGAGGTAACCGAGTTCGGCGTAGGCCAGTGCAGTGGCGAGTGGGGTCATGGGATGGTTCCTTGAACGTTTCCTTTTTGGAAAAAGCCACTGGTTATGTCGTGCTATTCGCCAGGCGAGCAGACGCAGAGTTCGTGATTCACTGAAGGCGGCGCGACGACCAACTCCACGATCAGATCGAGCCAGGCATCGGGGTGAAGGTGATCATCGAGGCGGATGCGAAAGCGCGTGCCTTCGTGCGAGGTGACCTGGGCCGTGATGTTTTCGCTGCGAAGAATGGCTCGACGGCTGGGATAACGGCCAATCACTCGGCGTACACAGAGTTCCATGACAAGTCCTTTCGATTGGTAAGACAGAGAGCTTCCGTCCGCTGAAAACGCCTTCAGCGGCGTAAAGGGCCGCGTCCATTTCGGGACGCGGCACCGAGTTTCGCTTTTCGTTTCAAGGAGTGGGAAGCGGCGAAGATCAGCCGTTCCCGAGAGAAAGGAGGGAGTCATTCGAGGTCGACGTTCCGGGAATCCGTGAGGATCCCGCAGAACTGCCGACTCCTGAAAGGGAGGGCGTCGTCAGGGCGACGCCCCCACATGGATCGATCACGAAGCGTGAGGCTTCATGTACTCGCGGGCCTGATCCACGACCTGGGCGAGTTTGTCGAGATTTTCCGAGCCAAAGCTCTTGGTGTACTTACGCGTGCCGTCCTTATCTTGGTACGCTCGTTCGAGCGTCAATGACAAGTAGGTCACGGGCTTGCCTTGAGCCTTGGTCTCTCTCGACCAGATGGAACCGATCACATCGCCCTCGCGGATGGTGTGAATCGGTCGGGTCTTCGCGTCCTGCGAAGCAGTGGGTGTCATGTTGTCCATAACATTGGGGTTGAAAAAAAACGCGGCAAGACGCCGCCAAAACCACCGAGCCAAGCCGCATTACCCTGATGATGCGCTCAGCCCGGTGACTGCTTACAAACGACGGTGGTTGTTATTCGTTCGCTTCCTTGGTTCGCTTCGACTCTGTGTCGAGAATCCATTCGTACGCGCGCTGCATCACGAGAGTGACAACGGGAAGGTCATCTCGGCCGAACGAGGTCGTCGACTTCCACTGTTCACCTTCCTTGTAAGAACGGGACACGGAAACTTTGTGGAAAGTGACATCGCGGTTTTCGATCTTGGTTTTGTTCTCGAAGATGGAAGCGGAGATGCCACGCAGGCGGATGGAGTGGACCGGCTTTTGGTTGCTGTTCATGGTTTGTTCCTGATCGAGTGTCATGGGAAACGGGGTGGAGGAATAAAAGGACGGCAGAGTACACCTCCGCGCGTCCGTTGGCAATCGAGTTTGAAACGCCGGTAGATTTGAGCGTTTCTAGAGGAAGTACGACATCGTGTCGTGAACATCAGGGTTGCATGCGGGGGGCCGTTTTGGCCACCCACGGTCACGTCCCACCTGAAGGGGTCGGGAGTCGTCAGGGCGACTCCCGTGCGCCGTCAATCCGATTCGTGCCAGCGGTAGTCGAGCGAGTCGTACAGCTTCGACCAATGTTCGGCATAGAAATCGTACCCTGCACCGTTGATTCCGAGCACGCATTCACTGTCGATTTCCCAGGCGAATATGCCTGTGGTGGAGATCTCATGAACGGAGCCAAGTGCTTCGTCGTCCACGGGCCGGAGAAGATCTCGGATCTTCCGCTGGTCTACGGAGTTATTGACGAGGAACATCGTGTCCCACATCACGCCGTCGAAATCGTCTCCGCATTCCTGAGCGACGCAACGAATCCAGTATTCTGGGATCGCGGCGAATTGACCGACGAGATCCCGCACCGCTTGATCGTAACGCACGTCGCCCTGGCCATACCGATTCTTGGAATCCTTGCTGATGGTGTTAACTGAATCTTCCATGATGCAGTTGGGGAAAGAAGTCGCGGCACTGATGCACCGCGAAAAACCCACGCTGACCGAGCGAACCACACTGCCCTGACAGTGTTGATCCCCGACCGTGTGGCTGCTTGAAAACGAGTGAGTAACACGAGTCGTCATGTTGGTTACGTGTGTTGGTGTTTGAAACGCCGAGAGAGTGGGGCGTTTCACGAGTCAATGTTGTCGTCACCAAAGGGTTCAAGCGTGGCGGCGGCGAAGCGCAGCACCCGCATCGATCCGCGTTGGCGGGCTCACGAGCTTGTCAGGGGACAAGCCCGTGAGCCGATTTCAATCGACGATGCCGGCGACGCGTTCGAGTTTGCGAAGCCGACGTTCGTGGTCGATGGCTCGCTCTTGCAAGCCAACGGTGCGATCGTTGAAGATGTCACGAAAATCCGACGTGAGCTGTTCGACCGCCGCGTCGAAGTGCAGCTTCATGCTCGCGACGGCAACGTCCATGTGGCGTTTTGTCGACTCGACAGCCGCATCGGTGTACTGTTTCATCGACTCGACCGCGTCTTTCAGCTCGGCACGAATTTCGTCGGATTTCTCCTTGAGATCCGCGCGCGTGATGGGAGAGGCGTCCTTTTTCATTGGCAAACAGGGTAAAGGAAAACTCGGTTGCGGCGCAACCGAATCCACTTCGAGAGCATCGACATCGCCCCTGATCGATGTCGTGAACAACGAGTGGCTGCTTGAAAATCGAACCGCGTGCGCGTGCGAATTCATCTCGCGACAGCAATGGATCACGAACTGACGGAAGCGCGTTTCGTCAGGTAATTTGCTGGGAAAAAATGTCCGCAGGCGTGTCCGCGAGAGTGTCCGAAGACTGTCCGGCGTCGGACATTCGGCGGACAGGAGCGTCGGTGTCACAAGTTGTTTCCCTGCCCCAGCTTGAGGTGTGCCGGGTCTCTCGTCGCGGCGGCTCCTCGACCCCCGGCCAAATGCCTGAAGTTCGTGGGTCAAGGAGGGCTCGTAAAACTCGCCATCTCCTTGATTGTGAGCGAGCGATCCCTCACGTCGTTCCAACTCCAGGCATTTGGCCGGGGCTGCCGCCCCTGCACCCCCGCGATCCGTGAAGGGTCGCTCGGAGGTCCGCGCAAACAGATCCTGGAAACGAAGTGTTTGCGGATCGCGTTCGCCCTCGAACGGGCGAATCAAGCTGGTTCCCACCCCGATTGGGTTTCCGTTCAACGGTTGAATCAAATTTCGACCGAGCATCACGCGCCTCCCTTCAGCAACGGCATCGGGTCGCCGACGCACGGGTAGAAGATCGGCGACTGGAGGAGCGAAGCGTCTGGCTTCACGTCGGTGATCGAGCAGAATCTCCAGACATGGGCAGCGCCATTCGCCTTAAAGGTATCCCGAAGTCGATCTCGCCAATGAGCGCTGGGGGCGAAGGCGATGACCCAAAACTTGTCGATGGCCTGTGGAAAGATTTGTTTGTGGAGCTTCAGGCGATCCATGTAAAAGTAGCCGGGAGCTTTCCGGGCACACATCTTGGCGACCGGATTGGTTCCCCTTTCGAGTTCGATGAAGAACGCTTTACGAGTCCCGTGAACGTCCAGTTCAAAGCAGGCATCAGGCACGGCAACGATCTTCTTCCCTTCGGCTTGAGCCGGCGGAATCACCGTGTACGTGCGGTAGTGGCGAGCGGGATCGGCCGAATCCTCGACTGCGTCGAATTCGTTGTAGAACGCCGTCAGTTTCGCCAACTCCTGACTCTCGACCGCTCGACGGATCGCGACGCGAAGATCCGTCAGAGCGGCCCAATGCGCCAAGTTCTGCCAAGCGGGCGCTCCTGTCGGCGATTGATACCACCGAGGGTCGCCAGTCATCGCGGCCAATGTTTCGGTTCCGAGACGGAGCGGAAAGTAGGCGGGACAGGTCAGGCCGCTGCCCGGAAGAACGACTTCACTCTGAATTTTACCGACGAGCTTGAGGCGAAGCAGTTCTTGCAAGTGACGACGTGTCTGTCGGCTGTCGCGGTCTTGGTGAGGCGCAAAAACATGGTTTCGGGCCTGAGTCGCGGTGACGACATAATGTTCACAGATGAAGGCGAGGATACGCTGAAGACGGGGAATCATGCCAAAAACCTCCGGAAAAAAAGCGAGGCGTGTAAATTCCAGAAGGGGAATTACACGCCAAAGAAAATTTTCCCGAAGGGGTCATCCTGGGAAACCGCAAGGGACCGAAGTCCACATGACTGGCATCCAACTCGGAAGAGAACACAAGTGTTCCACTGACATTCTTCGGGATTTGGAAAAATTGTCAAGGGCGTGGGCCGATTTTTTTCACTCGTTGAATGCCCCGGAGTCAACTTCCGTTTCGTCGTCCGGGGAGTTCGTTTCGATGGCTGGTACGTTGTCTTCAGTGACTGGCTTGTCCTTCGCACGGCGGATGAAGTCCTGAATTTGC